>Ga0181466_1000201_pt2 | contig 20689 bp, 13 predicted proteins | sample InSIn4gowninarea_FD_119078 | JGI IMG/M metagenome (GOLD analysis project Ga0181466, IMG submission 119078) | Clean room microbial communities from NASA Spacecraft Assembly Facility at Jet Propulsion Laboratory, Pasadena, California, USA -... ... | reverse complement strand
GCTACACACTTGCATACTCATTGGCCATTAGTGCTCGTTATTGTGCTTCTATCGTGCTCCTATTGAAGAGGTATGATCAAATTCAAGAAGTTCTTCTTATGCGTTGATATCGTTTTGGTAGTATTCGAATATGATTAAACATCTCGTGCGTATATGCCTAAATTAATTATATCATTGTGCCAAAAAAGATCCCCACATAACCCGCGTCAGGACGTATACTTCAGACATCGTACCTATTCCACCTTCAAGAAAAAGAAATAGATTAGACAATAGCGTTGGGGTGTTCGGCCCTGCGTCTGGCCGTACCGAAGCCGCTCTCGCCGCCCTCCTGGTTCTCGCCAAGCCATGGCTTCTTCGCCTCACCCAAAACGCCTTCTGTGCCGTAGTACACAAAGTGACCGATGATGATGAGGACGAACGCAATGGGGTACAGGTAGTGGATATGGTATCCAAAGACCTGAGTGCCAACAATGACACCCCAGAAAGTGCCGGTGAGAAGACCAATGTTGAAGAAGGCAGCGCTAGACATGCGAAAGACGATGGGAGCGAGAGTGTAGAAGATGAAAAGCAGCAGTGTGTAGCCCGCCAGATACCCGCCGATCTTGCCGTCCCAGTCAGCGTGTTTGATCGAGTTGCGGTCGAAGATGGCGGCCTGGACACCGTTGATGAACATGCCCCAGAAGGCAAGCTGGCCGATGACTTCGTACATGGGTCGCTTGGAGACGAGGAACTCCTCGAAAGTGTTGGAGAATGCGTAAAGAGTCTGTGCCAACAGACAGAAAAGGTCGCCCTTCAATGCGTTGGCTGGAGCGTAGTTGTTGGATCGGGTGATATAGTCACTGGCGATCAAGATTGCAAATCCACCACACGCCACGACGATACCAGCATACTGGGCGAGGTGGTAGCGGACTTTGAGAAATATCAAAGAGATAACTACAACGCAAACCACAGTCCAGAAGCTGAACAGCTGTGCGGACAGGAGGTTGGTGTACTGGTAGGCGAGTACAATAAAGTAGTTGCCCTCGACGTCAAGGAAAGCCAGGATGAAGTAGCGCCAGCCGTCCTTCAGGACAATGCTGAACCATTTCTTGAAGCCGTACTTGTAGAGAGTGAGCGACGTGTAGACGAGATTGAGCAAGACGTAGTTGAAGAAGGTCTGGAAGGCAGGAATATCGGTGCCCCGGGCACTGATGAGCGAAGTGAAGGTATTGGTGCCGGTTTGGGCGAGGGCGATGATTTGAGTGAGCAACAGCACGATCCAGAAGTCTCGCGACTTCAGGTATGCGAACTTGCCCTTCTTGCGCTGCGCTTCCACTTCGTAGCGACGGACCGGATCCGCAACATCGTCATCAGTGACTCCGGTGAACTCTGGCGCACCGTGGATACGACCAGCAATTGAAGAAGCTGGGGTCGAGGGCTCGGGCGAAGTCGAAGTGCCCTTTGGCTTGACACTGACTCTCTCAATAGCCGGGGCGTGCTCCTCGTTGATTTCGTTCAGCTCGGCCTGCTCTGCCCGGTAGTGCATGGTCTCTTGCGCCATTGCTGAGACTGAGTTCTTCGGTGTGGCTGTATAGAAACACCTTATCCTGTGACGAGCGCCACCTCTTTTGCTCGCGGAATCGTGCCTTGTGCGGAGGCAAAGTCTTCCCCGCTTTGCAAATGTCTCGGAGTGAAGGGCTTGGGGAATTTTGTATTGTCTCACGAGCGCAAACTCCCAAAGTCGCTCGCAATGGATGTGTGAGATGGCAGAGCTTCGTGGGAAGTGGAAAACAAACGAAAAGCAAGGGTTTCTTACTGTACAATCTACAATCACAATCTATTCAGCCCTATTTTTTCTTCTTTTCTCGCCGACGAGTTACAGTCAGTCATTTTTCTTCCCGTTGACAAGGCGCTAAGTCTAGATGCACGTGGCTCCGCAAGACTGTCGGACTTGGCCGTAGTGGTCATGGTGGATGGTCTGGTTCGGCGGCGATCTGCCGCTGTGAAACCTACTGTAGAAGTACACGAGCTCAGCTTCGAGAACTACCGAGGGAAGAACCACGAAATAGCGAGCCACATGTGAATGGTGGTGGAGCTTGACGACATGGCAGCGAGAGCTCACCGATGTCCGAGCAACAACTCCTGTAATTGCTCCTTTATCATGCGTAGCATTCGGCCCTACTCCAGCGCGATAGAAACCCTGGGCAAAGTGGTGTAGTATCAAGGCGGCTCTACTCAACATTGCATCGATGATTTGCGCCTAGTCCTGCCTCGTTGTGTTATTACGCCCTGTCAATCGTCTATTTGCACCTTTTAGGGGATCGGAACCGTTAAAGCCTCCACGTTCCACGACAGCAGCCGTGTGAGGCTTGACGCGCGCTCCGGTCGAAGCTTCTGCTGCTCTAGCGAGTCTTTTACATTGGACGCGCGCGTCAACAATACTTCAGCTGGTAGGGCGGCAAGTGCAGTAGGCTTTGTGCAATCACGTATAACGAAAAGGCTGGCATTCTGAGACTTTGGCTGACTCTGTCGGCAGTGCTATGCATTAGCGTTCAATAGCACGGCTTCTGCATGACCAACGGTGTATACATGTACGTTGTGGATGTTCGATTAGCAGAGGCAGGCCAAGGCACTGTGCGAGATGAGGAATGTCGAATTGTGGAGACAAGGGGTGGAAGGAATATCGTTGAAGTGTATTCCAAGCTCTAAATATACGCTCCAACGAAAACCCCTATGTAACGCTGTATGTATCCTGTCTATATTTGATTTCCTGTTCTCAGTGGTGGCTTTCTAAAATGAGTGATCAGAACACCATATCCAACACCGGCTTGAGCCAACAGGAAAAAAATCCACTCTGAAATGGTCAGAAGTATAAATTGAATAGAATGGGTACGCCGATATGGGCTTGTAAAGAAAATAACATATGAAAGTCATAAATTCAGGTGGCCTTCGTGAATAGAGGACAAGACTAAGGACCGTACAGACGTGTCGCTTAGTCTCATCTCCATTGAAATGACATGTTGCCTGTCAACACTGAGGAAACTGTCGCCGAGTGACAGCCTAGGAGAGGAGTTGTTGATGCGATGACACTCCTAGAAGCTTCGGTGGAATTGCTCAGGAGTATTAGACTGCAACTTGTGCCTTCCTGATGAAACTGAAACGGCTCTTCTTGAGAGGCGGCTTGACTTCCGCTTTCTTAACAGCAGTGCTTTCTTCATTCCCGGTCTTCTCATGTGCAACATGTTCGAATGTCGAAACTGGTGCTCCTGTAGGCGTTGCGCGAGTAAAGTACTTGCGCTCGGGTGCGGATTTGGTAGGCGGGTTGGCAGTGGTGATGGTTTGATAATCTTCAGTCACAAACTCCGGCAGCATTGGTGCTTTGCCTTTTCCTTTCCCAACGGGTTCATCGTGTCCAAAAACGAACTGTTCGGGATGGCTGAATGGGTGTGATCGCATCTCAAGGACATCATCTAGGAGGCGCATCAGTTTCCTGTGGTCATGGCACATATTCCTGTAGCCTTACTTGAGGTGCTGGATGCATTTGAGCTTTCTTCACTGTCTGCAGGTGATGTTTCTGAGGAAATTGTCAGTGTGATTGCGGAGGACCTGTGAGTGATTCAACGAACCAGCAGTAGACAAGGGGCTTTTGGCGACAGATGACCCGGCAGAAAGTGGGGAGCGCGCAGCCTTGCCTTTAGACGAAGATGCCAACGATGAGGAGGAGTATCTGGCAGGGAACGGTGGCATGGGGGGCATCTCATATGGATCAACGCTGTCGCTGCCATCCTCGACAACCTTGGCCAGTCCTTGGAAGCTGTTTCTCGACATCATCTTGAGCGAGGCTGTCGAGCTTCTTTGAGCAGCTGGAGCCCAATCCTGAGATAAGCCGCTGGATGACCGGGCCATGCGGTGTCTGGAAGAAGGCCGGGAGGAGGATACTGAGAAGTCACCGCTGCTCCGGCTTCTGCTCAGCCCAATCATCTCTGTAGTTCGGTTGATTTGCCGCATATCTTGCGCTGTCCAGCTACGGCGAGTTGTTTCTACTGGGCGTGTCTGGTCTTGCTTTGGTTGCTCCTGTGATTTCCCTGTTCCGGTCTGCTTGTCGTTTCCTGCATTCTTCTTGTCGCCTTTCAGTTTTGACATGATCGACATGATGGCGACCCTGATGTATGGAAAGTGATATAAGATGGATTGCACGCGTTCCTAACTTATGCTATGGTTGTTGTGATATGGATTCTTCTTGAAGCACTCTGATGGGTATGTATAGGAAGGAAGGAATATTACTGAAGAGACAGAAAGAGAATCACCGGAACTGTAACAGGATAGGACGGCCTTTTGGATTGCTGAACGAACCTCGAGCGGGACCCCGGAGCAAGCTCGAGAATCAAGGTCATAGTGGTGAATCTAGCGCAGGGGCTAAATTTAAACGTGGACTAGACACCTTCCTGCTGGGCTGCTGAAGTGCCACAACGGGCGCACTCACTCCTCGGTGTCAGCCACAACCGGAACGTAGCGTGGTTCGGGAGGACGTGTAAAAGTGTGATGAAAAGATATTTTGGCGCTCCGCAACCAGGCCCGCCCACATGCCCGAGACAGCTGATCTGCGTCACCAGGGATGGAGTCAATCTAGCTCTTCAAGCCAAAAGCCAATTTCAAAGTGCATAGTCCGGTGCGAGGCCACATGGCAAGTGTAATAAACTAAGCGCCGAAGAGGGATACCACGCATGGCCAAAAGAGAGTGATTGTCGACCCGCTTGGGGATCAGAGATCTACTGCGCATAGCCTTGGACTCCCAACATGACTCGCTCGTGCTGTCTTTGTTGTTGCTGCTGTAGCGTGCGGCCTCGGCATAAATCACAAATCGCTAGTACAGTGGTCCGTAGTTCCCGCGTATCCCGCCGCCTATCATGGCAGAAGAGGCCCAGTAGCTGCATTGGCATGCTAGATTCGAAGAAGCTTGTCTACTTCAAAGGTGACGAAGGATCTCAACATATGTAATGATTGCTAACGATAGTGTCTCGTCTCGCCGCAACAGAGAATCAATCGTTTGAACACCCCGTATCCCTGCCAAACTAAATTGTTATTATCTGACAATCTGTTCAGGAGTGTTTTCTATAAGGGGGTGCACGGCACAAGGTCTTGCCCCAGCTTGTAATGGTAAGAAGGTGTGCGCAATCTCGTTGATGAGAAGACGTTCAGCTGCGAGATATTGACCCCCGATGCAGCTCCCATGCGGGCGTGAGCTGGTGTGCAGTACTCCTGGCGATGGTAATGAAAGGCACAACGGCCATCGACTCCCAGTCCTTTGGTCCACGATTCCCAAAGCGGAATATACTGTACAGATCGCGGCTCGTGCGTAGCGTCTTCTCCCGCGCATGTACAAAGTCTCTCAATGCTTGAAAGCAGCCTGGTGACTGTGGCCAAGTCTCTAGCCAGGGACGCATGCCGAGAGGCGTCAAGCTAAGTCGGTATCATAATGTCGCCAAGAATGGTTGAACAAACTGTATGTACGTATACGCCCTCGATTGCACGTCCGGTGCGGTACGCGCCAGTCTCAGTTGACCCAGTGGGGACAGCAAGAGCAGAAACAGTGACGGCACTCCTGCAGGTGTGTCCGTGTTGACGCTGGGACGGCATCTTGCATGTTCTTCCAATAAAGTCAAGGAAACTGAGCCGCACAGGTGGTGTTGCGTGTTTGATCCACGAGATTTGAAGATCAGCTGTTTCGCTGCGCACATTTCAACGAGAACGATATCTTCAGCTTGTCGAATTCATGAAACGACCAGTTCACTGGTGTTAAGCGAGCCGTTGGCCGTTTGGACAGCTCGCCGGCACAGCGGATGAGCATCAATGAAGTGCCGAGAGCGTACAAGTACAGGGCCTAGCACCATGTGGCTTAGCGTGTCTTCGTGGCGCATAACATGAAGATAAGGCCAGAGCAGAGGGCTCCCTCTTTCGTGCATGCATACACGCCATCCGATCTTGATTAGGGAACAGGATGTGAGTGACATCTCGCCCAGGCGTGCTTTGCTAGCACGTAGCCCAGTCCATAGTTGGATTTGTTGGGCATGGATCGAAGAACACAATGCCGTGATCCGTTCTCGACACGACTCGAGTGGAGGCTCGCTGAGGGATCGGTCGAAGATGCTTGTCTTAGGTCCAAGAGCAGGGCGTGGCGGGAGCTGGATAGAAAATTACTTTTGGAGAGCCGAGACCTTTCAGTAGTAGTATAGAGAACGTCTGGACGATGATCAGGTCTGAAGGAAGTGCTGGCGAGTGTCACTGCACACGCACGGACGAGGTGTAGAGCTGTACAAGCAGTGAGCTGTGCAGAGTCTAGGCTATACGATGTCCGCAGCCGAAATGTCTCGCTCGAAACGAGGCCCCAGGATATGCTCTTGTGGTCACATGTATAACGGATAACGTATGTTTAGCGGACTCCACACTCGTGTGTTGCCACGCTGAACGTGAAGCGGAGAACCATAAAGTCTGGTCTGCATGTCGGCATATATCACCCATTATTGAAGACGAAGGATAGATTCTGTGATGTAGAACATGGTGAGGCCAGGCAGGCGATCAACCTAGACTTCTGGTGGTGGTTGCGGCTGTTGGCGGTTGCACAATGGAAATGCCATACCTTCGTCTGTGGAAACCCAAATGACCTAGGGGCAGGCGAACTGCATTTATATACCTCCCTGTGGAGGTGCACTCGGTGCTCAGTTGAGCCTCTGCTCGACAAGCAATTCGGAACATCGGTTGTCGTACAGGCGTTGTACAATGCGTGGCCGCAATCATTGCGAAGGTGATGGTGGCAGGATGACGCAACAGGGTAGGACAAGCGTACACAGTACAAGTAACCGTACAGCACGGCTACACTAGTCAGGATGCTCTTTCCTCTACCTTGTCCTGTTCTGCTCACAGTCAACCACATCCGTCAACGCCGACAACTGGTGCCGACGGTGAGATATAATCCGAGGCAGGTGGGTTTGCACATTTCGTTCTCAGTCTTCGTCGGTCATGTGGCCGGGGTGAACGGCTGCGGCAGGGTGGCGAGCGAGCGATCTCTCTGGGCAGAAGGTTTCACAGGCGTCGGTCGACAGTCGATTGACGATTGACGATTGACGATTGTCGAAGTGGCCCGTGCATCGTCCCGAGCCTCTTTCCAAACAGGTCTGGGTCTGGGTCTGGGTCTCCACCACCTGCACACGCGCCTGCCAGAGTACCGCACCGCACCGCAACCGCAGCCCAGCCAGCCAGCCAGCCAGCCATTCTGGAGTGTCGTCCTTCATCGCGGGCCGAACTCTCAGACAGATCGATTCCTGTCAACAGTCGCGTCATCCGGGTGCCAAAGACGCGTGCGCGAATTGGCCAAGTCGTTGACCGCGTGCAGCAGACAGATCCAGCTACAGCCAGTCCAGTCCGTCCAATCCGCACTCGTCAAGGCTCGGCAGGCAGACGGCGGTGCAGTCGCCACACGAGCAGCAAGCAACAAGCAGCAAGCAACAAGCAGCAAGCAGCGGCCGGCCAACACCACGACCGACTGTCCGACCGCCCGACCGCCCGACCGACACGACTCCGGTCCGGCGCAAAGCTCAAGCGCCCACCAGCCCAGGCCACACTCCACACTGTCCACGCCGGGCGACAGACGGAAAGCCTGCGCGCGTGTGTGCGTTTGCGTGCGTGAGTGAGTGTGTGTTTGTGTGACGTCCCAGGCCGCACCTCCCCCGATTATCCAGATCACCTAGATCACCCAGATCACCCAGATCACCCAGATCACCCACCGACCGCACCGCCATCTCGACAATCGACCGTCGACTGTCGACCATCGCCTATCGCCCATCGACCACCGATCCGGTCTCCGTCTGTCCGCCAGTCGCGTCGCGCCCATCGTCGCCGCCTCGATCCTCGCTTGGCGCACCCTGGCGACAGGCAACCTGCGCTCCCCGCAGCGCCCGTCCTGTGCCCGTCCTGTCAACGATGGCACATGCTGCCAACAGCCTTGCTCCGCCGCTCAGTGATCGGAAGCGCGTCAAGGTCTACGAGCTGAAGAACAACGACTGGTATGATCGCGGCACTGGCTTCTGCTCCGGTCAGGTCGTCGGGGTGAGTCGCCTCCCGCTCTCTGCAGCACCACCTAGCCAGCCAGCGCATGCCCACGCCCATGTCCCTCGCACGCGACACGCGACATGCGACATGCGACATGCACTGCGCAACACGCAGCACGCAACACGCCTGCCAGGCAACATGCGCTGTGCACGCAGGCCCCCCCTCGCCGTCCGGGCATACCACAGCGCACCATGCTGACCTTGCGAAAACAGGATGGTGAAGGCCGCATCTTCGTCCAGTCCGAGGACGACCCGCAGAGGATGCTGCTGGAGACCAAGATCTCGCGCGACGACGGTTATCAGAAGCAACAAGGTACTGCGCGCCCGTGTCTCCGCCGTGTCCATGCGCGACTGACACCTTCCCAGACACTCTGATAGTATGGACCGAACACACCGGCGTCGACATGGCCCTGAGCTTCCAGGAGGCCGAAGGCTGCTCCCAGATATGGTTAGCATCACTCACCATTCACCACCGTTCACTCACCACCTGCCACTCACTACCGCCTCTCCCCCCTCCGCCTTCCGCTCGTCGCCTTCCAAACTGCACTCTCGCCCATCACCCGTCACCCGTCACCCGTCACCCGTCACCCACGTCCCGTCCTTCTGCCTCTCTTCAAGACTCATCGCTCGTCACCATCAACCCTCCCCCTGTCTGTCTCTGGGATCGTGCTCACCAAACATACACAGGGACTTCGTCAGCGAGGTGCAGCAACGCCTCCTTGCAATGCATCCGGGTAAGCTAGAAGCGATCCGCTAAACCGTGTGGACGGCCTTGACTCACACTGTTACAAGAGGACCCCCTGTCTGACGACATGCTCGATGCTTCGAACCCCTTCCTCCTCCCCAATCCAGAGCTCGGAAACCTCAACGAAATCGAAAACATCATGCGCGCCGCCAGTGCCACCGCTGGTGGAAGAGACACTCTTGCCAAATTCATCATGGCTGTCGATAATCTGTACATACCCAAACTCCTGCCTCTGGTCGAGATGGCCGAGGATCTGGAGGACATTGACGATCTGCACAAGCTGTGCAACATCATGAAAACACTCATCCTCATGAACGACACGTCCATCATCGAGTTCGTGGTCTCGGACCAGGCCATCCTCGGCGTCGTCGGCGCGTTGGAATGTACGGTTCCTCTGTCGCCCACTGCACGCACTGAATCCGCCGCTAAATAATCCTTACAGATGACCCCGATTTCCCCAGTCACAAAGCCAACCACAGGCAGTTCCTCGCCGACGAGTCAAAGTTCAGAGAAGTCGTCAAAATCGAGAATCCCGAGGTCAAGAGGAAGATCCACTACATATACCGCCTGCAGTACCTCAAAGACGTCGTCTTGGCCCGCATCCTGGACGACGCCACCTTCTCCGTCCTCAACTCGTTGATTTTCTTCCACCAGGTCGACATTGTCAACCACATACAATCCAATATCGCATTCCTCACCGAACTCTTCTCCATCTTCAGTTCTCCGGATGCCGACGAGCAGCGCAAGAAGGATGCTGTGCTCTTCATCTCCAACTGCTCCGCCGTCGCGAAAAACATACAGGCACAGTCGCGCGCTCAGCTCTATCACAACCTCATCCAGGGAGGTTTGTTGGACGTCTTGACTTTCGCCCTGCGTCACCCTGATGCCGCTGTCCGAGTCGCGGGAAGCGACGTCTTGGTCGCCCTCATTGACCACGATCCTGTCATGATGCGAACATACATCTTCAAGGCCATCAACGAGAAGACCAAGCCCCTGACCGAGACCCTGATTGAACTTCTGCTGGTTGAGGTCGATCTGGGCGTCAAGGCGCAGATGGCCGATGCCATCAAGGTTCTGCTTGACCCAAATGCCAGCTCCACCTCGATGGACATTTTGGGAAGGACGAACGGCGATTTCATGGCTAAGATGAGAGGCCCCGCCACCGGTGGCAATCAGATGGAAAACTTCGTCCAGGATTTCTATGAAGGCCCGGCAAAGAGGCTTTTCAAGCCATTGAAGGACCTCGAGCATTGCGAATCATGTGCGTGGTGTCTGAATTTTCCATTGCGTAGCACAGTCGGCTGACCCATCCTAGTAAACAACATCTCCGTCCACGAAGCTTCGCTGTACACGCATCTGGTGGAGATAATGAGTTTCTTTGTCCGGCAGCACACATACCGCAGCAAGTATTATATCCTTTCCGAGCACATCCACAGCCGGATCGCCCAGCTGCTTTCTTGTGGCCAGAAGCCCCTCAAACTTAGTAAGAATTCTCCTCGGGCATAGTTGCCTGGGTCCGGCTAACTCTTTCCCTTTCAGCCGCATTGAAATGGTTTCGCATTTGCATCCAGCTCAAGGACGAATACCACAACCGATATCTCATTAGCCATGAGTTGTTCGAGCCCATCCTGGGTCTTGTCTACGAGACTATGCCACGCGACAACCTGCTCAACTCTGCCAGCCTTGAGTTCTTCGAGTACATCCGCAAGGAGAACCTGAAGCAGCTGATAGTACCCTTGGTCGAAACGCACCGTGAGAAGCTTCTCGGCATTACATATGTGAATATTTTCGAAAGTCTGGTCAACAAATACGATCAATACCAGAGTGGAGTCGACGACGAGGCCAGTTTCTCCACACAGGGAGCTGACACTCCCAACAAAGGTCTCATGGCCGGCGGCCAACACCGTTGGCAGGGGCTTCGGGACGCAGATGCGGAAGAGGAGGCTTATTTCAACACCTCTGATGGAGAAGATGAGGATGAGACTCCGTTGCCAACGAAACCCTTGTCGAGCAGTGCCAGCCCGGTACGACCGCTTGTCGCATATCCAGACGACGATGACGACGACGACGACACTATGGATATACTCGCGGCCTCGCCGAGCGCACCGCAAGCCAACCAGGACAATAAATCGCCTAATGCAGCCGACGCCGGATCGCCCAACCCTCGTAGCTCCTCACTTACGTCCGCCGGATCGCCGCCAGAGCGGCTCAGCGAGAAACGACGCCGCGAAGAGGAAGATGAGGATGACCTGGAGAAACTGGCCGGCAACGTGCCCAAGCGCCGAAGCTCGGTCAACAGTGTGCGGAGCGATCTATCAGCTGCAAACCTTGACACCGATGGCGGCAGTCCCAAGGAAAACGGATCCGTAGTGACGCCCACGCTGCGCAGAAAAGGTAGTCTAAAGAGCAGGGACGGCGGACCTGGCGCACAGAAGGGCATCAGCATCGGCCCAATCTCGTTGTCGTTGAAGGGGCTGGGTGGATCAGAAGGGTCCACCTAATGAGCATCTCCGTCCATGAAGTGGGTTCAATGTGCGTGCTTCTTGGACGCGCCTCGAGACATTAAAAATAAAATCACGACTGGAATGCGGCGTTTTATTTCACATTTCGGAACAGGAGCTCTTTGGTGCGAAAGGTCTGGCGGCGAAAAGAAAGGTGTGAATATGCATTGCGAGCGGGCAAGGGAAGGGGGAGGCGCGAATCAGTATGGTTGTTTCTTGTTGAAAGAATGTGCTTGTTACCGGAGGGGATACTTTTATCCATTCGCCATCTTGTGCGTTGGCACCTCGCCACCACGAAACCGGTGTTTCCCCAACTCTCCTCATGGGGGGGGGGGGGGGGTTTGGGGTGACTCGGAAGAATGGGGGCAATGCAACAGCTCGATGGAGGGAAAGGCTCCCATCCTCGCACATCGAGGTACATATGAGGAGAAGGAGGGCATCAGCCTTCTTTCTTAGTCCATAGTTTACCATATCGTTGTGTCGGGCGTTGATGGCTCGCATCGACAACACTAAACACGAAAGGTACAAATTACCAACTTAAATCTATGCCGTATGCTGGTCCTTTTCCCCGGTGCTTCGTTAGGTATATCAAGGGGGCATTTATGTGCTATGCTATGTGTGCCTGTGTTGATACATATACTTATAAAAACCCTCGCTGAAGCAATTGTAGAACCCCTGCCTACCACCGGTCAACCAAAAATTTCGTAGAGCGAACCCATATACAGTACGTCAATGTCAAACACGTCCGAACCTGCAGATTAGTGTTGTTTACAGCGCGAGACAGAGGGTGTAAAGTGTAAGGATAACCGCCGAAACCTCAGCGAGGAGACTCATGTATGGGAGCGAATGAATGTTGGTTGTTCTTTGGAGGGATTAATTGATATCATGGCCAGGGTGCCTCAAACACAAGCTGTAGACCGCACATGCACATGCCTTGATGCGTACAGGGACGGGTACTGCTTCTAATAACTCCACCCATATTTGATATATGCTGTACAGTGCTATGACAGACTCACCCTGCATACAGATGCACGGTTATGCAACTCCCCAACGACGAGATCATGGTCTAAGAATGGTCCATATATTTACAGACATGGAAGTCCTACATTATATAATTATTACAGTACAGCTCGGCATCCAAGCCAGAGATGACGTGACGAGCCCCCAGCACTCGTGATTACTCAACACAAGCATCGCCCATGCATCTTGCCTATATTAAAATACATATATCCATATTCCATCTGTCTATCCTGACTACTTCCTGTTCTCACCTGTACCTGTAAATGTAGCGAACACCAAACCAAAGGCGTCCGCCATCGACTGCCTGTCTCACCCCCCGCGCTGAAACGAGGACAGAGAAAAGCGGATAGAAAGATGCTCCGGGGTGCCGTGGCCAGACACGGCGGTGGGTGCACTCGCTCGAGCGAAAGCCCCCCTGGCCTTCTCAGGTAGCCACATTCGCAACAGAAGAAATACAAAGAAATCCACCCGATCTTTCGATTCTTCTTTTCACTCAATTGAAAGTCAATCGATTGCGTAGAGAGAAAACCCCTTCACCCACGCACTTCGAAAGCCAAAAACAACAACCGCGATAATGCCCGCAACCACCTTCACCATCGAGCCAGAATACGGGTACATACATACTCCCCCCTCCCCCCCAAAACCACCATAGCTAACCCACCTCCTCGATCAGCTACGTCGTCCTGACCGCCGTCTCGACCTTCTTCCTCAACACCTGGCACGGCGTGCGCAGCGGCCAATACCGCAAAGCCGCAGGCCTGGGCTACCCGACGCCCTACGCCGACAGCGCCCACCTGGCGGGCGCCGCGACACCGGAGCAGAAGCACGCGCTGTACCTGTTCAACTGCGCGCAGCGCGCCCACGGAAACTACCTCGAGAACCACGGCTCCGTGCTCGCGGCCCTGCTCGTCGCCGGCGTGCGCTATCCCGTCACCGCGTCGTTGCTCGGCCTCGGGTGGTCCGTCGCCCGTGTCGCTTATGCCGTCGGTTACACGAACCCCGGGAGGAGTGATGGCAAGGGGAGGTTGATTGGTACACCCATGTGGTTGTTCCAGTTGGGCCTGTATGCGTTGACTGCTGTTTCTGGGTGGAAGCTTGCGTTTTAGATTGCGGGAAGGGAAGGAGGGAGGGGGAGCAGGAGGGGATAGAAGGAAGGAAAGAGGAGGGCTGGCTGAAGGGTGTGATTCTCTCTCTCCAGGGCGTTATAGATACTCGAGCTGGGCCTCTTTCTCTTTGACGAGGAACTCGATTATACCAACATTTGATTTGAAAAACATACGCGCATACGCGCCACGGCACACGCCAATCACTACCCATAGCAGCAACAGCAGTAAGAAACCGCAACAATTCACACATCAACGAGAAATATTGTAGAAAAAAAAAGGCACACGGCCCGAAGGACGAAGAAGAATGGTAGGGGGTATCAAAGATAAATTGATTCACCAGAGTACACTTTTCTTCGTATTCTTCTAATCCCTTCTCACGTGTTCTTCCTGTCGTCAGCCTGGTGAGCTTTGGGACGACCCCAGTGTAGCCCGTGCTATTCATTCCTGTATCCTTGGACTCCTCCAGAGGCGACGCCGCTCATTCATGCATGTTAGGATATGCAGAGGCGCCGTTGTCGGGCGTCCTGCAGCGAAAAGACGCAGGCACGGTCACGATATCCAACAAACAAGATCTGCGGTCAATCCTCTCATCTCGCTCTGCTGAATTTGCCTCGCTTCATCTCTTCCTGCAGACTCTCCTGCTGGCTCGGAAGTGGCACTCTACGTCTGTTTCCAGCAGCTATGGCGTTTTGTTGCTGCTGCTGGTGCTGCTGATGCTGCTGATGCAGTTGGCTAGGCAAGCCCATGCCGCCTGGCGGGGGGAGGGGAAACCCAGGCGGAGGTGCAAAGCCCGGCGGTAACATGCCCGGTAAAGGCGGCGGGGCACCAGGGAACCCTGGAGGCGGAGGAGGGAAGTGTCCGTTCTGGTGTTGAGACAGGGTCGGGGGAGGAGGTAGTTGGCCGCCGAACATTTGCTTCAGACGGTCGAGGTCGACGCCTTGAGGGAGGCCCGGCGGAAGACTGCCAGGTGCCATGGGGAACGGCAGGCTGGGGAATGGTGGAGGGGCAACACCACCAGGCTGATTGTGCATGTTGTTGAGGAAGTCGCCCTGGTTCGGTGGAGGTGGGAAAGGGAGTGGCTGGGCGCCGCCTGTGCTTGTGCCGTCTGGGAACGACGGGAGGGCTGCCCCAATACCCGGCAGACCAGGTAGCATGGGCTGTCGGGAGGGCATTTTCTGGTCCTCCAGACCGTCGGCTTCATCTTCGGCTTCGTCCTCTTCTTCTCGTGCCGCGCGGTCGCCGCTTCGTTTCCATGTCCCTTGCGCTTCTGCAGCTGTCTGGCCAATGTGCCACCTGTCGTCCTTGTATGTGCTGTCCCCTGGCTTCGGCCGTGACCAGAACCGTGTTGCTCGGTCGTTAGATCCCGAAGCCAGAATGTGACCCAGAGGATGCCAATCGAGACTCCAGATGGCAAAGTCATGAGCATATGTGATCTTGTGAGCTGGGTAGATGGTTTGAGCGGATGCATCTGAATTTTCTGGCGCATCGTATGGTGACAGTGAAGGGGCAACGCCCTCGGGGAGGTTTTGTTCGTCCAGAAGGTAATGGTGCATGGATCCGTCAGCGCCACCCGTTGTCAGCATTGACGAGTGGATAGGATGCCACACGAGGGTGCTGATATCCTTCTCATGGCCGCGCAGTAGGAAGACATCTCGCATCATGCGTATGTCGAAGACTCGAGCCGTTTGGTCACGAGCACAAGATGCCAGAAGTACTCCGTTCTGTGGTTCAAACAAGGTTTTGCTGACCGTGTTCTTGTGGCCATGCAAAGTCGTCAGGCACCTGCCGGTCCGAGGATCCCACAGTTTGATCTGATGATCTTTCGAACCCGATACCAGCAATCCTTTGGAAGGGTGCCAATCGACGCACTTGGCGTCCCACTGGTGACCGGTCAACGTCGCCTCCTCGACTCCGGCGGCGGAATCAAAGATCTTCAGCGTGGCATCGTCTGCCGCCGTGACGAATTTCGAATCGGTCGGAGCGAAGGCAAGATCGCGCACCGGGTCAGTATGTGCTTGTACGGAGTTGAAGTTATTAAAATTGGGCTGCCAGTACTTGACAATTCCGGACTGTTCGGCCGAAATGAGCCAGTCGTTGCTATGTGAATACACTACCGCTCGTACGGCACTGTCGTGCGCCTGGGTCACTGGGTCAGCATCTGTCATGTTGGAGGACAACACCAACCAGTCGTACCTGCATGATAGTCTCAAAATTGAAGGCAGTGCCGTTCCACAAGGTGAATTCACCACTAGTACTACCTGTGAGCAAACGCCGCCCCTCTGGAGTCCATTTCACCACATTCACAGGATGGCGCATCTTGTTAAGGGAGGAATGAAGATGCTTCGCCGGTATCGAGTCGACAGCGTTTCCTTTTCTCGCGGCAGGAGGGAGAATCTTCACGTAGAGTCAGTAAGCGTGTTCAACAAGGGTAAGTTTCGCGATACCACGACACCACCACTCTATGCTTGAAAAGTAGGATAATTAGTCAAATGGCGACTCACATCAATTACATAGCTCGGACTTGGTCTCTCGGACTCGAAGCCAAGAGGTATGCTACGCTGAGACCGTCGGTTTATCACCCACTGCGCCATTGCGGAGCTGTAGTCTGTTGCGGGCCCTGGACAAAGTGTTAATGCGCGGTCGTTTCGGACATCACTATCATTTCGATGACACGACGTGAGGTAACGAGGACATAACATACTCCTCGACATCCTCGTCCTTGCGCGGAAACCCTCATGGCCTTGGCCATCGGCCTGGAACTGTCCATCCATATTTCGTAGAGCAAGCTTGCGAGCGACAATGCGCGACGCGCCTGTCAGTGAGATTCGAGCCGCCCAGTCGTGATTCCCAGGCCGTGTGATGTTGCAGGTTTATAGGCAGTGGAGCGGAGAAAGAATGTTGGTTTCGATGCACGTCGCGTGAAGACGCTGTGACGGCAGACAGTCGTTCTCGACAACCGAGCCTCCACGGAATCAAGCAAAGCGTCGGCTGTTGGTTTGAGTGATCTGGCTCGATGTATTATTACATGTATGCATGGCCCGGTATAGCAAGACACGTGAGAGCATGGGCATGCGCGAGAGGAAGTGGCCGTCGGGAAAGAAGCATGACCGCGCCTGCCAACATCAACGCCGCCGAGTGTCGCAGCAGGGCTTCGGTTGCCGCTCGCAAGGAAGTTGGGGAGAGCGGGGAGCTCAACCGCAGGAGCACCCCCCCGTTGGCAGTGGAATGATGCTACCGATCAATTGGTCCAATACTCAACATGCGTGCTGTATCCTGTAACTGCCTTGTCACTCCGAGAGGCTCGGTAAAAGGGGTGAGCCTTGTCGTCGCCTGTATATAACCATCCCGCACGCCCTACGCGCCCAGCACGCATCACCTGCAAGCATCACCTGCAAGCATCACCTGCAAGCATCACCTGCAAGCATTCACCTTCTGTGTACGGCGCACTCCAACACCGTAATCAGCTGCGCTAGGTGACCGACGTACGTCAGCTACAATTCAGCAAACACGTCTTGCTTGCAGTCGCATATTGCCTCTTGTGCTTTCCATTGACTCGCAACAATCCCGTTGACTGTCTTGCGAACATGGCGACTGTCATTGACACTGCCATCACGACCAGCCGTGAAGTGCCATCGGCGGTGCCTCGAGGTTCAATCCCAGTCGAGGAATCTCGGAAGGCAGCCTCGCCCTCGTACAAGGCACCGAGGAAGTACAGACATACCTTTGCGGTACATTCGGTGAACAGGACTTCGTGTCTGAGCCATGACTCCAAGGAGAGTCCCAGCTTCCTCGGATTCAGAAACCTGGGTGCCCTCGTCATCAGTCAGTCCTACAGATGGGCCAGTTGTAACGGTAGCAGACCGATGCTGACATCCTTGACAGTCGTGTCCAACTTGCGATTGATGATTGAGAACTTCAGAAAGTACGGCGTTCTCATCTGCATTCGCTGCCACGATTATCGTAGACAGGATGTCGTTTATGGTAGCATTCTCTATTTTCTTGTGCCCTGCCATCTTTTTGTCGCCTACGTTATTGAACTGGTCGCCGCTCAGCAAGCCAAAGGCGCCATCGCCAGGACGAAAAAGAAGGACAATGACATGGATTCCACTCAGAGATATCGCGAACTACGAGCTTTCCGCACCGCCTGGTATCTGGTCGCGTTTGCCCATGGAATAAACGCTACATTGAACCTCGCCATTGCGACGTATGTAGTGTACTACCACATACACCATCCTGGAATCGGCACGCTGTGCGAGCTACACGCAATTATTGTGTGGCTCAAGACTTGCTCGTACGCATTCACCAACCGTGATTTGCGACACGCTCTGCTTTACCCCCACGCTTCTGCGCCTTTGCCAGAGCTGTACAACTCGTGCCCGTACCCGAAGAACATCACCCTCCGCAATTTGACTTATTTCTGGTGGGCTCCTACTCTAGTCTACCAGCCCGTCTATCCTAGGACCGATCGGATTCGTTGGACGTTTGTGTTCAAGCGCTTCGCCGAGGTCATTGGTCTCAGCATTGTCATCTGGGTTGCTAGCGCGCAATATGCCGCACCCTTGTTGCAGAACTCTGTTGGCGGCATCTCATCCCTGGACTTGCCATCGATACTAGAACGTCTTATGAAGCTCTCCACGATTTCGCTCTTCTGCTGGCTTGCTGGGTTTTTTGCCTTGTTCCAGTCATTCCTCAACGCTTTATCCGAGGTCATGCGTTTCGCAGACAGAGAGTTCTACGGAGACTGGTGGAACACCACCGGAGTCAGAGGTTACTGGTCAAGCTGGAACAAGCCCGTCTTCCATTTCATGAAGAGGCATATCTATTCGCCACTTGTCGGCAGAGGTGTGCCTCCGGTTGTGGCGCAAATCATGACCTTCTTGTTCTCAGGTGTGCTGCATGAGTTACTGGTCGGTGTACCAACGCACAACATTCTCGGTATGCTTCTTGTTTAGTCTTGACTCTATTCCCTCTCTTTCCGCCTTCTTTTCTCGATTTGCGACCCACACGAATGCTGACAACGGTCGTAGGCGTGGCTTTCGCTGGCATGATCCTTCAACTCCCTCTGATCTTCCTGACCGATCCCTTAGCCAAGATGAAAGGCATCAATGGAAAGCTTGTGGGAAATTTGATTTTCTGGGTGTCGTTCTGTCTCGTGGGCCAGCCCCTCGCCGCTCTCATGTACTTCTTTGCCTGGCAGGCCAAATATGGTAGCGCCAGTAAGCCGCAACTGTGGTCGTAAGAATAAGAACTTCAGAAGTCGTTCACCAGAAATCCAGAAGTCGTTCACTTGGAGCAGAAGAGTGCTCAGTACCTCGCATCGAGGCATCTGCGGATTCTGAAAACAACCATATTACCTATCACGACTCGAGCGAGAGGTAGCTGCCAATTTGATGACTGTTCTTATATCCTCGTCCATCATTTATCCATTTCCGACTCGGGTTGCTACAAAATCCATTCTTGATCTGTGACCACTCTCTTGATCACGGTTCCGTTGAAATAACAGGGATGGCCCGTTCTACGTCTTGACGATTACAGCATCGTACAAGCCCGACCTCTATATCTCTGATGTTGAATCAATGAGACACAATCCGCCGTTTCTTTGGTCTTTTTTTTTTTTTTTTGAAACTCACTTTCCGTTCACTTGGTGATCGTCTCCACTCAGTAGAACAAACCTCGAATGGACAGCACCAAGTCAGTACTCTTAGCTACACTCATCTTCTAACCTTCTACCTCCGAACCGACCCTTCCTTCTTCCTTCAAGACATCCGTCTCTGCTTCTCCTTCTCATTCAACCTCATTCTATTGCTTCATTACACGACGACCCGCAACTCCATTTGGTCGCATCGATGACAGTATTCATCATGAGTAAAGACGCCGGTCTCAGTATGGAAACACTGGATTCGCCTGCAGAAACATCAGCTGATATCTCTACACAGGAGGCACTATGGACCTCGCTCGCGCCGTGCTCCCAACCTATAACGTCGCCGTTGCCAGCATCGACCACGAAAAACTCCTGTGGGTCCTCGATAGCAAAGGCCGCCCTTGCATCCTCGTCGGGTACGGCTCTGAGGACCCAAAAAGACAAGTCAAAATTCAGCACATGCTGAAGTTCCACGTGGGAATATCGAACAAGCCTGTTTTCAATATAATCCAGCCCAAGGACACCAATCCGGTCAAACACACCATCGTGAGCGCAGAAAACGTCAAAGTGCTCGCGGCGGGCATCCCGTTCTCTGTCCCTTGCAGCTCGACCAAGGAACTCAGAAAGTTGACCGAATGGTTGTGCGCGTATCATGACCGCTTCCTTGAAAGTGCCTACAACGCCTTCAAGATGATGGGATGCAGCTTCATCGGTGCAAAGAGGATGGCGACTGCGCAACGAATTAAGATTGAGAAGATGAAACGGGCGGAGAAAGCGAAGGCTAGAACTCAGAAAGAGGGCGAGGAGGAGGATAGCCTCTTTGTCGGCCCTAATGATGAGAGTCCTGATGATGAGGGCCCTGATAATGAGGGTCCCAACGATCAACACTCGAATGAGGACGAGGACACTGCCTGGACAACCCTTGGATCAACATGAGTTCGACCTCAGATCTATCACTGGATCACACTCGACGCGAGAAGCAACTCGTCGGCAGATCAACACATGATCGACTGAGCACCGAATATCTAAACATCTCGATGCCAGGAAGCAACAGCCGAAAGCACCAGGCATCCACGTCATCTCGGACACTTACATCTTTACCACCACCCTTCAATTAGTCATTTCCAAGCAACCCCTTTTGCAACCAGGAGGGCCCCATCAAGATATTTAATCATCACGAAAACCCATATGACCACGGAGATGTGGATCTCGAGACTCAAAAAAAAAAAACGGAGGGGATGTGGAAAACCAGCAACGTGAAGGGGGATCCGAGAAGAACATCACGAAAGGCTCCGAGAAATGAAAAGGAAAACAGATCGAGAAAAAGAACGAAGGGAATCTGATTTGCCCATAAGTATATATACACCTTACCTGTTTCCGTTTCCTTCCATTATCTATCAATCCTTCACATATCAGCATCTAATCGTGTACTTTTTGGCTTTCAAGACTCAGCGCTCAATTTTCAGCGCTCGGTTCCGATCCACTACGCATCATAAGTATAGCAAAACACATCAGACGAATGCGTGCGACGCGTGAGGAACTTCCAATTCCATATCGCCGGATAGATGTTAACCAACCATGTATTACCTTTT
>Ga0181466_1000167_pt1 | contig 20705 bp, 17 predicted proteins | sample InSIn4gowninarea_FD_119078 | JGI IMG/M metagenome (GOLD analysis project Ga0181466, IMG submission 119078) | Clean room microbial communities from NASA Spacecraft Assembly Facility at Jet Propulsion Laboratory, Pasadena, California, USA -... ... | reverse complement strand
AACTCTATTAACTCCAGCAATGAGCCGCTATATGTGGTTGATGGTGTTGTAGGGGTCGGTAACCCTTTATCAACTTTGAATCCTAATGATATATCATCACTTGATGTTTTGAAAGATGCATCCGCTACAGCTATTTATGGCGCCCGGGGTGCCAATGGTGTTATTATTATTACTACCAAACGCGGCAAATCAGGTAAGCCGCAGGTGGACTACAATGGCTCGACTTCACTCAATGTTATGAATAGACATCTATATACTATGACGTCAGACCAGCTTATGTACACTTACATGCAGGCCATGGCGAATGGCAATAAATATGGAACGGTAAACCCGGGTAAAGATTTCCGCCCAACTGGCTCCGGTACTTCTTTCTCCGAAATGCCTGCTTTGTTCAAACAAGTTCCGGCCGGCAGCTATATCATACCGTTAATTGGTAAGGATGGCAAATCGTATGCACCGATATACAATACAAATTGGGAAAGTTTAATTTTTAAGCCTTCCGTTTCAACCGATCAGAGTCTTGCTATACGTGGCGGTAATGAAAATGCGAAATATTCTATGTCGCTTGGATATACGGACCAGAACGGTTTAATGAAGCAATCATTCTTCAGGCGCTACACCGGCAGGCTTACCAGTGACTTTAAGGTTTCGAAATGGCTCAATGTAAGTACTTCTCTAAGCTTTATTAAAAGCAAGCAGACAAATAGAGATGGTGACATCCCTCGTTCTACTGCAGAGGTGTGGCCCATTTTGCCCGTTAAATACCCTACTGATGCTAATCAACTCATTGGTAATACCTATGTGGGTGGCCGCTGGGGAACTAACCAGGACTTTAACGTAGGTGAGCAATGGTTCAACGTTCTTTACAGAAGGCAGGAAAATATTGGATTTGATAATATTGGCCAGGTTACCGGTAGTTTTACCACTACGGCTAACATCACTAAAGACCTGACCTTTAAAAGTGATTTTTCCATAGATTACAACGCATATAAGTATGACCAATACAGTGGTCAGTTATATGGAAATACTGGTAGTGCATTTGTTAATACCAAAACAACTATGTATTGGCAGAACGAAAATTATTTTAATTATAATAAACGAATTGGTACAGACCATAATATAAGCGCTGTTTTAGGACTTTCGTGGTCTCAGTTGGTTGATCAAAGAAATGGTGCAAGTAACTCCGTATTTTTATCTGATTTCTACCGATATTCTAACCTTGGCGCAGGGGCGGCGGTTAGACCCGGTGTTAGCAGTTCCGATGCATCAAGCTCTTTGAATTCTTATTTCGGCAGGATTAATTATGGTTATAAAGACAAGTATTTACTCACCTTAACAGGCCGCGAAGATGGCTCATCTAAATTTGGCAGCAATAACAAATATGGCTTCTTCCCATCAGCTGGGGTTGCCTGGAGAGTATCCCAGGAAAACTTTATGAAACATGTCACTGCTGTATCTAATCTTAAATTACGTGGAAGCTGGGGCCGCACCGGTAACCAGGAAATAGGAAGTTATGTGACCCAGTCTTATATTTCAACCGCCAATGTCGTATTGGGTGGTACATCTTTTACAGGGCTTTACCCCAGTTCGGTAGCTAATAACGACCTGAAATGGGAAACAACAGAACAATATGATGGCGGTTTGGAGTTTGGAATATTGCATGACCGAATCAATATAGGTTTTGATTATTATCATAAGCTTACAAGTAACATGCTGCTCCAGGTACCACTTCCACTTTCAATGACATCAGGTAGCGTAACACAGAACTATGGCAAGGTTCAGAATGCCGGATACGAGTTTACCTTAAATACCCGGAATGTTGAAAATAAAAATTTCTCATGGACTTCTACTATAACTGCTACTAATAATGTAAATAAAGTGGTTCAACTTGGCCCTACCGGGGCGCCTATTTATGCTGAGACAGGTGCAGGTAATGGTACCTCAGCGTTGATTATTGGCCAGCCTATTGGTTCCTTTTTTGGCCTAAACCGTTTAGGTGTGTATAGCACCGAGGAGACCTCGTTAGCGGCGCGTTACGGGCTGAAGCCTGGTGACCTTAAGTACTTAGACAGAAATAATGATGGTAAGATCGATTTACTTACAGATGGTGCTGTTATGGGAAATGCATTTCCTCATTGGCTGATCGGCTTTAACAACAGCTTTACTTATAAGAGTTTCGATGTAGGGGTTGATATCCAGATTGTGCAAGGTGTAAGTAAGGCGTTTGTTCATGAATCTGCTGAAGACCGCCAGTTAGTTTCGGGTGGTTTAAACTCCAGCCTTGATGCATGGCGCCCTAATCATCAAAATACCCAGATTGCCCAGTTTCGGCCGGGAAATGGGGGTGCTTACTACCAGTCTTATCCTGATACGCACGAAATGTACGATGCTTCTTTTATAAGAGGTGCTAACGCAGTTATTGGATATACACTACCTGATAAAACCGTTCAAAAATGGGGGTTGTCAAGATTCAGAATGTACTTAGGTGTTCAGAACTTCTTTTTGAGAACTAAAGCTGCAGGATATGATCCTGAAGGAAGCTCTTTGGATAAACAATTTTCACTGGTTCCTAATACTGATAAATACCAGTATCCTGTTCCTACAGTGTTTTCATTCGGAGTTAACACAAGTTTTTAAAATGTTAAAAGATTAAAATATGCTAAGCAATTTCAAAAAATATAAAAGAGCCGTTACATACCCTCTGTTGTTCTCGGCAATTGCATTTGTACTTGGCAGTTGCCAAAAATTTTTGAAGGAGACTCCTACGGCCCAAATTACATCTGAGTATAGTTTTTCATCAGCATCTGAAGGTTCGGCTTTAGTAACCGGAACATACAGGTCGTTGGCCCTTTATACCGGCGGTGCAGGAGACTACGGTAACTTTTTACCTTGTACCATAGAATATCCTACCGGTAAAGTTTACACAAGTGATGCGCATCCGCAGTTTTTTAAATTCCAAACTAACCAGGTTTCCGGAGGTACACTTTCTGATTACGATAACTTCTGGAATAATGAGTACCAGGGTGTAAGAGATTGTAACCTGGCGCTTTCAAAAATAAGCGGTATTAAAGAATGGACTGCAGCCCAGCAATCCGCTGCATTTGGAGAGGTTAGAACCCTTCGTGCCTTTTATTATTTCATGCTGGTACGTTATTACGGAGACCTCGTAATGGATACATCAGTTCTTAAAAGTGTTGCCGATGCCCAGCAGCCGCGTGTTTCACTCAAAAATATTTATGACCAGGTAATTATTCCTGATTTGGAATACGCAGTTAATACCAGTTCCTTAGCTGATGCACCATCAGGCAATGGTAGAATAACAAAGCTTATTTCAAGGGCTATTCTGGCAGATGTTTACCTTACCTGTGCAGGCTACCCTTACCAGGAAGTGGCAACAGACCCTACAAAAAACTGGTGTACGGGTGGACTATTCGCTCAAACTGCCTACCCTGTGAATACGCCAGGTGCCAAAGATTTTTTGCTGAAAGCACAGACGCAGTTAAATGCCTTGTATGGCAAATATACTTTAGGAACTTATAGTGATCTTCACACACCTGCTAAAATAAATAATGCCGGAGAGGCGATATTTCAGGCTCAGTATTTAGGAGGGGTTAATGATATGGGTGGATTCGTGCAATGTACACTTCCTACTCAAAGCCATATCTACCAGGCTGGAGATGAGTATGGTACTGATATACCAACCCTAGGATATATTGCTTCCTTCAATCCTGCTGATAAACGGCTTCAGGACCGCCAGATGTTTTTTTATTCTGACAACTATGCTAAAAAGTTCGATCCCAACCAGGGGCCTGCTGATAAATTTTCTCAGCCTTATGTTTACAAATATTATGATTCCTTAGCGGTTAAAAACGGGGGCGGAACTAATTTAAACTATACCTTTTACAGGTATGCAGACATGCTACTTATGCTTACAGAAGTAAACTGGGCATTAAGGCAATTAGGAACTGCTGTTGCAGACAATGATATTACCAAAGGGATTAATGCAGTTAGGCAGAGGGCACTTCTGCCTGATTATCTTGCCTCTGATATAAACCTGAAATCTATCATGAGCGAACGTGCGTATGAATTGATATTGGAAAATAAAATGTTATGGGACCAGCGCCGTACCCGGACGTGCCTTGTAGATGGATTTGGTTCATTCGCCGCAATTCAAAATTTCTTTGGCCACCAGCCTACCGGATTTAGTTTTGCATTTTCCGCTATGAATCTGTTATGTCCTATTTCACAGCGTGAAATAGCCACTAACGCAAAATGTTTACAGAATTTCAATTTTCTGCCCAAACAAAATGGCCAGTAAAAACATAGTGAACCCAATGTTAATTAATTTATACACACAAAATGAAAAATAAGAGCTCACTAATATTAATATGTTCACTGGCCTTAATGGCTAGTTGTACTAAACAGCCATATTATGATGTTCCGGATGTAGTTAATGGTGTGGCGACCATTACTGGTATCTCAACTGCTACCTCGACTGGGATTTCTACCCTGGATAACAATTTTACGGTAAACGTAACCTTGCCTAACGCCAAATCAGGCGATGTAATGACGGTTGAATTGCTTAAGCAACAAACCCCGTCCGGATCTACTTCTTCACAGTTGCTTCCTTTACCAGGCACACAGCAAAGCATTACTGTGACGAGCAATTTAACGGCTTCTGTTACTTATACAAAGGCCCAGGCCCAGATGGTCAATGTTGGAGACAACGTGTTTGTTAGCTGGGCTGGAAAAACGGAATCAGCCTCCCTCGTAGTTACTTTGACTCCGGCTACATCAGTTACCGGACCGGAATACATTGGTAATTCTGTTAAGCTAATTCGTGGTGCTGGTACAGCTTATTTCGATATTAACGTGGCGCCTAAGTCAGGAGCTTACACTGGTAATGTTGTTGTACAAAGAAAGAATGGTATAAACAATCCATGGGTAAGTGTCGGTTCGTTTGCGGCAGTATCACAAGTCCCCGTTTCCGGTGATGATTTTGCAATAGGTAAAGATACTATGTACTATAATTTCGTAGCTACATCTGGTTCTAATACGGATAATGTTACTGTTGTGGTTGTAGATAATGACCCTTATTTTTTTCTTAAGAAGTCAGGAACCATGTCTATAGGATCTACGGATGGATTAAACCTCATGGTGAATGGAGCATTATCTGCCACTGACGCTAATGCAATCCTCGCAGTTGATGCTGGTACTTTGATGTTGCATGCTGGGGCGAATTGGGCTGTTAGTGGAAAAAGTATTTCTTTTGTTCCTTCAACCCTGGCAAATTATGCCACTAATAGCCCCACTAGTGCTATGGCCACATATCTGGCAGGAACCCCAACTGCAACAGCTAATCCATCTACTGGAGAAGGTGTTTACGTTTTCAAAATTGTCAAAGGTACTAACCCAACAGACGTTTTTTATGGTATTTTAAAAATAATAAGTATTGTCCCTAATGTTTCAGTCACTTACGAGTATAGAATTGGCAGTACATATGCACAACTGTCTTCTATTAAATAGTGAGCAAATCTTCATCAAATGCTCAATCCAGTTTTAAAAGTATCAAGTTAATTTTAAACGGGAAAAATACAAATGTAGAAACGAGAAAACCAGAATAGCTGGTAATAATGCCAGGTAGTTCAAATAATGACATTAAATGAATACTTTAAGAAAGGAAATTCGGCCATAGATATACATCCATTAAAATGATACAATTAATAAAAAATATGATAAGAAATAGTTTACTGTTTGCAGCTCTTTTAGTTTTAGCTGGCTGCTCAGCGTCTCATAAAGGAGGCGGAAAAAATGGTTGGATTAGCTTGTTTGATGGTAAAACCTTTAATGGCTGGAAATTCAGTGAAAAACCTGGCACGTTTAAGATTGAGGATGGAAGTATCGTAGTGAACGGACCTCGTTCGCATCTGTACTACGATGGTCCTGTAATGAATCATAATTTCAAAAATTTTGAGGTTAAGGCGCAGGTAATGACTAAGCCGGGTTCCAACTCCGGGTTTTACTTTCATACGGCATACCAGGACGTAGGGTTTCCTGACAAAGGATTTGAAGTGCAGGTAAACAACTCTCACACCGACTGGAAGAGGACAGCGGGATTATATGACATTGTTGATACCCGTGAAACTTATGTAAAGGACAATGAATGGTTTACATTATACATCAAGGTTGAGGGCAAACACGTGATTACCAAAATAAACGATAAGACAATTGTTGATTGGACAGAACCGGACACTGGTGCTCCCAAAGGCCATTCGGGCAGGGTAATTTCCAGCGGCACATTTGCATTACAAGGCCATGATCCTAAGAGTATGGTATTATTTAAGGATATCATGGTTAAGCCATTGCCTTAATCATAGAAATAGCTGTGGCGTTTTAACTTTGAGCGATTCGGTAAATCATGTTTTAAATATTCAATAAACAATGTTCAATACTCAATGTTCAATAAAAAACTAACTCACATATTCTTCATTGTTTGTTGAACATTATTTCTTATGCTAACGACATTGATAGAAATACTCGATAATGACTATGACGCCGATTGTTCAAATATCTCTTGATCTGACAAATATTGATGAGGCTCTTGAAACTGCTGCAATGGCAATGCGGGCGGGTATTGACTGGCTTGAAGCCGGCACTCCATTGATTTTAGCGGAGGGATTGCATGGGGTAAGAAAATTACGTGAGGCGTTTCCCGGCGTTCCTATCGTTGCTGATTTAAAAACAATGGACGGCGGCTACCTGGAAGCGGAAATGATGGCAAAAGCAGGGGCAACCCATGTTGTGGTGATGGCCAGAGCCCATGAAGAAACGATAAGGTGTGTGGTAAATGCAGGTCGGGATTTCGGGGTGAAAGTAATGGGAGACAACCTTGGCTGTAATGATATGGTGGAAGCCGTAAAATTACTGGAAGATCTGGGTTGCGATTATGTAATCCACCACATCGGCTATGACGAAAGGCGAGGCATTGCAGCAAAAGGAAACCGGATGCCAAGTCCGCTCGATCAGCTTCACGAAGTAGTGCAGGCAGTCAACATTCCTGTGCAGGCTGTCGGCGGTCTTACATTGGAGCAAGCCATAAAGTGCCCGGAGTATGGAGCGCCATTAGTAGTGTTAGGTGCACCCTTAACTATTGACGGCGATAGTTTTAAAACCGCGGGTGGTGACCTCGAGAGTTCACTACGTTTAATTTGTGAGAAGATTCATTCGTATAAATGAATAAAGAGCTTTAATACATGAAATCAATATCAGTAGTAAACTATGCACCTGAAAAAGGCTCAGTTGAACTACGTGAAATAGAAAAGCCATTAATTGGTGAAGATGACGTAATACTTGAAGTAGCGAACGCAGGAATATGCGGAAGCGATTTGCATCAATGGACTGCTGATCATAGCTGGACAGTAAATTATCCTGTAGTGCTCGGCCACGAGTTTGGAGGAACCATTGTTGAGATCGGAAAACGGGTAACCGGATGGAAGGAAGGTGACAGAGTTGTAAGTGAAACTGCTGCGGTAATCGACCCTAATAACCCAATGACAAGGACAGGATTATATAATCTTGATCCTACCCGCAAAGGCTTCGGATATGGCGTGAACGGAGCGATGACTCGTTTTGTCAAAGTACCTGCCCGGTGTTTGCACAAAGTACCGGACCAGCTACCCTTTGAAGAAGCGTGTCTTACTGAACCCTGCTGTGTTGCTTATAGTGCCGTTGTTGAAAATACTCGTCTTAAACCGGGAGATCGTGTTGTTGTACTTGGTCCGGGAACAATAGGAATATTATGTGCTGCTATGGCACGGCTATGCGGTGCAGAGGTAGCAATTGTAGGCCTTGAAGCCGACAGGCGTCGGTTAGAAATTGCTAAAAAGTATGGTTGCGAAACAATTATCGGAGATGCGACTAACTGGGCATATAAGCGAGATGGCTTGGGAGCTGACTGTATTATTGACGCCGCAGGTATCAGTATCACCCTTAAGACAGCCTTACACCTCGTGAGGCCGAATGGGAATATAAGTAAAGTAGGCTGGGGGCCTCAGCCATTAGGATTTTCGCTGGATCCACTGGTTCAAAAAAACATTACGCTTCAAGGTAGTTTTAGTCATAACTGGCCAATGTGGGAGCGCGTACTTACATTACTGGCAAACGGCCAACTTGATGTGAAACCAATTATAGGTGGCGTTTGGCCTATTTCTGAATGGCAGACGGCATTCGAGAAAATGCACAAGGGAGAAGTTATAAAAAGCGTACTTAAACCTGTTTAAACTATCCCGCCGATGCCAATACGGAGGGTAAGGCAGTAAGCATCTGTTTTATAAAATTCAAAATGCGTTTAAATAACAAGGTTATAATTGTTACAGGTAGCTGCACAGGCATTGGTAAAGCCATAGCAATTCGGTGTGTGGCAGAGGGTGCCACGGTTGTTGTACATGGATTAGAAAGTGACCTTGGTAAAGAAGTGTTGGACGATTTGGGAAAAGGGAAAGCTGTCTTGCATATTGAAGATATTACTAATGAAGGTGCGCCGGAAAGACTCGTCGCACTTGCAGTAAAAACATTCGGAAGACTTGATGCCGTAGTAAACAATGCAGCAATGGTTGCATCATCGAATTTAGAGACCACTGATCTGCATTTTTTACGAAAAGTTTTAAAGGGCAATACCGTTTCTCCTTTCGGGCTTATCAAAGGTTCACTTCCTTATTTAACTAAAGTGAGTGGTTGTGTTTTAAATATAGGCTCGGTAAATGCATGGAGTGGCGAACCTAACTTACTTGCTTACAGTGTTTCAAAAGGTGGGTTGATGACGATGACACGCAACCTCGGCGATACTCTTTACCGCCAAAGTGGAGTTCGGGTGAACCAGGTAAATCCGGGATGGGTGCTTACTGAAATGGAGATTCAAAGGAAGCGAACCCAGGGTCTGCCGGATGATTGGTACAAGGATATTCCTTCTGTTTATGCTCCCGCAGGTCGTATTTTATGGCCTTCAGAAATCGCCGCAGCCGCAGTATATTGGTTAGCAGACGAAAGCGGCCCTATTAGTGGACAGGTGGTTGATATAGAACAGTATCCCTTCATCGGACGTAATCCGCCAAAGAATTAAAATATAACTACACTTAGCCAATGTCATTAACTTAAAAAAACAATGTTCAACACTCAACTTTCTATGTTCAATACTTAATGAAAGAAAATTCGGCTTTACTACTGTAGTGAACGTTGAGCATTGAGCATTGTGTATTGAATATTACATAAGACGTCTTCTTTTTGCCTAGTCAATGCCATTGTACCTAGCCTTAAACCTTAAACCAACTTCAACCTTAAACTTTAAACTTTCCATGCCCCATCTAGCCGTTTTTCCAAAAGCTTTTATGAATGCGCTATGCAAAGAGGGAACGATGCGTGTGTCTGAATGGATAGAGCTAGCTGTGAAGCTTGATGTCGAAGGACTGGAATGGTATGCAGGGTTTATTGAAATGGCGGATGAAAATAATTGGGGGATCTTTAGGAGACAGGTCGAAAGCCATGGAAAGACGATTCCGATGATGTGCTGCTCGCCGGATTTTACTCATCCTGATGCAGCTTTCAGGGCCAATGAAATCGCCAAGCAAAAAAAGTGGATCGACATGACGTTCGCTCTCGGTGGCTCTTATTGCCGGGTGCTCTCAGGGCAGAAAAGACCAGCACTTTCAATAGATGAAGGTGTCGCGCTTGCTGCAGAGTGTATTGAAGCATGCCTGCCTTATGCGCACGATCATGGCATTACGCTTATCCTGGAAAATCATTATAAAGATGATTTTTGGGAGTACCCCGAGTTTGCACAAAAGCTGGATATCTTTTGTAAACTCGTTGACCGCATCGGCCATCCAAACTTTGGAGTAAACTACGACCCCAGTAATACTTACTTGGCAGGAGAAGATCCAATCGAATTGCTTAAAAAAGTGTCTCATCGGGTGGTAACAATGCACGCAAGCGACAGGTATTTGAAAGAGGGAACTATTGAAGACCTTCGTAAAGAAGAAGGTGGGGCTCAAGGATATGCAAAACGGTTGAGCCACGGCGAAATAGGTAAAGGATTAAATGATTATGACGCGATTTTTACAGAATTAAAGCAGGCAGGTTTTAACGGATGGATTAGCATTGAAGATGGAGTAGACGGTATGGATCAACTAGAAAGGAGTGTAGCTTTTCTGCGAAAAAAGATGTTGCAATATTGGCCTGCAAAGTAATTATAGCTATGTTTTCAGGAAGCGCATTGAACTGCAGCCCTTAAAAGATTTAGCTAGTTATAGAGTCTAGAAAATAAAACGCATTCATCATCCTCAAAATTAATAACGATGCCAGAAGAAAACTCAAATTTACCTAAGGGTAATTCCCGCAGACATTTCATAAAAAATACCTCCCTCGGGGCGGCAGGGTTTATGGTTGTGCCCCGCCACGTCCTTGGCCGTGGATTTCTCGCTCCAAGCGATCGTCTTACCATTGCAAGTGTTGGAGTTGGAGGTAAAGGCGGTGATGACATTAATCATTTTGCAAAAAGCGGTAAAGCCGATATCGCATATTTATGTGATGTCGATGATCGTAGGGCTGAAAACACAGTAAAGGCGTTTCCTAAAGCCAAGTACTATAAAGACTGGCGGGAGATGTTTGAAAAAGAATCAAAAAACTTTGACGCGGTATCGGTATCCACACCCGATCACATGCACGCGGTTATTGCAATGGCAGCCATGCAAAGAGGTAAACATGTATATGTGCAAAAGCCAATGACACATGATATATGGGAGGCACGCAAACTAACAGAAGCAGCTAAGAAATATAAGGTTGTTACCCAAATGGGCAATCAGGGCTCGTCCGGCGATGGAGTTAGGCAGTTGCGCGAGTGGTATGATGCAGGTGTTATTGGCGACGTAGATAAGGTGTACATTTTTACCAACCGGCCTATTTGGCCACAAGGCATTCCGTGGCCAAGTGAAAAACCGCCGGTACCAAAAGGACTGGATTGGGATTTGTGGCTGGGTACCGCCCCTCAAGTAGACTATGTAGATAAACTAATTCCTGCAAGCTGGCGCGGATGGGCAGATTATGGAACCGGGGCTCTCGGAGATTTAGGCTGCCATCTCATGGAAGCGCCTTTTAGCGTACTGGGCATTAAATATGCACTTGATTGCCAGGCTTCAGTTACCAGTGTTTTTACCGATTGGAGTAAAAGAGGTTATTTCCCTAAAAGTTTCCCTCCTTCGAGTCATGCTACATTGACTTTCCCTAAGGGAACTAAAACAAAAGGGCCGGTAACGATGCATTGGATGGATGGTGGAATAAAGCCTGAAAGACCCGAGGAACTGGGACCGGACGAAGTATTTGGTGATGGAAACAGCGGAATTTTATTTGTCGGAACGAAAGGCAAAATGATGGCAAGCGAATATGCCGCCAATCCACGTTTATTACCACTCTCGCGCAACCAGGAGGTTAAGGTAAAACAAACTTATGCACGTGTCCCAGGCAGCGCCGATGGCCATTATGCCCAGTGGGTAGAAGGTGCAATAGCAGGCTATGGAAATAAGGAATTAAGTTCTCCATTCGAATTGGCCGGTCCTTTAACCGAGGCAATTCTGATGGCAAACCTCGCTATCCGTGCTGCTGATACTCCTAAGCCGCGTGCAAACGGCAGAGGTATGGACTATCCAGGAAGCAATATGAAACTTTTGTGGGATCATGAAAATATGCGTGTTACAAATCTTGATGAAGTAAATCAGTTTGTAAAACGCGAATATCGCCAGGGCTGGAGCATGGGAGGCGTTTAAAATGTTAGATGTAAAGAGACACAAATCTTACAGGTTTTCTGAACAGTCAGAACCTGTAAGATTTTTATTATAAAAAGCTCCCTGCAGATTCTTTTTTTTGGGTTTCCTACATTAGTCTTGCATTCAACATCGTTGTGGCTCCCCCGCCAACCTCGCCCGGCCACCGTCTTGTGCCACTTGTGCTATGTGCTCTAAAACTTAAGTTGGAGTATTATCGAAACACTCACTATTGGAATCATAGATCTAAAGTGAAGAAGTTGCTTAAATATAGAAACGACAACAAGAAGCAGAAACTTCTTTCTTAGGTCAGTATAAGGTAAAAGGTTTGAAATATAATCGCCATTTTAAAGTCTTCGGCGAAAGTTCCTGCAGTGCAAAAAGCAAAGCAAGGAAATTAGCAATAAATACAAAAAGCCAGGAAAGGAAACTTTAACTTTCAAAAAATGGAACTCTTTAGATATTGAAATCGGCTCAGTTAATAAATGATGGTTGAATATAGAAGTAGAGTAACAAAAGCTACCAGGAAAGTATCAAATGCATTTCTCGTTTACCCTTTTTCAACAATCAAACAGGCAGCCTTAATTAGAAAGAAATGCCGCTTTTATTACAAAAGCCGTTAAAGGCTCCATAAAAAGATACGGCAGAAGTGGGTGACACAACCGGAGATGCACAAGAAACTAACGTCGGCAAAAAAAACTGGAATACTTATTTAGCTATATCAATCTTCACTTTTTTATTCTTTATTTTTTCATCCTTTATATGCTGTAATACCTGGCTCACCTTAACTTTTCTTACCGCTACAAATGAAAAGAAGTCCTTAGCTTCGATAAGCCCGATATCCTCCTTTTTCAACTGTCCCTTGTTAGTAAGAAAGCCCACGATGTCCATTTTATTGACCTTGTCTTTTTTTCCGGCAGCAATAAAAAGTGTCGACCATTTTGGCTTTTCGGGTAACTCGATTGTTTCAGGCAATTCTATTTGCTCTGTATCATCAGCAACGTAACCAGGAGTTTTTTCTTCAGGACCAATTATCAGGATAGCTGTTCCGCTAGCTTCCATGCGCGCAGTTCTGCCATTTCTATGCGTAAACACCTCTTCTGTTGCCGGAAGGTGATAATGAACAATGTAGCGGATGTTTGGAATATCCAGCCCTCTTGAAGCAAGGTCTGTGGTTACGAGAATGTTTGAAGTGCCGTTTCTAAACTTAGCCAGGGCACTTTCCCGTTCCTGTTGTTCTAATGCACCATGATAAAACACGTTTACGATTCCTTTGTCTGCAAGTAGAGAACTTGTACGTTCAACAGCTTCACGGTGATTGCAGAAAATGATGGTAGAACGGTTGCCGAGATAACAAACCAGTCTAAAAAGAGTGTCGGATTTATCCTTGTCATCGCTTTGGACGACTTTTATTGCGAGTGCAGCTTCTTTTTCTCCGGTTAAAAAGTTTAGTCTTACCGGTTCATTCAGTTTAATAAATTCCGGAATTTCGCTCGCTTCAGTCGCTGATGTTAGAATTCTCTTCTTAAGATTTTTAACTGATTCAATTATAAAAGCCATTTCTTCCTGGAAACCAAGTTCAAGCGATTTATCAAACTCGTCAAGTACCAAAGTTTCTATGCTATCTGGTTGAATGTTTCCTCTGCGCAGATGGTCTCCCAGCCTTCCCGGCGTTCCAATAATCAGTGCTGGTGCCTGCAGCAAATTGTTTTCTTCTATCTCGCGTTTGTGACCGCCATAACAGGTCGTTACTTTAAAGCCGGTGCCCATCGTCTTAAAAACCTGCTCTATCTGAAGTGCAAGTTCTCGTGACGGCACTACTATCAGCGCCTGTGTTTTATTATTTGCTTTGTCTAACCTTTGTAATATGGGTAACAAAAATGCAAGCGTTTTTCCCGAGCCGGTAGAAGAAAGCAGGATAACATCGTTCTGCTTCTCATTTGCCTGAAGAGATGCTTCCTGCATTTCATTCAGCTTTTCAATCTTTAGATTCTGTAGTATCTGCGCAAAGTTCTCTTCCATAGCTGCAAAAGTACAAAAAACTCATACCCCAAACCTGTAGAATCAATAGCCGACAGCAACGGCTAATCCTTCCCGCCAAGTATCACTGGCGTTTTATTGCCCATGATAATAACTTTGGAGTTTTGCGAGGTCGCAATTTCTTTCATTGCCTTTATCTGCTCGTATTGCAACTGATTTTCGGTTAATCCCGTGTTTATTATTCTTTGATAATCTGCTATACCTTGTGCTTCTACACGCTTGCGTTCAGCTTCCTGTCTTTCTTTTTGCAGAACGAACATCATTTTTTGTGCTTCCTGCTCTGCATTTATTTTCTCTTCGATGGCGGCTTTTACCCTGTTTGGCAAAGTAATATTTCTCACCAGCAATTGCTCCAGTTCCAGGCCGCGCATTCTAAAATTGTCTTCTATAGTTTTATAAATACGGGTTTGGAATTCATCACGTTTTGTGCTGTACAAGTCAATAGCAGTGTAATAAACAGAATTATCACGAATTTTTGTTCGCGTAACCGGGCGCACAATTTTATCTTTAAAGTCAAGTCCTGTTTGCCTAACCAAACGCGGCGCTTCATTTGCCTGAACTCGATATAAAACTGTAAGGTCAATAACAACCTCGAGGCCATCGGAAGTCAAAACTCTGATTGCATCATCGCCAGACTTATCACCTTCATCATGTACTGAACTCATTGTATAATTCTGAGTACGAACGTCTATGCGGTTTACATTAACGAGTGGGTTGATAAAATGAAGGCCGCTATTTAAGACATCGTTTTGTACTTTTCCAAAGAGCGTTTGTACGCCAATCTCACCTGCATCCACTTGTACAATACAGGACGTAAGAATTCCGATGACAATCATGACAGATGCAATAATGCGAACAACGCCGGTATAACCAGGGAGAGGAGATTGCATTTTATGAAGAGAGCCTGCCGCAAAAAAGGCAGCAATACCAAGTATAATCAGTAGCATTTTTTAAGGGTTTAGTGTACAAATATAAAGTACTGACAACAAGAGTGGTTATATGTCTTTTCAACAACGCATCAACTAATGTCATTTCTTTTACAGCAAATAAATATTCAATACTTAATGTTCAATACTCAATATTCAACTAGTGGACACCGATGTGCTTTAGCTCAACATTGAATATTGAAAAGTTGAGTATTGAACATTTTCTATTAACTTAATCATATTAGGCTTTGCAATTGATATAGAAAAATTGCCTTTCAAAAAATTCTTCAAAAAAATAATTCTTTCCTTTTTTGTAACAAAACAAATCATCTTGCGACTACTTATTCAAAAGAACTAAAATTGCAAAAGCAGGAGACGGAAAAGCAGTTTGAAAATCACATAAAGGAAAATGAATCACTGATTTTTAAAGTATGCAGAATATATGCTTATACAGATGCTGACCGGAAAGATTTGTTCCAGGAGATTGTGATACAGCTTTGGAAAGCTTATCCGAATTTTAAAGGACAATCGAAGTTTAGCACATGGTTATATAGGGTAGCAATTAATACCGCGATTACAGGTTTAAGGAAAGAAAAAAAGTTCATTACTTCCTATGAACCCGCGTCTCTTCCTGCTAATGTTGGGGAAGACAATGATGGCGAAGTTGAAGAAGAACAGTTGCAACAACTATACACGGCAATAGAACAACTGACCCAAATTGAAAAGGCGATTATCATATTGTACATGGAAGACAAGTCTTATGACGATATGGAAGACATTTTGGGAATAAACCAGGGAAACCTACGTGTAAAGATGAACAGAATTAAAGAGAAATTACGTCAACTGACAAAAAGATAATTGATATGGAACTTGATGATTTAAAACAAACATGGAAGCAATCAGAAAAAAATCAAAAACCCCTAAACAGTAATATTATGGACATCATCCAACACAAGAGTTATGGACCAATTGCAGCATTGAAGAAAAGATTTAAAAAACAGATGATAATAATACCGATGATGCTAATAATTGTTATTAACAGCTTCAGCCGCCACCACCAGCTATTTACAGATGTAATGTTTTGGTGCTATATTGCTTTCTGCTTTTCATTATCCATTTACTTCTATTTCAATTATCGCATTGTCGGCAAAATGGAATATATGGATGGTATGATAAAATCGAACCTTGAAAGACAAGTTGAGATGCTTGAAAAAAGGCTGAGATGGCATATCCTGGGGGTAAGAATAGCACTTTTATTTTTTATCGTTTTATCAGAAGTTCTCCCCTATTTTCAATACGAGCCAATGTTGGAAAAATGGCATACAGTAGCACCGGTTTTAAGGATTTTAGCTTATGCGGGATTGTTAGCATTGCAATATTTTGCCAGCCGGGCTTTATCACAATATAAGTACGGCAAACACCTTTCGTACCTGAAAGAATTGATAAACGAGATGCAATAGGATTAGTAGAAGTTGGGGAGCGGCAAGCTGCATTTTCCCGCACTCTTTTTAAACAAGCCTTTTAGCTTCGACAATTTGCGATATAAAAATAGACGGAGTTTATTTGCTTGACAACGACACAAATGTATACAAGTGCGACGGCCGCTATAGCCGAATAGTAGCAATAAGTCAGGTTATAAAAGGACTCTTTAAAATCCATGAATGCCAACAAAAGCCAGCTAGTTAAAAAACCTTTTTTCCTCCGATATAAGTCGTTACCACTTTTGTCTTCAGTACCTCTTGTTCTGCTATCTTCATTACATCTTTATCGAGTATGATGAAATCTGCTTTTTTGCCTGCTTCAATACTACCTACTTCCTTTTCTAAAAAACATGCTTTCGCTGCCCATATCGTCATGCCTCTCAGTGTTTCTTCTCTTGTCAATGCATTTTCAGGCTGAAAGCCACCGGGTGGAAAACCGTTTGCATCTTGTCTAAAAACAGCAGCCAAAAAGGTTTTAAAAGGGCTGATGTCTTCAACAGGAAAATCGGTACCTAAAGGAATCCAACCGTTTTGTTGTAACAATTGCTTATAAGCATAACCACCTTTTATTCTGTTCGCTCCTAATCTTTCCCGTGCCCAGTACATATCGCTTGTTGCATGTGTTGGTTGAACAGATGGGACGATATTCGCTTTTCCAAATAAACTAAAGTCAGCAGGATTAATTATCTGAGCATGTTCAATTCTCCATCGCTTATCATTAGAGCCGTTTAAAGCCTTATTATAAATTTGCAACATTACACGATTGGCGCTGTCGCCAATGGCATGGGTGCACATCTGGTAGTCTGTCTTTACAATTACCTGTGCTAAACTGTCAAAATATTTTTTGTCTTTGAGCAGAAACCCGTACCAGCCTTTTTTATCAGCATAAGGTTCAAGCAAACAAGCACCGCGGCTTCCAAGAGAGCCGTCAGCGTACACCTTGATTCCCTTTACAAACATTTTATCGGTCTTGTAAGGTTCTTTGTGCAGGTAACGGTTATAATTCGCACTATCATCACTCAGCATCACATACAAGCGCATGTCAAGCTTGCCTTCCTTTTGTAAACCGTCCATTGTTTGTACGTCATTGTATATTAAGCCGCAATCAGCTACGGTGGTTAAGCCTACCTCAAAACAGTTTTTTTGCGCCTTCGATAGCCACTTCACATAATCATCAACGGTGCTGGCAGGCATTTTACCCGATACTAAATCAACTGCATTATCTATTAAGACACCGGTAAGTTTTCCATTCTTCGTTTCAATTTCACCTCCTGTCAATGCTTGTCCCGGATATACTCCGGATAACTCCAGGGTTTTTTGATTTACTATAGCAGCATGTCCGTCAACCCTTGTCAATATCACCGGTGTTTGAGGAAATGCTTCATTGAGCTTTTCATTTGTAGGATACGATTTTCCCGGCCATTTATTCTGGTCCCAGCCTCTGCCTTTAATCCACTTTTCTTCCGGATGTTCTTTTGCAAACTTTTTTACTCTTTCCACTACTTCCTCCCAACTTGCAGCACCAAAAAGGTCGACCATGAAAAGAGATTGACCATAACCTAAAAAATGAGCATGTGCATCAATAAAGCCCGGATAAACTGCCTGTCCTTTTGCATCGATCGTTTCTTTTGCCTTGTATTTATTTAGAATTTCCTCATCAGTTCCTATTGCTACAATTTTTCCATCTTTTACAGCAAACGCCTGTACTGTTTCAAATTTCTCATTTACCGTATATACAACTCCACTATGTACAATTGTATCAACTGTTTCAGTTGAGTTACAGGAAAAGGTAAAAATTGAAAGTATTACAGCAAAAATAAGCAGACGCATAATGATAATTGACAGGTAAAGAATTGAAGAGAACTATGGACGTTTGGTACGAACAAGTTTGTAAATTTTAATAGCCGACATCAACACAATAATGAACAACACAAGCCCAATAATTCCCCATACAAAACTCATGCTTTGCTTTACCACTGCCAGCATTACAATCGCGATTAGGAAAACCGTTGCTACTTCATTCCAAATGCGAAGTTGTTGAGAAGTGTATTTGAACAAGCCTTTAATCTCCTGTTTGAAAATTTTGTGCAGTGTAAAAAAATAGATATACAAAAACAAAACAAACACCAGTTTTACCAAAAGCCACCTTCCACCCGGCTCTAACAACATTTTGTGCCAGTTACCATTAATCATTACAGAAACACCAAAGCCGAGCGTAAGGACTGCTGATGGCCAGGTAATGCCATACCATAGTCGTGTCATCATTACATTAAATTGTGTATGCAAAATTTCTCTAACTGCATCAGGCTGTTCACGTGCTTCAGTATTATAAATAAACAGCCTCGGCATATAAAACATACCACTAAACCAGGTAACAACAAAAATGATGTGTAAAGCTTTTATGTAATTGTACATACGGGTAAGTTATAGTGGTATTTCTTATTCGTAAGATTCCCTACTTTCTAACGTTCGCGCAAACGTGACAGAGTAAGCTGCAAGACCTAAGTTTAAGGGCAATTATTCTAAAAATGAAAGTAAAAATATGCTGCCTATTCATAAATCCATGGTCCGTTTTTAGGCCAATACCATCTCCCGCTTTCCTTCGGCAAAATCTTTTACCCAAGTTACCAATGATTGAACCCATAGTGGATGAACATTCAAACATGGTATTACTGTAAAACTCTCACCTCCGGCATTTAAAAACGATTCTTTACCCGCCATTGCAATTTCTTCCAGCGTTTCAAGGCAATCGCTGATAAAAGCAGGGCATAGAATAACCAACTTCTTTACACCTTCTTTTGGCAATTCCTGTAAACGTAATGCTGTGTATGGTTTCAACCACTCTTCGCTGCCCAATCTCGACTGAAAAGAAAAGCCGACTTTATTTGCAGGTATATCGAGGTTTTTAACGAGTAACTGTGTTGTTGTCCAACATTGATGGCGATAACAGGTTGAGTGAGCAGGCGATGCAACTTCACAGCAATTTTCAACTTTCATACAATGATTATGAGTCGGGTCGGCTTTAGTCATATGCCTTTGCGGCAAACCGTGATAACTAAATAAGACCTGGTCATACTCCTGTTGCAAATAGGGTTTAATGCTTTCAGTCAAAGCATCTATATAGTGAGGTTCGTTATAAAAAGGCTTAATAAACGATAAAGAAAAAGGATACTTATTTTTTTTATGAATAGATTTGGCATGTTCGACAGCAGTCTCATAAGAAGACATGGCATAATGTGGATACAATGGAATAGCCACCACTTCTTCCAGCCCCGGAACTCTTTCCATCAGCTTTTCATATGCATGTTCCATTGTTGGCTTTCCGTAACGCATCGCAATTTCAACCGGTTCTTGTACATTGGATTGAAGCGCCTGCTGCAATTCTTCGGTAAGAACAATCAGCGGGGAGCCCTCTTTTGTCCAGACTGATTTGTATGCTTCAGCAGATTTAGGAGCGCGAAAAGGAGCAATAATACCGCCTACAAGTAATAATCTAAAAATATATGGATAGTCAATAACCCGTTCGTCCATTAAAAATTCCATCAAATATTTCCTGACATCTTTAACCTGAGTTGAATCGGGTGAACCAAGGTTCATTAAAATAATTCCTCTTTTTGCCATAATCTAAAATAAACAGCAAATGTAACCCGCGAGTTCAAGAAAAGTTCAAGTGGTTGGATGGGGATTGTCAATTATTACACGGGAGATTTTTTTAACAGACTTCCGAAAAGGGTACACATAAAAAAGGCACGGTATGATACCGTGCCAAAATTTTCATTCCAAGTCCTTCATTTTTTCATATTGCAATCGTAGAAGGTCCTTTCATATAGCTATTCAGCAATCGTAGAAGCAAGTACCGTTAGAAGCAAGAATTGTTATCGTTAGAAGCAAGTCAGTTACCCGAAATGCTGAAGCAAAGAAAGGATAACTCTTTGAAACTAACAAATGTTAGTAAGCATATTTAATCATTTTTTAATCCTGACCTAAAAGATCGGGTCTTGTTGGAATCTCTCCTGCAAAAAAAAGCACGGTCTTAAAACCGTGCAATAACTAATTCAGAAAAATCTTATTACTCTAAGCGGAGTAATAATGTAGTGTATAATAATTAAATCTAAACAGTGAAACAAGCAAGAACAATCGTAGAGGCACTTTCATCAACTTCAATGGCAATAGTCATTCTTAAGATATGGAACAGGCGGGCAAGTCGTTAAAGGCGAAAACAAAGAAACACTTTTTTTTTGTTACTAACAAACGTTAGTAAACATTTTTTTAAAAACAGAAAAAATGCTACAAACTATTTAAAATGAAGCAGAACTGATTATAAAAAAACAGGGCATGATATAAAGCACGCCCTGTAATAACCCTTAATTTCTATTAGCAAAAACAGCAATCTAACGGCAAGTAAGTACGAATGTTTAACTACTTGCTGTGACAAAGTAACGAAGTTT
>Ga0181466_1000217_pt1 | contig 20748 bp, 19 predicted proteins | sample InSIn4gowninarea_FD_119078 | JGI IMG/M metagenome (GOLD analysis project Ga0181466, IMG submission 119078) | Clean room microbial communities from NASA Spacecraft Assembly Facility at Jet Propulsion Laboratory, Pasadena, California, USA -... ... | reverse complement strand
CGGGGCCGCCGTGGCTCGGGCTCCCCTTTCGTCACCAACGCCGGTGTATCCAAGCACAGTAATGGACGCAAGGCTTCATACACTGAAGTTCAACGCGAAGCACTTTACCAGCGCCAAGCCGACGTCCGCTCCAAACGCCAACATTTTCAGCAGTGCGAACGTCTCGTGGCTTCAGGCAGGTACTCTCACAACAAGCTCACCCGCCATCCTCTGATCCAGCAGCTTTCCGAGCAAGATCGGTTTTCCCTGTTGTATGACGCTGAGCAACGTGAACGTGAACGCGAAGGTGAGCGCCGTTCCAGAAGACGAGATGGTGGGCACAAGAGTCGCTGTATCGTCATGTAAGTCTCAAGGTAAGAGAACTCTAGGTAATTTGTTCCTGCAGTTAGACTCATGCACTGGTTGCAAGCAAGAAGATGTGGAGAGGTTGGATGAGTGTAGCCGATATGGTTGCATTGGTTTCACAAGACAGAATAGACTCTCAAAGAGGTAGCAAGTGAGGCTCTGGTAGCTGAACACATTCAAAGTAATTTCCGCCATTATTGATCTTGTGATACATTATCGTTGTCTTCCTTTTGTTTCCAGCCTCGCCACTCATCCAAGATCTCTCTCTTAAACTCCGCTATGCCAATGGGGTATCTACAAATCAAAGTGAATCCAACACGTCTAATCCATCCAAGCCCATTAAAACCATCCTCCTGGTCGTCCGACTCATAGAAAAATTGCTCCAATACCCAGTGTCATACATACGCCGGCGTCTCAGGAATTTCCCAGCATGAAGGCTCCTAACCTTCGTTGCGATTTTGCGGTGTAACGTAATCAACATTAGAGTTTGGTGGTGGCGCGAATGGAATTGGTGATTGAGATGTGAACACTGGCAGATCTTCCTTCGTTCTCCGTACGGGCGTGCCGAAGTCCGCCGGATTTGATGAAGAAGGAGTGGTGTCCGTGTGTATCTGTGGCATGAAATAGCTTGGTGGTGCTGCCTGCTCAGCCGTCATCGTCTGCTGGTAAGCAGGGAGTGATGGATACACTGCGCTCTCAGGAAAAGCCTGTTCTGTGGAAACGGGTATTGACTGTTCACGCATGTAGATGTCTTGCTGCGGCGATGGGTCGAACCGTATTGGTAATGCCTCGGGGAGCTGTTCTTTTCCTGCTTCCTCACTTGGTATCTGGATTGCTTCCGGGCCATTTGGATTTGCAGTCAAGCTTGCGGATGTCTCTATTGGGAACATTATGTCTTGCAATGTTGGCATGGTACCATTCGGTATGGTGTACTGTGGTTCCGGTGACTTGTGCTCCTTGCTCTTCAGGGGCTGAGACTTGATCGGGGCAGAATCCTCAACAACAGCAGTTTGGGCTGGTTTGATTACCTTAGAGGTCTTCGGCACAGGCGGTTTTCTTGGAGCTCTAGGCTTTTTCTGTTTGTCGTCCAAGTTCTTCTGCTGTTCCCTAGCTGCATGCTCTTCAGGGGTGGGCACCTTGAGCTTGATGCTGATCTTCTTGACGCCATTGGTTAGATTGTCCATTTCATCCGTCTTTGGCACGTTGTTGCTTGCAATCTGCGAAGGAAGCGGAGCCTCCACATTGTCTCCGCTACTATTCATAACCTCGTTGTCGGTGATTGGAGACATGCTGGACCTTGTAGCCTCGTGAGCACCGGCTAGAGCTTGAGGGACGGTTCTCAGCTTCCGTGGACTAGTCTTCGGCTTCCCGGTTGTCTTCGCTGCTGCTGGGGCTCTTGGCTTTCTCACGACAACGGCCTTGACAGCCTTATCAGGGGCAGAAGAAAATGCTGTCGAGGCAGCGAAGGCGGCATGGTTAGTTGGCAATGGTGGGATTGCATCATCTCCAGACAATTTCATGTTCTGAAAGCTTGACAAAATGCTCGACGCATCACTAGATCTTCGGCGCGGTCGGCTGTTAACAAAGTCCTGTTGTTGCAAAGTAGGATCAGGCAAGTCGCCGATAGCTGCAATAGTAGTCCTTCGGTGACCATTCCTGGAGGTAGCCCTTGCAGCACCAAGCACAGCCGGTTGTGCTTTGGCTTTCCGATCACGAAGTTGCATTTTCTCATCTGACGCAACCGCCACACCCGTATTGGATTGACGTTCTTTCCTAGCCCTCGTGGCCTCGGCGTTGAGTTCTTCATGAGTGCAGCTCGTTGTTTGTCGGTCTTGAGGGACAATAACGCGCGACAGCTCGTACGATGCAGTCGCCCAGTCGACATCGGGCGGAGGTGGCACATAATCAGACTCCAGTGAGAGTCGAGCCTGCATGGCTGAGAGTGATTGCCTCTCCATAGCCTGATGGGTCATCTTCAGTGTTGATGCTTGTGTAGGCGAGGAGTAATTCCCAGCCTTGTCTTTGAGCGATTTTGGTGGTTGAGGTTGACGACCAGCGACCACAGCTTCTAGCTCTTCCAAATTCTGCAGTGCCCACCAGTCCGGAGCGTACGAGCTGTTTTGGCCATTGATCGAGATAGACACGTCTTTGGGCATCCACTCGTTGATGGTCTGGAACCTCATTGTCTCAGGCGTCCTTGGACTTTCAGTCTTAACGCTAGCAGCATCCCCAGCAAAGCCGCAGATATGGCTGAGCACTCCTGAAGTCAAAGCACGATCACTGTATCCACCTTCAAGCACACTAATAACACGACCATCGACACCGAGGTCATCCTCGTGAGCTAGCTTGACAATATCGGCCGTAAAACGTGCATAGAATTCCGTTGGGACATTGACGCTGTGTCTTTGCATGCCAGCTCCCTCCCACTCACTGGCATCGAATCCCGCAGAGATGAAGATTGCTGCTTTTGGAGCTTGGTTTCCCGAGTCGCGAAGTCTAGTTGTATGATGTCGAAGGAACTTTCTCGCTTTTTCCAAGAGAACAGTATATCGCGTCTCATATAGTTGCCAAAACTCTTCATATGTTTTCCACGGCTCGAGATGGACATTCCAGATAGATTGACCATGAGCATTCTCAATGCACAAACTCGCATTTCGAACCTTATCTTCATCACCCCATTCGCAAGGATATGAATTGATGTCGTGCAGACTGTAGTAGCCAATGGGCGTCTTTTTGTGTGCAGCCGCATTCTTAGCAGCTCCCTGGGCTTTGCGATTGTGGTCCCATGCGATATTCTGAGAGCCATCACCGTGGTGCAGGTCGAAGTCAATGATAGCGGCATGTGTGAGACCATGATTCATCGCTGCGTAAGAAATGCCGACATGAACGTTGTTGAGCCAGCAGAATCCGGATGGAAAATTGGAGGAGCAATGATGTCCAGGAGGGCGAATACAGACAAAAGCCCGCTTGGTCGGATCTGACGAGAAGACGGTGTCGACCGCATCACAGACACCACCAAGACAGCCTTGGAAAGCGGCCAACGACTCGGAGCACAAGTAGAGGTCACCTTCATGAAGTTTGGGCAGGGGATTTCCAGCTTCATCTTTTCCATATCCGATCGGGCGCACCAACTCTTTCCCATTGAGCGACAGTTTTCCCTCTGCTGTATCACACATGATTTGCAATTCTTCCATCCATTTTGAGCCGTGCACGAATGCCACAGAAGGGTGGTTGAGAGGGATATTTCGAGATGTCTTCCGGATCCGAAATGGGACATTGCGCACTTGTTTAGGATCGTGATTGGGACCAGGGGCAGTTTGACCCTCAGCATGTCGTCCTCCTAAGCGCACGTAAGCCGTGGATGCGCCCAGTAGGGTGGCATGTATCCGCTCTGGTCGTTCGACAATCGTAGCCAAAGCGTTCTTTGTCGCACGCGGTCGAGAGAAGCGATGACCATAACATGAGTCATGGACAATTACCACAAGCGGAGACTGTAAAGCCGAATGTGCTTCCAATTCTTTTCCAAAGTATTCTCTTGCGACGGAGGCGGCCGTCACTAGTGGACGCTCTGCCGGCACAGATTGTAGGGGCATCTTGCCATTTGTCGCAGGAGAAGCTGGATTTAGGTTTGACGAAGCACGTCGAAATTGCGGTGTTGCGCCTCTTGCCGTACTGAGATTAGAGACTGATCTCCTAGTAGACAGAGTGGGAGTGGATTGTCTTTCACCACGATACGAACTTGCGGAAGAGGGTGACCGTGAGGGTGAGTTAGGAGAGGATGACTTGATTTTGTTCGCGCTAGGAGAACGATAAGGGCTGCGCATAGGTGATGAGGGCGGTAGCGGGACTGAGGTGGCAGTATCCAAGTGCAAAGGGTCGATTGGCTTCACTTGTATGGAGGGGGACGCGAGGGTGGTGTTGTTGTTGTTGGGGAGGGCATCGTGCCCTTCTATTGAGGGTGCTGGTAAATCTGGATCCATGTTTGCTGGGTCTGGCTATTGTATGCCGTTTGTTATCATACCATCGAACGCGACGTTGAATACAACCACTGGATTGACCAAAATGTTCTTTGGATAAAGTGGGAGAAGTGGCTTTGACAGACACCATCAAAATAATCAACGTCATATCAAAGCGCGACCATCGGCATGACCCTTGAGTCCCTGACGCGTGCCCCCCGACTTGGTCTCAAAGGGTCCCTCTTCGCTTCGTTTCATACACCCTGCATGCCCATGCGGATATTATTCCCCAGTACTTTATCCGATGCAAAAGGTTCCTCGTTACTCCGTACAAGAGGTAATCACTCCTTGTCAACTCGACCAGACATAGCGTCTCGAACAACTACTGAAATTTTGGTCAAGCAAGGCCTGTGCAACTTCTTTCGTATATTCATGAACCGCAGCACAATGTGCTTCATCGTATATCCTTGAGTATGGTCCGCGCTTGTTGCCAGCAAGGTTTTCAGGTCCTCTTAAGGCAGTCAGGGCATATCAGGTTCCTTCGAAGGAGTGTTCTTCTTTCTCTCCTGTCGCGAGATTCCTTTCCTCTGCTGAGCACTTCGAAAAGATCCAAATCTTCACGTCCGACACAAGCCTGTCTTACTCGCCAGGACTCATCGTCCCATAAGAGGCAGCATACTGCAACTGCTTCCTTGAACAGGTCATACCATACTCCAGCTTCAAGCGACGAAAGGTAGGCAACATCTCTGCTCTCCATACAGACCCAACCCGCACTATACCACATCTATCCCCAGTCTACGTGCTATGTTCTTCACTTGCAACCTCTCAAAAGCCCATGTTAATCCGTCTCGCGGCTCAATGCCGCACATCGGACAATTTGCCCGTATCTCCGTGTTGATATCAATCCATGATTTGTGATCCATATTCATGGTCTTTCTGTCCTGACACCTAATCTAAGCCCTAGAACATTAACAAACAGCAGCTCAAAAATGGCGCCTCGAACACTCATCTTCGGCACAGGCAGCATCGGCGCCATCTACACCTACATGTTCTCCCGCGCCGTCACCGAAGCCAACGTCTTTGCTGTCTGCCGCTCCAACTACGCCGCCGCCTCCAGCCAAGGCTTCACCATCAACTCATCTCTATTCGGCCAGAACATCAAAGTCCATCCACAAGTCGTAAAGACCGTCGACGAAGCCGTCAGCAAGTCCAACGGCAAACCATTCGATTACATCATCGTCACTGCGAAAGCAATCCCCAGCACTCCATCCCTCCCCCAGCAAATTGCCCCAGCCGTCTCAAAAGACACAACAATCGTTCTCGTCCAAAACGGGATAAGCATAGAAGATATCTACTCCTCCAAATTCCCGGAGAATCCCTTACTGTCATGCGTAGTCTATATGCCCGCCTCACAAACATCCCCCGGCACAGTCAAACACGGCGAAGTCGAACTCCTCCACATAGGCACATACCCTGCCACCAGCCCTCACAAATCGTCCGCCGAGAACTTCGCATCCGTCCTTCGCTTAGGAGGCGGCACCGCCAAAGTCCATGACGACATTCAAATCGAGCGTTGGAACAAACTCCTCGTCAACGCCGCATGGAACCCAATCTGCGCGCTCTCACGTAGTCGGGACGTCCAATTCATGCACTCGTCAGATTCGGCAACGGACGTGATAAACCAAGTCATGTCGGAAATCGCCTCCGTCGCACAAGCTTCAGGGTACCCGGAGATCAACCAGGCTAAAATCGACCATCAAATCAGCCGGGCGAAAGCACGTTCTCTACCGGGCGTGGAGCCAAGTATGCTCGCGGACGCTCTGTCGGGTCGAAATATGGAGGTGGATGCTATCGTCGGGAACACGCTACGAATAGCGGAGGAGAAAGGTGTCAAGACACCACTTTTGATGGCGATCTATGCGTTGACCAAGGGTCTGGATGCGAGCTTTGCCAGGGCACGGGAGAGCAAGGGACCGTGATTCGCAAGGTTTATGCTGGAAGACAGCCTCAGATTGGTTTACCATGGTCCGGTAAAACAGTACATTTAAAACTCCAAGGGAGTGGGTGGTAGGCAGATTTTATAGATAGACAGACAGCGTGGCTAGCTGACGAACAGAAAAATACATATCTCCTCACAGGGGGTGCACGAAGTATTGGTATTATGAATACAGGTCTTCAGAATCTGCGGTTCGAGTATACACATCTGAAGTTCCTCAAATCTCGATTCCGACCCTCTTGAGCGCCCCAACCGCCCATTCCGGCGCGCCCTTGCCCTCAAAGTACATCGCAAAGAACCCCTTGATAAACTCAGGAAACCGGTCTTCCAGGATCGCATTCCTAATCCGTCCCATAAATGACAACAGATGTTGCACATTGTGCATGGTCAATAAATGCGCCCCAACAGTCTCCTTGGCCGCAAGATGGTATATAAAAGCCCTAGTAATTCCCAGTCCGCCATCTTCTTTCGGCCGACAACAAGTACAGATACAGCCCTCTTCAACGGGGCCAAAATCCTGGCTGTAGCGCGAGTGTTTGAGGTTGAGCACACCGCGAGAGGTAATGGCGTTGCCGAAGCGCTGTTCATCGACATCAGTCAGCCACAGAATCGCACCTCGAATCACGCGAGAGGTAAACTCACCGCCGTCCTCGTTGGCCACACACAGTCGAACATATCCGCGCCCAGAGCGACAGCTACGACGATATCCTCAGGGTAGCCCTGGAAACATCAGCACAAACACGCATCAACGGATATCCCTTCGTACAATGCCCATGACATATCGTGGTTTCTTCTCGGGTAGTAAGCCCGTGCAAGTATCCACGCTATCAGACCGTTAGCATACCATCACCAGTCCTGTAGTCATTGAGACGAAGATGAAACGTACACTCGACAGAAATCCGACTTGGCCTCACCTCCCGAAAGCCCACCGATAGCAATGCCCGGTGTATCCCTCAGCACCATCTCTTCACAGCACTGCCGCCGCAACTCAAGGTCCAGACCGCCCTGAATAATGCAAAACAAATTCTGTTTCTCAGGAAACTTGTGTGCAACGATACACCGATCGAGCCAGCGGACCGAACGTTCCATAGCCTCCTGCATGCGCGCCCGATCCGGCGACGTCGTCTGTATAACATCGTCCAGTTGCATCATGATATCCGACCCGATCGAGTTCTGCAAGGCCATGGAATGTTCCGGCGTAAGTAACCTTGATCCATGTCAGCCTCATATCCAGATAGAGAAGAGTACTGTATACATAGGACTCCCATCATGCGGACTCAAAAACCGCACACCCTCCTCGGTAATCTTAGCCAACTTGAGCAAGGAGACCATCTGGAAACTTTGTTGTGCACCTCATCAGTTCAATCGCCATTCATGTCCAGCCCCGAGAAAACTAACCCGCCACTATCAGTCAAGATATTGTAGTTCCACCCCTGTAATCTGTGGGCGCCACCAATAGTATCCAACACGGCTTGTCCCGGCTTCAAGCCCAAATGGTACGTATTGTTTAGGCAGAGCCTGCATCCCGTCTCTTCCAGTTGTTCTGGAGTCAGGCCCTTCAGGGACGCCTGCGTCGCGACAGGCATGAACATGGGCAACTCGACCGGGCCATGGGGCAGATGGAGCGTGGATGCCCGGGCCTTGGATGTCTAGAGATGTCAGGAACGATCTGTCAGCCGCGGCTCGACCAGCTCTCAACGAGCGGAACACATGTCCTATTTCTTACCGAACACCGCGCTTTGAGGTCAAATGTTAAGGCTGAGGGTTGCGGACTGGACGTAGACATCTTGGCGACCGATCTGAATGCATAGGGCCTGAGACTCGGGCGGAAAGTGTGTCGCCTTTTGGCGGCGGCGGTGAAGACGTCAAATCGTGGTCGGGTTACTCCATGCGCCAGTCGCATATGATAAACCACCACCGGAAATGTGTTCTGCCGTCAGGTGGTACCGGGATGTACTGGTTTTCTACACGTCAGCTTTGCATCTGCAAGGGCACTGACGGGCGTTCTTATGCGGTGGGACAATGCAAGATGAAAGTAGTCGAAGACAAGTGCTGAGTGTTGATGTTTAAAGGTCAGTTGCGGAGTTGGGACTTTTTGGCTGGAAAGCGCGACTTTTAACTGGCGGAATGAAAGGACCCCTAATAACCCCTGGCAGCCATACAATTTGTCGTCCACAGCATCGGAGATATATACACCACATTGCATGACAAGGAAAGATTGTCCTACTTGGAGATCCGTCGCACGACAGGTCGCCGTTCACAGCATCAGGCCACATGATGTAAGCATACAACCTCTGGCCTCTATTCCCATAGATCACCTATGGCGGTCAACAGATGCGCCAGACCTGTAGAGCGGTCAAAGAATTCGAAGGAGGACTGAGATCTCCTTAGGTACGTGCCTGAGACTGTGCCCTAGAGACCTCCTCTCTGTTGGGGCCATATGATGGGAAATGGAAACAAAGCAAAAGAAATACCAATCCCATAGAAAAACCCCTCCTATCCAGCCCCAGATTCGCCAGCAACGCCGTCGCTATGCTCCAATCCGAACCGCTTTGAACTGGTTGACAGTGCTCAAGGACAGGTAAAGAGACATTAGCCTGTCTTGGTCCCACCCTCGGTGTGTGTATTGCTGCATTCAAACCACTCTGCTGCCAGGTTGATTCAAGGCCGAGACATCAACGGTGCCAGCCACCCTGACTGTGCCCTACTGGTGTACGATAGCTATCGGACCGGGAAGAAGTGATGGAAGGATTGCGGAGCTTCGTGCAAGCAACCTCTGCTGCATCTTCTTTGGCATTATTGATGTATTGTCCATCGTACCAGTACCGTGCGGCCAGGTTTTGTCCTTGAATAGTCACTGTAGCTGACCAGGCTGTGCGTCCGCCTGGAATCACGATCGCAAGTTAGTCCTGGGTACTCCATGAATGCATCTGAAGTTTGAACGTGATGAGAAAGAGGCTGCTCACCACGACGATCAGAGACAATGTTGAAGTTAGGTGTTGGGAGTCTGAGTTTGCGGCATTCAGCTGCTATTGTTAGGTCAAGTCTTCCTTTACCACACATCGGGAGGCACTCACATGCGAGTTCCTCTTGCCAAGTTGCGTGAGTCTTGGTAGCCATCTTTGGTGATCTTTGTAAATTGACAAACACGACGAGTGAGACAGTGGCCGGGACCGGTTGTTCTATAGCGGGAAAATGGATGTAGTAGACAGGCCAAGAACAACCTCGTGAGTGAAGGGACAGTTCTATGACCTTCCGCCGCAGGAGATAGTGCTTGACTTTTATATACGGCCGAGCTTGATAAAGGACTCAACCTCCAGCTGAAGCACAAAGCAAATGACGATTGTGGAAACAACCATGAACGACTGGGTAGCTGCAGAAGCTCCTGCATCCGTGGACGGGCGTCGCTTCTATCCTGATGACTGTCGCTTCATTCCTCTGAGCCAGCAAGAAGATTGACAGGAGTACACATCAACGGAGGTTGTTGTTCTGTGCAACGTGAGATCTGAGATCTCGTGACACTTTTTCGATCCGTGAAGGTCGCCCTGACATGGTCTATAAAAGTATTGAGGTGGTACGAATGCGAGGACGATGCAGGAAGGCGAGCTGTCAGGGGCGTGGGGAGAGATGGAGGGCGAAACGCGAAGCACACAAAGGCTGAAGCAACATGCTCGTCCAGCGAGAACCTGCCAACGCAGCAGGATCCAGTTGCACACAGTAGTGGATAGGTTCGAAGCCCCGAAGAATGATATGCATGATGGCGTAGAGGCGAGGAGTATTGGAATCAAAGTACAAAGACTAGAAGCCTTGAAATGCCGGGAATGAAAGGTAGAAGTGGGGTGAAAGAGTTCGAAGCCGAAAGCTAGTTGTAACGGAATGCATGATGGCGGAGCTGTGCATGGTCTGGATGGAGTATAACATAATCTGGTATGATGGAAGGGTTCCGTCACCAGAGTCACTAATCGATGGGACGGTCAAACGACCGTTAGATGTTGTCCTCTTTTCGTGGTAAGTTTCTGCAGTCATGAACTGAGGCATGAGGGGTCATTGGCTGCTCTGTTTCGGTTGAGAAGGGAATGAGTATGGGTTGGGCAGCAATGAAGTGTACTTGGGGGCATCGACCACAACGGCGACTGTAACCAGATTATCTACTGACGAGATGGCGAGCCGATGGAGGCCTCGGCAGAGAAGATTGGACCGGGAGCCGGCAGCGGCTTGCCATGTATATTCGGAGCCAGGCAACAGTCATAAAATGACAGCTGGAGGATGGTGTTAGGACGATAAGGGAATGAATTGAGAGGCTTCGAGCGGTGTGGGGGCGAGAGAGATGTGTGTATGGCAGAGCATGCACAGTTCAGTTCATTGGGGATGCCAGATCCGCCATGTCCTGGGCAGGAAGATTTCTGCAAGCTGCAGCAAAGAGAAAAGGCTGGCGGCATTGACGCCGTGCAATGCGGCAGGGCTGTGAGAATGAGAACAGCGAATGGTTGGAGAAAAGGAAACTTCTGCAGAATGATGGAAGAAAGAGAAGAGTGAATGGAGCACAGTTTGGTGAATGTCAGGTCGATCTTCTTCATTTTCGACCAATGACGATTGCGACTGCTTCTTGCCGAGCCCACTAAGCAAATATCAGACTTCATGCCATTACAGGCCCATATCAGGAGAATTGTACGGTACAAGATTATGATGTTAATGTGTATCGCCAATGGCTACCAGCATTTGCCACAAGCATACCTAGGTACACAGATGCATGACAGTCTGGGCCTTTTGCGATCTATCCTGATACCAGCCTTGGAAACTCACAACGCTACGATCCGCTTTATGCAGATTCTCGACCCGTGGTGATGGGGCAAATTGCAGATGTTTCAATTGAAAACCTACCGGACGGAACATACCATCTGTCTCTGTTTCAACTTTACCCTCAGCAAGACGCTCATGCAGTCAGGATTATGCATTTCATCCTCACGAAATCTTTGGTTTGACCCATTAAACCCTACCCACTTTCGTGGTCACGCAAACGTCAGGGCCTTTGACCTCTGGTGAACCTGTCGTATCGTATATAATATACAGTAAAAAGCTGAAGCCATAACAACGACCTCATGGCACAATATCATACGGTCATTCAGATATTGTCTTCGTAGTGCGTCCACACCGCTTTCGGTCTGCGTAACCCCGCAATAGGAAACTTCGTCCTGGTTGGATTACAGAGAACAATGACTTTGAGGCCATTTGTGCTTCCAACTAAGAGCGGTGAGCTTCATGCCAGTGTCTCCTGATAAAATCGTCGGTGAGGGAGATTAGTCCAGTCGCAATGAGCACATCTCCCAGATCGTTCGAGACCTCTTCCTCCATGATCCGCATACTGCACGGCGGTATCCAGCCTCCTTGGACTGCTTCTTTCCGCCTCTGCTTCTCGGATAATTTGTCGGGGGTGATGAGAGCAAGACACCTTCCGGTGGTTAAGTTGACCATTTCGAGCGAAAACACGGTTTCTGAACCGTCCTTGTAGACCTTGTGTCTCCATGAATATGTTTCACCCCAATACTCAAAGTCATATACACTGCTGTCATTCCGAGGATTTCGGCTCAGCTCGACTTGGGCATAGTTGGAGAACTCTATCCTGATGTTGTCGGTGGGTACCGTGGCTTCTATTCCTGACCGAGGACCACAGACCTCGATTTCCTCATCAGCATCCTTGCCCTTGTCCTCTGGAGTATTCTGGGGTTGCGGCCTTGCTGCAAGCGCTTTCCTGAACTTGAGCTTTGGAAAGGAGACCCCGAAAGACGGCTTTCTGGGTACTGCTGTTGATCTTGTTGATTTGGCTGCAGGTTTCACATATTTTCGTTTCGAACTGCAGACCTCACGCCCGGATTGTCTCTGATATCGGCGAAGGGAGAATTTTCGTTCGGCCAGGTCATACATACGAAGGTGGAAAAGGGTGAGCTTCACTTTGTGGCCTTTCCGTAAAGTCATCTCGGTATCAACACGAATGTTGAGGTTGCCATCTGGCGTCGTATCGTCATGTTGTATCAGAATTCTTCTTGTTGACGGAAATAGTTTCGCAAACTCGGACGGCGTACACCCGAGTGCATCTGGCTGGTAGCAGGTCTGTCTTGCCAGTGGCCACAAATTTGAAGTCTGGCGTGATCCTTTCTCCGATACGGTGGTGGAGGCGTATGTGTCGCACGATGCTCGAGGATCGACATCATGTTCATGCTCAAATTGTGAAGGCTCGTGGTCCGTCTGTTGTGTTTGGCAAGTTGCCTCGTCGTAGGGCTTGACAACAGGCTTCGTATAGCTGTAGGAAGTTGCATTTGTATACTGACTTCGGCCAGAGTGGGCAGAAAGATTGGACCTGTGAGTGCGGCTCGATACGGAGCTAGCGGAGGGCGCTGATCCTTTAGACCAGGCCCTTGAAGAACTTGGGCGAGGCATGATGACAGTCAAGGTGGGCGATGAGTAGATGGTATGTAGGTAGAGGTTTAGATGTGTCTGGTGTCAGTAGTCAAGGCATTGCAGTTGTCGTAAAGAGAGGGAGCAGATAATCAAAGTCCTCAGATGAAAAGTCCTCTGGGAAGCATCAACGACGGCATAACAAAAGTATTCACGGAGGTCGTGGTGGTTGGGCATGATGGCTGTTGCATCCTTGACAAGCTAGTATCATAGAAATCACTCCACATAAGAGACACGAGATGTGGAGGTTGTCGTTCTCGACTATGGGCAGTTTGCGTAAGGGGAGGACAGACTCCGAGGTGGCGCAGAGTTACTCATAACGATTTGCTGACCATGGCTGCAGAACTCCGAATCAGACCCGGAGTCGCTCAAACAGAAGGCGGCAGCGGGCGGAAGCCGCCATCGGAATATTTTTTTCTTCTGGAACCCATTGCCTGTAGTTTGCATCGCTGAGACGAGGGACCTAGACTAGGGGAAAATCCTGCTCTAGTGGCAACGGTTGCTTCTCCTTGTTACTTCATGATGATCTGAAGGGGCGAGATGCTGATGCATAATGAGGTGACATTCGTCCCTAATCATGCATTGCAAGCCCAATATGGTGGCGAACAGCATGTCGAGACACGAGTCGCCTGAAGGTCGAGGAGCTGGGCTAGAGAGTTCAATGATGCCTCAGTCCATAGGCGTGAAAAACAGCCTAATGAAAAGAGTTCCAGGCAAAATGTGAGTGGTGAACAAGCACCTGCCTTGGGCATGCCATGCGAGGGACCGAGTAAGTGGTTGGAGGGTCGGAAAATGTCAGCGAGGTGCTGTGCGAATAACAACGAACGAGCATCATGCGACTGATGAAGAAAATAGGATAATGTGTCAGACGGTCAGACACATGATTTTTGCACCCTAGCACGCCACTTTACTCGATAGAGATTAGTTCTTGAATGCCTAAATCAACCTAATGCACTGCAAGTACTTGTAAAAGGTCTAAAACAACCTTTCTGCATCGTGGCATCGTCCCATTGGCATCTCATGTTTATATCGCAACGTTCGTTTCCTCCCATAGGCTGCATTAACGGAATGTTCGTTGTTTACTCGTGGTGAGAAACATGAACATGTGTTCGCGCACCACCCCATGCTGTACCTGCGCTCCCACCCAGGCAGGGTTGCCGTTAGAAAAGCTGCCCATGCAAGGATGCCCTCGGCATCACCAGCTTGGGCAGCTGTCTTGCTTCATTTTCTTCAGCGGTGGAGAATTTTTCTCGTTCTTCGGGCATTGTACTCGCTGTTGAAAGTGCTTTGTGATCCTGTCTTCGGAGCACGTGCGAATTTGTCGTCTTCAAGACCTAGCAACTGCTGTCCATGATCGATCGATGATCCTAGACAGAATGCATCGCATTGCACACCATGAAAACACCACGGCTCGCGCCGCAACGGTCATCTTCCACGGCTTCGCGGTCCTCCCCTACAGTTCCGCACATACCTAACTATTTTCCATGGTGCCGATGATCGTCTGCTAACGACAGTGATCAGGTCCAGTTGGCCCAATGGAGCTTCTCATGGCACCAGGTCTGAATCGCGACCTATTACATCATTGTGCCTGGGACTGAGGATTAACTATCTTGCACAAGACCAGTATGTCAGCATGCTTCCTTTCGTAAATTCGCTGGCATGATTGGCCTGGATGTCTAGATTCGATTTCATTCGATGCGATATGTATCCTGATTCGGTATGGTTTAATGGCCCCGATCAGCTCTCTCTCCGTGGAAGGAATCTGCCCACACTCCTCGACAGTATTTCGAATTGATTCACTTTCCAAGTCTGATCACCAACGAAACACAACATCATCCTATAACTTCCAATATCACATATCTTGAAAATTACACCATCCCCCATAGCGGTCGGGGTAACTGGATCTCACGACCAAGCTCAACTCCTCGACCCATGAAACCGCGGGCCCGATGGTCGACGCCCACATATGCTCCCCTCCTCCTTCCTTCGCCGTCGACGTCACGATCTATGCTCCAAGTTCTCAAGCCATAATAGCTTCCGACACGATGGACGAGCCACCGCCCAAAAGCCGCCCCTTTGTCGTCATCCAGACCTTCGAATATCATCATTTCGGTACTGATCGTATCGCTCATATCCTCATCCTTTTGTCTTTGTTTGCGGCCGGGGGAATCGTGCATGGCACCGTTCCGGCCAATGAAAACGATCTCCTCGTCCTCTTCACTGTCACTTGTCAAAGGTACGTCGTCAAGTCCTTCGTCACGTAATCTGGCCTCCCTTTCATTCCACCTCTGCACGAATGTCCGTACGGTCTCTTCCAGATCTTGAAGCATGCCTTTCGCACCTCCGGCGAACTTTAGCCTGGCACGGACCTCTTTAGGAATGCTGATAGCGGCTTCTTCCATGGGACTCATGCCAGTATTTCTTTTCCCTCTCGATCTTGTGCTATTGGCGCGACCTTTCATCTTGGCCTCAACCGCTCTTTGAAATTCGGCAGCATCCCAAAGTGGTGCAAGATAGTAGGGAACCCTCCGCTGAGGATACGTCGGACGGACCTCGAAATCTTCTGGAAGGGGTGGTTCTGCCCACGGGTTGGACAAAAGGCGAGCTAGAGACCTAATCAGCTTGACCGCAGTCATCCCGTTGATGTGGCGGATTACCATTTTCCCAGCGTCGACGCTGCCGAGAGCCCTCCTTGCCCTTCAAGAGAGCTTCTCGGCGCTCGATACTGTCGCGACGAAGGATCTTTCGCTCAGTGTAGACCCTAGCAGTAGGGACGGCTGTTCGGGACGTGGCGTCCAGAGGCACGCTGATGCGCACGGATGTGCCGGTCACAGGCTTAGGAGATGCCGAGGGCTCGATCGAGACATTGTTCATCTGCTCAGTGATCACTTCCGCACCAGGGGCAGGAACCAAAGCGGCGCCCTCTGCAGGCACCATGATCGGGACGATTGCCATTGTGTGCGGACTGGATGACCGAAGTCGCGTCGTGCGAGTTGACGAAAGGGAATGGCGAGGGCTTTCTCTATCACGATCCTCGAGTCTGTAGCGATGCACCACTGCTACCTGCACCTGCTTGGAAGCGCACAGAAGCAAAATAAGAATAGAATTGAGTGAGGCAAAAGAAAGAGAATCAGATGGACAAGGACAAGCTGCCCGGAGTCATGGTCGGAGTCACTTGGTCCGACGAATTACGATAAGACGCAGATCGTGGTGGACTCCTCAATTGTGACTGGTCCGCTTGAAGATCCATGCTACCATTATTCTCCGCTGCAACCAGCAGATACTCGTATTATGGTTGTTGTTTCGCTCCGAGTATCGTGACCTGCTCAACGGGACGCCGGTTCACATATTGGAGCATGACCTATTGACGAAAGCCATTGTGATCGGCTCAAGAGAGGACACGTGATGCACAGTATCGACAGAATAGTGTTCCAAATAGGTAGATCCAGGATAAGTGTTATCGATAGGCCGCCAATATTGGGGTCGTTGATCCGTCATAGGTGCTGCCTGCGCTATTGTTTCGACGTTCTCCAGCCATCTCCTTCGTCCAAACACAGCGACTTAGTGATCTACTTCAACGACATATTTCTCCCTTTGCGTATCTTTTAAGCATTCTGTCTCTCTTTTGTTCTTCTTGCTAGCTATGAAGTGCAATCCTTTGGTGGCCGCCTTGGCTGCCACGTTCGCTGCCGTGTCAGCGCTTTCCATCGACACTGGTTCCCAGCAACAGATCCCTCTTGATGGCAAACAACCTATCGCACAGGAGCAATATTTGATCGAATTGAGTCCCGGAGAGACACGATGGGTGGTAGAGAGTGCATGGCTCAAGGTCAATGAATGAGAGGTCATAAATGGAGCATGTAGACCCCAGACAAGCACGTTATGTGAAGGACGGCCATGCAGAGGAGTGGTCTAAAGTGGCTTCAGCCTTGCTGTTTGGCTTAACACCGGGAAGTCCGTCTCTGTAATGAGATATGGTATTGGTGCGGTTGGCGGGCGTTGCGGCCGCAGTACCGATGTTCTTGCTGAACACCAATGCACCAATCTCAATAATGAGTATACCTTTCGCTCGTTGTCGGAATTGACTCGGTATGCATTTTGTGTTCCGCGAGATGAAGTAGAACGTCTCAGCGGGTTAGATGCCCATAAGGAACACAGCAATTCAAGCATAGGAAATTCCAGGGTTCACGCAACACTCCCCTTTCATGTGCTTGCACCTTTGCGTCTTGAATGATAGAACCAGCTCGACAGAGAGGTGTTGACAAACCGTTGTGCCAACATAAGAGGCAAAATACCAATATTCATTGATTCTCAACAATGATGTCGTCGAGTGGCTCAGGCCAACCACTCTGCCGCATATTGGCACTTGAAGCTGAGGGACGATAGCCTTGCTTGGGGTTGAACTTCAGGAGTTCCACGACAGCTAGAAGTCAACCAGAGTCTTACTATTAAACCCAGACCGTTGCGAGCGAAGCATTGGATGACAGGGCAGGTACCGAAGGTACCGTATCTGAAGGAGCGACTCGGAGCTTCACCGTTATTTGTCGGTGTCAGACCCGAACATCTCGCGCCTATTGGCTCAAATAGCCGCTTGTAGACAGGCGTCTCTGCAAATGGGCAGCGGCAAAAGTAGCCTTACACGCATTACGGGCTGCCATAGCACGTTATGCCAGAAACCTTTGGGTCCAGCGGAAAGACTTAAAGCAACACAGACATCCCTGTGGTCAGACAAAGGACTGTCAAAATTCGAAAGAAGTGTTTCAGGATGTCTGGACCATGCAAATTCGTGGTCTGGAGTGCCGATCCCCGGAGCACGGTCTGGTGGACACAACAAACATGGGGACTTTGATATCCTGCAAGCTCTGCCTGCTCGTTGCGAGGGATGATATATATATTAGCAGCCATAAATCCGACATTCGGCTTATGCTGGATCGCAATACACGGGTTTGAGAATAAGAGTACCATGAATTTCCATGGCTATGGAAGCTCAGCGGTCGTCTCTGTCACTTGATTTTCAGGAACTGTCGCCACACAAAAGATGCTTTAGGCTTTCGCCGTGGTACTGGAACCGACGCTGATCAGGCCCAGATCGCATTACTCAGCTAATGCTCGTTCATTACGATCCGACGAGTTGAGTACCTTAAATAGACACTCACCACAATGGCGCCTCGGAACTGTTCTTGACGCACTCTAGAGACTTACTGAATGATGCTGAGGAACAGATGTGATTGCTGTTAGTGGGACAGAGCAACAGTGGCGTGAGTATGGTTGCGTATCCAAATACAAAGTACATCTCGATCATTTTTAGCTTAAGCGTTCTGGAACTCTGGGTCAAAAGCTTTTGGGAAGCTTTCGAGAAAGCGCCCACTTGTCACCCCACGATGGGATCAATCTTCAAGATCGTCAGGATCAGCTTAACTAACTCGAATCTGATGTTGAGTTAAGATTGTCCGTAATGCGCGGTATTGCAGGATTCATTTCGAAATGCTAAACTTCATAGATGGACAGTAAGGAGACCGATCGAAGAGCGAAGATGGCGAGTATCTACCATAATTTCTTTGTAATAACAGTCATAGCGCAGTTGTGTTTGAAGGCGAGAGGCGCTGCTCGACGAGGGCAACAGGGGCCGAATATTGATTGTTATTGGCAGCAGAGGCCTCTTCATGGGGACCCTAGCCCGTGGTCCAGTCGCTACCAGGCCCAAGGCTTGGCCTCCCGAGCCAGAAATTTAACGTTACCAGACTGCGAATAATGCGATGGAGAAGCCTTGCGCTTCGGCGCTGCGCTCCTGCGACTTGAGACTTTCAAAGCCGAACACCAAACACCTCTCGTTCTCCCAATTACCATCATCATCCCTACTTTCTCACATCTTCAGCCACCGACACATCGCCTCGTCCTTCTGCCACATCCCTCATACATTTCGTCCCATCGAGCTTCATCTCTGATCGGTCTCCTTGTTTCGCATTCTGTTTCTCCCTTTGTCATTTGCCGAATCCTTCTCTGGTCGCAGAGTTCGAGTCTCCAGTCCTCGCATCCTTCGTCTCTCCGCCAGCCCACTCCGCAAACCACCTCTCACGCGTCTCAGACTCGGACCGCCACGCTCTTTACCAGTCGACCTGTATATGAAATCATATGCTCTTACATATCGCATCCCTCCCACAAAGCTACGACGTTACCTCGAATACGCCCTGAGCTGCGCACCGATTGCCTGACACCTTCCACCAGGGGATCCACCCGACCTTACCTTCACCCTTTCGGTTCACCCCGTACAATTATTATCTCCTTCTGCATCAAGAAACAATCAGATTGATGGCTGCTTGCTCCTTGAAGTATCGTTTATGGTAGTGAGCAAGGCCAGCATACCGCCTGGGTAACGTCGACTCCTTTCTCTCGCGAACGTCACTCAGCCGATCAGAGTCACCCAAGCTTTTACGGGAAAACTTGACCACTTCGGAGTCAATCATTGAAGACAAAAGGGTCCAATTATACACACGAATTGCATGTTAGGGTTAGTTGTCGGACAATATGAGGGAGGTCAATTTCAGCATCCCCAATGTCAACAAGGCCTCCGTACACATAACCCCGACTCTTTATGACCGTCGAGCATTGGATTGTACCTCGACTTTGCCACTCATCAATTCTCTCAACCATTTAGCCTATCTGACCACTTCCTCTGCTCGAATAAGAGATATATTGACAGTGGATGGCGGAGTCGAACGCCTCGTATGCATATTAAAGGAAGGCAGGAGCAAAGATGAGATGCACATGTGGAAGTGGAACCTGGCATTTCAATGCATTGTGAACATAGGGGTTCGGGGTTCGGAGCTTGTCCGCACTCGCGTCGTCGAGGCAGATATGGTACCGGTTATCGCGACCATTTTGTGGGACTACATTCTCGTCATTGAAATGGAGAAAGCAAAAGCGGACGCTGAACAGGAAAAGCGAAATGGATCAAAACATGCCGGAAGCAGCAGATCCTCAAAGGCCTTTCGCGAGCTGACACAGGACCCTCTTTCAAGAACGTCGTTTTTTGAACATATGAACGCCGCTGCCGACCAACGTTCGACGCGGCGTCAAGCACCTCCACCTTCGCTCGATCTACCTCAATCGTTCTCGCAAGCGTTTGGCACCGCAGAAACAGGCCCGGCGGAAGGCAATGTCATCCCTCCGAGCGTCTTCACCTCTCCCCCTGACCGAACGGTTTTCCCTCCTCGGGATTTCCACCGACACAACAGAGCTCAAGATAGCAGAGGATCCATCCACCGATCCATGAATTTGCAAGCACCGGCCACTGCATTCCCGTCGATGGATACTTCTGACGGCTTTCCGTTACGTCCAGTCCGCGAAGTTGATCGCCTGCCTTCAATGTTACCAGCGCTGAACACAGGTGTTACCTCACATCCTGATTCTCCTACCACGCCTTCTGCACCAATCCACCGAGGAATTCTTTCTCCTGCAGGACGTCGATTGAGAAGACCCTCTATCCGACATCAGAACTCCACTGGCGACGACGATGATGTCATCTTGGAGGATATCACAGCCCCAGCCGACGAGCTCCTGGATGCTGATGGCCAAGGTGAGGGGCAGAGCAGAGTACAGACACGCGATCCAAGCCCACATGACGCTGAAGACCTCGTTGGACGTCAGCCCCTGAGCTTGACGATCCCTCTCCAGCAAGATCGGGAGCTTGACAACGTTGACATTGCCCAACAAACGCCAATAGTCGGAGGTATGGCCAACCCTCTCGGTCCTGTTGCCCACGAAACTGTTGGAGTATCACCAATACCTCCCGCTCCTGCTACCGCTGCTTCTCCTGCGATCCCCCTCAACGCGTATCCAAACTTCTTTCTGAGGACAGCTACCACGACCCCTTCGACAACCGCGCTTATGCCTCGCGATGAAGATGTCCTAATGGGACTGCAATTACTCGCATATATATCGAAATACTGCTACCTGCGCCATTACTTCCAGAAAACCCACCTGGTTCCCAGGCTTCGA
>Ga0181466_1000211_pt1 | contig 21042 bp, 29 predicted proteins | sample InSIn4gowninarea_FD_119078 | JGI IMG/M metagenome (GOLD analysis project Ga0181466, IMG submission 119078) | Clean room microbial communities from NASA Spacecraft Assembly Facility at Jet Propulsion Laboratory, Pasadena, California, USA -... ... | reverse complement strand
AAAAAACAAGTGAGTACACCCGTCCAACAACAAAGGGGCGGGTTACTATTTACTACAATGGAAGCACGGCGGACCCGGTTAATTCTGCAAGCTTAAGCAACCAATTAAGAAAGGTAAATATAGCGGTTGAAATAAGAGCCCGTAACCTTTACAATGAAACAACCGGGTTACATGCTTTAAGGGAACAAGTAGAACGGCTTTTAATTGGGTTTGCCCCTGCCAGTAGCGGGCGGTTTTATCTTCTAAAGGATGACCCGGCAAAATTCGAGGAAAACGATTGGGTACATTCAATAGAGTTTGAAACAACCACTTTAAATGTAATGGCTTTTTACGATGGAGAGCAACCCGGGGCACAACTAACAAGCATACTTTCAACAGAAACAGTAAAAACAGTTTTTAAAAATTCTTAAAATAAAACATGGCAGCAGATTTTTTGCATGGCATAGAAACCATTGAAACAAAAAGCCCGGGGCAAGTTGCTACAATCGTTAAAAGCGGTGTGATAGGTTTAATAGGTATTGCCCCTAAAGGCACTACACAAAAATTAACCCTTGTACTTAACCCTTTACAGGATGCAGCTTTTGGGCAAGCTATACCCGGCTTTAATATACCAAAAACCCTTTCCATTATTAGGAGTATTGCAGGCAATTGCCCGGTTTTGGTAATAAATATTTTTGATGCTGCAAAGCATACACAGAGCAAAACCGAAAGCAAGCAATTTGTAAACGGCAAAGTAAAACTTTCAGATTACCCGGCGGGCGGCGTAACCATTACAGGCGGTGCAGCCGTTGTAGAAGGGGTGGATTATACAGTAGACTTTGACGAAATAACAATATTGAGCGGCAAGCTTTTAAATGCAACTTCTTACACTTTTGCATATAAAGTTTTGGACCCGGCAACAGTTACAGCAGGGGACATAATAGGGGGTTATACAAACGGGGTAAGAACCGGCTTAAACCTTTTTGACCTTGCATATAACAGCTTTGGTTATACTGCTAAAATCTTCTTAAGCCCGGAATTTTCGCATATTTCAGCAATAGGTACAGCATTAAGAACCATAGCGAAAAGAAGCCGTGGAATTGCATTAATTGACAATGACCCGGCGGCAACGTTACAGGATGCAATAGAAAACAGAGGGGCAAGCGGCACCGATAGTTTTAAAACGTCCGATAGCAGGGCAATTTTATTGTTTCCCCGTTTGCTTACTTATAGCGAAGTAGTAGACGGCAATGAACCGTACCCCTACAGTGCTTTTTATGCCGGTGTAATGGCTGCAAACGATAACGAAAATGGGTATTGGACAAGCCCCTCAAATTACCCGTTAAACGGCGTGGAAGGTGCAGAGGTTGAATTATATGCTTCTTTGTTTGATGCCGGTTGTGATGTGAATATTTTAAACGGTGCCGGGATTGCTACAGTATTCAACACTTTTGGCGATGGCTTTAGAACGTGGGGCAATAGAACCGCTTTATACCCGTCCGATACACAGGACGTTAAAAACTTCATTAACATACAGAGAGCGGCGGACATAGTAGCGGAAAGCGTGGAATTAGCTGCTTTTAGATATTCAGATAGAAATATAGATAATGCTTTTTTAGACCTTGTTAGAGAGGAAGGAAACGCACTATTTAGGGTTTTAATTGGCAGGGGTGTGTTTTTGCCCGGGTCAAAAGTTTTGTTTAACCCGGATGACAACCCGGCGGCACAATTGGCAAGCGGTCAGGTAGTGTTTGAATACATTTTTATGGTACCTGCACCGGCGGAAAGAATAACATTTAAGTCAACCATAGACGTTAACCTGTACAAAAACCTTAAGTAATAAATGGCAGAGATACAAGTAAACCGGCTAACCAATGCAAACATTTATTGCGATGGAATTAGCTTTTTAGGCAAGGCAGAGGAAATAAGCTTGCCGGTAATAAAAGGCAAAATGAGTGAGCATAAAGCTTTGGGTATGATTGGAGCCGTGGAATTTATAAGCGGCTTTGAAAAGATGGAAGGTAAAATAAAATGGAATAGCTTTTATGAAGCCGTTTTAAAGCAGGCTGCAAACATGTATAAAAGTGTTAAGCTTCAAATTCGTGCAAACCTTGAAAAGTACGATGCAAGCGGCAAGATTGCAGATGTAGCGGTAAAAGCTTTTATGACAGCTCAATTTAAAGATTTCCCGGGCGGGAATTTCAAGCAAAATGATAACGTGGAAGCAGAAAGCAATTTAGCTATAACGCAGTATCGTTTAGAAATTGGCAATTCTGAAATATTAGAAATTGATTTTATGGCAAGTATCTATGTTGTTGACGGTGTAGACCTTTTGGCTAATTACCGTAGCAATTTAGGAATATAAGCCCCGGCGGTTTTTACCGCACTATAACAAAGCCGGTGAACCCCTAACCGGGCACCGGCTTTAACTTTTAAAAACCCTTAAATAAAATATAACGTGGAAAATAAATTATATCCAACACAGCCAAATAATGACGGCTTTTTTTATGAAAATGAAGGTGATGAAGCAATGGGTATTTTAACTAAAGAATACGAAAACGGGCACAAAGTAAAACAGTTGCAGTTATCAACAGGTAAGACCGCAATAGTGCGTGAATTAATGGGCAAAGAGGTACTAAAATACCAAAGGCTTGCAGAGGGTGACCGGGAAAAAGTTTTACCGGCAATGATGGCCATAGCAATTAAGATTGACGGGGCGGAATTACTTATGGAAGATTATTTAGAAGATATTAAAGCTAAAGATTACCATAAGTTAATGTTAGCATGTCAGGACCTAAATTTTTAATTAGCCCGGGAGAGGTTGCCTTTATAGGCTATTTTTTCGGGCTTTCCCCCTTAGAGGTTGAAACGTGGGGCGTATCTAAAATATTCAAATGGAATAATGAAGCCGTAAAGCTTCACGAAAAACTAAACCCAAAACAAACGGCGAATAATGGAAGCTAACATGCGTATAGCGGTTGTATTGTCAGCTTATGACCGTATGAGTGCCGTTGTTGATAGAGCGGTAACAACCGCAAACAACAAACTAAAAAATTTTCAAGATAGAACAAGCCAATTAGCAGATAAAAGCTTTAGAACCGGGCAACAGTTAGTTGCTACGGGGCTTGCTATTGGTGCCCCACTTTATGAAGCCGTACAGCAAGCAACAGCCTTTGAAACTAAAATGGTTGACATTAGAAAGCAAATGGCAGAAGATACCCCGGCGGCGGTCAAAGCAATGACGGGTGAAGTATTTAAGCTTTCTAAACAATTACCGATTGCAACCAATGACATACAGGATATGATTGCAGCCGGTTTGCGTATGGGTATTGCACAGGATAAAATTGTAGACTATACCAAAGATGTTACAAAAATGAGTGTGGCATTTGATATGGTACCCGGCGAAATTGCCGACAGCATGGGCAAAATTGCGGGGGTTTTCAAAATACCTATTGAGCGGGTAGGGGACTTTGCAGATGCAATAAATTATTTAGATGATAACACCCGTACAAAAGGACCCGAATTAATAGAGGTTTTGACCCGTATAGGCGGGGCGGCGCAAAACCTAAAAGCAAATCAAGCGGCGGCACTTGCAAGCACGTTTTTAAGTTTAGGAGAGAGCCCGGAAACGGCGGGTAGTGCTATTACTCAATTAATGACCGTATTAAGTGCAGCAGAGGCACGGAGCGTAAAAACCCGGGCGGCAATGCTGCAATTAGGGTTAGTGCCGGGTGAAATTCAAAAGCGAATGATTACGGATGCACAGGGCACAATTGAAGATGTTTTTAGCAGAATTGGCAGGCTGGATAAGTCACAACAAACAAGCATACTTTCCCGGCTTTTTGGAAATGAACATATTGCAAAGCTTCAAAAGTTTGCGGGCAATATAGAGGAATATAAAAACCAATTGAAGCTTGTAAACGGGCAAGAAAAAGGCAGCATGGATAAGGAGTACCAAAAAAGGATTGCTTCAAGTGCTGCACAAATGCAGGTGTTTAAAAACCGTCTAACACAGATAGCCGTAACGGCGGGCACAGCCCTATTACCTGCACTAAATTCAATCTTAACAAGGTTGGGCGGGCTTATCCAAAAGCTTGCAGATTTTGCAGAGCGGCACCAAACATTAGTTAAAAATGTTCTTTTAGCCGTTGGGGCTTTTTCGGCTTTGGCAATTGCCGGGGGGTACTTAAGTTTTGTTTTTGGCGGGGTGTTTAAACTGCTTTCTATAGGGGCAAGGGCGGTGCAATTTATTACTGCTTCATTTAGGGTATTAACAGTAGTTTGGCAGGTACTACGGGCTTTATTTACCGTTGGGCAAATATTGACCGGGGGCGGCATCATTGCGGCGTTAATATTAGGTGCCGTTTTAGTTGTTAAATATTGGGAGCCCATTAAAGCATTTTTTGGCAGGTTATGGGACGGGGTAAAAATGGTTTTTTTCAAGTTTGTAAACTTTCTAAAATTCTTTGCCCTATTGCCCTTTACAATCTTTATGGGTGCAAATGGTAAAATGTTTGAAGCGGGCAAAAATATTGTTTCTTCAATTTGGAGCGGCATTAAAGCTTTTGCAAGTAAGCCGGTTGAAGCCATTAAAAACATAGTTCAAAAGATTAGAAACCACTTACCCTTTAGCCCTGCAAAAGAAGGACCGCTAAGAGACATACACAGGATAAGATTAGTAGAAACCATTGCAGATACTATAAAGCCTGCACCAATGGTAAAAGCGTTTAAAAGGTCCGTAAATGCTTTGGTAAGTGCAACACCTGTACAGGGTGCCGGGATTTCTGCAGGGGGCATAACCATACATTTTAACCCGGTTATTAACTTAAGCGGCGGGGCTACAAAAGCAGATGCAAACAATATAGCCGGTACCTTAAAGCAGCAAATTTTACAGGTAATAAGAGACGAGGAAAGACGAAAACAACGGGTAACCCTTTAAAACAATTGACTATGTTTTGCCAATTAGGTAGTATTATTTTTGAAAGCTTAAAAAGCCCCAATAGCATTACAAGCAATGAGGGGGCGGTTTATGCTGAACATGCTTTAATAAACAGCAAGCCCCGGTTACAACCGACCGGGGCAAAGCTTAAAGATATTTCTTTAAGCTTCAAATTACATGCAAGCTTTTGTAACATAGAAGCAGAGTTGCAAGCGTTACGGGATGCAATAGAAAAATTTACCGTTATGCCTTTATTGTGGGGCAATGGAAGGTTAGAAGGTAATTTTATTGCTACAGATTTAAGCATAGACTTTGAAGAAACGGACACTTTTGGCAGTAAGGTTAGTATTACTTGCACGGTACCTTTAAAAGAGTATTTTATAAAGGACCCGATTAATAAAAAGCAACAGGAAGCCCGGCAAAACTCTTTTGCTACAGGGGACAAAAAACCCCCGGTTAAAAGTGGAAGGGTTAACCCGGTTACAAGTGAGCAAGAAATTAGCCGTATAATTTCCGCAATTAAAAGCCGGGCAAAACAAATTAATACAACGTCTTTAGCCTACACCAACACGGGGCGGCAAAACAATGATATTAAAAGAGATTGCGGGTATATAAAAGAATTAAGTGCAAGGCTTATTTCAAAGAATGAGGCAAGTATAATTTCAGATGCTAAAAACGTTAATAGTGAAAGCATTTTTTTTATTGCCTTTGACCCGGCAAACATTCCCGGAATAAAGAACGAAAACAACACTTTACAAAACCGGGTGCGATTACTGGAAAGAGCGGCAAGCCCGATAATACAAAAAGCAGCAACACGGCACTAAATGGAACATATTGAGTATATAACAACAGAGGGCGAAAGATGGGACAATGTAGCCCAAAAAGCATACGGTAACCCGGGGCTTTTCCCAATAATTATACAGGCTAACACAGATTTACCAATAGTAGACAGATTAGCCGGGGGGCTGCTTTTGCGGGTCCCTGTTATAGATGAAGTGGAAGTTAAAACCGATAAAGAATTATTACCCCCGTGGAAACAGCAAGCGTAAAAATTTTATACAACGGCAAAAATATTTCAGCCGATATAAGCGAACATTTATTGAGCCTTACCTATACAGATAAAACACATGGGGAAAGCGATGAATTAGAGATAGAATTAGAAGATGCAAGCAAGCTTTGGCAATTTGATTGGTACCCGGAAAAGGGGGCAAAAATTACAGCTTCTATTTATGACGGGCACGGCAAAATTTTAGAGTGTGGCACCTTTCAATTGGATGAAATAGAGCAACGGGGCGGCATAGATGGGGACTTTATAACCTTCAAATGTATAGCAGCCGGGATTACTCAAAAGGTAAGGACAAAAAACAATAGCGTACACAATCAAAAAACATTGCGGGAAATTGCAAACACTATAGCAGCCCGGCACGGCTTGACAATAGCCGGGAATATTGAAAATGTTACTATTGGCTATATGGCACAGGTTAAAGAAACAGACTTGCATTTTTTAAAAAGAATTGCTTTTGAGTATGGGCATGTTTTCAGCTTAAGAGACAATAAAATAATTTTTACAAACCTGTTTGAATTGGAGAGCCGGGGCGGGGTTGCTACAATAAGCCGTGAAGATATTGTAAGCTATTCCATAACAGATAAGACGGCGGACACGTATAAAAGCACACGGTTAAAATACCATGACCCGGCACAACGTAAATTAGTTGAATGGCAGCAACAGGAACAAAATGAAGCCTATAGCGATGTAAAGGGCGATAGCTTAGAATTGACGGGGCGGGCGGAAAATGTAGGGCAAGCACAACTAAAGAGCAAAGCAGCCCTGCATAATAAAAATAGCCGTCAACAATCGGGCAATATTTCAATGCCGGGGCATGTTCTAATGATGGCAGGCAATAACATTGAGTTAGCCGGGTTGGGTAAGCTTTCAGGGCTTTACCATATCGAGAGTAGCACCCATGTTGTAACCCGTAGCGGGGCATACACTACAGAGGGGGAAATAAAAAGAGTAGGTAAAATTTCAACATCAAAACAAAAACCTTTATAGTGCTTAAGTTTGGAATAGTGACAGATTATAAAAAGGGCTTTGCCCGGGTGCAATTTCTTGAACTGGATATAGTAACCGATTTTTTGCCAATATTGGTAAAGCATACCCTTAATGATAAAGAAAGTTACCCGGTTGAAATAAATGAGCATGTAGCATGTGTTATGGATGAAACACTATTAACGGGGGTTGTATTGGGGGCTATACCTTCAAAGCAAGATGCCCCGGACCCGGACGAAAAGCCGGGGGTTTTCAGAAAGTTATTTAAAGATGGGTCACTTATAGAATTTGACAGAAACACGGGAAATTTAAAGGCAGATGTAACAGGGGATGCAAATGTAAAGGCGGGCGGCAAAGCTTCAATTTTAGCCCCTGCCATTGAGTTTACGGGGGAAGTTAAAATAACAGGGGCTTGCACGATTACCGGCGCACTTGCAGCCGGGGCAATTGCCACAACCGGGGGCGGGTCAATAAAGGCACCCGGGGGCACTATTGAGGCGGCGGACGTTATGGCGGGGGCGGTAAGTCTTAAGAGCCATAAACATGCAGGGGTAGCAACAGGAAACGGCACTACAGGACCGGCAATATAAGAGAAACGAAAAGGGGACCTTTACCGGGTCCCCTTTTTTTATTGTCTAAAATATATTTCGTCTACATACTTAGCGTTACTTCTACCAACACTTTTACAAACGTCACATTGTACCGTGCTATAGTCACTTTTAGTTTTGCGGTACCCTGCAAAGGCAGAGTGATGGGATTTATATTGGGTAACTTTCCAATGTTTAAGCCTATAATCGTTATCGTATTTTTCCGGGCATTTGCAACTAAATTTTACTGCCATGTTTCCTATCTTAATTGCCCGGTTAGGTACCCGGGGGTGTTTATTCTTGTATGTTAAAATGTTTTTTTAAAAGTTCAATAACTAAAGCCGTTTTATTTGTAACCCCTGCAATTTTAGCGGCATTGTCAATGGCTAACGGCACATCTATATGCCATTGCGTAATTTCTTTTTTAGTTTGCTTACGTCCTGAATTGACACGGGCACCCCCGCGGCTGCTTTTAGTTGGTTTGGTATCGTTTGAAAGCGGGGCGTTTGTTGCTGATATATTCTTTTTCATAAAAGTTAACCATTGAGGCTAAAGTATTTAAGTCCATTCCTGATTTATATGGTAATTCAATATCCTCTAAATTTCCGACAGGGGCAATAATTATAGAGTAGCCCGGAACTCTCATCAAGCCTTTTGTTTTTTTATCAATTAAATTTGATTCGCAAAAACGGTCAATTTCACCCATTGTCTTAAATTTATATACTTTCCCAACGGGGTAAGTTGAATTTACGGTATTAACAATAAAGCCTGCACCGGGTAAAGAAGGCACTTCAAAAAATATATTATCGGGCAATCTCATTGATTTCGGAAAATTTGAGGGTTTAAAAAGCTCAAAAATAGGGGCTTTTATTTTTAAAAATGTAGGCAATTTCCGTTTTTGCATTTGATTATTAGGTTAAATGTTATAATTATTAGCATGGCAACCAAATTAGGCTTGAAAATTAGTCCTTTGTATTATTGGAGCAACCCGGACTTGAAGCCGGTAAGTTGAAATTCATACATTTTCACTTGCCTTTCTTGTTGGTTTGGCACCCAAAATCTTTAAGAAGCTTAAGCCGTACGGCGATTTTAATGTTTAAGTTTATACACCCGGGTTTTCGTTTTGTTATCTTCTATAGTGAAGAATTTAAACTTAAATTCATGGTGTTTTTCTAAAAGGTACTTGCTAACCTTATGCTTTAAATTGCTATCTATAATGAAAGCTTTGTTAAGCGGCGTAACCTTTAGGGTCCTTTCTACTTTATCATATAAAATCTGGTCCAATTCTGCACCCCTGTAAGGCATTGGCGGGTTTAGGTCAACTTCAAAAACGTCCCCTTCATTATCAATTTCCCGGGCATTGTCCCCGGCTGCTTTTGCCGGTGCCATTTTTTTTGCCGGTGCCTGCCTTGCAGTACCCCCAGGTTTTTCGGCGGTGGCATTTGGGGGGTTAACAAGCTTAAAATTTACCGGGGTACCTATAGGCATTTTATTAAAGTCTTCTATAGGCACTTTGGCGTTTTCCAAAATCTTTCTTTGCGCCAAACGTCTATCATAAATATTTTGCTTAATGCAACTATACTTTGCTATAGCGTCATTTACATCTAAAGTAAAAAGTTCATTATGGAACTGTGTTATAACATTTTCGATTGTAGCCATTGTGTAAAGCCCGATTAACCCCGGGTAAGGTTGTTTTTCATTTAAGATTAATAAAGATGGCTTTTCTGTTTTAGGGTATTGGCTTTTAAAGTAGGATGCTTTAGAAGGGTTATTGGCAGAGTAAAAAGAACGGGCATTAGCCCTTTTAGGCATTGCGGCGGGGGTATCTTCAATAAACAATTTTGCGGGGCTTATTTCGGCTGCAAATTCACTTAGAGAGGGTTGTGATGTAGGAGCGGGTGCAGCATCAAATAGACTTAATTGTATGGCGGGAGCCGTTTTTTTTATACTCATATTGTTTGCCCTTCTTATCGGTTAGGGCACCCGTTTTGCCTATTGCATAGCAAATATATGTTAGCCAAATAAATGCAACAAACTTTTTTTCAAACAAACACTATTTTAACATAATCGCGGTCTACTGCTTGTAAGTAGGATATTGTCAATATGAAAAAAGCCCTGTAAAAACAAGGCTCGGATTACTTCATAAACACTTTCTTTTTGACTAAGGAGAAGTCAATAGGAGAGTGAGGTAACAAATATAAGTCATTCAGACGAGTTTCTATTGAAATAACTACTTAGCTAAACAAAAAAGCCGGGGTTTTATTCCCCCGGGTGTTTACTCTTTGCAAGTTCAATAGCTTCACTTTCTGTAATTTGTTTGCCCCCGTTCCAAAATTCAATTTCTAAATAAGGTTTTACCGGGTTTATATATCTTTCAATACCCCGGCGGGTTACCGTATAATCTGAAATTTTAGCAAACACAAAAAAGGGTACACGGTCCCCCGATTGTGTAGGGTTAAAAAATATTTTGTTTTCAGCAGGAAACGGGGCACCAATAAGGCTTTTATAATTGGGTGTTGTGGGGTATTTTGTATTAACTAAATAGGGGCAATACTGCAAGGCAAATTGACCGCAAAGCCTATGTACCGGGGCATCATTAAAAACCCCGTTTGGGTTAAAGGCACTAACAGGACCCCCGATTAAATACATATCTTTCCTTAATCGGTTACCGCAAATAATACAAAGCCTTTCAGCAATACATTTTTCTGTTTTCCTTTCGTCATTGGCTTTAAAATGGGGCTTTCCTGCACGGTCCCAAAGCACGGTAAAAGGCACGGGCAAGCCCCTTGCATCTTTCTTAAGGTCCCCCGTTTTAGGGGGCAATTCAATTTCCTTTTTCATAAGGGTCTAAGTATTGAGGTTCAACAACTACTAAATGGCTAACCGTTATAGCTTCTTTATACTTTTCTTCTTTGCCCCCGGTTAGCCTCATTATATGGGCTTTGGCTATTTCTGTTAGGTTTTCCGGGGGCACTATTACGGAAACTTCACCCGTTTCCCTGTAAGAATTTAAAATAACAACGGTGCCCGGGGCACTAATGCCATAAGGGGCACCTTCTTTGACTTTATAGAACGGGTAAGGATATTCTATAATAAGTTGTTTTACAGCCGGGGGGCGTGACATATACCACGACATATAAGCCGGGTCTTTCATGTTTTCTGCTAATTGTTCACCTTTTGTTTTCATAGATAAATGGGGGATTAGTTATTAATTAATTCAATACGGGCTACTCTCAATTTTACATTTTCAATGCCCGGCGGGTTTTGCATGATTAGCAAATTGTAAGCGTCAGGATTAGTTAAAAACGGCGGGCTTAATTTAAACCCTAAACAGGTAGACACAAACGGCAAGCCGGTAAAAAACGGGCTGCACCATGCTTTAAGGCTTTCATCATAAAGCACATAAATTGCAATAGGGTTTGTAAAGGGCGTTGTTTCCGGGTCAAATTCAATTTCATTCATAGTTGTTTGTTTAAATAATAAAGCCCCGTTTTACCGGGGCATGTTGGGGGGGGTTTTGATAAGGAATAAATTAAGCAGCAAAGCAACGTGTAAGAACTTTTTTTAACGGGGAAATAAACGGGCGGGCAAGTAGTAAGTATAGCCATTTATTTTAATTGCCGTTCTTTTTCGGGACCGGCACCCCGTTTTTTAAGGAGTGCAAAAAAAGCCCTTTTTACCCGGCTTAAATATTAGTTATATGTTAAAATATTGCTTTCTTCAACCGGGTCTAAATATAGGGGTTCAAAAACATGATGCTGCATATCTTCACGGCTTATTTCTTCAATATCTTCAAACTCTTTTTTGGTAGCCTTTAAAGCCCGTTTTAGCTGCTTGCCGGTAATGTCACGGGTAAACATTAAAACATTTTCCCCGGTCCCCTCATAGCCTGTAATTAAAATTAAATGCCTATAATCTTGCATGTAAAAATTGCCCCCCTTTTTGACCGGCGGGGCACCCGGGTTATTATCTTAAGCTAATACTTTAATTGTTGCTGCAAACAAATCAAATGCCCGCTTTAAATCTGCTTTATATTTTGGGTTTGACGTGCTATTATATAACCATTTTGACCCCGTTTCAACACATGCAAGCACTTCTTTTGCATCTTTAGCTTTTTTGCAGTCTTTAGCTAATTGCTCAAAACCATTTTCACTTAAAAATTGGGCTGCTTTATTTTTTAACTTTTTCATGTTTTCTGCTTTTGTTACACAAAGATAAAGGGAAGCATTTGAAAACAACAAACTTTTTTTCAAAGAAATGAAAATAAGTTTTTGCCCCGGTCCTGTAAAACCCAAACGGGGCGGGGCTTTGGGGGTGCCTACAGATTGACCCGGTACCCCGGCGGGGCTTACTGTTATTTTTGGCGGAATGTCAACTTTAGCAGATATACGGTCAAGCGTTTGGGGTTTTTCTATTGCCGGGTTTGGAGTGATTGCGGAAGGGTTAGCAGCTATACGGCAAAACATAGAAATAATACTAAAAACGACTAAGGGCACGGACCCTTTAAGACCTTTTTTTGGTAGTGATTTATATTTACACATAGATAAGCCGGTAACCAAAGCGGTGCCCCTTATGAAGCGGGCAATATTGGAAGCCGTTGCAGAGTGGGAAACCCGGGTTAAGATTGTAAGCATAGACCATAGCACAACCATTGCCGGGGTATCGTTTAACATCAACTATATACTTGCAGATAAAGGGTTAATGGACACCCTTTTGTTATCTATTCAAAATAACCAAATAGTAACCGGGGGGCAAACCGGCACCCTAATAGTGCAGGGCGTTATACCTGTTAACCCAAATAGTTTACGTTACTTAATAGACTTTGTAATAAACGGGGCAAGCGTTAAGCCCTTGCAGCCTGTAGACGGGTTTGCAACGGTTAATGAAATGTTTGGCTTTATTCAAAACGGTTGGGGCACGTATGGGCGTTGGACCCTGTTAAATGATAGGGTTGTATGTTATTTAGATGCTACAGATATTAAAACCGTTTCCCTTAATATTTCCCTTTCTACTTCTTATAGCTATAGATGGACTTTGCCGGTAATTGGCATGGATGAAGTTTACACCCTTTTCTTTAATGCCAATGGTAAAGACGTGCCGCAAATAAATGCAGTATTAGAAACCCCGGGGCAAGTAATACAGGCTTTAAATGATGTGTGGGCACAATACGGCATTTGGACTTTGACCCCCGAAAGTGCAGGGTATCGTTTAACCCTTGTTTCAAGCACGGTAAAAGCAGCCTTTTTAGACATTGGAAACGATTTTAAGGGCGATTTCAACACAGATTTTAATACAGATTTTAATTAAATAAATGGCAGAGTTACCAAAATTTATACATGAAGATGCAGCCCTAATAGTTGCAGAGTTAAAAGCAGATTATGAACAAAGAACGGGCAAAACACTTGCCCCGGCGGACGTTGAACAGCTTTTAATAAATGCCTTTGCTTACCGGGAAATGCTCATAAGGGCGAATATTAACGATGTAGGGCGGCAATTGCTTGTAGACTTTAGCCGGGGGGCAATACTGGAATATTTGGGGGCATTGCTTGGAGTTGTACGGTTACCGGCTGCAAGTGCAGAAACTACCATACAATTTACTTTGATAGACGGGCACAACGGGGTAATAATACCAAAGGGGCTAAGGGTGCAAAGCATGGACGGGAAAGTAATTTTTGTAACGAATGAGGAAAAGGCGGCACCCGTTGGCACCTTGCTTTTAAATGTAAAAGCAGAATGCACGGACCCGGGAACGGTTGGAAACGATTATGAGGCAAACAAAATAGCGGTTATTTTGGACCCTTTAGCCTATGTAACCACAGCCGGGAATATTGCAAAAACAGACGGGGGGAGCGATGAAGAAACAGACGAACAATTAAGGGCAAGAATAAAACTTGCACCTGCTTCTTTTTCAGTAGCAGGACCCCGGGGGGCTTACAAATACTTTGCTAAGAGCGCACACCCCGGCATTATAGATGTTAGCGTAACAAGCCCGGTGCCCGGCGATGTTCTTATATGTCCCCTAATGGAAGGGGGTGAAATGCCCTCGCAGGAAGTAATTGACAATGTTTATGCTATCTGCAATGCAGATAATACAAGACCCCTAACAGATACAGTTTATGTACAAGCCCCTGTAAAAACAGATTACAGCATAGAGGTAAACATTACCATAATTACCGGGGCAATTGCAAGCGAAGTAACAAGCGCAATTAATACCAAACTACAAGCCTTTAAAGCAGCCCGTTTAAATAAGTTGGGGAAAGATATTGTAAAAAGCAAAATAGCTGCTTTATGCGATTTAGACGGGGTTTATGATGCAGCCATAGTTAGCCCGGCGGCGGATATGGTTTTAAGTGAAAATGAGTATTCCAATTGTACCGGCATTACTATAAACATAGTGGGGGAAAGTGATGAATAACAACACAGTTTTAGCCAATAGCATTACCCATTTGCCACATTTGGCGGCGTTTGATTTAATAGTAAAAAAGCGGTTTGATGAACTGCAATTAGATAAGCTTTTAGTTTATTTAATTGATACAGTAGAAGCAAGTGCCCTGCCTTATTTGGCTGCACAATTTGACGTGTTAGGCTATAAGGGTTACCGGCTTGCAAGCAATGAGGCAGAGCAAAGGGAAATAATAAAACGGGCTATAGAGTTGCACCGATTTAAGGGCACCCTTTGGGCGGTACGTGAAGCCATTACTTCTATAGGCTATGCAGATGCAGAGATAATAGAGCATGTGGAAAATCATTGGGCAAAATTTCGGGTAATTATAAAGCTTGGTGAAAGGTCACTTAATGTAATGGAAATTCAGGACCTAATACGAATGATTACGGAGTATAAAAACGAGCGTAGCCATTTAGCGGACCTATCATATATTTTAGAATTTAACAACGATACCTTAAGCCTTATAGATGAAAGTAGCGAAGGACCGGCGGACGATACAATAGACGGCATTTTTGTGGGGGGCAATTTTAAATACGATGGGGTATATAGCTACAACGGGGAAAGAAATTTTAGTCAAGATAGCGACACATTAGATATAAAAATTTTATAACCAATATATATGAAAAGCAACATCATTGCTACAGGCGATTTTCATTTAAAAATAATTGAGAAAGCAACAGGGCAAGTTTTACAAACATTTGAAGAAAAAAATTTAGTAGTGGATTTAGGCAAAGCCAATGTTGCAAAGCTTTTGGGCGGCGATGTAACGGGCAAAGCCATTACACAAATAGGATGCGGCACCGGGGTAAATGCCCCCGATAGTGCAGACCTTTTATTAACCAATTCCTTTATAAAAAATATCAGTAGTGTTAGTTACCCCGATGCGTTAAGTACAACTTTCCATTGGACTATTGAAGATACAGAGGCAAACGGTAAGGACCTTACAGAATTTGGCTTGTTTAATTCAAGCGGGTTTTTGTTTGCCCGAAAAGTAAGAAGTGCAATAACCAAAACAAATGCAATAAGGCTGCAAGGCAGTTGGACTATTCATATTAACTAATTAACCCCCCTTAAAAAACAAAATGGATTTAATAGAATTATTGCAATGGGAGCCGGGCATTTACCAATTAGAGCAAACGGATTTAGTATTAGCAGGTAAAGGCGGCATTGCAAACGAACAAGCCCGGTTACTTGCTAACCGTACAGCATGGTTAAAAAGTGAACTTTATAAACTTAGCCAATTTAAAGACGTAAAATCTTTACAGGGGGACACGGTTTTGGATGAAACAAAAGCCGGGTACCTGTTTACACTTTATAAGCCTACAGCCTTAAACACTTCTTTAAATGTAACCCTGCCAGACATAACCGATTGCAACAACGGGGACATATTAGCCTTTTCAGCCTTTGCAGTTAATGGCATACCGGCGGCACTTGTACCCATTGCGGGGCAAAATATAATTTTAGGAGAGCCCAAAGCCCGGGTTTATGTTCATGCCAATGAGGCAATAATGTTAGTTGCAGATAAGCCAAATAAAATTTGGCAGGTCGTAAGCTTTAGCGGCAATTTTTTAGAAGTTGGTAACCCAATTTACGGGTATAAAATACAAGCAAATACAGTAGTAAGAAACGGCGGGCTATTGAGCCGGGCATATTACCCCCGGTTGTGGGAATGGGTCCAAACGCTACAGCCGGAAACTTTAGTAACAGATATTATTTGGAATAGTGGCATAGACTATATGGGTACCTTTTCCCGGGGCGATGGTGCAACAAATTTTAGGGTGCCGGATGACAGGGCAATGTTTGACCGGGCTTTAGATTTAGGTCGGGGCATTGACTTAGATAGGCGGTACAATTTCCCGGGCGGGCATGAAAAAGACGAAATAATAAAACACAGCCATGAATTTGAAACGGACGGGGACAATAAATTAGATAACAACCCTGTAAACGGTTACCCCCACGGGCGGCAAAACCCCGATAATTGGCGGCAAAAATATAAGACCCTTGAAACGGGCGGGCGTGAAACCAGACCCATGAACACGGGTAAAATTCCTTTACTTACTTTTTAAACTCTTTAAAATCCAATATGAAAAAACCAATTCTTTTTTTATTATCCTTTTTTCTGTTTTTAACTACCAAAGCACAAATTTCAGACACCCCCACACTAAGGCAGGCAATAAACACTTTTATTGTCCCCAATGGTAACCGGGCAATTACGGGGCAAATTCTTAGTAACATATTGCACGGGCAATTAAATGTTACTTCACAAATTGCAAAAGATGTAAACGGGCTAATTTCTTCTAAAGCAACTTTGCCCGATGGGGTAACCATGCAAGGCACGGTTACGGTAAGTAATGGTTATGTTAATATTTATGACTTTTACGGCAACTACCAAACACAGCTTTTAAAATTCCCCGATACAAGTTTTTTATTGAGTGCAGCCCCGTTAACTTATGACCGGGTAGATGCCGTTTACTTTAACCCCAATACTGTAAAGTATGGAAGTGTAGCGGGTACAGAGTGGCAAAACCCACAAAAGCCGGTACCGGCAATTCCAAACGGCACTTATAAAATTGCAGATATTCGCCGTAATGTTAATGGCACTAATGTAATTGGGTTGGGTCCTGTTACAACTTTTGTGAGCAATGATAAAACGGAAACAATAACAGGCTACAAACTTTTTGACGGGGGTATAAGTTCAAATAATCAAACCATTACCATTGATAAGCCTATTAACACATTTGCCCCCACAGGCTTTTATGTTGACTATCAAAAAGCCTTTGGCACACAACCGCAGGTAGATGACCCAAAAGCGGTAAGCGCAAAAGTAATTAAGATAGCTAAGGGGCGGGCTACTAATACAGGATGGGCAATTTACGGACCTTATGAAACAAGGCTTTTGCCCGGGGACTATGTTTATGAATTTCGGTTAAGGGTTAGCGATAATACAAACCCGGGCGAAGTTGTTTTTTTTGATATTGCAAAGGGGGGTGTTACATGGGGTGAATATTATTTGCATATTAAGGGTACCGATTTCCCCGATACAATAAACTATAAAACATTTTCCGTACCCTTTACCATTACTGAAAAAAACACGGGCATTGAGTTTAGGGTAAATAATGCAATAGGACCTAACCCGGTTGAAATATATTTTGATTATGGAGTAGCAAAGCCCGTAGCAAAAGGCACCGGGTCAAGCGGTCCTAACTTCTATAGTTTGGACGGGGAATTAACAGGGAATAGGACAATAGACGGCAAGGGCTACAAATTACAATACAGTAATTTAAAAGCCCTTAACCAATATGCAAGGCTACCAGATGGCACCCAAAATGCAGGCATGGGAATAAGTGTAGATACTACCTATGGCGCACAAACTAACATGTATGCTTCAAATGATAACGGCAACGAAAGTGCGTTATTTGGCATAAATAAAGGCAGTATGAGAATGTCATACAGCTATTACAATAAGGGGGTTTACAACTACCTTATGTTAGATACTACGGGCGGCTTTTATGCTTCACAAAACGGCAAGCCTTTTAGGTACCTTGCAGACCTTTCAGCAAACTATACAGCCCGTTCTATGATAGATAAGGGCTATTTGGATAAGAGGCTAACAGAGTTAGGATATAGTACAGCCCCGGGAGCCGGTGCAGCCCCCATTAATCAAGTATTAACAGCCGGTAATGTAGTTAGCCAAAAAATGATTTTTGACAATAGCGGGAGCATTAAGCTACAGGCTTTGCCCGGGGGTACAACTTACAAAAGACCGTTAACCACAGACAATGAAGGAAACGTAATTTTCGGGGACCCTATAGAGCCCCCGGCGTTATATTCAAGTCAGCAGGCGCAATTGAACGAATATTTTTGGGTGGAGCCGTCAACACTAAGCGGGCACACAATCTTTCTTGCTTCTAACAATGGCAGTGATTTATTTTCCTTACCAGAGCCTTATGAGTGCCCAAATAAAGTAATTACGATAAAAAAGATAGATGCCGGGGACCCTATAAGAATTAACACTTTAGAATTTAGTTGGCAAACAATGCAAAGCGAAATAAAGCCCATAGAAGGGCAAAACGAAATTTTGCTAAATGCGCAATATAGTACGATAACTTTCTTTTGTGATGGGTCAAATTGGTATGTATTAAGCAAAATTTAATGTAATAGAGGCTTTAGCCGTAAACGGTTAATAGTTTACGGCTATTATTGCCACTTTATCCAACATCATTAAAAAACCAAAAAACATGCACCTTTTTGACTTCATTAACCATTTGCCGAAAGGCACCCTTTTAACATGGCTTGCAATTTCGTTTGTCTTAGACCTCATTACAGGCATAGGCAAATCAGTATTAAACGGGGTAGCAAGAACAAGCACAGGTTACCGTAAAACAATTGCAAAATTTCTTCAATATTTCGGGGCTATTGGAGTAAGTATTATTATGGGTAATACTTTAAGCGATAACCCGGCATTTGCAGCAGCCCGGGAAACCATATCATTTATGAATGATGGCTTGTTAGTCTTTATAATCTATATAGAGTTAACAAGCGTTTGCGAAAACTTAATTGAGGCAAGCCCGGAAAGCCCATTTGCAAAATATTTTATAGTGTATCTGCACCGGGTTCTAACATTCACTTTTAAAAACAATCCTGTAAAACAAATAGTAGAAGAAAATGAAAAGCAAGCAGCATAAATTATTAGCCCCTTTAATGGGGCTTATTTTACTTTCATTGGTGTTTGTACAATGTGCAAGCAGAAAAGTAAATGTAGACCGCTTTAAAAGCGATAGTACCGGCACGAAAACCGAAAGCCTTAAAACGAAAGTTAAAAGCGATAGCAGCCGGGTAACTACGGAGAGCGGCGAAAGTGAAAGCAGCATTGAATTTGAATTTGATAGCAGCACAACGGAATTAGACCCGGTAAAAATTGCCGAAATTTCAAAAGACGGGGTAATTACCATTACAAGCACCCAAAGGCTTAAAGGGGCTATAATTAAGGGCAAGGCAGCCTATGTAAAAACAGATAGCACCGGGGCAAAAAGCACGGCAAAAATTGAGCAAAACGTAAAGCAAGAGACAAAGCAAACTACAGAGCAAAAAGTAAAGCAAACCGAAAGCAAAAAGCCCGGGTTAGTTTGGTTTATAGTTGCTTTTATTCTTTTGGTAGCGGGGTTTGTTATTTACACAGTTACAAAAAAATCTAAACCTTAAGCAATGGCAGATTTTAATATAGCACACAGGTTAACCCAAAAAGCAGAGGGCGGTTATGCTAACAACCCAAATGACAAAGGCGGGGAAACTTACCGGGGAATTGCCCGGAAACGGCACCCCGATTGGAAAGGATGGCGTATAGTTGATATGCTAAGGATTAGCGAAAAAAACAACTTTGAAAATGCCCTTGCCCGTCAACCGCTTTTAAATGAGTTGGTAGACAAATTTTATAAGGCAGAATTTTGGGACACTTTAAACTTAGATACACTACAAAGCCAAAAAATTGCAAATGAACTTTATGACACCGGGGTAAATATGGGCACCGGGGTTGCAGGGGAATTTTTGCAAAGGGCACTTAACGTTTACAACTTAAACGGGAAAAAATTTAGTGATTTAAAAGTAGACGGCGATTTAGGACCTAAAACAATTGCAACTTTTAACGGGCTGGATGAAAGGGGCAAAGGGGTAATATATAAGCTTTTAAACGTGCTACAGGGTGCCAAATACATTGCTATTTGTGAGAGTGACCCGGGGCAAGAAATTTTTGTAAATTCATGGTTTAGCCGGGTGTTTGAAGCGGCGGCATAAAATAAGAAAGCCCGGTACAATACCCGGGCTTTCTTATTCGTTTTAATTAAGTCATAGCTTTTGTTTTTGTTACCCCGTTTCTACGGGGTTTTTTAATTTAGCTTATCTTATTTTCAAAGTCAATAACCATGTGCTTTAATTGGTTAATTAACTCTTTTTCTGTGAGGTCCTTAGATGTTATTGTTTTTTCTGCCTTAAATATATTTTTTGCAATTCTTAAATGTACCCGGTTACCCAAAGGGCTAAAGCCCGGCTTTATTGTGACCTCATAACCGTTACCTATTTGCTCAATAATTGTATTAAATAGCATTGAAATAAAATTTGGGTTTTTTTATTAGCCTGTTAATCATTGCCCCGGTTTTGTTATACTCAATATGCCCGGCAACGGTCACTTTTAAATTAGATTTTTTAAGCCCGTCAGGATTGCTATAAATAGCCGTAACAAAAAGGCACCCTTCTTTGTGTTGTTCTAAGCTTTCTTTATAGGTGCAACACCTTCGCATGAAGTTTAAAAAATGCCCGTCCTTTTTGTATATCATTGTTTCAAACAGGACCGGCACCGGGTGAAAGGGGTTTGTATCTTGCCCTAAAAAAACAGTAGAAACCACAAACCCGGCAATTTCACTTTTTTTAACCGGGGTGTTTACTTCACCTATTTCTTTCATATAATTCAAATACTCTAAAAAGTCACTAAAGGGCACTATTTCGGTGCCGTCTAACCTGTAGAAAATCGGGCGGTTTGAAAGGGGGTTAATCATAGCTTTTAAATTGTTTTTTATTTTGTTTTGTCCATAGAATGTAAAATCATATTTGCCATAAGCCCTACAGGTGCCCCGGTACTTTTGTAAGCACTTGCCAAAATTTCCGTATCTGCTTGAAAATTTACGTCTACAATTCCTTTCCTATGCTTTGCCGGGTCACATAATGCCGGGTCAGATTGCACAAAATATTTGCGGCAATTAAGGGGGCGAACTTCATAAATTTTACAGGTGCCTTTATCACTTAAAAAAATGCAATTGCATTGTTTGCTTTTTGACCGGGTTTTTATTGTTAAATTTCTTTGTGCTTCTAAGTATTGCCGGTTAATTTTTATGCCATTTTCCCGGCAATAACTTACTATTAAATCCGCTTCGCCGTTGCTTATGTCTACATTTATTTTGCAGCAATGGTTACAGCCTACACGGCACTTTACTTTCTGCAAGTCTACATTTTCTTTCAGTAGTGTATCTGCTTGGCGTAAGCTCATTTATTC
>Ga0181466_1000193_pt1 | contig 21065 bp, 11 predicted proteins | sample InSIn4gowninarea_FD_119078 | JGI IMG/M metagenome (GOLD analysis project Ga0181466, IMG submission 119078) | Clean room microbial communities from NASA Spacecraft Assembly Facility at Jet Propulsion Laboratory, Pasadena, California, USA -... ... | reverse complement strand
GTTTGTCACGCGAAATCAAATTAATTACGAATACGATGGTTTTGTAATTACCGGCGGCATAGCCGCCATTTACGACGCCAAGAAATTTAATTTAGGTTTGGCTTTAGGTACTGATTTACTGCTGGATAAAAACCGCCATTATTGGCTTTACCAGGGCAAACCCTGGCTGGGCGTTTTGTTTGGCATTAACTTAAATTAAGTTTGCTTTTTAAATCGGCTTAAATATAAATGCGTAACCCCGTAATGAAACAAAATTAAAGTTACAGGAATGAAGCAGGTAAGTTATTAGTGGCAAATATTACTTTATAGTTGCAGGAGGCAATAATAAGTAGGGTATTGTTGGTGGTATCAATTAATAAGCATACTTACCGTATCGTCGGTCAGAAGTTTTTTATTAATTGATTCGCACATTACTTTTAAGCCATTTTTAAAAACAGCGGGTATTTCGGATTTGTCTGAAAATGCTTCTTCACTAACGGACTCCCCGTCGGCACTAGTAATTTTAACGCCGTTTTGATAAAGCGTTACATCATACTGAAAATTGGCGGTTATAAATTTTACTGGAAATGAAAACGTTGTTCCATCCGTGCCATACACCGAGGTAGAAGCTCCTTTCAAACCCCAATAAGGACGGATTCGATAAATAAGCAGCGTTAAACCAGTAGCTTGTTTTTGCTCTTTAAAATGAACAGTGCTAAAGTTTTTAGTTAATGTTGCTTGTAAGTTGTCCCTAACAGTTTTACGAAAATCCGTTACTTTTAACTCTTTTATATTCTGGCCGGAAACAATAACGGTATCTTGAATATCAGCTGGAAGCACAATGGTTAAAGGTTCCTGAATTTTGGTTTCTATGGGTTTAGCATAAGAATCCACCGTAAAGTAACCAATCGGTTTTAAGTTACGGGAACAGCCACTCAGAAATAAAAATAAAACGGGCAGAAGTAAAGCTTTCGTTTTCATAATTTTTAGTTTAAGATAATACCGCAATTATCTAATTAGTAGCTACGGTAATCGCGCAACATTCCGGTCAGCCATGCCAAAAGTTGATGCGTAACATTATAGCACGCTGATTATTTGTTTAAGTTAGCTTACAAGAAGTAAGATCAATAATCTGCTTTCAGCGTACAATATAAATTTACTTAATTTTTAATAATCAAAAAAGTGTTCACCGGCATCATTGAAACCCTCGGAAAAGTAACTACCATCCGGGAAGAAAACACCAATAAGCATTTTACCATCCATTCGGATATCACCCCCGAGTTAAAGATCGATCAAAGTGTTTCGCACAATGGCGTATGTTTAACCGTCGTGGGCATCCGGGATCAGGAATATACCGTTACCGCCATTAGCGAAACCTTGCAAAAAACCAATTTAAACAGCCTTAAACCCGGCGATCTGGTAAACCTGGAACGTTGCATGCCGGCCAATGGCCGTTTTGATGGGCACGTGGTACAAGGGCACGTGGACCAGGTAGCTACCTGTTTAAACGTGCAAGATCAGAACGGGAGTTGGTTATATACTTTTGAATACAATAATAGTTCGGGAAACATTACCGTGGAGAAAGGTTCGGTTTGTGTGAACGGCATTAGTTTAACGGTGGTGAACTCGCAGGATAATCAGTTTTCGGTAGCCATTATTCCGTACACGTACGAGCATACCAACTTAAAAAATGTGACTCCCGGTAGTACCGTAAATCTAGAATTTGATATTATCGGAAAATACGTTGCTAAATTGCTGGGCAAGTAAAAAGCTTAAATTGTCCATAAAACACCGTACCTAAAGTAGGTTAGCTTACAAAAAGTAAAAACCGGCCGAGTTTAACTATTCGGCCGGTTTTTTATTTGCTTGCTGGTCAGGGCGCTTAATCGCGTTTAACAATTTTACTAAAGCTGCTACTGTCGCTGAGGAGAATAGCCAGCTTTTTAGCTTCGAATTCTTTAAAGAATTCGTCCCAGGTTACTTCCTCAAAGCTATCGTTGTCTTTGCTTTTTTTCGGAAAATGAATGCGCAGTACACCTTCGCCTTTTCCATCGTCTTCGGTGCCTTTAATAATAGACGGTACCCCACCGTGTTGCTCCGCCCACTTTTCAATTTCTTTGCGGTCGGTGGTTTTTTTTGTTTCGCTCATAGAATTATTTTTTGGTGATAACTACCATACGCGGGTAGGTTCCCGTAAGGTTTTATTTTTGCAGAAGTTTGTTTTACTAAACCTTGCAGCAAGCAAACAACATTGCTTAGATGAAAAATCTAAAATTAATTAACGAGTAACTTTAAAATCGAATAAAAGTCAAGAGTTGATTGTTTCTGTCATTGGCGAGTAGCTTATTAAGGATTTACCAAAGCAGGAAAGATCATACAATATAATTTGATGGCTTAACCTTTCAACTTTCTAACTTTCCAACTAATCACCGACTAATAACGGTATGGCGGCTTACTCCATATCCCCCCCAAATACCTAAGCCGCCCTTAATATTAGAACGCACCGTAGTCGGGAAACCCAAAGGGTTACCGTTACTGGCCCGGTCGGCTTCCAAGGTGAACCAGAATTGGTAGTGTTGGTAGTCAATAGCGGCCCATTTTAGCCGCACGGTATCACCTTTGTTAAAATAACTGTAGGTTTCCAGATCTACCTTGGCCGATTTGGGATAACCTCGTTCCAGGGGAAAGTTAATGGTCCGGTTATTTACAAATTCATCGGTTAACACCGAAGCCTGGTAACCCGGGTAAAACGGTTCGGAATTGCGGCTGGTAAAAAAGCGCACGTTGTTGCCCAAAGTGTCCGGATCGGAATACCTGTACCAAAGCGTAACCAGGCGGTCGTTTTGGGCATTAGGATGCGGCTTAAACCACAAAGAATCCACCGGAGCAGGATTGGGGATGGAGGTAGTAGCCGTTAAAGTTTGGCTTTCTGCGGTAATCTGTAAATTGTAGCTCTTCCCAGCTTCTCCTTTTAATTCCGTGGAAGTGTATACCGTAACCTTCGCTAGAGAGGAGTTGGCCGTGACGGGAACAGCAAAACCAAATTGTTCGCTTAGTATTTGTTGGTGCTCCTCCGAAAGATTAGCTAATAATACTTCCTGCAACAGATACGTAGTTCCGGATACGCGCACCGAAACATTCGCCTGATGCACGATGGAATTAGCAAATGCTGCTGTTTCAACTGCCCTAAAAATGGGGGTACTATGGGTTAAGATAACAAACGGGGGAGCGCCTTGCTCGATGTGACCTTGTACTATCAGTTTTTCTTCGCCGGGTGCTAGCTCAATGGCAATATCTTCTTCGCAACTCACCAGGCCCAAAAAGCAGCAAAAGCTCAGGAAAAATTTAAAAAGACGCTTCATGCTTAAAAACTAAAGTTCCAGGTTACCGATGGAATAGGAAAAGGAAAAACGCTCACCTTTTTGGCCTTCATGGTTAAAGAACCCGTGTACGAACTGCCTTCGTTAGCGATGTAATAAAAAAAAGGATTATGCCGGCCGTACACGTTATAAACGGCGAAGGTCCAGCTGGTTTGTAATTTACGTTCTTGCTTTTTCTGGTAAGTGGCCGATACATCTAACCGGTGGGCGGGCTGCATCCGGAAACCGTTGCGGGCGCCGTATTGGTAAACCACCGCATCTTCCACTACGTACCGTCTTTCGGGTAAAGTTACCGATTGCCCCGTGCCATACGTGAACGTACCGCCAAAGGTCCAACGCGGATTATACTTGTAAGTAGATACTAAGGATAAGTCGTGGCGGCGGTCGGAGCGAGCCGGAAAAGGTTGACCGTTATTTAAATCCGGAAACGTGCGGGTAGTCCGGGCGAGCGCATACCCCAGCCAACCCTGCCACTTTCCTGTATTCTTGCGGACAAAAAATTCCGCGCCGTAAGACTTACCGCTGCCCACCACAAATTCGTATTCCAGGTCTTTGTTTAATGGCCCGGGTACGTAGCCTGCGCGGTATTCCAATTGATTATCCAGGGTCTTATAGTACACCTCCACCGAAGCCTCGTAAGTATTTTCTTTGAAATTCCGGAAATACCCGGCGGCGTACTGCCACGAAAACTGCGGTTTTACCAAAGCCGAACTGGGCACCCAAATATCAACCGGCAAAGCGGTATAAGCGTTACTCACCAAATGCAGGTATTGCGCGTTCCGGGAAACACCAGCTTTGAGGGAAGAGCTACCGGAAAGCGCGTAGCGGAAAGAAAAACGCGGTTCTAAAGTTAGGTATTCTTTTACTTTTTGATTGGCCGGATAAGTAACGGAGTCCATCAGGGCACCCGATTGATTAAAGTTAAATTGCGTAAAAGGGCCAATTTGGCGCAAACCACTGTACCGCAAACCTACCTGTAAAGCAAACCGTTCCGAAATAGCCCAATCATCCGACACGTACAAAGCAACTTCGTGCACTTGTTTTTGCCGCACCCGGTCCGTCGAAAAATCGACGCCCTCATCGGTTTGGGCAGTTCCGGTTCTAGGAGTAACCCAATGTTTGGTATAATGCAAGCCGTACTGGATGGTATGCCGCACGCTCGGGTAATAATCAAAATCAATTTTTAAACTAGCATCTTTTACGCCCGTATCGAGTTTTGAGCTATAATTATCAAAGTGCGAATCAAAAATAAACCGGTACTGGTTATAAACGCCCGATACGTTTAAAAAAAGCTTATCCGAAAACAGGTGATTCCAGCGGGCAACCACTATTTTGTTACCCCAATCAAAGTCGGCTTTAAACCGCCCATCCGCTAAGTCGAAGGCTCCTTGATCACGGCCCAGGTAGCCGCTCAAGTACAAGCGATCCCGGCGGGAGAGGGTGTAATTTATTTTGGCATTCAGGTCGTAAAAAGAATAAGGAACCTTGCCTTGCGCCGAATTTTTTAGAAAAGGATTGGCCAGTACATCTAAATAGGTACGGCGCCCCGAAAGCATGAAAGAAGCATTTTTCTGAGCCAACGGACCTTCCACTAAAAACCGCGACGCAATTAAGCCGACGCCGCCTTCGGCTCTTAATTTTTCTTTGTTACCTTCTTTCATGCTGATGTCCAGCACCGAAGCTAAGCGGCCGCCGTAGCGCGCCGGCATATTACCTTTAATTAAAGTAGTGTTCCGGATAGCATCGCCGTTAAAAACCGAAAAGAAATTAAATAAATGCCCCGGGTTATAAACCACGGCTTCGTCGAGCAAAATTAAGTTCTGATCGGCGCCCCCGCCGCGCACGTAAAAGCCGGTATTTCCTTCGCCCCCCGATTTTACGCCGGGTAATAATTGAATGGTTTTTAAAATATCCGTTTCCCCGAACAATACGGGTAAGGTTTTTACCTGCTCCATGGGTAACATTATTTGGCCCATCTGGGTGCTTTTAACCTGTTCGTCGGGCCGCTTATCCGAAATAACTACTTCTTTCACCTGCACCGGCGCGGGCTCCAAAAGCAAATTCTGTTGCTGATTTTTAAAAAAATTTACCTTGATTTCTTGGGGGCGATAACCTAAATACTGGGCCATTAAAGTGTACGAACCCGGTGCTAAGGTAATGGAATAAAAACCGTAGTTATTGGCAGTGCTACCTTGGTTGGTAATTTCTTTCACGCGAATAGTGGCGCCAACCAGGCTTTCGCCGGAAGTAGCATCCCGAATATACCCACTCAGTGTGAACTTTTGCTGCCCAAAAACGGCGCTGGAAATAAATAAGAGGAAAAGAAAAAAGAGCTTATTCAAAGGTTATAATATCTTCGGCAATCAGGTTTGTTAATTTAACAAATTGTCCCGGGAAAAGTTACTCGCACCAACGGGTAAATTTACTGCTGCTCTAATAATTTTGATAATGATTGTTGCTTTAATGAATATATGATTGATTAAGGTTGAAACCTCCAATAATGCTAGCCGGGCAGATTTTTTAGATATTTTATAATATCCGGGTAAAATAAGGATAGCGGACCAAGGATTTGCGGAATAAATAGCCAAAAATAAATCCCAACACGATACCCAAAACCGCTCCCCCCAGAACATCTCCCGGAAAATGTACTCCCAGGTAAACCCGGCTGTACGAAATAGCGATGGCCCAGATAAAAGCAAAAATTTTAAAATACCGGTATCGGTCCGGCAGCATTAAGGCAAAAAGCATAGCCATGGCAAAGGTATTAGCCGCGTGCGAGGATAAAAAGCCAAACTTCCCGCCGCAACCCGCCACAACATTAATGGTTTCGGATAAAGTGGTGTCGTGGCACGGCCGTAGTCGGGCAAAGTAGGGTTTTATAAACCGCGACGAAATGCCATCTGCCGCCGCTAAGGATAAGCCAATGGCCAAAAACATGAGAATACTCTGGCGCCGGTGCTGGTATATGAAATAAACCGCTAAAACAAGATAAAACGGAATCCAGAATTTGCGATCGGAGATGGCCACCATAAACGGATCCCAAAATGAAGAATGATGCCCATTAATGGCCATAAACCAATCCTGATCCAGTTGTTTTAATTTCTCCAGCACTTTTGATTAGTTAAAGGTTGAAAGGTTATAAAGTTGTAAGGTTTAAAGGTTGATTTGTTCAATTACCATAAAGTAATAAACAAGTGTATAGAAGCAATAAATTGTAACAGTACAACGTATTTAATATCCTGAATATTAAGTTCCACTTTATAATTGCTGGCTTTCAACTTTACAACCTTCTAACCTTGCAACTTTCTAACTTACAACTTTATGACCTTGCAACTTTCTAACTTACAGCAAGCCAATTTAGGCCTTTTTTTAAAAAATGTTGCGTTTGTTCTTCCGCGCTGTTTGGGGCGGGCTTGTAATTATACCGCCAAGAAGCGTAAGCGGGCAAACTCATCAGAATAGATTCTACCCGGCCGCCTGTTTCCAGGCCGAACTTGGTGCCCCGGTCGTGCACCAGGTTAAATTCTACGTAACGCCCCCGACGCAATAACTGCCATTCTTTTTGCTCCGGCGTGTAAGATAAACTTCTATTTTGGTTGATGATGGTGGTATAGGTGGGGGCAAAAACATCCGCTACATCTTGTACAAATTTAAAAATCTGATCAATGTTCATACTTTCATCCGGAGTAAAGCGGTCGAAAAAAATACCACCAATGCCCCGGGTTTCCTGACGATGCGGCAGATAGAAGTAATCATCGGCCCATTGTTTAAAGCGCGGATAAAAATCAGGATGGTGTTGATCGCAAACGGTTTTAAGCTGCTCATGAAAAAAGCGACCTTGGGCTACATCCACATAAACAGGAGTGAGGTCGATGCCGCCGCCAAACCATGCTTCCCCGTTGCCCGCCTCCAGGTATCGCACGTTCATGTGCGTAATCGGGATTAAGGGGTTTTCGGGGTGTAAAACTACGGAAACCCCGGTGGCAAAGTATCTGTTATCGGGCATCAATAACTTAGCGGCCGCCGCCACGGGCATTTCGCCCGACACCGCCGAAAAATTAACGCCGCCTTTTTCGAATATAGCGCCGTTTTGAATAATTCGCGACCGTCCACCGCCCCCCGTTTCGTGCTGCCAGTTATCTTCCTGAAAAGTTGCCCGGCCATCACAATCCGTTAAGGCCTTACATAAGCGATCTTGAAAATCGCGAAACCAAGCTTCTACTTCTTTTCTCATGTTATAATCTGGTGTCCCTAATAAAAATTTAAAATCTTCCATTTTTTTACGTGTACGAGGTTTACCAGTGATCATATAAAATTTAAAAAAAGAAAACTTTAGGTTTTTCCAGGTACGATAATGTACTTTTTACCCGCCAAAATTAACGAGGATTATTTTAAATACCCTAACCATTATGACAGGGAAAATTTATTAAAGTTGGAGGAAGGTTAAGGACTGGTTAGTATGGTATCGGCCGACAAAGTTGGTAATTGAAAGCAGCTTATAATTTAAAACTGCTTGTTAGACTGCTGTAGATTATGCAATAAGGGGTGTAGTTGGATAGCAGATTTGAACAGTAGAAGAGATAAGTTGTATGACGCATTGCATAAATTATTCATGCCGATCATCCACTTTTGTAACGGCTACACTGCCTTATTTTGACAATTTAAGAGCGCTTAAAAATTTGAACTTTACTTAACGGATACTTTTAAAGATTCAACCTGAATATGAGAAAAAAGGTATAGGACAAAACGCTTACAATGTGGGCAAGTTTTAAAAAATTATGAAAGGGAGGTAAGTGAGGAAGATTTCGGCGAGGGTAAGTTGTAATGAAATGCGCCACTAAAACAGTTTTATCAAACTGATTTAGTGGCGCATTTATTTTTAATATTTTACTACCCGGTCTACTAAATAGATATTAGCCCCTTTTACAATAACCAGGTAAGTACCCGAACGAACATCAGTTATGTTGAGGTTAGCGGTATTACGACCTAGTACCGCCGGTATATTTTTAGTTTGAATTACTTGACCAGTTATATCGGTGATAATAACTTGTATTTCTTCCGCTACCTGGGTGGTAATATCTAAACTAAACTCTCCCGAGGTGGGGTTCGGATAAGCTTTTAACTGCGGCCGGCTAGCTAAGGCTCGTTTTACCGCAATTATAGTGCTGTACTGGTTATTACCGTTTACATCTACCATTTTCAAACGATAATAACTCGTACCATTCAATGGTTTTTCATCTACCCAGGCATACCGGGAAACATCACTGGTAGTACCGGCGCCTTTTACTCGCCCTATGGTTTGGAAATTAATTCCATTAGAACTTCTTTCCACTGCAAAGTAAGCGTTGTTGGTTTCCGATGCGGTTTCCCAAGATAACCGTACGGCTGCTACTTCCGACTTAGCCTCAAATTTAATTAACTCGGCCGGCAACGGTATTTGGGTAATGTTAACCCGGAAGTTATAATTCACCGCCGGCATTGTTCCGTAAGAATCCTGATCAAACAAATCTACCCACCCATCATTATCGGAGTCGTGGTAAAAACTACTATTGCTATCCAGGTAGTTTAAACGCGCATCATTATCAGCATCTTCCAACCAGTTCGGAATGCCATCTCCGTCGGTATCCAGGTTATTATTATAATAAGCTGCCGCAGTAGGATTGTTCGCCGCAGTAGCAGCGGCCTGGAACTGGGTAGCTAAATCTTTCATCTCTAAAAGCGAGTAGCCAGGCGCTTTTGTCTGATCGCTCGTGTTATCATAAGCTTCGATCGCATCGCCGTATAAGTCGTCGTCGCTGTTTTCATCCAGGTAATCCGGCCACGAGTTTAATACGCCCGTTCTTACCGGGTATAGCGGAGTACCATTGCTGCCGCAGCCGCAAGTGGCATCGTAGGCGTTATCAATTCCGTCTTTATCCGCATCAATGCCGCTAGGCATTCTCAATGGCTGACTTGAAGTAGGAGTGGCTTGCGCTTCCAGGTAATCGCGCAAACCATCGCTGTCCGAATCAATATCCAGGAAATTGTATAAGCCATCCCCGTCAAAATCATTTAAACTGGCCGTGGTGGTGGTAGTAGAGCTACTCGGGATGCCATTGTTATCGACCGGGCTGGTAAGCCGGCCGGTGCTGGCACTGTAGTTAGACGAAGGTACCAGTCCGTTAGGGGCTTGTTCTACCACATCGGTAATGCCATCGCCATCCGAATCCAAATCAAAAGCATTGATAATGCCGTCCCGGTCTTTGTCAAATAAGTTATTTACGCCAGTTACAGTGTTGTAATTAGCATTCGGGAAAGTTGGATCTTTATAATTTAAGATACCATCGTTGTCGTCGTCCGCGGATGGATCAAAGCCCGCGGATTCCAGCTTATCCGGAATACCATCATTATCATCGTCGAGGTCTTCTGCGTCAGCTACCCCATCATTATCTTCATCCATGGTGGTAAATGTAATTTCGCAAACTTCTTGGCGGTTCGTTGAACCACCAGTACTAGCCGTAAAACCAAAATATACCAGTGGGTTACCGCTAAATACCGTATTGATAAAATCTTCGGAATAACTGGTCCGGAGCACGCCATTGAAGTAAACGTATAAGGTATTGGTACTTTTTATCCAAATAATTCTAACGGGATGAGAAACGTTGTCTTCCACGTTAACGTTTGTACTGCTCATCTGTACCACGGAGCCAGTAACCGGGGCGCGTTCGTCCCCATTTTTGAAAATAGCAATATGATCGTAAGCTGGCTCAATGGTTCCGCTACCGGCGAAAGTGTTCTGATAAGTATCAAATTCGATGGCAATGGAAGGCTTGATACCACCGGTCCGGGCCGCACCATCCCCAAAGCCTAAACCTTCGCCGGTTTGGCCACTCGCAAACAAAGGGTCAGTGGCACGTTGAAAACCGAAGGCTATGCCGTCGGCGCCACCATCTTTATTTCCTAGGTAAGCATTAAAACTTATTTCAAAAGAGTTGGCCAGGGAAATAGGAGTTATCCGCCAAACTTCTCCTCTTTTCGTCCCCTCATCTGGAGTTAAGCGGTAACAATTGTCAGCAAGCTTTTCTGCATCATTATTAGGTTGGTACAGATCAGAATTGATAATAACGGTAACCGGTAGATTAGTGGAAATACCCCCTTTTGAATCGGTGGTGGTTATGGTAGTGGTATAAGTACCATCAGCAGTGGTATTAGCATTAACAGTAATGGAGCCATTAGCAGCATTTAAAGTTAAAAATGCGGGTAAAGCAGCACCCGTACGAGTAGCACTAGTTATGGCCCCGTCCGCATCGGTTACGGTAGCCACCACAGTGCCATTAGATATAGCGAACCGGGAGTATATATTAGTAGTAGAGTAAACCGCTTCCACGTCGTTGTTGATAACAATCGTAACACTTACCGTTGATTTACCGCTTTTATTATCCACGGTATTAATATTGTAAGTATAGGTTCCCGCTACTACGGCTGCCGCATTATTCACGGTAATGGTTCCGTTAGTAGCCAGAGTCATCCAGGCAGGTATAGCCGTAGTAGCCGTTGCTGAAGTTATGATTCCATCGGCATCTGATACGGTAGCTAAAATAGAATTAGTTCCTAAAGCATCTTTGTTGAAAGTATTGGCGGCAGTAGTAGAGTAAACTGCTTCTACATCATTGTTAATAGTAATGGAAACAGGTGCTAGTGATTTTCCACCTTTATTGTCCACTGTGTTAACGTTAGCGGTGTAAGTGCCCGCTACTACAGAAGCAGCGTTGTTCACGGTAATAGCCCCGGTAGTTGCATTTAAGTTCATCCAGGCAGGCAGCGTAGAACCAGTAGCTAAGGTGGCCGAAGTAAGTGCTCCATCCGCATCCGACACAGTAGCTAAGCTAGAATTAGTGACTAAAACGTCTTTGTTGAAAACATTAGGAGTGGTATAAACTGCTTCCGCGTTATCATTGATAATGGTAATGGTAACAGATACAGCCGACTGCCCACTGGTATTATCCACGGTGTTGATGGTGCGGGTGTAAGTTCCGGCAACTACGTTAGCTGCATTGTTCACGGATATAGTTCCGTTGGCGGCTAAAGTCATCCAAGAGGGTAAGGCGGTAGTTGGTGTAGCCGACGTGATGGTACCATTCCCATCGGTAACGGTTGCTAACACCGAATTGGTACCCAATTCATCTTTATTAAAACTGTTTGGTGAAGAATAAATCGCTTCCAAGTCATTATTAATGGTAATGGAAACGGTTGCCGTTGATCTCCCGCCTTTGTTATCCACGGTATTAACATTAGCTATGTAAGTCCCCGCTGCTACAGAAGCCGCGTTGTTCACGGTAATGGCTCCGGTAATGGCGTTTAAGCTCATCCAGGCGGGTAGTGAGGAACCAGTAGCTAAAATGGCCGAAGTTATAGTTCCATCGGCATCTGATACAGTAGCCAAGATAGAATTAGTTCCAAAAGCGTCTTTGTTGAAAGTATTGGGAGTAGAGTAAACCGCGGGATTATCAGCAACAATGGCAATAGCGTAGGTAGCCGGCGATAAATCTTCGGCTCCTTGATTATCTACGGCGGTGTACGTGAAGGTGAAAGTACCGGACCCGCCCGTAGCCGGGTCAAATTTTAAATTATTGACCTCTGAGGCTAATACTTGGCTGTTAACAGCTAGGGGAGAGGTACCCAAATATAAAATACCTTGTCCAGCTGTGCCGACAATGGATTTTATGATAAACCTATCCACGGTGCCGGGGCTAGTATCGGCGCCGGTAAAAGGAGTGATAGTAATCGCATCGGCCGTATTTGGTACCGATGGATTCTTATCATCGGTGGTTGGCCGTACGTTATTAGTGATCGCAATATTATACGTTTCGGGACTCAGGTCTTCGGCTCCCTGGTTGTCTACCGCCGTAAAAGTAAAAGAAAACGTCCCAGACCCTCCATCTTCTGGATCGAACCGCAGCTTATCCACATCGGCTACTAATACTTCACTGCCTACTGTTAAAGCCGTAGTATTCAGTAAAAGCGTTCCTTGGTCAGCTGTGCCCGTTATGGATTTTATGATGTACTTTGCTACCGAGCCGGGTGCCGTGTCCGAGCCGCTAAAGTCAGTGATATCCGTAGAACCGTTGGTACTAAGCATGTTTACCGTAGCAACCGGCGCGGTTACCGGACGCGGGTTATCTGTTATCGGGATGGTATAGGTGGCCGCCGAAGCATCGAGTGCCCCTTCATTGTCGCGAACCGTGTACCGGAAGGTAGCGTTACCGCTAAAATTTGCGGCGGGGGTATAGGTTAAGAGATTTCGGCTCACCCAATCATATTCGGTGCCGGTAGCCGTAATAGCTGCACCATTATACAGCAAGGTGCCGGAAGTAGGCAAACCTGTAATACTAAATTTAGTGATAGTGCCATCATCGGTAGCATTCAAACCGGCATTTAGTGCCACGTTGGCGGCGGTATTTAAAATATTGATGTTGGTGATGTCCTGAGCTACCGGCTCACCGTTAATGGGGATGGTAAAAGTACCCACGTTACTGTTTAAGCCACCGTTGTCTCTTATGGTATACTGGAAGACTACATCCGCCACATTGACCACTTCCGGATCAAAGGTAATGGTTGGGAAGGCAGTGAGCACGTAATCGGTGTTGGCTACCGCAGCTGCCCCGTTTACGCGCAAGGTGCCTTGAGTAGCAGGATCTGGAACGTTAATAAACCGGAACGATTGGATGGTTGCTAAGCCACCGTCATCGGTGATAGTGGGTAAACCCAAACCGGTCACCCCTGCCGTATTTAGCAAAGTAGCGTTGATATAGTCCGTTACTACTGGCGATTCGTTTTGGTTGGTTACCGTTACGGTAAAAGTACGGTCGGTGAAGCCTGCTGGGGTGCCACTATCGGTAGCCCGTACCGTTACCACGTAAGTATTATTATTTCCAACATCCGTAGGCCCTTCAAAATTGGGCGCCGAAAGGAAGGTTAAAACCCCCGCTGACGTTAAATTGAATTTGCCGGCATCATCTCCACCTATAATGGCGTACGTAATGCTGTTATTTTCCGGATCAGTAGCCGCTAAGGTAGTCACGGCGGTGTTGTTCTCCACTACCGAGAGAGCCGCCGGGGTAGTAAAGGCCGGCGCATCATTCACGTTGGTAACAATTATAGTAAAGGTTCTATTAGTAATAATATTGGTGCCATCTGTTACCGAGAAGTTAAAGTTACCCGAAGAAGTTTCTGTGCCATTATGGGTATATTTTAAATAACCATTATTGATGTCTGCCTGGGTAAAAGTGCCACCACCAATTAGTACAGTTTCCGCTATATTATCGCCGTTGGTATCTCTAAACAGCGTTCCGTTCAGCGCGGCTGCAGTGACAGTGTAGGTAATGTTTGCGGCTCCCTGTTCTACGTCAGTATACTGCAACAAGGTATTCGCAATAGTGCCCGTAGCACCTTCCAAAATTGATAAAGGAGAGTTGTTGACTTGCAATGGGGGCTCGTTCTGGTTGGTAATAGTTACAGCAATGGCCTGCTCGTCGAACAAGGTTCCCGTACCATTATCTGTAGCTCTTACAATTACGTCGTAAACGTTGTTGCCTCCTACATCCGTGGGTGATTCAAAGTCAGGAGTCGTTAAAAAGGTTAAAGCGCCGGTGCTGGTGTTTATTTGAAACTTAGCGGCATCGGCTCCTCCATTTATGCCGTAGGTAATGGTATTATTATCCGCATCGGTAGCTGTAACTGTAGTGACAGCTGTTATGTTTTCCGTCAGGGAAATGGTGGCTGTAGCTCCGCCGCCGTTTGAAGTAATTACCGGTGCCTCATTTACATCCGTAACAGCAATGGTGAAAGTTTGCTCGGTAAAGGCCGTTGGCGTGCCATTATCGGTTACCCGTACCGTAATATTGTGTGAATTGGCATTTTCGAAGTTGAGCAAAGTGCCATCCGCCACGGTTACAACGCCGGAAGTAGGATTGATCACAAAACGCCCCCCCGCATTGTCTGATAAAGAATAGGTGAGAGTGGTGGCCGCATCGGGATCGGTAGCCTGAGCAGTAATACCTACGGCCGTACCGTTCGTGGCGTTTTCGGCAATTGTGTTAAGTGCCGGGTTATTATCGATGGGGGCAGTAGGTGGTTCGTTGGCATTAATTACGTTTACCGTGATAGTTTGTTCGTCGAACAAAGCGCCGGTACCGTTATCAGTTACCCGGACGATTACGTCGTAACCATTATTAGCTCCCACATCGGTGGGTAATTCATAGTTGGGCGACGTTAAAAAGGTTAACGCACCGGTACTGCTATTGATGGTAAATTTAGTTTGATCCGCACCGCCAGAAATACTGTAGGTAAGAGTCGTGCCACCCGTAGTACTATTATCATTAGTAGCCGTAACCGTAGTAACTATGGCCGTTCCATTTTCAGCGTAGGAAATAGCCGGAGCCGCTGTAGCCCCACCTCCGTTAGAAGTAATAACTGGGGCCGCATTTACCTGAACCGGAATAGAATAGGTGCCCGTGTTAGATACATAACCGTCATTATCGGTGGCCGTAAAGGTAAACGTAACAGTGGCGGCCGTATTAGGTAGAAAAGTAAGCCCGTCCAGTCTATTATTGGTAGTAGGATAAGTGTTGGACAGATTAGCCGCGGTAACTGGGTTACCATTAATGTAGAGCGTGCCCGAAGTAGGTAAACTGGCAATTTTAAAGCTAGCAATAGTGCCATCAGCATCGGTGGCAGTTAAAGGATTAATAGGTTTTTGCGTCGCGTTGTTGGCAACAGCTGGCGTTGTAATATTAGTGACCACCGGGGCGGCTCTTACTGGGATAGAGTAAGTAGCTGGGGTAATATCGTAAGTTGTAGCGCGGGTAGCGGGAGTAACAGCGATACTATTGGTAGCTGTGAAAGTGAATGTAGCAAGACCACTAAAAGTATCAACCGGATCAAATCGGAGCCCAGCTGCTTGAATGGGGTTTAATTCCTGATTAAGAGCTACAGATGTAACACCATCACTCAGGTAAAGTACACCTTGAGCGGCATTTGGTAAGGAGGAAATTTTATAAAAGGTGATTGGACCATTAGTTGCGCTTAAAGAATTTATGGTAGGAGAAGGAGTAACCGTATTAGCTATAGGAGCAGAGGTAACGTTGGTAGCACTAGCTATAGATGTAGGAGTAGTATTAACATTCAAGGTATAGGTTGCTGGAGCAGAAATCTCTCCTTTATCATCAGTTGCGGTATAGGTAAACGTAAATACCCCATTAATAGGTGCATAGTAAGTAAAAGTGTTAACTGCTAAGTCAGCAGCTGTTATAACGCTACCAGCTGTTTGAAGGACATTATTAAAATAAATTTCTCCACTTGAGGGAACTGATGTGATTGTGTAACTAAAAATTGTTCCATCTGTATCCGTAGCTGCTAATTTAGTTATATCTCTCCTTTGACCTGCATTGTTATTAGGTGATCGTGTTAAGCTAATAGAAGAGATGTCCTGAGCTACCGGAGGATTATTAGCATTGACCAGAATTCGGTAGAGGGCTGGGGTAGCATCTGTCGCGCCCCGGTTGTCAGTGGCCGTGTAAGTAAAAGAAGCTGTTCCCGAAAAAGTAGGGGCCGGATCGAAGGTCAGGGTAGCGGCCTGGGCCGGCGTAATTACCTGACCGGCTGTAACAGCGGTACCGCCAAGGGCTAAGATGCCCTGCGCGGCAGTTGGGATAGTAGAAATAGTATAACTAACAATAGTACCGTCAGCATCCGTCGCTGCTAAAGCGGAAATAGCAGTAGCAGCAGCGGTATTGGCTAAAGTAGTGGCATTAGTAACATCAGTAGCTACTGGCGGATTATTGTTTAGAATGGTAAAAGAATACGCTGCAGGAGTAGCATCGGTGGCTCCACTATTATCGGTAACTGTATACGTAAAAAGCGCCGTACCCGTAAAACCCGTTGCGGGATCGAATTTAAGCGTACTAGCTTGTACCTGATTTAATACTTGGTTGAGCGTGACGGCTGTAGTACCGTTAGCTAAATACAAAATGCCTTGGTTGGCGTTGGGTAAGCTGGTGATGGTGTAAGAGGCAATAGTGCCGTCCGTTTCGTAACCGATTAAAGATCGAATGGTAGTTGCCGGATCGGTATTGTACAGGTCATTACCGGTTACATCTATGGCTGTAGGTACGCAGTTGCCACCACTAGCAGTCACGAGCACCAATCGACCGGTGGTTTGGTTCAGTACCCCGGCAGTACCATTAGTAGCGCCATAATTAATGCCGGCCACATTCGCAGCAGTACGAGTAACCCCCGCCGCTCCCGCTGCTACCGATGCCGTAGCCAACGTACCGTTGCTCAGCACTACCCCGCCACCACCACCGCCACCCGGCCCGTGCGATGCATTGGTGGTATTGGTGCCGCCCGTGCCGCCGTTTGCGGTAACGGTTACGGTATTTAACACGCCGTCGGCGCTGGTAATAAATACGCTCCCGCCCGCACCGCCACCGCCTGAGCCATCGTTCGCCACGGTGTTGTTTGCGTCGCTGCCGTTGGCGTTAATCGTTCCAGTACCAGTAATATACCCAGCCCTTACCAAAATAATTCCGCCGCCCGCCGCGCCGCTGCTCGCCAAACCAACACCCGGATTACCAGTACCGTCATTCGACGAACCGGCACCACCCCCGCCGCCTAAAATTAACTTAGCCGCGGCGGGCGTAATAACAGCGCCTCCAACCCCGCCCGTAACTGCCACATCATTCCAAGCGTTGCCACCCGTGCCACCGGCACCACCGTTGCTACCGCCACCGCCGCCGGTATTTTCGCTGTTATTCGTTGCTCCATCCGTACCGCCGCCGCCCGCGTTACCAGGAGCGCCACGCGCCGAGCTACCATCCGGGTAACCTTCCACCGTGGTATTTAGCAGGGTGCCGGCATTATTCACGTAAGCGGGAGTACCGGCCAGTCCTTCCCCTTTTTGGCCGTGCGTATTGATGGTCGATAAATTTCTGTAATCCGTACTAACCCCACTGCCACCGTCTATATCGCGGCCGGCCCCGCCCCGGAAACCCAGGCCACTCACGTTAATGCCGTTGCCATTGAAGTTTAAATTGCCCGCTACATCCAGCACTACTACGCCGCCGGTAGTACCATTCCAGGCCGGGGCAGTAAGAGTAGCACCTAAAGTAGCCGTACTGTATTGCGGTACCCTTATAACTTGAAACCGTTTCTGCCCTTGAATACCAAAATCAGCATTGGTGTAACTGTTAACTAAGTTAGCAACCGTAAATGCTCCATTATTAATGCCACTAGTAGCTATAGCGTATTCGTAAGTACCCGCAAAGTTGTTGGCAATAGTGCCGTACGTGTTGTTATTAGCTGTATTCAAATCGGCCCCTTGCATTTGAATAATCAAAACCAAATCACCAGCGGCAATTTGGGTAGCATTGCCCACCGAATTTCCCACGGATATACTCTTGTTGAGCCCCGGCGTTACGGAAGCAGTACCGGGATAGTACGTGTTTACGGTAACTATAGCGCCGCTTAGAATACCATCTTTGCCTGGCGTAGAGCAAACTTGAGCTAACGTTCTAAAAGAAGTAACAAGAAGAAAAACAAGTAAAATTAAACTGTAAACTTTTTTCATAACCAATAAAGTAGAAGCAGTACAAAGCCAATAATCCTCCCAAGGGCTTTATTTGGCTGGTAAGTAAATGCAAAAAGAGCTGTTAACCCCAAAGTTGAGTTTTAACAACTAGCACGAAATACTAACAGGTTGGAGCAAAAACTATATAAAATCTAAATTCTCGAAACGTTTGTTTTAGTTAGTAAAGAACTTATATAATAATATGTACAAGAAAAAAATGTTAGATAAAAATAATATCCAAAAAGTACGATTAAACAGCCGTGACTTAGGAGAGTTTTTAGCTGGTTTCGGCTTTGCAACAACTGGTTTCGGTCTATCAATTAATGGATTAGAAACGAACCTATAATTTGACGAAGCATATTTAAGGTTTGGTAAACTCTTCATTTAATTTAAAAAATAGTGTCGTTGACATTTAAAATGTTACAATCACTGCGGCAAATTTATACAAGCTAATATAGTGAATATAATTTTTTCGATGAACCGCCTGATTTAACGGGTGAACTAATGTTACTAAATGTTTAATTCAAAAATAAGACTTTTCCGCGTTTTAAACAATCAATTTAGTAAAGTGGTTTAATCCAAATTATTATCTTTATAGTCCGATCTATTCATTTAAAATCCAATTTTTATTTTTCCAATTCTATGCCAGAAAGAACTTTGGTTAAACTATTTTTAATAGTACTAACATGAAAATTCAGTTAGTATATAAGCCTAATGCAAAAAAATGCATTATTAATGTTTTCACCAAAATTTTTGTACAATTCCTGATAAAAAACAAAGATATATGTAAACTACTATTATTGAAAAGAGCAAAAAAACCTAAAAAGGATAACCAATACCTAAGTTGAATGTTGTATGATTATTATTCCGGTTAAATATATCTGCTAAAGTAAACTGGTTTAAAACGTACCGATTTCCTTTGGAGTAGGAGGGATCAAATACTTTCGTAGAGAAGTCGAAGCGGGCAATCAGGAAATTGAAATCAAAGCGTAAACCAGTACCTACCCCAACAGCAAACTCACTTAAAAAGTCGCGCCACTCAAATCGGGAATTAGGACGGTTTATGTCTTCCGAAATCATCCAGGTATTACCGGCATCAATAAACAAGGCGCCATTTAAATACCCTACAATGTTAAAACGGTGCTCCAGGTTCGATTCAATTAACAATTCACCGGGTTGTTCGGTGTCATAATCTTTTTCGTACAAAATATTGCCGGCGGCATCATACAGGATTTCGTTGGTTTGGGCATTTCGTTGAGGTTTTTGAGCTTGGTAGGCTCCCGGCCCAAGTCGCCGCGGACGCCACGCCCGGATACTGGAACCACCGCCGCCGAAAAAATATTTATCATAGGGCAAACCAACCGAACGAATCGGCTGCGCCAAGCCAATATTTAGCCGGTATACTAAAAACGATTTACTGGTCATTTTATAGTATTTGCGTAAATCGCTATTTACCCGGAAAAACTTGTACAAGCGTAAGTCACCTACATGATCAATGGCTTCATCGCCGTTTAACTGTTCAGCGGCCAGGGTAGTTAAACCGCCAAATTCGGTAAATAAGCGCCAAAATTGGCCAGAATTATCGTTTCGAAAGTTGTTATAGAAGCGCGTAAAATTAATGCTGGGCACCAAGGCGTTGGTAAAACTTTGCCCGTACGTAGTGTTTTTATTAAGCAGCGAATCAAAGTCCGGAGATATGCGGGGAGTTTTAACTAAGCTTACATCAAATGGAGTAAATACATATTGCAAGGTGCTGGACGGTTGCCAAATATAATCAAAGGTAGTTTCCAAGTTGGTTCGGATGTATTCTCGCCGGTCCACGTAGGTATAAGCTATGTTTAACCGGGATCGTGGATTGAAGCGGCTAAATTGTTTTCTCATCCCAAACGGAACCAGAAAACGGGGGAAAGTTAAGGCCACGTTACCACCTAAATCTTTCATGTAAATAGATTCATTAAAATCAAGATTACTGTATTGCCCCTGCAAACCACCCCGTAAGCCAATATCCAAAATTTCGGCCCCGCCTAATATGTTACGCACTTTCAACCGGAGATTCGCAAATGGGCCCGGTAGAAGCGCCGTGTAGCTACCACCGGCTTCAGTAGTCTCCTGGTACTTTTTGGTGGGCGATACATTTATAAAAGCATCGAGTTGCGGTTCCTGCGTAGCATCGGGCACCACGGTGTAGTTTACCGAATTAAACCGGAACATATCCAGGTTATTGAGCTGCTGCTGGGTTTGTTGCGTAAGATCTAAACTATAACGTTGGTTTGGGTAAACCGTAAGTTTACTATCCAGTACCTTCGGGTTAATCTTGTGGTTATAGGCCAAGTATTTGACGTTATTGTACCGGATGGTATCTCTTTTAAAACCAAAACGGTTTAAACCAGCGTCGGCCACAAAACTTACTTGCCGGATGCGGTATTGCTTGTGCGGTTGGTTGTCTTTATTGTTGGCGATTATATAGGTGAAGTGCGCGGTATAAGGCGCATAGGTGGTATCTACCTTGGCCGTAATAAAGGGCTTCCGGAATTCATAAAAGCCCATGTTACGAAGCAAAATCTCTAAACGGTTTCTTTCCAGGTCAATAATCTCTTCGTCGTAATGCTGACCTATTCTGATTAAAGCGTTATTTCGCGTGGAATCAACAATTCGCGCGATTAAAGAATCCGGAATTTCGTAATAAAGCCGGGTAATTTTAGTAGGTTTATCTTCTTTTACGTTCAGGGTCAGAAATACTTTTTTATTCTTAACTTCTTCGGTGTACGATACGCTAGCATGAAAGAAGCCCTTGGTGTTTAAATAGGTTTTAATCTGTCGCAGCGTCGATCGGGTTTTAAGCGTATCATAAATTGCCGGAGGTTCTCCTACGGTCATGAGCCAGTTGCCTTCTTCTTTTTTGCGGGTCATTACGGCTAAGCGTTGTTCCCGTTTGGCTAGTATATCCGAAATTTTTAAGGAGTCGGTACCAGCGGCGGCAATTTTAGCGTTGGTTTGCACCCGGTATTCCTCAATCCAGCGTTGTATTTTGGCCGGGTTGTAGAATTTACGCCCAAAATAATAGAGCGATAAGTAAGGAGTAGCGCCAAATACTTTTCGAT
>Ga0181466_1000208_pt1 | contig 21107 bp, 21 predicted proteins | sample InSIn4gowninarea_FD_119078 | JGI IMG/M metagenome (GOLD analysis project Ga0181466, IMG submission 119078) | Clean room microbial communities from NASA Spacecraft Assembly Facility at Jet Propulsion Laboratory, Pasadena, California, USA -... ... | reverse complement strand
ACGGTACGAAGGTTAATCTGTTGCTCGAAACGCTGGCGCATAAGAAAGATTTATAAGCGAATAATCAACAAAGACTCAGCCTTTTTATAGTAAATTCACACCCTGTTGATAAATATTCGATACCTGCTTCTATACACAACTAACTGAAACAGAAAGAGTAATAAGTTTATTGGCGAACACTAAATAGTCATATCCTTTCTCTTTGAGCATGTCCAGGTTATCTTCGGTGGCTATCCCGGCATCTATTACCACTGCCGGCTTACCGCTGCCTTGTGAGGTGCTGGAAGATAATGATTCAATGGTGGCTTGCAGGGTAGAAGGTTCGCTGATATTACCCTCGTATATTTTACTGTATTTTACAAACCCTTCGGCATTGATGACCAGGGCTAAGGATACCAGTTTGGCATCGCTGCGCTTTTCTTTGCTGCGCCCGAAGCGTGCTATTTTGCTGCTTTCTTTGCGGCCCTCAAAATAGGTGTTGGTGAGGTCATAAAATATTATTTTGTCCTTGAGGTCAAAGAGTTCATTGGTTTTGGTGGACAGGTGCTTTTCGAGGCCATCTTTTTGTTCGTAGAGTTGTTTGCTTATTTTGTAGAGGCTCTGGTAGCTGATAACCTTCTTTTCTTTAAATAAAAGAGATACAACGGCAGAGCTGTCAGCCATCCACTGGGCTGTTTTATGCTCTGATGCAGGGTAAACGGCCCGGCTTACCAGGTATCGAATATTTATCAACAGGGTGTGAATTTACTATAAAAAGGCTGAGTCTTTGTTGATTATTCGCTTATAAATCTTTCTTATGCGCCAGCGTTTCGAGCAACAGATTAACCTTCGTACCGTAGCTATTGCTGATGTTAAGTTTCCGCTCAAAAGCCGTGATGAATTACCTCCTACCTTAATGGCTCTACAGTATATTTTCGTTACTCCTGAACTTAATGAGAAGGTTTTTTTGATGATGGAAAAGAAGATATGCAGCGGCAAGAAGAAGACAGGCAGAAAAGGGATGGATCTGTGGCATATTCTTGTTCTGGCTGTGGTTCGCCATGTCTGTGGTACAAATTGGGACACTCTTGAAACCTGGTCTAATCATCATGAACTTGTTCGTAAAATAATGGGGGTTCATGCTACAGCCTTTATTGAAAATGAGAAAGTGGAGTTTAACTATCAAACCATTTTAGACAATGTAAGTTTGATTGATGAAGCATTACTGCATGAGATTAACCTCTTAGTTGTAGATGCCGGACACAAACTGGTTAAAAAAAAAGAAGAAGCATTTAAACTAAAAACGGACAGCTATGCATTGGAAACAAATGTACATTTTCCAACAGACTTAAATTTGCTGTGGGATAGCTTACGTAAGTGTCTGGATATGATAGAGAAGCTCATTGAAATAACAGAGGTAAAAGGATGGCGAAAAATTAAGAATATCAGGAAGATGCTTAAAAGCCTCTTCCGTGCTACTTCACATCAGGTATTCAAAGGAAAGGATGACAATGCAAAGAAACAATATGTAAAGCAATACCTTCAGCAGGCAAGACTGCTTGAAGCAAGAGTAGAAGAACTGATAAAACAACCTCCTGTTATCGCTGGCGAACAGGAAAATGTTTTGTCCATCATTGTTCTGCTTGAAAAATATAAAAAGTATGTAACAAAGTTTACAGACCAGGTAGAACGCCGTTTATTAAAAGGAGAAATTATACCTGCTGAAGAAAAAATATTTTCGATTTTTGAAGAGCATACCGAATGGATAACCAAAGGGAAGCTTAACAAGAAGGTAGAACTTGGTCACCTGCTGCTTATTACTACAGATCAGCATCAGTATATTGTTGACTATAAAGTGATGGAAAAAGAAAAAGATGCTAAACAGGTAAGCGATTTGTGTGATCGTATAAAAAAGAACTTTGCCGATAAAAAAATTAGCAGCCATAGTTTTGATAAAGGCTTTTGGAGTAAAGACAATTATACTACTCTTCAAAAAGCAGAAATAGAGCAAGTGGTACTTCCTAAAAAAGGACGGCCTAACAAAGAAGATAAAGAAAGGGAAAGCAACCCTACATTTAAAAAGCTGAAAAAAAGACATAGTGCAGTTGAGAGCAATATAAACATGCTGGAGCATCATGGTTTAAACAGATGTATGGATAAAGGGCTAAAAGGCTATAAAAGATGTGTAGGATTAAGTGTCCTGGCTTACAACCTTCATATACTTGGAAATGCACTAAAAGCAAAAGAGCAGGCGGCAGAAGCCAAGAGAGAAAAACGAAGGCTGAAGCAAGCTGCTTAATAAGCAAAAACGGAACAATTAATAAGATTGGATGGCAGAGGTATGTCCACTATAAAGAAAAAAAGCATATAAATTAAAATAAATAATAATATAATAGGTAGTAAAGCGATAACTACTATTGAACCAAGTGGTAGTCCAGCATTTTTAGCTTGAATTTTCATCTTCGAATTTCTAAAAAGCCGGGTTTTCTTGCAGACACTATATACCAAAAGCACATGAGAGAATGGCGGCAGCCATTACAAGATTTACCTTTAAAGAAGATAAGCACTTTGTTAGAAACTCCTCCACCTGAAGCAAAGAAACAATGCCGGTTATCAATCCATTCCATGCAGCGGAAGTTATCAGCAACAAATCATACCATTTCGGCACACCAGGTCTTTCATAAAAATGAAAGATATCCGTGATAATATATGGGGCATTTGGTAGAAACAAAAGCCACCATATCAATAAAAACAAAGCACGCATATTCAGCTTTTTTAACCTGGTTATTTGCCTGCTAAGTAAAAGTGGGATTGCTGCAAGAAAAAGGTTCCAGACGTAAAACGTGAACTGTAACTGTCTGAAGTAGATAAACCTGAAAGCTATTAAAGCTAGTGTAAAAGAAATTGACAGAAACAAAGTACTCTCTATACTGCGCCACCCCTTAATCATATATGTAAAATTTTAGGTATAAAAATTATTAGCCCGATAACTGCGGTGAAAATAGAAACAAACAAAACTGCTCCTGCAGACAGATCCTTTATTGTTTTAACGGCAGGGTGATATGTTGGATGAACCAGGTTACAAAGTTTTTCAATGGAGCTGTTTATCATTTCAAAGGAAAGAACAGTTGCTATGCAGCCTAACACAACCATCCACTCTGCTGTCGAGATTTTGAACCCCCAACTCAACAGCACTGCAACTATAGCGATCAGCAACTGTATCCTTCCATTTCTTTCATGCCTGAAAAAGATTACCAGTCCGTTAAAAGCATAAGCAAAGCCTTTGAGAAAATTCCACATACAAGAGATTTGGCGAAAATCTACTTCAATAAATGCAATTCATCAACTTGTTTTTTCTGCAATCCACTTCCACCAGAAAGCAGTGCAGGTAGTATAAACAAACATATGATACAAATCGTCGCTGGCAGAATGCCCGTTTCTTACAATTGCTGCAAAAACAGGAACAAGAAAAGCAATGGCAAGAATAGTTACAGCCAGACCCATAAAAGTGATTGGGAGGTATGCCCAACCAAAACGTTTAAACCAAATTGTGTTCATGATTATGATTTTGTTTTAAATGTGGAAAAAATAAATTTTATGAGAAAAACCTGGAAACCTTCGTTTTACTATTCAGTCAAGGAAAAGGTCGAATAGAATTACTATCAGTAAAAGTGAGTGACCCCGCAAGCCTGACGGGGGAGCCACAACGATGTTGAAAAATGGCCGGATGACCATATCAAAAAAAGTAAAAACAATGTTGTAAGAGCCTCTTCATATATCCGTCTGGCCACTATGTCAACAACTCCTTTTTAGACAGTTTCTACTTCAGCATTTAATGTTGGATGGTACCAGTTTATTTTTCGGCTTGCATACATTACCAATGCTAATACGGCAAATAGTCCAATGCTTCCTACCAGTAACGCCGTATCTTCTAAGCTAATTAGTACAAAAATGAATGTGTATAGCGCTAACAATACTCCACCGAATACTGACGCTACTTTCCATGTTACAAAATGACTTTTTGCATACAGGGTAATTAATGTGACTGTGGCAAGGGCTGCAATTAAATAAGCATAATCAAACATAATATATTCACTAAAAGACAAGAGCAGCGAATAGAAAATAACCAGGGCTAAACCAACCAGGACATATTGAACCGGGTGAACAGGCTTTTTTTGCATGAGCTCTACAATAAAGAATAGCGAGAAAGTGAGGCCTATAAAAAGAATTGCGTACTTAACGCTCCTCATTGTCTTTACATATTGATCCGCCGGCTGTAGCATAGTAACACCAAAGGCATAAGTGTCTTTTGCGATATTGAAATCTTTTGAAGCAGTGTTAAAAGGTAGGTTAGCCTTGTTAAAGTTCCATTTTGCTGTAAACCCTTTTTCACTCACATTTCGCTCAGACGGTAAAGTATTTCCATCGAAAGAGGGACTAGGCCAGGTAGATTGTAAACTAAATTGACTGTTTCCTGCAAGTGGTACAAAACGTAATTGCTCACTTCCTTTCAGATGCAGTTGAAAGGTGAACGGAATGTCTTTCTTAAAGTCATCAACAGTTAGCGGAACCGGAGCTGACAGTCCTACGGAATCAATGATATCTGATGGAAGGCCGGCAGAAAGGTCGTAGGAGGTGCCGTTAAAAGTAACTGCAACTTTGCCTTCGATACCTTTAAAATCATTTAAGCCGACACAGATGTGTGCTTCGTTCAACAGCAGGTTTTCCTGAATAATATCCGGCGGAAGTTTTATTGCAAAATTACCTTTCGCAGTAAGGTTGCTTTTATAAAGAAGCACATTATAAATAGAACGGTGACTTTGTTGTGCTATTACGTCGCCGTTTACATTTAAATTCTCTGGTAGTAAAACGACTGATTTCCTTATTGTCACCTTTTTATTTGCTGTATCTGTAACTGCCTGGTTGTACGGAACAATAATGTAGGGACCTGTTATTGTTTGAGCTTTAGCCCATTTGTTACTTACTTCGGCAACAACCTCTTTTTGTCGTTGTTCGCGTTCCTGTACCAGGTTTGTGATGAATACAGTTGGAATGAGCATGAGCAATATGAGCGCCCCTGTTATTGCTCCTTTAATCATAATCTTGTTTGAAGACTTTGATTCATACAGATTAATTTCCGGCGGCTGTGGATTGTTTTCCATTTGTGTTGTGTTTTGATTTTGGGAAAGATTATAAAGAGGTTGTGCTTGTTCTTCCTGGACTGATGTTGTTTCATCTATAACAGAATTATCTGTGAAGCAAATTTTGAGGGGATTTAGGTTCAATAAAACAGAGACGCAGTTGCAGGCAAATAAAGCGGCGGTGGTAATCCCGGCAGCTTGCAGGCTGTTAAGAACATTAGGGCCGTTAATGATGTAAGCAAGTGAGCCATACGCGGTACAGGCAAGAAGCTGTATAAAAAGCAGTCGTAGAAACTTTTCTGATTGCGAAAGTTTGTAGTTATTAATCCATCTGAAACTCCATGTTAATACAAGAAAGGCTGGTAAAGAACCAATTAAGGCAACGCCAGAAACAGGAATAAGAAACACCACGTTTTCAGTCCCACTTTCCCAAAGTATTAATGCCGATGTGCCTGCTGAAAAAGTCAGCCATGTAAAAAACCAAAGCTTTCCTGCAATTGAACCGGTTGTATTTTTATTTTTCATTCTAAAAGTACTTTGTGTTTCAAAGTGTCGGTACAAAAAAAATTTAACTCATCGATTTTATCATTTCCTCAAGTGCTTCTAAATGGAGTTTAAATGCTTTCTGCCCAGGCTTTGTAACTGAATAAGTAGTGTTGGTTTTGCGCCCGATAAAGCCTTTTTGCACCTTTACGTATTCATTCTCTTCTAACGTTTTTAAATGGCTGGCCAGATTGCCGTCAGTCACTTGTATCAGTTCTTTCAATTCATTAAAATTTACTTCATCATTTACCATCAGTGCGCTCATTATTCCCAGCCGTATTCGGCTGTCAAATATTTTATTAAGATTTTTTATCGGGTTAATCATGCTATCACTTGCCTTACGGCTTTAACTGTAAAAATTACCTCAGTTTGCTTCATTTCTTTCGTACTTATTCAACATCACCGCGCCGTAAACAATGTGCAACACACCAAATCCAATTGCCCAAAAGTACAAGCCCCACCCAATAAACCAACAACTTACCATACCCAAAATAATCTGGCAATACCCCAAATACCTTATCTCACCCAAGGTGTATTTGCTGCCGTTCAGCAAAGCGAGTCCGTAAAAAATAAGACAACCAGGTGCTATCATTCCATAGGTTCCGTCATGTATTAGCTTCAATAAATACACGCCGCCCGCAATCATCGGAATGCTGATGTTAATTAATAACCTTCGTGCACTTGTTCCCCAAATCGGCGTATTGTTTTTACGACTTCTAATGTAGGTAAATATGAAGGCCGAGACAAAGGCCGCTATAAACGTGAGTGCAGCTATAATAAACAGTTGATTGCCCATGAAGCCTTTTACCGTAACATATCCCTCATTGGTGTAATTATGCCTGATTTCTCCCATGTCATTATCTGCTGCATACCTGCTCCGGCTGATAATGTTATTCGCAAACCATGCTCCAACCAAGGCACAGGTACCTGCCGAAATACCGCTCCAGCCACTAAGACCAATGAAGCGGCTGCTGCGCTCCATCATCTGTTTGATGTCTTTTATAGCAGAAAGTTGTTCAGAAGCATCAGTCATAAAAGTACTTTGTAATTCAAAGTAACAAAGATGTATTGAATGTGCCAATTATTTTTTGAATAATTTTTAGATTAAGGCCGGGATGAATAGAAGTAGGAGATAAGTCGATTATTATTTTAGTTCAACTGTAGCAAACATCGTTAATTTCGTGGCAAAGCTCAAGCCGCTTGGCTTCGTTCTTGCAACGGGACTCTCCCGATTTTTATCGGGACTTTGTTTCAGAAACTGCTACGCATGTTTCTGAATGCCTTCGCCTTCGCTTGGCACCCAACCGGCTGATGTCCCTTTTGCAAGAACTGTTGTCACAAACTCTAATTTATTCAAAGACCTCACTTTCTATGTTCTCTGGCAGTCTCTTTATTTAGCTTTTACCTATGTTTTCTATCCGGCTAGGTGGTAAAATTATGTTTAAATAAGTGCTTTTAGAAGGAGTGTAGTTTTGAAAAGTAATTTGCTTACCCGAGACCCTTGTGCTTTCTATTTTTGTTCAACTATATGTTCATGGAAGGTTTCTTCAATGGCGCTAAGAATAATGGAGCAGATATTTGCAATTTCTTCTTCTGTAATTATAAGCGGTGGAGCTATACGCATGCAATTAGGAGCAAATAAAAACCAGTCGCTCACAACTCGTTTTTCAATGCATTTGTCGATTATTTGTTTGCAAACTTCAAAGCTTTCAAATTCTACTGCAAGCCAAAGACCGGCAGAACGAACAGCATTTATTTTTGGATGTCTCAAAAGTCTTAAAAACAATTGTTCTTTGCTTTTAACTTCTTCAATCCAGCGGTTTTTAAGTAATACTTTCATTGCAGCCATGCCTGCGGCGCAGCTAACAGGGTGACCGCCAAAAGTAGTTATATGGCCAAGAACAGGATTATTGGTAAGCGTGTTCATCAAACTGATATTAGCAATGAAAGCACCTAGCGGCATTCCTCCGCCAAGTGCTTTTCCTAACAATAATATGTCCGGTACAACATCGTATTGTTCAAAAGCCCACAGGCTTCCTGTTCTTCCAAAAGCGGCTTGTATCTCGTCAAAAATCAAAAGGACCCCTTGTTCGTTACATTTTTTTCGCAGAGCTTGCAGCCATGCTTTCGCTGGTCGGTTTACACCACTTTCAGCTTGCACTGTTTCTACCAATACGCAGGCTGTAGTCTTGTCAATAGCTTCAATTAGTTCATCACTATTATAATCCAAATGATAAATATCGGGTAGTAGAGGACGGAAAGCATTGCGCCAATATTCATCTCCCATTACACTAAGTGCGCCTTGTGTGCTTCCGTGATAGGCTTTGTTACATGCTATTATTTTCGACCTGCCTGTTACCCGTTTCGCCAGCTTCATCGCACCTTCTGTGGCTTCTGCTCCGCTATTGGTAAAGTAAACAGAATTTAAAGAGGAGGGAAGGTTGTCTGTCAAAAGCTTTGCATAAGCAACCTGAGGTGTTTCAATAAACTCACCGTATACAATCAGGTGCATGTATTGGTCCACCTGGTCTTTGACAGCTTTGATAACTTCAGGATTACTATGACCAATATTGCAAACGCTAAAGCCAGAGATTAAATCAATATATTCATTGCCATTTACATCCCACATTTTTATGCCTTCGGCTTTTACAATTTCCAGTCCTATGGGGGAGGGTGAAGTTTGAGCGACATGGCTTAGGAATAATTGACGATTGGTCATGTGGAAGATGACAGTTGATGGACGACTGATGACAGTTTGATTTGCAATATTAGTGAATTGATGGCGATTTGGTTGAGATGCATATCAAGTTCAGCTATTCCGCTAGTAAAAATATTTAGTCTTCTTTAATGCGTAGAGAATTTTAGGGCATGGCTTCGCCAGTCAGCTCATTATGTTGTTGTAGCTGGTTATCTATTTTGCCGTCTTCTTTTTGGTTTGTTGTTAATATATTTTGCTCTGTTAGGGAATATCCTGTTTTCCGGTGCAGGTTTGTCACCCGAAGCCTGTAGCTTCTCTTATCTTGCTTTAGCCTGATGCTAATCTTATCTGATGCTTTTTGCTGTCAATCTCCATCAGGGTTTGCAAGCACAGTTCCTGGCATTTCATTACACAAAGCAATTGTTCCCACAGAAACTTTAAGGTGAGTTTATTGTAGCGTTCCAGCAGGTACTGTATTGTGTTTGTATGCTCCAGCAGTTGATTAAGCAGGTGGGCTATGAGCATACTCTGATAATAGTTTTGCTGTGCATTGAAAGACTTTCTGCTGTACAAATGCTCCATAGCATAGCCATTGTTTTTTTCCTCATTAAACCCTTCGTTTTCTATCTTCCAGCGAAGTCTTCCGGCACGGCTTAGGTTTTTTACTGTTGATTTATTTACAGGCAGATTGGTAATACGTACAAAATTTGTGGTTGTTGTTTTTTCTGTTTTTTCTTTGCCGATGGTTTCTTTGCATTGCAGGTAGTGCAGGGTATGTTTCTTGTGAAGCAAATCTTCCACCCAGTAAAACTGCTGTGTAACGGTGGTGTTTTTTACTTTGCAAGGCGGATGATGAGTGAAACTGTTGTGACGGGTAGGCCGGTCATCTTTGAGGCAGTCCTGTAAAGCGGGCAGGCTTCCATCCTGTAGGGTAATGATGTATTTCCATTCATTGTTTTGACAAATGTTCATTACCGGGTCGGTGGCATAAAGTGCATCAGCCAGTACGCAAACGGGCAGCCGGGGAAAAGCTTTCTTTAGTTTTTCAGCAAGACGTTTAAAAGCGTTCTGCTCACAATCCTGTTTGTCATAAGGCTTATCGTTATCATTGATTATCCACTCGGTGCCAAGTGAAATACAAAAGCCGCTTTCGGTAACCAGCTTTGCTTCCAGCACAGGATAGAGGTAAGTGAATTTTCCGTTTTTGGATTCTTTTCGCAATCCGCATCCAAACCTGTCCTCATCGCAGCTTATCACACCTGTACCATCGAAGGCAATCATGTAGTGACCGAATATTTTATACTTGTAAAAAACCTTGTTCTCTATCAGCCTGCTTATCATATCCACTTTTATCTTTTCCAGTTCAGTTACAGGCAGTACTTCAAAGAAGTCCTGCACTGCATCTAAATGTGGCAAGTCTGCCTTGAAAAGTTTGTGGAAGTTGGATGTAAACTGCCCGCTGTGCCTGCGGTCATTATTGATGGCATTGCGGCTTTTAGCTTTGAAGATGAACATACCCAGAGATGCAAAAAGAAGCTCGTGAGCAGCATAGTCTTTTCGCTGGCGATGGTCTGCCACCCCATCGAGCACTTGGGGAAGATTTGGAAAATAGCTGTGCATGATTTTGCGCAGTTCATAAGCAATCACAGAGCCTTCAATGGCCTCGTTTTGCTGCCCGGAATTCTTGTGTTTTTTTAAGTAATCGTTCTTGTTACCCAATATAAAACACCTATCTTAGCAGCACACAAAAAAGCCCGGATTGAAACCAAAACAACCGGGCTTTTAAAATCAAAATATGGGTAACAAATATACTTTAATTAAAAAGTATTTTACGAGCCCGGAAGGGCTTTTTTATCCCCGCAACTTTCCCCGCCCCAAAATTAGCCCGAAAAATATTTTTCAAGATTGACCTACAACCCTTACTGTATAAGGCTTTTATTTACTAGCGGAATAGTTGATCAAGTTCATCCCCCGTTTGCATTAACAATGAAATATATACTGTCTATTGTTTGATTTTTCCTAGTCCTGTTAGATGGCGGATTCGATGCGGGTACATGTGTTGTTGCAACCTTCAGAGCAGATTGCGGCGGTAATATTGTCAGGTGCAGAGCAGCGCTAATATATGTAGAAATTAAATTTTAGCTGAAAAAGGGTGCAGAGCGCCGGAATATTGATGGAAATACGTCTATTGGCTTCGCAAAGGATACGGTTAATATTACGGTGCGCTGCACCTTCATCAAAGACAGAAATAAAAGAGGTGCATTTAAAGTCTGCATTTCACATTGTCGTTAACTATTTCGTTAGTGAGGACAAAACACGGTAGTATCGAGCACCGGAAGCCTTACATGCAAAGAGTACAGGCCGGGTTTTGCGATGCTACTGTTTATGAAAGTTATATTACCCATCCTACTGATGCCAAGCTAATCTGGAGAAGCTGTGCTGGGTATTTGTAATGGTTCAGGTTGTTCGCAGGAAATTGAAGTTAAGACGTGGTCGCAGCAAGCATGATAAGCGTCACCAGGAATACTTATTAGTGGCTAAAAGCAAGAAGAAAAGCAGGCGTAAAAGTAAAAGCTATGTAAGTCATTGCTTAAATATTTGCAACGATTACAAGAGCAGTTAGACGAGCTGTTAAAGAAGCATAAAGGCTCAATAGCTTTAAGCAACAGGCAATATAACCACCTTGAGAGCATCACTAAGCTAAAAGAACAGCAATGGCAAATACAGTTTGGCAATCAAGCCACAGTACCGGCAAGAATAGTATCATTGCATAAACCCTATGTAAGACCAATTATTAGAGGCAAGGAAGTAAAGCCTTAGAGTTTGGATCGAAGGTGAATATGCTACAAGTTGATGGTATTAACTTCATCGAACGTATCAGCTTCGATAACTTCAACGAAGCCACCAGGCTAAAGAGTACTATAGAAATTCAAAAAAGGTATTTTGGCAAATGTGATCAAATGTGTGCAGATGCTATTTATGCCACTAACGAAAACAGAACCTACTGTATAAAAAACAATATAGCTACCAGGTTTGTACAAAAAGGAAAAGACGGTAAAGAAGCAGAACAAAAGAAGCAAATGCGAAGCCTGTTAGCCAAAGTAAGAAGTACAGTTTTAGAAGGAAGTTTTGGCAACGAAAAGAATCATTGCATGATGAACCTCAAAACTTCAACTTACGACCATAATCAATAGTTTTCTTTGGTCATTGTTGCCAGTATCGAAACTGCCAACCCCATAAAGGCGATTACTCCAAAGGATAACCTTAGGCTGGAGATGCCTGCTAAAATGCCAATCAAAGGCGGACCGATAAGAAACCCGAAAAAGCTGATTGTGGAGACAGAGGCAAGTGCTATGCCCGGAGATAATAGTTTCGATTTTCCTGCTGCACTATATACCAGCGGTACAATTGACGATACTCCTACGCCGACCAATAAAAAGCCGGCAATAGCTGTATAAAATGCTGGTAACAATACCGCTATCAGTAGTCCCGACATAATGATTAATCCGCTGACTTGTACAACCTTTTTAAATCCGTAACGGGAAGTAAAATAATCGGCTACGAAGCGGCTAATAGCCATCGTGCACATAAAGGCCGTATATCCTGCACCTACAAGTGCCGGCTTTGCCATCACCACTTTTTTGAAATAAACGCCGCTCCAGTCAAACATAGCGCCTTCACAAAGCATAGAGCAAAAAGCAATCAGGCCCAGCGTAAGCAACGATTTGCCCGGAAGCGCGAAAAGAGGTGCATTCTGATTTGACTTCACATCATTTTTTACGAGGTAGCGGGTGGCAGCACTAAAAATTAAAATGGCAACAGCCAGCGCGATAAGAAAATGATATGCAGGCACAATGCCAATTCCTGTCAAAAAGGTGCCTAACGCTGCTCCCGTAAAACCTGCAAGACTCCATACTCCGTGAAAAGAAGCCATGATGGTTCTTTTATATAGCGCTTCTACATTAACTGCCTGGGTGTTGAAAGAAATGTTACCCATATTACCGGCAAGGCCAAAAACGAAAAGGGCCGCCATTAACTGGTATTTCGAAGCAGCCAGACCCAGGGTTACCAGGACGCAGGCATAACAGATAGCGGCAAGACCGGTGACCGTTTTACTTCCTTTTTTTGCCACGAGCCAGCCGGAGATGGGAAGTGATACAAGTAAGCCAACAGGCAACGAAAAGAGTACTAGCCCAAGTTCAGTTTCTGACAACCCGAGTTTTTGCTGAATTGCAGGTATGCGCGACGCCCAACTGGCAAATAAAAATCCAAACAAAAAAAAGAAAGCGGCGACAGCGGCACGGTGTGCTCTGTTGGAAGGTGCAGACGTCATATGTCCATTTGAAACATGAAGGTTTAAAATACAAGTGCACAGGACCCGCAACCGTCGTTTTAGATTTTGCAGTCGTGGCAGGTAAACGATTAATAACCCACGCAAGCAAAATTATAAAATGGCAAATATAAGTCGAAGAAGGGGCAGAAACTCGTTGTCTTATTTGCCTTGTGTATTCTCGAGCAACTGTGCAGCAAAGCCGGTGACAAGGCCGCCGGCTAAATAAAGACCCACTGTCATCAATTTTGTTTCCGGCGTCCGGTTACTCGGGCTTTCATTTAATCCTAATGGTTTTGGTAGGTACACTGCACCAAACCCTGCCGCCAGTCCTAAAAGTATCCCTCTCAGCAACACTTTTTTTTCGTCGCCTATAGTTGCAAGGCTGTAATAAAGTGAATTGCTGATGATATCACCGGTCATGGTAATCTTAAAAAGATTATCCTCTTCAGGAACTTTTACATTTACAGCTTCCAAAGATTTGCTGATTGCTTCCATGCCTAATTTGTCCATTCGTGGTGCATCCGTATTTACCCTCCTTAGCGTTTCATGCAGTAAAGTAAGTACTGCGGCACCCGCAAATCCTCCTCCTATGGCCGATAGTAATTTCATGTTCCTCGTTTTTTCTAGTCCTTAAAATACAATGCCAAAAATTTTTGCAGCAGTAGACATGAGAGTGCCAGAGTGGGTTCAATTAAATTTAGAAGTGAGTTTTATTTTGTGGCAACGTTGTCCTCACCAACTTTTTTGGGGAACGAACGGGAGGTATTTTATTCGACATCGTTGTGTCACTCCCTTGTACTTGCAGATATTCTGTTCATCTAATTTCCACACTATATCAACTGCTTTAAATTGAATATTGAGCATTGAAAATTGAGTATTGAACGTTTGTCTTAACCGGGTTATTGTAGCGTATAACTGCATCAGGGAAACCTTCTAACTCATATAGTGCTGCATTATCAATTCTCAGCTTTCTGCCCCAGCCGACATAGCTTGTTTCAATTTCTCTATTGTAGTTTGAATACGGTAATAACACTTAGCTTTCTGTGCATTCCAATACCTGGAAGGAAAAGCCATTGGACCAGAAGCAGTTTTTTCATTTTCAAGAGGGCCACCAACAACGCAGTTAGAATTTAGTCCAAAATGCTGAAAATCTGAAAGAACGTATTTGTAAGAGTTTTGATGACACGATATAGTGAGAGTATAACTTATATAACCGTGGCCACGTTCTCCAAGTTCTTCTACAGGGATAAAGAAAGCACTTTTGCAAGTTAAAGTCCTGGTGTCATCATTTGGTATAATTGTATCCTTTTCTCCCTTAAAGTTGTTTGTGGCAAATTTCTTTGCATTACCATACAAAGTAGCAAGACTTGCCTCGGGGTTATAAACAGATTCAGTAAAAAGAATTTTATCTGTTTTGGAGTCGGTAGGCCACATGATAAACTCGCGCTGTGCAAAAGAATTAAATGCAACAAAGAACCCACATATCACTAGCAACACTGTTTTCATCCAAAATATTTGCGCCAAGATAAAGCAATAGAAAAAGTAATGGTAGTAAAAATAGTGAAAATTTAAATATTTTTAATATTAGGCGAAGTTGCCGAGGTGATTTCACTAAAAGCTAAGACGTTTACATTTTCCTTATATCAGCGATGTTTCACTTCCGTCGTCATTATTTACTCAATCTTCTTTTTTGTAATTTTTGCTTATAAATTCTTTTTATTATGTTTAATGGACTTAAGTAAATATTTAAATTAAATCAATTGAGTTATGATGGCACTTTTATGCTTAAAATCATTATTCCTTTTTATTCTGATAGCTTGTTTTTGTACTGATCTTAGTGCCCAGGCAGATCAATGGACCTGGATGAAGGGCGATAATTCGCCTTTCATTTCGGGTGTATATGGAACAAAGGGAGTTGCTGCAACTACAAATAAGCCAGGCTCAAGAAGATTGAGTATAAGCTGGACAGATAAAGCAGGTAACTTTTGGCTGTTCGGAGGCAATGGCTACGATTTGCAAGGCAACCTGGGGTATTTGAACGACTTATGGAAATATGATGTTTCCACAAATAACTGGACATGGATAAAGGGTGATAGTATAGCAGATAGGCCAGGCGTTTATGGAACTGCAGGCGTTTCATCACCAGCAAATAAGCCCGGCGGAAGAAGGCGAAGTGTTGCCTGGACAGACACTTCGGGTAATCTTTGGCTGTTTGGTGGCAATGGCTACGCTTCGACTGTTAGTTCTTCAGGGTATTTAAGCGACCTCTGGAAGTATAACATTGCAACCAATGAGTGGACATGGGTGAAGGGAGATAACACCGCTGATAATTCCGGCGTGTATGGCACTAAAAACACGCCGTCGGCTGCAAATAAACCTGGGGCTAGATATGGAGCAGTTAGCTGGGCCGATACACAGGGGTTTCTTTGGCTTTTTGGTGGACTGGCGACTGTGAGTGAATCGCAGGCAGAGTTAAACGATCTTTGGAAATACAACATATCAACCAATATGTGGACGTGGGTAAGTGGTAGCAATGCTGCTAATGCATCAGGTACTTATGGAACGAAAGGTGTATCATCTGCGTCTAATACACCGGGAGCAAGAGAATATGCGGTAACATGGACAAATGGGTCTGACAATCTATTTCTGTTTGGAGGTAGTGGATTAGCAGTAGCTGGCGAGGACGGTTATTTAAATGATCTTTGGAGATTTAATACTACTACAAATCATTGGACATGGATAAAAGGAAATAATGTCGCGAATGCAGATGCCTCGTATGGATCAAAAGGCGTTTCGTCCGAAACAAATACACCCGGTGCAAGAGAATACAGTTGTAAGTGGGCAGATGCAATGGGTAACTTGTGGTTGTTTGGCGGTGATGGTTACGCGACAGGCAGCGCTGGATATTTGAATGACTTATGGAAATATGACAATACTACCAATCAATGGACATGGATAAAAGGAAATAATTCGGTAAATTTGACCGGGGTTTACGGAACCAAAGGCGTCTCGTCATCAACAAATAATCCCGGTGCAAGAGAATATGGTGTATCGTGGACAGATCACGCCGGCAATTTTTGGCTTTTTGGAGGGGATGCTTATTATGCAATTGACCAGAGCGATTATTTGAATGACTTGTGGAAATATACCACACAGGCACCTTGCATTCCAAATACCTGGACAGGTGCAATAAGTACCGATTGGAACAATCCGGCAAACTGGAGCTGTAATACTTTGCCTGCTCAAGGAGCTAATGTTGTCATTCCTTCTACCACGAACAAGCCTTTAATAAACACTGCAATAACTGTAGGCAATTTAAATTTAAATGGTGAATTTAATCTCAACGGCCAATCGCTCACTATCACCGGTGCTGTTACAGGTACTGGAACGATAACCGGCTCGCCTACATCTGATATTGTTGTAACGGGAAATGCAGGTGTTTTAAATTTTACCGCCGGCGCAGCAGTTCTACATTCGTTGACAGTTAATCCTGGTGCTTCAGCAACTATAAACACAACGGTGACAATTGTTGGGCACTAGGAAAGAGGAGTGGCATATTTATACTTGCGGCTGCATAAAAATGTGCAGTGATTTTTGGAAGCCACGCTTTTAGAATTCTATTTGACACCGTTGCGTCGCACACTTGTACTATTGATTCAACATTCAGCAATGCACCCAACTATGCGGCTGATAGTATAACAACTTTTGGCGAAAAATGAGACGGCAGTACAAGTGTGCGACGCAACGATGATTCAACAAAGAAAAAAATGCCGGTAAACCCCAAAAGTAACTTTTAAAAGACAGGGTGACGCAGTTGAATTGAATGACCTGGTTTCTAGACTTACAGAGACTAAGCGTGGAAATATGCGGATAATTAAGGAAGGTATAAAATTGGTACTTACACTCTTTTCGTTCTTATTACATCAATTAATTACCTTACAAATCAACGTTTATTATGGAATACATCCGCTTTGGGAACACCGGTTTAAAAGTATCACGCATTTGCCTTGGTTGCATGACTTATGGAACGCCAACCGAACGATGGCCGTGGGCGTTGAAAGAAGAACAAAGCAGGCCTTTTATTCAAAAAGCCCTTGACCTGGGAATTAATTTTTTTGATACTGCCGATGTTTATTCACTAGGCTTGAGTGAAGAGGTTACAGGCCGGGCGCTGAAAGATTTTGCGACCCGTGACCAGGTTGTTATTGCAACAAAGGTACATGGAGCAATGGGGCCTGGGCCCAATGATAAAGGCTTATCACGAAAGCATATAATGGATTCTATTGATGCAAGCCTTAAACGGCTTGGTACCGACTATGTAGACTTGTACCAAATACACCGATGGGATTATGAAACACCGATTGAAGAAACGCTGGAGGCTTTACATGACATCGTTAAAATGGGTAAAGCCCGCTACATTGGTGCATCAAGCATGTTTGCATGGCAGTTTGCACAGGCATTATATACGGCAGACCTACACGGCTGGACAAGATTTGTAAGCATGCAACCGCAATACAACCTGGTTTACCGGGAAGAAGAGCGTGAGATGCTGCCGCTGTGCAAAGACCAGAATATTGCGGTTATTCCCTGGTCTCCGTTAGCAAGGGGATTACTCACAGGCAAACGCGCAATGGGCGGAGGCGAAACCGAACGTGCGCGAACAGACGGATTTGGCAAATCAATATATACACGAAACGATGACTTCGAGATTTCAAACCTTGTAAATGAAATGGCCCAGCAAAAAGGTGTGCCAAATGCGCAAATAGCATTAGCATGGGTTTTATCGAAATCGGTTATTACGGCACCGATAGTTGGGGCAAGTAAGCAGGGCCATCTTGAAGATGCAGTTGGGGCACTTTCTGTAAAACTATCTGACGACGAAATTAAAAGGCTCGAAGAACATTACCAGCCTCACCCTGTTCTTGGGCACTCGTAGGTGTAAGCTATAAAATTCCAGCTCTTGATGTATCAAATTACACTGATATACCAAGAGCTGTTTTTGTGGAAACGACTAGGTTTTAGGACGATTTAATAAACTGTCGGTCTTTCTGTTAATACTTCTTCATAACTTTCACTAACATTTTTGCTATCGCTTCATATCCTTTGTCTGACGGATGAAGACCGTCGTATGTCATGTTCACAGCCTCAAGGGGGTAAGGATATTCATCTTTCTCAGGGTTGAATGGAATATTGACATAAGCGGGATACGGATAGTTTTTATATTGACCTGTTGCCGTGTCTTTCAGCCGCTTGTATTTAACCATATTCTCCAGCTTGATTCCACTGTTGTTGTATAAATCTACCACCTGTAGATGTTCATATTTTGCAATTGAAGCGATAGCATCTACAACTTGCTCGAGCGACTGCCCGTTCTTTTCTTTATATGAACCGTAAGCATTGTTTTTCATATTTGTCAGGTGGACAAAATCACCTCGCTGCATCGGGGTTATCAAAACTATTTTAGCATCGCTATTCAAACTTCTAAGCTTATTGATAATAATGCGAAAAGAGCCGTAAATCGTATTGTTCCCGGTATTATTTTGATAATCTTTAAAAGTTCCCAAAGGTCGCCCCTGCCACCAGTCATTTGTACCCAGGAATATAGAATAAACATCTGCTTTCACAAGGCCCAGCTTTTCAATTTCATTAGCAATTCCTCCCGATGTCCATCCATTATGTCCCTGGTTAATGTAGTGAATGTTTCGCAGTTTTTCAACTACCCTTGTCATATATCCTTTTGTAATTCTGTTGCCTGTTTCATCAAGATGTTCGTTTAAATACGTAATTGAATCTCCGATAGCCACCCATGTAATTTCTTTTTTTGTAAACGAAGAAATCGTGCAGGTGATAAAAATTAAGAATAATAGCTTTTTCATTTTATTTTTATTAAAAGTGGAGATTCTATTAGTTATATCGAAAGTTAAGCCTTACTTACTTCTTATTGCAGATATTTTTTCATTCCTCAGGCCACATCCAGTTCCTTTATTTCTTGCTTGTACTCTTTTGGTAAAATCGTAGATTTTAGAAACCAGTCAAGACGAAATGTTCTTAGCAATTTATATAAGCCGAGCACAGGTGTCAAAAGCGAAAAATGTCCAGGCTTTAAAAGTTTATTTACCTTTTTCGGAACTACCAGAATCTGTCCTTCAATCAGCAGTCGAAATCGTACAGCTCCCAAATGTTTTCGATATTGTTTGTACAAGTCAACGGTAAATTCACTTTTCAGTAAGTTATTTTGCAGGTGTTCGTCCCGCATTTGCAACCATTCTTCGTAATTGGAAGGAAGTCCTCTTAAATTCATCCGCAGCCCTACCCGGTTAAATACATCAAATACCTCTTGCTTTTCTGCAATTGAAAGTTTTCTTTCCATTATTTCGTAGGAACGGATAGAATAATCTATCAGCATAAAAAGTACATCGCGATATGCCCAGTCCGGTATTTGCCCACCTCTTTTCTTTTCAACGGCGGTATGAATGGCTGTAATTTTATCAATGGCACGCAAAGCTGCTTCATTTTCAGAAAAAACAATTTGCCGCGCATAGTTAACAGTGGAGAACAATCTGCCTAGAGGGTCGGCAGGAAGCCTGCCGGTATAATAAAGCCAGTCAACAGCTTTATTAAGGGCAAATTCAGCCGAAGCGCCTGCAAAAATGAAAAGGATGGTATCGCCCTTCCCCCAAATCTCACGTACCACAGAATCTTTCTCAACAAAAAATTTCATTTGTAAATATACTTCTTGCCTCTTTTCGTTTAGTAAGTCTGGCTGCAGTCGCTGCCCTAAATCCTTATTTTATAAGTTTTTAAACACAGTGGAAGGCATAACTTTTTATATAAAACTGGTATGATAAAGGCATATAAAATCTACACCGGCGCTGATGGACATACTCATATTATTAGCGGTTTTATAACGGAAGATTTGCTTGCCAACGCACAATCTATCAGGTTCAAAGAAACTGCACCGCATTCTTCATACGATTGGCATCCCGCTCCATCGGTTCAATATGTAATCACATTAACAGGCACGCTTGAATTTGAAACTTTTTTAGGTGAAACCTTTATTTTAAGACCCGGTGAAATTCTTTTGGCAATGGACCTGAGCGGATCAGGCCATAAATGGAAACTAATTGATGACCAACCGTGGAAGAGAGCTTACGTAGCTTTTGATGAAGAGACGGAGGTGATTTTTGTAGGAGGTTGACAAACTTAACAGCGTATAATCAATTGCACCTGCTTATCAAATGTTCAATTCTCAATGAAAGCAATCGACCTTTGAACCAAAAGATTGAGTATTGAATATTGAACATTGTTTATTGAGCATTAAGAAATGACTGGTTAAGCCAACAGGCTCGTAACAGGATGGCTGTGTTTGTACTCTTAAGACCCGTTTTCCTGACACCAATACTCACGCATCGATAGCAAATCCGTCTTCCACATTTATTACTTGTCCGGTTCCACTGTTTTTTAAATAATAGATTATTCCTGCAATAGCTACTCCGACAATTCCTGCTGTAATAAAAAGACTTTTCATATAATTAAATTTAGGAATGCTGGTACAATTAATATACCACCTGCTTCCGTCGATAAATTGGGTAAAAGCGGGAGTATTTTCAGACCTGCCAAAGTGCTATTATCGGAGACTTAAACCACGCGAAATGTGCCATTTCTTATTGTTTTTTCAGTTGTTTCTGCCATTAAAACATTTGCCGTTTTCCTATTAGAAAAAAGCCATATGTCAATTGTTACTAAATAGTTATAACCCGATGTTCAAACCTTAATCAGCACAAAATTTGTATATATTCTGTCGTAAAAAATAAATTATGAAAAAGCTACTTGTGATATTGTTATCCTTAGGTTTAACACTGGGCGCTACTGCTCAACCTAAGATTGGAGGTGGTTTTCGTGGAGGTAGTTCTGGAGGAGGTGTTCACTACGTAAGGCCTCGCGTTACGGTTATAGCACCAGTTGCTCCAATATACCCTTATTATGGTTTCGGCTATGGCCTTGGCTATGGTTATGGTTCACGTTTTGGATTTGGTTATTCACCATTCAACGATCCTTTTTACTACGATAGAAGACGTACAGAAGAAAGACCCTCACAATTGGATCTTCAGGTAGACGACATCAAAAGTGAGTACAGTTATAAAATCGATAACGTAAAAGACGACAAATCGCTGACCAAAGACGAGAGAAAACAAAAAGTACGTGATTTGAAGCACGAAAAAGATCAGGCAATTATAGATGCTAAAAAAAGCTACTACAACGCCAAAGACGCTAAGAAAGACACCAGTAAAGACGATAATAAAGACAGTGAATAATTGTTTACGTTTTGATTGTCATTCTTGCAAATTATAAAGCCCCGCCTCGTGCGGGGTTTTTTGTTAGTTTGATTTTGGACGAATAGGAATAAATTGCA
>Ga0181466_1000207_pt1 | contig 21119 bp, 19 predicted proteins | sample InSIn4gowninarea_FD_119078 | JGI IMG/M metagenome (GOLD analysis project Ga0181466, IMG submission 119078) | Clean room microbial communities from NASA Spacecraft Assembly Facility at Jet Propulsion Laboratory, Pasadena, California, USA -... ... | reverse complement strand
ATTATTTCACCATTCCCTTCCCAACCGTTGCTATCCGCCTTGATCAGATAAATTGTGCGCCATATTCACAGACACGATCTGTCCCGAAGTGACTCTCTCTGTCTTCGTTGCATACCTAGGTTGAGTTGGCTGCAAAGGATTTTACGCGCAGTCCATTATATCGCGCAGTTGTCCGCTTTGCCAAATCGAGCTGCTGCGACTTGGAGAAGATAAAGTCGAAAGAATTCGCATTGTGTACGGGTATACAGACGAACATTTGTCGGACCTCATACCGTCAGTCGGCACTTAGCGAAGACTCTTCTCCAGTTCTATCCTTCGATTCTCGGCGAATTGCGCCGATCAACAGCCAACATGCCTTCGAATCCGTTTGCGACGTTCCTAATCATCGTTCGTAAGTAACACCCTTGACAGGTTTTGTCGCAAAGTTACTAACATATACAACAGCCGTCTCCTTCTTTCTGGGCATCGTCTTCTCTCTGTTCCCCTATGACTACCCACTCCTCTGGTCCACGGTCCCCACGCCCACAGCACACTTCGACGCGATCGAGTCGCATCTGAAGCTGTTGCACAGTGCGCCGAACCTGATCCAACGAATCCTACACATCATGGTTGCCATGGGCTTGGGCGGGCTGGTCTTCAAGCTGTACAAGCCGACTGAGTCGAACATGCTGTTTGACGGTGGCAGTCTGGTGCTCTACATGGTCGCCGTGATCGTCTACATTGCCAATATCGTCAAGGGATTGCGACTCGTCACCGACGGTACCTACGGAGTGGGCTTGGGGAGCTTGACGGAAGATCAACTCGACAATGTTGACAGAACTGGATTTGATGTTGATACGGGGGATAGTGTGCTCGGTCGCGAAGACAATCTCAAGGTCCTTGCGGCGAGCAATACTATCCTGGCACTGGTGCTGGTCGGTGTCTTGGTCCTGCAGATTGGCCAGATGTATGCGGATCGCGTGGATGAGCGCACTATTAAAGAGTACGAAGCGAAGGCGAAGGCTGAGCTGGAGAAGAAGGAGAGTGAGGCGGCTTCGGGTCATACTGTGAAGAGACACACAAGCGGTAAGGAGGGCAAGAAGACGAGATGAACCGCAGGGACAGGCTATGAGGAAGAAGAGCTGTAATGGTTTTGGTATGGGGTCTGTGGCATTGGTTGTTGGTTGATTTCGTTTGGACGGCGGAGGTCCCTCAGCAATGGAAAACGTCCTTCAACAAGAACGAGTTGTGTTGATGTTGTTCGGCGAAAACTGACGTTGAATGCCTGTATATCTAGTTCGGACTTGCATGCATCAGAATTGTACTTACGCACGCACGGATATGTAAAGCACCGTTCGCTGAAAACAGGATACTAATTGCAAAATATGGGATATTCTGTGCTTCTGCTTTAATTATTCATTGTGTATTCGTCCGCTGCGTGCAATGGCGTCACCAATCGCCCCGGGGGATGCGTTCAGGTACGAGTGACTCGTTGCGAATTCCCCAGGATGCAGTGGTGGTGCCTGTGGTGGGAGGAAATCGGAAGCCAGACTCCCAGAGTCGGAGAAAGTCGTCACTGCAGATTATTGGCTCAAAAAGTGCCTCGCATTGCCTTCCAAATGTCAACTTGGTATTTCCTTCAGCCTGTCCATATTGTGTCCAACATTCGCTTAGGCCATATCACTACTGGCATTCGTCGATACCACTGGACATCTTCTACTTATTTTCTGCGAATTTGTTTTACAGAGTCGTCGCATTGAAGCCAACCATGGCGAACACGAAGTCAGTAGCAGACCTCCCACGGTTTCTGCTTCCCCGTCTTACTTGGACAACTGCTTCAATCACCCACACTGCACCACAGACATTGCGAAGCCGGCCACCCGTACAACGCTTACTAACGCTTCCATCATTCACGCCTGTCTCCAAGCCTCGATCGATACACACAAGAGCTAGTGCATCCCACCGTTTCTCCACACCCCCGTCTAAGAGACAGCGCCTCTTGCTTCAACCTTTACGTCGAGACTCCGCTCCCATTCGACACAATGGCGTGTACGTGGCTGTATTCAAACCGGCACGCAAGGCCTTCTCGACGACTGCAGTGCAAAGAAAAGAACATCACTTTGACACGTTGAAGTTCGTCCAGAGACTAAAAGAGGAAGGCTTCAGCGAGGAACAAGCCGTGGCTATGATGCGGGTGTTGAACGATGTGATAGAAGAGTCGATTCAGAATCTGACACGGACTATGGTTCTAAAAGAAGATGCCGAGCGCAGCACATATACTCAGAAAGTCGATTTTGCCAAACTACGAAGCGAACTGTCGAATGCCGACAGCACAGAAGCACAATTGACGAGATCCAGCCACGAGAGACTATCCAGCGATTTGGCCAAGCTGAACTCCAGACTGAGAGATGAGATTGGTCGAACCCAGGCTAGTGTCCGGTTGGATCTGAATCTCGAAAAGGGCAGAATCCGAGAAGAGGCCAACGGCCAGGAGATGCGCATCAAGGAGACCGAGGCAAGGATTGAACAAGAGGTTGCAGGCTTGAGGGAACGCGTCGAGGCAGTCAAGTTCTCGACTCTACAATGGCTTATGTGAGTTGAATGTCCAACCCGTGAACTGCACTTTTACTAATCTCTCTATAGGGGCGTATGTACCGGCACGGCAGCATTGATTCTCGGTGCTTGGCGTTTGTTGATGTGAGAAGGTCGATACTCCATCTGTTCGACACAATATGCTGGGGAAAATCGGACATCGCGTTCTGTCATGGGCCGCTTCAATCAGCAAAGTTCATGCCATTATCTGCTCAACATGGAAGATCTCATTAGCATTCACCGATTGGTCAGGTGAAGCACGATGATTGATAGAAGGCTATGTTCACAAGTCTACTACAATTATCTGCTGACTCGCTATCAATCAGTCAGTTGCATTTCTTGGCAGCATTCTTTCATGGCTTCTTCGGAGTCCATCCGAGCGGAGCCTCGGGCTGCGGGTGACCTCATATGTGCACCCCTCAGGAAATACACAATCACGCATTGAGGAATCTTCAGCGCGCTGAGACAATATATTTATGGCATTACTCCTCCGAAGAGTTTTCAGAATACAACATCCCAGACGTGAACAATCTTTCACTTGTTTTCGAAAGACACGAACATAGTTTCCTATACTTACCTCAATCCCAAAAACCATGTCGGCTACCACGACGGTCAAATCCTGGGTATATACGACACCTACTTACCCAGACACACTTACTCTCTCATCAACAAACGTGCCATCAACTCCTGCTCCGGGCCATCTCCTCGTCCAGATCCATGCAGCAGCACTGAATCCAGTTGACATTCAGCTAATGAACGTCCCACTCAATTCCTTACCTTATTTAAATGGACCCAAAATTCCCGGCCGAGACTTCGCCGGGACAGTATTGGCCGCCGGATCTGGCACGGAGTTCGAAAAGGGCGATGAAGTCATGGGGATCGCCCTGGCCCTGAATGGTATGGGGTCGCTCACTGAGGTCGCCGATATCGATGTCAACAATCAGGCATGCATCATCAAGAAGCCTGCCAATCTGTCCTGGACACAAGCAGCAAGTCTGCCGTTGGTCTATCTGACAGCACGCACGGTCATCGAGAGGTGCAAGCCTTACATGAAGTCCAGCAGCCCGTCGGAAAACAAGTTGGTGGTGCTTGGCGGGTCAAGTGCGACGGGCATGTACACCGTCCACATTGCAAAGAGTCTCGGCTGGAAGGTATTGAGTTCTTGCAGTGGGCGTAACGCCGAGTTCGTCAAGAACAAAGGCGCGGATGAGATTGTCGATTACACGACGAGTGACACCGCCGTGGTTGATGCCGTCAAGGCGTTCGCACCAAATGCGATTGCAGATTGTGTCGGTGGGACGGAGTGTATTGGTTTAGCCCTGAAGTATGTGACCATCGTGGGGGACAAGACGTCAAGGTCGAGTATGGGCGGGAGTGCGCTGTACTTGACGCATCCTAGGATGGTTGCACGGTGGTTGGTGGGTTGGTTGGGGCTAGGACATAGTTATGAGTGCATACTGCTTGATGCGAGGAAGGAGTGGTTGGAGGAGGCGAGCAGGATGGATCCGGAGAGGGAGATCGAGATCGATAGTGTGTTTGAATTCGAGAAGACGAAGGAGGCGTATGAGCGGTTGCATACTGGACGAGCGAAGGGGAAGGTCGTGGTTGAGATTAAGAGATAGGATTTGCGCTCCGGGCCGAGGGATACGAGATGCACTGTTCAGCGACTGATGAGACCGGATACAGAATCAGTACAAAGTTCTGTTGGAATGCTTGTCATTGAGTCTCTATAACCATAAGCGAATTATGCAGGAAGGAGCATTGAGGACATTTTCAGGCTGCGTATTGCTAGGCCGTCCGATCCCTTCAACTGCGTGACCTGGGATCTCGTCTAGGTGCAGGATCGATCACCTCGTATTCCCACTGGATAAAGACATTCCCATTTCGAGAGAAAAACGAAAACGGAAGATCATCGCAGTCCAACCAGAGCCTATGGATTTCATGCCGAATACTGGGGTTGCTGGTGCCTGTTCACTACTGAACCCTGACTCCGCCTTGTGCTAACCCGGGTCCATCGACATGCATCCCAGTTATTCCCATTGCCATGTTTACTACTTAAATAGCAGCCACAACTGGATTGACTCGGAATTGCTTATGGTTTTTTGTCTTTCATCTACCTAGTAACATTCTATACTCGTATATACGATGTCTTGCATCCGCTACTTCGACTCAATTCCCCATATAGTGCGGTATGGCATGAAGGACGAGGACAATGGCAAGTCCTGGACGCTATTCTGGCGCAATGCCGTGGGCTTTAGGGTTTCAGTGTCAAGGGATGATGTTCGGGGCACGCCGTTTGAGGAGAAATGGCTCCCATATATCAAGGAGGAGGTTCTTGTGCCCGGTGCGCCGGGATTTATGAAGAATTGGCAGGAGAAGTGGCACGAAATGTGCGACTTGATCATCACGCAGTCCATGCCTTTGCTTCGAGAATTGGCTCCAGCTGGGAAACAGTGGGTGACAATCGAAGATCATTTACGGACACCCGTGTACGAGGTGAAAATGGTTGCGCCGGAGGGTGGAGGTGATGCAGTGGCCACGGTGCCAGAGGGCAAACCAACAACTGGGCCTTTTGCGAAACCATCGTATGAGCATCATCCTTTGCCGTTCGATGCGTTTGAGGGACTTCCTGGACCTGCTGAGCTCCGCCGGTATCACGCGAGGGACTTGACGGTGCTGGATGCCGAGAAGAATTGGCGGGCGCCTCCTGCTAAGGTGCGCTCACAGGATGGCGAGGTTTTTTACTTTGTTACCTGCAAACGGGCCAGTAAGAATGTCGGGACGGGGGTGGTGTCGAACAGCTCAATCGATAGGATCAATGCACATTTTCGGCTGTATAATCAGACAAGGGATGGTGCTGGTGCGTCGATGGAGGAGCCACGTATCCCAAAACTCCACGGGATTGTGGTGAGTGATGCGATCGATCCGCAGTCTGAGAGCTCTGCTGTACCGGAGACGGAGACTCTACCTTCGGCTGATGGTCAAGGACAAGAACAGAAGAAGGACGAACAACCAAATCAACTGCTTGCCGGCATCGTGCTGACATATGTATCCAAGGCGAAGAGGTTGGCGGATGTCAAGAAGTTCCTTCCTGAAGAGACGCGGGCAACTGAACTTGAGAAGTATGCCGCAAAATGGAGAGAGCAGATCACTTCTGCGGTGCGGTATATGCATGACCATCGGATCACGATTGGAGGACGCACCGGGGACAATCCCTGGTACTACATCAATCATTATTCCGTGTATATTGCGCCGATACAGGGCAATGACACGGGTCAAGGTCCAGGCGCAGCGGAACTCGCAGACGCAGACGCTTGGCTGATGGTATCGACCCCATGTGAGTTACATCAGGGTGACAATCAGCAAGGTGGACAGGGTGAGGATGGCGGTCGAGGGAAGTTTGAAGAGCAGAAGGCTTTGGATTGGGAAGCTGTAGAGAAGCTGTTTCAGTTGTGAAGGATGTTAGAGCCACGGTTCAACTTCGGGGAAACGTGTAGCAAGGGCGATCAATAATGAGCACATGCACTAAATGAATACACCTTCTTTCGTGAATGTACACATGACATAGTGAAATAATCTGGTGCGCGTGAAGTGTCAGGCGCGATTGCGAATGTCTGCCTGCATATGAGAAGTGCAAGTGCCGCGTCGTCCCCTATCCTGGAACATGTTCACATTTCGTTTGTAAACAAGAACCCGGTCGAGACATCTGCCTAGTCCTCCGCCATGAACAAGTCGTTCATTGAGCGAATCTTCCCGCACGCGCCGGGAATTGCACTCCCGCAGTATGAATACCATGACTCGGCCTCGCCTCGCTCCTCTTCGCCGCAGTCTCCTCCACGTATCGCTCTACAAGACTCTATAGCTTCGTCCTCCCGCTTCAACGCCAGCGCGTCAGCCATCTTACATGGCCAACCGGCGCAAGCACTTGGATCGTCCCTTGTCCAGCACAATGATCCATTTCTACCGGTCGAAAGAGCAGCAAAGAACCTAGAGAGGACGATGCAGAGCCTCCTGGATGCACAATCAGAAGGTCTAAGTGCTGGTGTGGGGGCAGACGACACTTCCTCCATGGGTAGTCTCACGCCCACCCCGTCTGTTGCAACACCGGCCAGAGGAACGGCAGGTCCAAAAACTATACCCGTGCGACAGCCAAAACAGAAGAAGATAACACTGCGCGAGGCTCGTCGAGGCCTGTCGAAAGCCATGAGCGAGTTTGCGGCGCTGAAGGACTGGGAAGTGACGCTGATCGATCGTCAAGTCCAGTCACGAGACGACGCCTTAAAACAAGCCTCTGATCTTGGGAGTCGCAAGCAGTTGCTGGACGAGGAGGTGCAGAAAATCCAGAGCGAGAGTGTGGCCGATGGTCTACGCTCCGAGGCGCAGAAGGTGCACCAAGAAATACAAGATCTGGAGGCCAGACTATTTGAGCTTAGGAACAGACACAGACACCTGCTCGATCAGGTTCAAGAACTCGAAAGTGCGAGAGATTCCAAGCTCAGTTCGTACACGGAAGCATCGACCCTAAACGAAAACAAGATCAAGGCATTCCTGCGGCGGCCGCCGGTCCCTCAAATAGGGTCTGGGGACGCTGCTGACCCGGGCATGTATGCCTTGAAACCGGAGAGGCGGACTTTGCAGATGGCGCAAGACCAGTGGACTTCGGAACTGACCCTGCTGAACCTGCGTAAAGCGAACGTTGAGAATGAAAAGGTGGCACTCCAGGAGGGTTCAAAACTTTGGCGGGGCGTGGTGCATTGGGTCAGGGATTTTGAGAAGGTCCTACGGGCGCAGACTCAGGACTTAACACTGTCGCAGATGCAGGCAGCGGATCATGGTCAGGCGAAGGCTGGGGATGGCTCCGCGGACGTGATATTCTCCCAGGTGACGGCGCTGGTGGGTTACCTCGAAGAGGCGCTCGCGCAGGCTGAGTCCAAGAGTTGGAACTTGCTCATTTGCGCGATCGGGGCTGAGCTGGCTGCTTTTCAGGAGGCGCAGGAGGTCCTGCGGCAGCCGTCGGACGTGGACAACGGCAACGATGGCATACTAGGTGACGAGCATCAGGGTTCGACGCATGAAGATCTCTTAAGTGGTGGTCTGATTCGGACGATTGGATCAAGGACGCAAAGTCCAGGGGAGAAGAGCAACCATAGCCTCGAAGACACGTTGCGAGAGTTTGGGAATGGGCTGGATAAAGGCAAGCAGAAGGACCCGGAACCAGCACTTGAGACTGATCTGGGCTCGCTCAACAATGGCTCTGGGTTCGAACCTGAAGCTGAATCACACAAAGCCGCTGGGCCAGCCTCGGAAAGCGAGGATGATGATCCAGGTCCCGAGTTCTTGCTCTCACATACTTAGCTTGCATAGATTGGGTCCAAGAGCGCTGTAAGAATAGTCAATACCCGACTGAGCGTGGGGGTTTCATGTTATAATTCTTTTCATCACTGAGAGGCACTTGTCTGTGCCTCTTGTAACCGCCTCCTGATCTCTGTACTACTGATCTTGCTTTCGAAGCTCTGCTTCTCCTGCTTGTCTTCAATTTCGGATTCATCGAGTCCCACGCCAGCGTCGAGGACGTCAACCTCAAAGACCTCAAGCTCTTTCCAGCCTTTCTCCTTGCGTTTTTCATTGACTGCTTTCCCGCCCGCTCGTGTCTCGCCTGAGATGACTAGTGCGGTGATACTCTCGTCGGTGATCGTCGGACCAAAAGGGTCTATAATCTCAGTGTAGGTCATAGATATATCGTCGCCGTACGTGACTCGTACGACCTTCCCATTGGGACCGGGTTCGTTTATATATTCCGTTTTCTTGATCGAGCCGCTGTCCCTGTGGAACACCAAGATGGATTCGACGAACTCGGCGGCGCGCTCTTGACGTGTGGACCAGGATTCCACAACTGACCCGTATTTCTTGTTGACGAGGAGGGCGTCTCCTGTGATACCGATTGTTATATGTCGGGGCTTCGTGTCGCGGGATGAAGCTGGTGGAGATGGCTCGGCTAGAAGAATGGTAGCGGTTAGGAGTAATTTGTGGCCGATGTGGAGGTGGTCGAATGTGCCGCCTACAGCGACGGACTTGTGGACTTCGACTGGCCCGTCGTCTGCATAAGGGGATACTGTGCTTCCAGGGTGGATCACGGCAGGGCCAGAAGGGAGTCGATGAACTGGTGGTGCTACGGCGCCTTGTCGGGACTGCCAAGCTGTGATGAAAGTCTTGAGATGTGCTTCTGCCGTCTCACCCTCGACGGAGTAGATTGTCTGGTATGGCCGAGATGCTGACGTGAAGGTCTGGATGTCGACGATGGGCCCGGAGAGGTTTTGTTTGCCCACGATCGATGGGGAGAGTAAATCGTTCCGGGGTTCCAGAGCGAATACACGTACGTCTAGGCCGCCTGGGAAGTCGAGGTCGACTTTCGTTAGGGCGCCGACAGAACAGATGAGGCTGTAGGTCTGGGCTAGGAGAGTTTGGATTAATGGGAATATGGCTGTGCGTGATATGGATGGCGTGACTGGGTATGACGGAGAGAGGACGATGGCAACGTCTAGGCGTGAGGTTGTTTGGATGTCTGGTTGGATAAGTTTAGGTAGAAGAGCCTCGAAAGTGGTCCTATACGAGGATTTTAATGATGCTGGTGTGGAGGGTAGTTGTAGAGCTGGAAGAAGGAGGAGGGATACTGGCTCTTGCGGGACAGGTGCCATCTTCTCTTTTTATGGTCCGGCGTAGTTTAGGTGTTGACGACCGGGTTGATGCTATGTAATAACAGATTCTTGTCGGTTGTTGAGGGAGTATGCTGTTCTTATGGCTGTGGTGGTGGTTGTAGGTTGTGCTGGTGGAGATGCCGCGGCGCTTTCTCCGTAAGACAGTCAGTCGTGGATACTTTTATTTTGCTGGGCCAGCAACAACCACGGTAGCCCACTTGCGCGATTCAGCGCCTGTCAGGCTCGATAGCGATTGCAACACCCTCTTCGACCTTATATTATGTCCTCCCAAGGTCGTGGCCACCACTATACCCTCTCCGACTACCAAGCTGCTTACGATAATTACTACTCTGCGGCCAACGCGAATCCCGCAGGTGGTCAGAGCAGCAGCTCCTCGGGCGCTCCAAACCCTCAGTGGAACGACAACGCGCACAACACGGCCTCCGAGCACACACAATACCAGCCAGAACCGAACATCAACGGCAATGGCACCGTGATCCCCTTTCGTCCCGGTCCGAATGCATACGGGAGTTCTCAGTACACGCAGTCAGAGTCGCAGCAAGGGGAATACCAGTCAGGGTTGAGGAGGTCACTGACAATTGGGCGTCAGGAGGGATTACAATTGAACAGTCAGCAAGGCAGCGCAATGAGTGATGTACACCATTACGGCGCACCGCCAGCATACGGAGGTGAAGCGTTATCCATCAACATTGAGCCTTCGACGCCTCAACATCCGGGAAGTGTTGCGAGTAACCCTGTCCCGGGAACGTTACAACCAGGCCTCACGAACAGACCTGCTCCCCTAGCTGCCAGCAACACTGCACCGATCTTGCCCACCCTACCTCAGATATCGACCCAGATGCAGCAGACTCCTACATCCTCAAGACCCATGTCTCTAAACCATACGCACAGCTACTCGAGATCAAGTCCGAACGTAATGGACCAACCAAGATATAAACCCTTTTCCAACACTCCTGAACAATCCAGGTACACGTCTGGTGGACCTGGAAATATGCCAAACACTCCTCAAGGACCGCCCTCCTATTCTCCATTAGGCCTGGCAGATATCAGGCCTCGCTCAGACACAAATGCGACAGACATACCGTTCAGCCCGAGTATAATGCAAGAGACTGAGAATCAGCCATACCCTGACACGAGCAATTACGTTGCGCCATGGCCCATCTATGCCGTGGATTGGTGTAAATGGCCGCCGCGGTCAAACGGCCCCTCGACAGGCAAAATTGCGATTGGAAGTTATCTGGAAGACAACCACAACTATGTGAGAATGAAGGGATCTCAAGGATTATGATATAGAGCTGACTCCTTCTGCAGATTCAAATCCTGGACACAATGCGGACGCAGATGGACCCAGACAATCCACATGGGGAGCGAGGTCTGGAATTCGTCAAGACCGCAGAGGCTACACATGCATATCCCGTGACAAGAATTCTTTGGGAACCGCCTTCGTCGAACAAACAGACGACAGATCTATTAGCGACATCGGGCGATCATCTACGGTTATGGTCCTTACCAAATGATCAGCACAATTTCCAGTCCAGCTCTATAACCCGTTCAGCCAACACAAAGTCTCCTCCCTTGCAGAAACTGTCACCACTGGCCCTGCTATCGAACTCGAAATCTCCTGAACACACCGCACCTATCACATCGCTGGATTGGAATGTCGTCCAGCCATCTTTGATCATTACTTCCTCGATTGACACAACGTGTACGATATGGGACATACCAACGTTGACAGCCAAGACGCAACTCATCGCGCACGATAAGGAGGTCTACGATGTTCGTTTCTGCGCCAACAGTGTTGATGTCTTTGTGTCATGTGGCGCCGACGGCAGTGTGAGAATGTTTGATCTTCGAAGTCTGGAGCACAGTACCATTATCTATGAACCTTCAGAAAAGCAGCAGGAGAAGAATGGTAAGGTTTTGTCGCCCACTTTGCATCTATTGACTGACAATCTCAAAAGCACAATCAGATCCTCTATCAACATCACCTACACGTGGCTCCGGCGCGCAAACGCTGTCCTTCCCTCCTCCGCTCCTGCGCATAGCCGCATCACCTCACGACGCGCATCTCCTTGCCACCTTCTCTTCAGACTCGAGTACCATTCGCGTTTTGGATGTTAGACAACCTGGCCAAGCACTTCTTGAGCTCAAGGGTCACAGTGCGTCTGTCAATTGCGTCGACTGGAGCAGTACGCAACGCGGCATCCTGGCGTCCGGTGCTGATGACTGCTGCGTCTTGCTTTGGGATCTCATGGGATCTACGGGCTCTGTGCAGGGATCTTCCGGTGGTCCTGGCCAAGAAAGAGGCCCCTCAGCGGTGTGGGAGTCTAGATATGAGGTCAGCAATTTGAGTTGGGCGCCCACGATGGGAACGCTGGGTGTTTGTAGTGGGAAAGGATTCTGGGGTGTGCAGTTATGATCGCATATGCCTCTTTGTGCCATTTGTGAGACCAGACCAGACCAGAAATGTTACGAGCATTGAGCATCGGAGTAAGTTGCATATAGCGGAGTTGCCCTAGGCCATTCGATTATACAGTGGTGCTAAGAACATTCAATGTGAGATATCTATGTCAATGAAACCCCTAGCAGATATGAGCACCAAGCCTTGTAGACATGTGGCGAGTAGTCAACGACGACATCGCAGAATTGGTACCTAGGTAGATGGGATCATCATGCTGTATGATACCGACATCGAATCGTAGAAGATTGTGTAAACTTCGTTCTAAAGACTTCGTAGCGATGGCGTCGCGGTGTTGGATATCAATGACACGGTTTCATGCAACATTCAATTCTCTTCTATTTTCTATTCTAGCTGGCTTACAGTAACATCTCTTGGGTATCTAGCAAGACCACCACCTAATTGGACTTGACCTTGCCATTAGCCGCATATCCATTGCTTTGGACTCCCATCGGCCCTGTGGAAGCATGCATGAAGAAGCTCCGCTCAAAGAACTTGAGTACCTCATCGATCAGAATGACCGGTGCCGAGATCCACAGCACAGCCGACCACTCCGCCCAGTTAAGCGGCTCGATCGAGAAGAGCCCCTGCAGGAACGGAATGTACAAGATCGCGAAGTGTAGCACCATGGACAGACAAATGGCGTAAATAAGCTTCATGTTCTTCCACAGGGGCATGGTCAACAGCGACTCCGAGCTCGAAAGCGCGTTCATGGCGTTGAACATCTCGATCACAACCAAGATGGACAGCGAGACCGTCGACGCGGTGCGCGTGGTAACTGCGTCAGGAGAGAAGACACTGCACTTGACGTCAGCGTACAACGGGTTGAGGGCCGAGCACTTGTGGAAATTGGCGAGCTGTTTGAACGAGATCTGCGGGCCGCCGCTGTAGAACATGAACCACCAGACGTAGCCAAACACGGTGGCCACGCCCACGTACGTGCCGACAACCATGTATCTGAAGAACAGCCAGCCGCCGACCAAGGGCTCGTCGCGCTTGCGCGGGCTACGACGCATGACATCGTGGTCGGCTGGGTTGAAGGAGAGTGCTGTCGCGGGCAGACCGTCTGTGACAAGATTGACCCAGAGCAATTGTACCGGGATCAAAGCTTCTGGCAAACCCAGAGCCGCCGTCAAGAAGATGGACACGACTTCTCCAATGTTCGAGGAGATCAGGTACCGGATGAACTGCTGGGTGTTGCTGTAGATGGTGCGGCCTTCCTCGATGGCGACCTCGATTGTGGCAAAGTTGTCGTCAGCAAGAACCATATCGGCCGCGAGCTTGGCCACGTCGGTTCCCGTGCCCATGGCGACGCCGATGTCGGCTTTCTTCAACGCGGGTGCGTCATTGACGCCGTCGCCTGTCATCGCCACGACTTCGCCGGCCGCTTGAAGGAGGTCGACCAGCTTGGATTTGTGAGTGGGTTCGACGCGGGAGAAGAGGGAAGCCGTCTTGACCGCGTTCAGCTGTTCGGCCTCGCTGAGCGAGTCAAATTGACGGCCTGTGAAGCTCTTGCCTGTAACGTCTTCCTCGGGACCAAACACGCCGATCTGCTTGCAGATCGTCTCGGCGGTGTTCTGGTTGTCGCCAGTGATGACTATAACTCGGATACCTGCGGCTCTGCATTTCTTGATTGAGTCGGCGACTTCAGGACGTGGAGGGTCGAGCATGCCCACGAGACCAATGAGGGTCATGTTCTGCTCGAGCTGTGCGTATTCTTCCGTCGTCTTTGCGGACTTGAGCAGTGCGTTGCTACCGACATTTTCGACGCTAGCAAGAGCGAGAACACGGAGGCCTCTGCGACCGTACTCGACAACTTCCTCGCCAATGAGGCCGAGATGTCCTTTTGTGATTGGGACTTTCTTTCCATTTGGACCTAGCAGAGCGTGCGAGCATCGCTCTAGGATAGATTCAGGGGCACCTTTGACCAGCAACTTCTGGTGCTCGCCTCTTCCGGCCAGAACTGACATGCTCTTTCGGTCTCTGGAGAACTCATAGGTCGCCTGTACGGGGAGTTTGTTTTCGTAGTATTTGCTGGCGAAATGCACTCGTTCGGTGGGTTGCAGACCAATTTGGGTACGGTTAGTTGCAACATCGTCGGTACCGATCTTCTCCACAAGCACACGAAGAGCACCCTCGGTAGGCTCGCCAATGCTCTGGTAAGAACCCGTCTTCGAGTCGTAGGACAAGCTGGAGTCGTTACAGAGGGCCAAGACCTCGGATAATTGTTTCACAGTGTTGGAGACTACTGCTGCATCTTCAATCGTCTTGCCGTTGAAAACAAGATCTCCGACAGGCGTGAATGTGGTACCCTTGACTTCAATCTCGTCCAAGTCGCTGCCGGTTTCATTGAGAAAGACAATCTTCTCGACACTCATTTGGTTTGTGGTCAAAGTGCCGGTCTTGTCGGAGCAGATAACGCTGCAGCTTCCCAAGGTTTCAACGGACGGCAGACTTCGGACAATGGCGTTCTTAGCTGCCATTTTCCTCGTTCCCAAAGCGAGACACGTTGTGATGACCACGGCCAGACCTTCTGGAATTGCTGCAACACCCAAGGAGACGGCGATTTTGAGGTAGTAGATAGCGCCCTTGGCCCAGCTACCGCCGTGAGACGGGTCATTGAAATGTTGGATGTTTATGAGCCAGACCAAGATACAGATGACGGTGATGACTTTAGCAAGAGTGTCGCCGAAATCGTTCAATTTTTCCTTGAGTGGCGTTGGTTCCGAGATTTGTGAAGTGATGCTTTCGTGGATATCACCGATAGCAGTGGAACTCCCTGTGAGAACGACAGCCGCTGTAGCGTTGCCATTGACGACTGTTGTCCCTGAGAAGAGCATGTTCACCTGATCCTGTTTGACCGCCTGGGCATCTTTTATGGAGTTGCTGTCTTTGCTGACACTCTCGCTTTCGCCAGTCAAGATGGCTTGATCAACTGAGAAACTGTTGCTGTGGATAGAGAGCAGACGGCAGTCCGCTGGTATTCGGTCCCCAACCGCCACATGAATGATGTCTCCCGGAACCAACTCTTCGGCCTTGATCTTCTTCACTTGGCCATTTCGAACCACCTTGGCTTCGTTTGCGGAGTATTCTTGCAAGGCTGCAATGGCCTTCTCTGCGCTGCTCTCCTGTGTAACTCCGACAACAGCGTTCAGAATAAGGATTGTCAATATCTGTGTCCATGTCAGACGTGTCCTGGTCACGAGTTTCTGCGGTCACATACCACCACTGGATCCACAAAAGCAGTCCAGTCATCCGACTCTTCAAAGAGGGCGAGAACAAACGATATGGCGGCCGAACCGAGTAGAATCAGGACCAACTGGTCCTTGAATTGTTCGAGGACGAGTTGCCATAACGGCGTTGGAGGGTCTTCTGGCAAGGCTGTGCATCTGTCAACATGTATTCTGGCAACTTGGAATATTGACCTTACAATTGCTTCCATATTTCTCTCTCGCCTCTGTGACTTGTGCAGATGATAGACCGGCTGCTTCAGTCACCTCGAAGTACGTGAGTACGTCCGAAGTCGTACGCACATATGCTTGGTCCATACTGGTACAAATGTATCCGTACAGGTCTCAAGCGAATAGTCTGTTCGACGACGACGTGAAGGAATCAAGGGTATTATCGACTGGCCTGAAACGAATCCATGCAGCACCGTCTTCTATCAAATATGCAATCTACGTCAAAAGAGTGACTTGTTCGATGTGACGCCCCACGTGCAGGAGTCGATATGGACACGGTGGACTTTGTTTTCTGTCGAAAATTCCAGACGCCGCAACGGCGCAGCCAAGGGTTTACCAAAGCGCGACCTATTATGGTTCGCCCCCAGAAACCCGTAGTGCCACTGGATAGGATGTTAGTCGCCGATTAATAAAGCTCATGGCCTACAGGATTGAAGGACACAGTGGCTACAGTCATAGAGAGAAGAAATCCCCAGACATACGAGACTTCTGGTGGTGTCATCAGTTCTTTAGTGAGTATATCCCGTAGACCGGGGGTTTAACGCGTAGGCACACTGGCTTGTTCATCAATTCGAAAGTGAGCACGTGAAAGTCCAGTCCATGGCTTTGTAAGGTTTCCATCGGTACCACAGAGATGCAGGTTTACATGTGACGAAAAGCTGTATACGTGGCTCAGATGGCATTGTTTGTGTACTGTGTCCGGAGCGATTCAAGTCGTGATTGGCAATTGTGTATCGTTCCGGTACATTCATCAGCCACTGATTTGTCGTCGAGAAGATGGAAGAAGGTGAGGCTGACGAGGCCTCCAGTTGGCAGAAGCGAGCAACCCGGGAAACTTGGATGACAGGTCACAGAGACAGACGGGGGATAAACAAACTGTGTAAAGTTTCAGATCACCTGCAATCATGGCGGATCAAGGTTGAAAGATCCTCAAGTACGATACAGTGACAGGCTGAAACAAAAATCCACGCAGCTTGGCCCGGCCTGTTATTTCTTGCCGGTATGAGGTGATATGAGCGTGATGAATGAGGCGCCGCTTTCTCTGCCAGACTCTCCCAAAAGCTGTTGCGCTCCCCCCAGTAGCCTAGCCACTAGCCCATCTTCTTACAAGTACAAGCCCCAAATAGACCAGCCAATTCACTTTAGAGTGCAGCACGCTCATTCACTCCGAAACCAACTGCACTCTCATTTCCATCACCAAACAATTCAACTTCTTTCTCAATTTCCATCCCACAAAGCTCCCAAACCTAGGCTCATCTTCATCTCAGCCCTTCCTCCCACACAAGTCTCTTATCCATAATACGCACTGCTTCAAGATGTCTTCTGATGTGAGTCTCACCTGCTTCCGCCCGGAGTTCAGGCACAGCTTGCTCTGTCCGACTTCCCTCTGCACTGCCACCTCGATAAGACATGATGCTGACTGAAATGCCACGACACAGCGCGAGAGGTATTGGCAATCCTTGTAGGCTCGAACGATCCCGGTCTCTGACAACGTCTAGTAAAACCTTTCTTGCGCGGCTCTGTGAGCAGGCGGAGCGCTACGATGAGATGGTCAACTACATGAAAGAGGTTGCCAATGTGCGTTCACTTCATGATCCATTTGCGCCTATCGCAGAACTGACCCAGTCTAGCTGGGCGGAGAACTCACTGTTGATGAACGAAACCTTCTTTCCGTTGCATACAAGAATGTCGTCGGAACAAGACGTGCTTCCTGGCGCATCATCTCCTCCATTGAGCAAAAGGAGGAATCCAAGGGCTCGGAAAAACACGTTGGCATCATCCGCGAATACCGCCAGAAGATCGAGAGCGAACTCGAGAGAGTCTGCCAAGATGTCCTCGATGTCCTCGATGAGGCCCTCATCCCCAAGGCCGAGTCTGGAGAATCCAAGGTCTTCTACCACAAAATGTATGGATAACAACGCTTGTGGCATGTCAAATCTAACGGAGCTGCAGGAAGGGGGACTACCACCGATACCTTGCCGAGTTCGCTTCCGGAGACAAACGCAAGACCGCTGCGACTGCTGCCCATGAGGCTTACAAGGTATGATGGCTGTGGCCCGAATAGTCAAGCACGAGCTCACCTTTCTCCTAGAACGCCACCGATGTTGCACAGACTGAACTCACCCCAACGCACCCCATCCGCCTTGGTCTCGCGCTCAACTTCAGTGTCTTTTACTACGAGATCCTGAACTCTCCTGACCGCGCTTGCCATCTCGCTAAGCAAGCTTTCGATGATGCCATCGCTGAGCTGGACTCTCTTTCCGAGGAATCCTACCGTGACAGCACCCTCATCATGCAGTTGCTCCGAGATAACTTGACCTTGTGGACATCATCTGATGGCGGTGAGGGAGAAGCCGGCCCAGCGGGTGAGACATCAAAGGAGGAGAAGCCTGCGGAGACTGCGGCCCCGGCTGAGGAAAAGACTGAGGCTGCTCCTGCTTCGTAGATGGCCCTTTCCGACATGTGGTGCATCCCCTGGCTTCTCTGGTGAGAGATCTTGCGTACGAGTCCCCATGTTTATCTCGGAGGGCTATCACTTCAATTGGCAGCACGTGCAGTGCTGGCATCAGGAGCAGGGATTTACGGGTTCAGCAATGGAAGGCGTGTGGAGTGATGGAAAGGCAGAGCAACCTATCTTGATGATGGAGGTCGATGCCTCCCAACAACCGTTTCCCCTATGTGTGATTCAAAACAAATGCTGTTTTTCTGTCTAGTCTCCTATGATACCACATAGCCTATTCGCTCTTGGTGGACTGCTGGGGGTAGAATTAGCAAGCGTCAAGTTCACCGATCATAAACCGTCTCTTGTGTTTGTATGGCTAACCAGCTCAACATTGTTCTGCATATGACAAGATTAGTGCTTAACCCTCAACCTTGATGCAGATCCCCAGAATAATCAATCACCTTATATCGACTTGAAGACGGAACAACGATCTTCCGGACTGAGATTACTTTGACATCGTCCCTCAACACTCAAACACTTCTTTACACGATCGCACTCGTAAGACATCAAACGCTGAGTAAATCGATCTCAGGTGATGACTCGGATCATAGTTTTTCCTCTGGGTACATCGATGCTCGTACTCCTAGCAATGACCGCCTCTTATGCGTGGTTGGGGAGTCTATCCGAAGTGATGACTTCATTCTCCAAATGACTACATCTATTCACACCTCTTTTGTCACAATGATGGACCGATGGTAAAGTGAAATGCCCATAAGCCCCGGAACGTGCCTGCCACGAATTTCGCCCTGATCCTATTGCAGCTTCAGATGCGTCATAGGCGCTCTCTGTTTCGCTTCAATCTCTCAAACTGGAGGAAGGTATTTCCGTAGTACTGTCAGGAACATCCTTCCACTGAAGTCATCCTCTCTTGATTTTCCAGTATTCATATTGTGGTACTGCACTTTCTCACTTCATCTGAATCCCTCAGTGCAACTTGACCTACAGGTTCTCCAGTGTCCTGCATAAGACAAGTCTTGCGGACTCGATCTTTCAGTCCTAACTCCGCCCAAAGCTCGAATACCTTGAAATTCAATCACCATGTCTGCTGGCGGCGGCGGTCCTGGCCCTGCCCCTCCGAATCCGACAAGACCCAAACGACCACCCGGGGCTCCTCCGCCAGGTCATCCTTTGGGTCCTTTGGCGAATCCCTGGGGTCGCCGAGTCCTCCTTGCTGGTACGCTACTGGCCGCAGTCTACTTCGTAGTGCCGGGTAAGCCAAACGCGCCCGGAGCTTCTGCGGATACTTTCAAAACACCTGGCGTTAAGAACATCGAAAGAGCTTACCAGAGTGGAGGAGCTACTGCAACGCGAACAATAGCATATGGAGGCACGAAACAAGGTGAAAGAGGCGGAGAAACACCAAGGGAGGGAGGTGCTACCGGAACACCAGGAGGACACGACCAAGAAGGCATAGGATTCGACCAACGTCCTGGGCCAATGTCGGGTGTTGGTGAGAAGTGGAACGAGATACATTATGGAAGTGGAAAGGGAAAGTGAATGAGAACAAAGAGAGTGCGTGGGTATCTGTATACCTGCCCAAAATCGTTCGGGAAAGGTCTCAATAACAGTTTGAAGAACGATTCGTCGGTCTTGCGTCCATTGAAAGGCATGAGTCTTTGCGCGTAAGACGCCTTGCGGGTCGGATTCTCCGTCACGACGGTCGAGTGCGGAGGGTTCTCTTCGGTTTCGCGCTTGCCAGTATTTCGAGTATTTGGAAGGGATTCTGTCGACGAATCGCCTGCCACGAGATCGAGATCGAGCGAATGTGCACGTCGGTACGCTGTCTCAGGAACGAAGAAGAACACCAACAGAAAGCCAGCAGCCATGAAGATGGCAAGGAAATAGAACTGTTCGACAAGTCAGCCGGGTCAGACACAGGAAAAGGTTGACTGATATAGGCGCCAAGCAGGAATACTCACACTCCATTGCCAGCCAAGATGTGCTGAAATCATGCCCACAAATAATGGCGTCAGGAACGCGCCTCCGAAAAGACACGTGTTGGTTATAGCCATTCGGACTCCGCGCTCATGAACATAATATAAGTCACCGACACAGGCATTGACGAGGGCCTCGAACGGTGCCAGCGCAACACCCTGGAAGATACGACTCCACAATAGACTGGCATAGTTGTGGTGAACATGAGTCGAACCACCCCAAGCAGAACTTGCCACCATCAAAAGGGCTCCAAGAAGGAACAGATGTCTCTTTCCCCAGACTCTTGCAGACGCGACGAACAGCCATCCTGCGACGCAAACGCCGACGAGGTGGTAGGCTGTAAGTAAGGCGGCATCCTGAAAGGTACGCTTAAACACCAGGGCAATCGTCACAGAGTCGGCCGCAAGTAGGGGGGACGCTGTTGTCGCGAGGCATGAGACGAAGCAGAGGATGGCTAGGATGAGGTCGCGCTGCCAAAGAGGCCAATTCTGATGGCAGTCAGTACTCCACCAACCATACTCCACTGAAGAACACTAACCAATGGGTCATTGGGATCGTTAGATGGTTGAGGAATCAGGATGATCCGTCCCTTGGTGTCTGTCTTCAAGTGTTGATTGTTTTCTAGGAGTTCGGCATGTTGCTGCTCTGTCTCGTAGACAAAGACGGTGCCGGGGACATGTTCGACCCGAGGCTCGAGGATGCCCAAGGCCATTGCTTAGATAGCCCACTGACAATGTGGATTGCCTAGAGCAGCTGGAGTCGTGCTATAACTTGCAGGTAACAGACATTCTTGTCAAGGGTTGAAGGTGCATCGTCTGGCCGCGAAGGACAAGATAATAAACCGATGCAGGATTAAATGAAATGGCCCGTGGAAAGAAGATGGTTCAGCTGGCCGCAATGCAAGCCACCGAATGCCTGGGTCTAGACTGCCAGTGTCTGTCTTCCCCTCCTCTCGATTATTATCTAGATCGGAGTGCATCTCCGATATCACAAATTTACAGGTACCAACCATCTCCGCCTCGTTAGGAATATTGGATGTTATTGTTGGCTGTGATGATGTCTCACATCCTGTGTGACGCGATTCCCTTCTGTTTTGACAGATGGTAAAGCTGAGTTACAAAGTGCTGCATTCACGACCTGTGCTTTGAGGCAGGAACACCTTGCGAAACTTCCCTCGCGCAATTTTTTCCACCGTCTGTCAAGATTCGGTAGGACTGACCTGGCAACTGGGATTCGGAACTTCAGAAAATCGGACATAAACATGATTGAGGAGCCGCTGCGCAGCGCCGGGCAACGTCATTTCCTACTGATACATTGGCACACTCAGCCTTTTGAGGCCACCGTCAAGCTGTAGAAAGAGAGCACTTTTCGATCGTGGAGGTGCGTTCCGAGAACGCGAATCGCGCTGTTTGTCCCATCCTTTCCGGAACGATTTTGGGCAGGTATACAGATACCCACGCACTCTCTTTGTTCTC
>Ga0181466_1000206_pt1 | contig 21121 bp, 19 predicted proteins | sample InSIn4gowninarea_FD_119078 | JGI IMG/M metagenome (GOLD analysis project Ga0181466, IMG submission 119078) | Clean room microbial communities from NASA Spacecraft Assembly Facility at Jet Propulsion Laboratory, Pasadena, California, USA -... ... | reverse complement strand
AAACAATTAACGGAACGATTTGCAAAGTTAGATAGCGAAAATGTAAACAAACCTTATGAAGGTATAACTACGTCAAAAGGAAAAGAAAAGGAACATACAGAAAGGGAGGAGACCAGCCTGTGTTTGATGCAAATAACAGGAGCATTATTTCAGTAGAAGATACAGCAGTTGCTATTGTCGATGAAATGGAAAACCCTACACACATTCGCCAACGTTTTACGGTAGCTTATTAATTTATCTGCAATAGAACAATTGATTGTAACAGGTCTTGCATTATCTTTTTGAGTAAGTAGTTTTGAAGATAAAAATTTGAACCAGAAGTACAGCCTAAAATTTTTTATGTGCCGTCTTCCGGTTAACGGCAATGGTAATTCTAGACTTTTCTTGCTGATATTTATAAACCGAAAATATGGGAAAAGGTCAAAATGAGTGGTCAAGACGTAAGTTTATCACGAATGTAACCGGCGCGGGTGGAGCAATAATGCTGAATCCGCTTTCGTCGTGGACTGTCAACAAAATATACCCGCGGGTAGCTGAAATTGTAGCCAAAACAATTGGGATAGATACCCATAATCATATTGATGTTCCTCTTAACAGTATTGAATTGCCAGGACCAAAAGTGGATTTGGCAGGAGATATGAAAAGGTCAGGATTATCTGCCATCTGTATGACATTCGCTGTTGACTATCAAAAGTTGACTAAAACAGGAGAAGCGTATGAACGCTTCATCAACGGATTGACGGCAATGGACGAGGTACTGAAAAGCAGCAATATAAAACGCTCAGTAAACTTTGCCGATATAAAGTCGGCCCATCAAAACCAAAAGCCGACCGTCATTCAATCCGTCGAGGGAGGTCATTTCCTGGAAGGACAATTAGACAGACTCGCGGTCGCTTACAATAGAGGTTTACGACATCTGGGGCTACTTCATGATAACGACGCTTCAGTGCCGTTAGGCGATATTTATACCAAACCTCCACAGTGGGGCGGACTAACTGCATTTGGCGCAAATGTCATCAAAGAATGTAATAAACTTGGTATCCTGGTAGACCTTACACATTGCAGTAATGAGACGATTAATGCGGCGCTTAAAGTGACAACCCAACCAGTAATCATATCTCATACCGGTCTTGATACCCAATTAGGACAGAACACCAATATGGCCGGTATGATGAAGCCGAGACTGATTAGCAAGGAGCAGGCTAAAATTGTCTCAGATGCAGGTGGTGTGATCGGCGTGTGGTGGCACCTCGCAGAAACTACCGCGGAGTATGTCCGGAATATCAAGGCAATGGTGGATATTGTTGGAATTGACCATGTCTGCATTGGTACTGATACTAAAATGACTCCAGCATACAGACCTGCTGACAGCTCCGGTCCTAAACCAGGAGAGGCTAAACCTTCAGCCAGTCCAAATAGTATGGACGGACATCAAAGCGATAATAAGGACAAGAAAAGCGCTGATGATGGTAAAAATCGTGGTAGGGCAGGGGAGCGTACAAATGAAGCATGGCTAGACCAAAAGGAAGGTTTTTATTATGCTGTGGTTGATGCAATGTTACAAACAGGTTTTACCGGGGATGAAATTGGTAAGATAGGCGGGGGTAATTTTTTAAGGGTATTCAATGCAGCCACTTCAGGTCATTAGTAAAATCATTACTGTCAACATCAATTAGAGGAGAGAATGGATAAAATAATGAATAATTTTTTTGAAGCAAACAGCATTGCTACTATTATACGTCGTTGCGTCGCACTCTTTTACAGATTTTTCTTTATTGGACAAATCCCCAATTTATCCTTCTGAAAAACAAAAATGCTTATGACAAAGACAATCGAAATAATTAAAGCCGGCTTCTGTTGCAAATCTGTTTCTTACTTTTTCAATGTACTTCGAAAGTGAAGCGAGGCACTTCACAAAGTTCTATATCTTCTTCTGCTTTTAACAAAAACAACGCAACAGAGATTGAAAAGACTGTTTTTTTAGCAAACGCATTCAAGTCGTCATTAACGGCAGAGCAAATAAAAATTTGCAATTACGCTGATTATGTTGGACAATAAAACCGTATAACGGCTTTTAATTTTTTCTAGCTTGAAGAAGTTTTGTTGTTCAAATACTTTCCAATAACAATTGCCGTAACAAAAACAGTATAAAAATGTCCCGCCAGTGCCATGAACATTACCCACCGTTTCGCTACAAGCGTTAAAGGCACAATATCTCCAAAACCAACTGTAAGTAAGGTGGTGACACTAAAATAATTCAGGTAAGAAAGTTTATCTCTGCCGGTGCCGATATTTGAGAATGAATTGGGCTGCATTGTCTCTACTTCGGAAAATATAAAAGTTGAGATAAAGCACAATAATATAAACCCGCACATTACTGCAGAAACCATTTCTGAAGAGACGGTTTTAGTCTTAAAAATTGGTTTATAGACCCAATACGAAATGATTGAGAAATAGAGCAGATAGAGTTCCGGCTTTATTTCATGTTGGCGTATCCAGTTGCTATAATCTGGACCTACTACCCACATTGTATGGACCAGTATGATACTTATAATAATTATACGAAGTGCTTTGTTGCGGTAAAACACAAGCAACCCTGCCAGTAAGTTTTGTGTAACAATAAAATGCATTGCAAATCGACCAGTAATATAGGTCGTACCAAACATAAGCAATAAAAAACTCACAAGAAGAAACTCGAATCTTTTGTAATAAAGCCATATTGTATTCATGCTACAATTTAGAAGTTTTTAGTAGGATGTAAGTCAATTGGTACGGCAGTTGGAATACTTCAAAACCATTCCTATTCCCTTATGTATATTAATTGCCAAAGAACCTCTTCCTTCTGCATTATAGATCCGGTCGGGTTGTTAGGATTGCATAGCACTGCGTTCTTAGCTTTAGATCTTTTGACTGCATTCACAAACTCTTCGGGAGTAAGACGAAAATCGTATTCCTCTAAGTAGTGCAGTAACTGTACCCTTCTACCCAGTGTTTCCGGTTCATCTGTCCATCTTCCAAATGATGGAACCGGTATCAATACATCATCTTTAATAAAAAGGTTGTTAATCCACGATATTAGTTCTGTTGGACCCGTTTCCAGGCAGTACGTTTTCCGGGTTCGGAAGATCAGCAAATGCTGCTACTACTTCTGCTATCTGGCTATTGTTGCTAGGATAGTATTTTAGCGCATATGTTTTGGGGTAAATGAAATAGGTGAAGTAGATATGACCTATTGTATAAAAACCCCAACTTCGCTCCAAAGAAACAAGCTCTTTCACTGACGCTAATTACATAACAAAAATGCTTATATCGTTTCGCGTGAAAAGGCTAACTGTGGTAAACAGGGTCTGTTTTGGGGTAAATGAAATAGTTAAAGTAGATATGACCTATTGTATAAAAACCCCAACTTCGCTCCAAAGAAACAAGCGCTTTCACCGACGCCAATTGCATAACAAAAATGCTAGTATCATTTCGCGGAAAAAGGCTAATTGTGGTAAACAGGGCTTATTTGGGGGTAAACGTTTAAGAAGATGTATTTCGAGTTCAGCAGTTTAAAGAACTTATTTTTTGATGTCTGCGTTGCCTATTTACCTCTCGATGAAAGTGGATTTTTTGGTTCCAAGCCAGTCGATTTCACTTTGTCTCTGTTGCATCGACCTCTTGTGGCGGATCAAAAAATTGGGCGGCTTGTCTGGTTCCCGTTTCAGACCATCTTTAATTGATGAATGCGAATAGCGACGGGCGTCGGAAATTTTTTCGAATTACATAGCAGCGTGTACAGAAGCTTTTTTCGTTGATTAAATTAAAAGGACTTTTTGAGAAAAGTAGAGTAAGGTACAATTAGTACAAGCAAGTGACACCACGATGCTCAATAGAATTAGGAAAGCTGGTACACAAAAAAGTAGAAAATACACTAAAAGCTTTAAGAGATTAGAATTCTCCTGGTATAAAGAGAGGTATTAGCCCTCCTTGTTCAACCTTGTTTTTAAATTATCCTCATAATTCTTTCCAATTGGTATTTCCTCACCAGACACTGTGATCATTTTCTGCTTAACCGATTCTATACGGTTTATAGGAACAATATAAGAGCGGTGTACCCGAATAAATTCTTTTTCATTCAGCTTTTCCATTAATGCTTTTAAAGTCATTCGCACTACGACCGGAGATTGATTTTGAAATTGGATTTTCAAATAATTATCTAACCCTTCAATAAATAATATATCGTTCAATACTACTTTGATTACGCCATAATCAACCTTAAGCATTACATATTTTGACTGTTCGGCAACTGTTGCATTATGGACGAGGTTATAGGCATCGAAAGCTTTGCGCGCAGCCTTTTCAAACCGGCTTGCCGAGAAGGGTTTCAATAAATAATCAATAGCGTTAAGCTCGTAACTTTCTATCGCATATTCGCTATAGGATGTTGTAAAAATCAACATTGGTTTAAATGCAAGTGATTTGTAAAAATCAATACCTGAAACCGCAGGCATGTTAATATCAAGAAACAACAGGTCGACAGAGTTTCTTTCGAGGTACTGCAGTGCTGCACCAGTGCTTGAAAACTCTTTTTCTAATTGAATAAAATCGCAACGTTCACAGTAGGTTTCAATCAATTCCAAAGCTAACGGTTCATCATCTATCGCAATTGCCTTCATCATTTCAATATAAGTAAAAGTGTAAGCGAATATGTTTCTTCATTTTCGGTAATGTCGACCACGTGTTTATTGGGATAAAGTAGCTGTAGCCGCTCACTCGTATTTCGCATTCCAATTCCTGTAGAATTAGCCCTAGCATTACTTTGAACTTTTTTATTAAATGTCTTTAGCCGTATGCCTATTTCCGTAACTTCCAGTTCTATGTCAACAATACAATTGTCAACATCAGGATTAACACCATAATTAAAAGCATTTTCTATATAGGTAATTAAAATTAAGGGAGTTATTTCTTTGTCCCCTGCATCGCACCAGCACTTAAAGCGTACATCTGCCGTGTTTCCAAGTCTTGCCTTTTGTAGTTCAATGTAATTCTCTATGTATTCAATTTCCTTGTGCAATGGTATCTTATAATCATTCGCATCTTTTATTACATACCGCATCAGTCCTGAAAGATTGTGATTATAGCTTCTTGCCCTGTCGTCTTTCTTTACAGATAAAGCATAAATACTATTAAGTGTATTGAATAAAAAATGAGGGTTTATCTGCGACTTTAAAGATGAAAGCTCCGCCTTCAACTTTTCTTCCTTTATTTCCGAAAGGTGTTCCCTTGTTCTCAAAAGAAACGAGAAGAAAATAGCGGAAAAAAAAAGTGAAAGATGATGACGAAATTCCAACCACATGAAAAAGAAAACAGGGTTATTTCGCTCCTCATGGAACATATTTTCCATTCTTTCTTTTTGCCCAGGAGGTAAGTAATTGGTTACATGGGGAACGTTCCTGGCGACAAGGTTTGGTAGTGTAAGGGTTAAGGTAATAAATGCAATGACACAAAATGTATACAGGACGTATTTTTGTGGAAAGAAAAGCTTGGGAATCAGAAGATAATAATTCAAATAAAAAAAGCCAAGCATCACGCAATTTGCTACAGTATCTTGTAGAAATACCCGCGACATTGGGAAAATCGGCTCGCCCGGTGGTCTGATGAACGCAATAGTTGGCACTATCAAAAAAAGTGAAATGAAAAAAATATGGGTTAATATTCTCTTCTGAGGTAAATTTCTGATCATTCAAATCGTTTGTTTACGCCTAAAGGTCTTTGTTCTTCCTTATGTTGCATAATTTTTGGGACGAAACTTGATTTTATTGGGGTAGATAATCTCTCCACCACTTAAGATCCTTTTGCTGACCATATATACGAAAACAGGTTCTCATACAGGTTCAAAACCGCTTGCTATCGCTTTTAAATCTCTTCACCGGAACCTAAAACATCAGGAAGCCGTTTGTCTTTTGCGTCCAATAGGACTTACTGCTGGAATGGCGGCATGTACGAGAACGTGTTACAGTATAAAAAAGGGTCATAGAAGACCCTCATCTGCAAATGAGTAATATGACTCTCTGGTAACAATCAGATGATCTAAGACTTTAATATCAAGGTATGATCCGGCTTCTTTAATTTTTCTTGTCAGCTCTTCATCTTGCCTGAGACGGATTAAGGTTCCCCGATGGATGGTTGTGTGAAAGCACCAGGCTGCAGGCGTTTGCCTTTAATGCCGCTGTAAAGATTTGTTTAGGATCTGCTACCGTACCGGTAACTCCTCCACTGGATACTATGTATACACCTAATACTTTATTTGCCCTGTTCAAAAGCAGTATGGCGAATTGTTCTACGTATTCAATCTTTCCTTCATCCCAGCTTTGCAAAAAGACTTGGTAAGCATCTTTTGAAGTTTGGATAGTCGGACGTTCTGAAGCCTTAATTTTTGATTTGTAGATTAGTTCTACTTCTGAAGCGATCATCCATGCCGGTGTGTTGTTGCGTTCCATAACTTTTGATTTGAGTTTTAAAAAATTAATTATGGAACAGTCCCCGGTAGCTGGACTAATTAGCGCAAGGAGGAACGGAATAAATGATGGCTTGTGCCGCCTAAGCTTCTGGTGTTTATGCCGTAGTTCCTTGAAAGCGTATTAGGACATGCTACGTAAATTTGTAGAGTAATTAATGGATAAAACCCTTCTTCTTAATCAAATAGAATCATGAGGTGGAATAAAACCAGAACCGGTTGTTTTTTACGCTTTTGTTTCTGCTCATACCGCTTCCGCTGATAAGGTTGAATGCATTTTTTATTGAAGTGAAGGAACGTAGACGGAACCCAGCCGAACGCCGTATTGCGGGTGTACCTGCAAGAGCTGGTGCATTACCTTGTGCTCCTAGCTTTTGTGTTGTAGTTAGTAATGCTCTGCTTAAAGGCTCTATACCTGTGAGCGGGTGGAGGCGCAGTTTTCTAACGAAAATAAAATTTGTGTTGAACCTTAGCCCTTGGTCCAAAATGTAAGGCCGTTAAGTAGCAAGTTTACTTTGTGAAGTAAAAAAAGCCCTGTTTTACAGGGCTTTCTCTTCAGCTATAGGATTTATACCAAGAATATAATTACAAGCTTTTTGAGCCTGGCTTGCTGCTGTTAGTAACAGCTTCTTATCATTTTTCAGACTTTTAAGCCATCCCTGGATATAACCAGTACTGTTATTTATTGTGGCAGGTTGGATACCGGTAACGCCACTTAGAAAAGCTGCCGTAAATTCTGCAGTAAGTTCTTCTTTAGAATAATTTTCACCTCCGAAGCCGTCATGCGCTACCAGCTCTTTGCGGTTCAGGCGTTTTTCGTGTCCGGAACTATGAGCGAGTTCATGAAATAACGTGCTATAATAAGCTTCATCGTTTAAAAACAGATTTCTGACTGGCATGGTCACCTGGTCTCTCATTACGCTGTAATAAGCCTGATCTCCTGAATGTCTTACTAATGGTGGTAACGGCATTTCTTTAATTATCCTTTCGCAGGCCTCGATAGGGTTTGTTTCTGTTCTTGCCTGAGATTTCAGGCTTGAAAGATCAATTCCTTCTGTCTGATCAAGATTGAAAACGGTATGCGTGGTAGGTATCAGTATGGTTGGATGAATACAAAGTTCATTACCGCTTTCTTCATGTGTTAGAACCATTGTAGTTCTTTTGTCTTCTACTTCAGCCCAGTAAACTATCGCAGTTCCTTTAGAGCCTTTTTTGATTTTGGCTCCTATCTTCTGAGCCTGGTTAAAGGTGAGAAAGTAAGGTGTTGAATACTGTTTGTAGGATGTTATGAAGTTGAGCCAGAAAACGTTCCAACCTCTGTATGGCTTCCCGGTTGCAAAGTTGTTAGGTAATCCGTAAGAGTTCCAGGGTTTATGCCAGATAATGTTTCCTTGCTCCAGCGCTTCAATTACTTTTTCCGTAATCTGGCTGTAAATATCTTTGCTGATTTTTTGAGCGTAACTCATAATCTTTTGATTTAATGTGTGAAGGATTTAATTATGGAGCTGGACCAGCAAGCAGAAAGGAATAAGGGCAATGTGGAGAGTAAGAAATTTTAGAGACGTGGAATAAATCAGCGAGGGCAGCGTGCATTAGGTTTTATGCCGCGAAAGCTCTCAAATTTGTGATTACTACATTGGTGCAGCGGGATCTGTGTGCAAGCGTTCCCGTTTCCAGGCTAGCTTGCTAACTTTGTGCAATCAATTGATTACTTTACTCTACTATGGCTATTAGACTAATGAGAGGTAATAAACCGGGGGGCTGTTTACTGGTTTATTTCTTCTCATACCATTTTCGCTTTTTTGTGTCTGCCCCTGGTAGTTTTGGGGTGACACAAATATTAGGAGCTGGGGTAAACGCATGACATCCCTTTGTCAGCACCTGCAATCGGAGGTAAGCGGACAAATGAGGACAGAATGCATTAGTGTGTTGGCTAGTTTTGCTTCCGTTGCAAGAGGTTTGATTTGTCCTTAGAATTGAAGCGGAAAGCCGAGGCCTAAGGCAATGCCATAATAAAGAGTACGCTCTTTAGTTTTCTGGTCGTTACATACCTCGACTTCCGTTTGAATAGGGTAACAAGGTATTTGCAAAACTGGTATGGAAAAAAATATAAGGCTATGAGGTGAGAAGTTGAAGGTTTAAATTCTTTTTTACTAAGTGGGAGAGGAGGTTATAGAAAAACGACTGTTTTATTATAATCCTTATAAAACCATTATGATAAAAAGGATCTTCAAATTTATTGATTTAGGTTTTGTGCTGTGACTCTCTTCTTCGAATCTGTTTTATCCTCTGGTTATTCATGCTCATACAATCATGTTATAGTGTAAAAGTCCCCACCCACAGATTGGGCTCCTTACGTCGAGACATAATGGAAAGGAATTTTCAGGAACACTTATACCCGTAATGGGTGCAGGCAGCTGGGTAGTATTTCACTTGATGGTAAATAATTATTATTGGGGAAGGCTGACATATTCGGAGTTCACCGACATATGGGTGTTTTGTAGCGACATTTTAACCGATCAAGCGGAGTGGGTCGGGTATCTTGTCACTGCCTGGTATCAGTGAAATAATTTCGGATTCGTTTTTAACAGATGCTGACAGAATTTTGGAAATGCAAATATTTTAGCAAGCAATAAATATTGATAGTTCTTATCACGAGAAGCTTATGCGAGTTCTTTACACCCGAAATGAGATGAGTTTATTAACTTGGATGTATATTAGCAACAAAGTGTATGTTAATCAGAAATGTATAAACGCTTGATTTAACATGGTAGAAAATAATTTTCGGTGAAATGATCGCTCAAAGTGAATTTTTAATCAAATACGGAATTGGAAAAGAAACTTTTGTTTCAACTGGACTAAGTTGGGAAGAATTAATAGGAATACATGAGAATTACTTAAATTTCAAAGTTGAATTAGAAGCTTCCGCCACATTTATCTTCAATATGCTAATGAAGTGTGAGAAAGTACACTCAGTGCGTTATAGAATAAAAAATCCGGAACATTTAATAGAAAAAATCATTAGAAAGAAGGTTGAAAATCAATCATGGGATATTACAATAGCAAATTATAAAGACGAGGTGACGGATTTGATCGGAATTCGTGCTCTGCATTTATTTAAGGAAGATTGGGAGATTATACACGATTTCATTTGTAAAACTTGGAATCAAAAGGGAAAGCCAGTGGCTAATTTTCGCAAAGGAGATGCAGAGGAAATAATTAACTTTTACAAAAAGAAAGATTGTGAAACTAATGAGCACCAGTTTGGATACCGATCCGTCCATTATTTGCTAGAGACGCAACCTACTTCCATTAAGCATATTGTTGAAATTCAGGTAAGGACAATATTCGAGGAAGCTTGGGCAGAAATAGATCACACCGTTCGATACCCATACAATTTGGATAATGAGGTTTTTTATCGCTTCCTTCTTATATTAAATCGTTTAGCGGGAAGCGCAGACGAGATGGGGTCGTTTATAATAATGTTACAAAACGATCTTTCGTTGAGAGAAAAGGAACTGAATGAGAAAACTGAGGAGAATCAACGCTTGCTGGACGATCTGGAGGATAAAATTGAAAAATCCCACTTGCAAGGTAAAGAATTAGAGGCTGTTAAAGCAGATCTACAAAAGTTAAAAGATAAAGCAGCTGACAAGTTCCCCCTAGTAGATGAATACATTAGAAAGGGGACTGCTCTTGGTGGTTTTTCAACTGGCTTGCTGGGTGGTTTACTTCCAAGAACCCCCATATCAGACTTAATAAAAAACGTACCGAAGCAGACGCTTAAAGAGATAATTGACGATATGGAAAAAGACCGACCGAAGATCATTACCCGGGATGAACGGCAATCTCAATAAACCTTACAGCGAGCATTCATAGTAAGCTAACCTCTCTTCGGAGAAAAGCGAGGTGTCTATACTTTAGTCACTCTTAAAGGACATTTTGGATATTATTACTTCTACCGCCTTTAAAATTAGTTATCGCAAAACAAAGTATAGGGGCAACCAAACAGCAACTGGTGTTGAAGTGTTTTTGCACAAAATTGACGCGCCTAAAATAATAATTGAAAAGTCACTAGCAGAAATTAGACACACCTCCGGCAACAAGCCATTTACAACTTATCTTAATAATATTCGGAAGACCAACAAAAGGACACATGTGGGTCGCACCAAATAAGAGGTAAAATACAAGCTAAACATTAATTTATACTAACAAGGAAGATTAACGCCTATAAAAACATCTATACTGAAAAAAGGGTTTATTGGACCTATTATACCCCCTTCTGTTTTCGTATCCGCAGAATTCAAAGTAATATAATTACGCCATTATGCCCCAAATTTGAACCTTTGCATAATGGCGCAATTAAACATAGAAATCTTTCCTCACCCCAGTTTTCTAAACAGGGCAACTCAATTTCAGAAAAAATATAATTTGGTTAATATTCTTGTTCCGGGGGACCAGAAATATTCTAGAAGAAATTTGCGCTCCTATTCCAGTCGTACTTGCAGGTTCTGTGGACTAAGCTATCCTAATACCCCATTTTCCAATTATTCCCATCTGCTTCCTCAAATGATTGGCAATACAAACCTATATTCTGACTTTGAATGCGATAAGTGTAATGAGACATTTAGCAGGTTTGAAAATGACTTAGCTGGTTTTTTAGGAGTATCCAGAAGCATTACCGGACTGTCTGGCGAGAAGCAAGCGACAGGATTTTCCGGCAGAAAGATAGGCGTTAAGTCCCGAAGTTTTGTTGGAGATAATATACTTATTATTGCACCAGAGGATGCCCAAAGAGAAGGAACAACAACGACCTTAACATATTTAAAGAACAGCTTTACTCCGGCAAATGTTTACAAAGCTTTGCTCAAATGTGCCCTTTCATTACTAAAGGAGGAAGAGATTCGGGAGAACTATACTCATGCTATTGATTACCTTTCGGGCAGAGGCGTAATTATGTCTGGAGCGGTAATTAGTGGTTATCAACTTTCCTTTAAAGCAAACATGCCCCTGCATGTTTATATCTTTCACAAAAAAGTATTAGAAGATCATGTTCCTACTTATGTGATGTGCTTCTATTTTCAAAATCATATCATCACATTTCCGATTCCCTTTGATGAAGTGAACAATGCTGGCGTTTCAGAACAAGATATAATTTTGCCACCTCCATATTTTGCCAATGAGGATGCGCTGACGGCATTAATGCCAGTGCCTTTTATAAGGGATATGTGTTCAATTGATAAAGTCGAAGATGAGGAGGATAAAATAATTATTCAAGTGGACCCTGAATCCCTTACTAATTTATCCCGTTATGACCCGGTTACTGATACTCATGAGGATGCCGAATACAACCTTGACATTCCTAAATATATCATTCTCACTAAAGATGGTGTAACGATAGATCCAAAAAACTTGTCTGCATTCATAAAGAAACAAATGGAAGGAAAATAGTCGGTGAAATTTTTTCAATTTTCCGCCCAAATAAACCCTTTGTTTTTGAAAAATAATTTTCTAGATTTGGTTTTTAATATACGCTCTAAAATCATATCCTCTTAAAAGATTATGTTAAGTAAGTTCTTTTAATAGAGACTGAAAATCAATTAGTTTTACTTTTCATATAATTTTATGCTATGTTAAGTATCTGAAACGTTATTCCTATTTCTACAATAATAGAAGAACACATTTTTTTGCCTTAAATTGAAGATATTTGTATCAATAATTGCTTCAAAAAACCTTGCGACCAATTCGGTTACAAGGCAAGTAGAGAGAAAATAAGTAGTTGAAAAAGAACGTTTTACCGGCTAATTCATCATCTTGTCGTCCCGACAAGTTTGGTTACAAAGAAGAAGAAAAGCCTGTAAAACGTAGGTTTACGGGCTTTTTTTCGTTTGCAGAGGTGACTGTTAATAATGTCTGCTTATCATGCAACCCACTCGCATTTTTGCTTCTTGTTGTGATCAGTACCTGGTACCCGCCAATTTAAAAGTCGACACCAATGTAGTATGTTCTTCGCAGCTTGATCATGTTACCCGGGATCAGGAAAACCGGGGCAGATTAGCCTAAACCCGGAGAATAACAAAACACCTATTTCTTTTGAAATTCAGCAGATGACCTGTAGTCTTTATAAATGGGTGTTTCAAATTCTACCACCACGTTCCGGAGTTCTTCGTCAGTGGTAGTATGATTTTTATCCATCATGTGACGCTTTGCCAATTCTCTGATTGTTTCCTGTTTTTTAGAAACCCGATCCACCTTCTGGTCCGTTTTGTCGTCGATGTTCATAAAAAATTGATTTTAAAATTACTTCAATGGTCTCACTGATTTTATTCACTTGATTTCAAAAGGTCTCCTTCCAGCCAAAACAGGTAGGTAGTTTTATTTTTATTGTCGTCCTTACTTTCATACGAGATACGTTTTGAATGCAGGCTTTTTAAAAAATCAATAAAAATTCCTTCCACTTCCATCAGCTCGTCTTCCAGTTCCTTTTTGTTTTCTTCCGCTTTTTTTAACTGATGGTAGGTTTTGAAGGCGTGCTGCGCGTCATCATCTTTCAACTGGCTTTCCTGGTCCTTGAGAAAAGAGTTGTATTTATCGATCATCTTCGACTCATAAGCAGCCGCGTCTTCCCTTTCCGATTTCAAAGCCAGATAATCTTCAATCAGGTCCTCTAAATATTTATATTTTTTATCTTTCATACTTTCCGGTTTCAGGCAAAATTGCACCATTTTTATTTTCACCAATATTATCTTTTGGTAGCAATAATTTCAGGGAAAGGAGAAATAGCATTTGACCTCAGCAGCGAAAGTCGATAAAAAATACGAATGCAAAGTCCGGATAAATGCGAGCAGTCTGCGTAAGTTGGCGGATGAATTTATGTAGAGACTATCCTGGCCCGGACGTGTTTGGACGAAGAAAAATAGGATCGGGTGTTTCCTGAATTCATCCCGGGTGGCGTCCCACCTTTTTATGGCAATTGATTTTCGTCCGGGCATTCGGGGCCGCATTCCTTGTCAAGTATAGCAATGGTCTTGTCATAATAATCCTGGGCTTCCGCGACCGTTTTGCCAATACAGACCATGCCCAATTTTCCAAATTGTGACAGTGCTCCAATCATGTGAAACATAACGCCCGTTTGTTTTGCGCCATCGTATAAAATGTGGTTGCACATAGCAATGTCGATCAGGTCGTGCGGGGTGAGTCCCTTATAGCGGTCGTTTTGCACATTGTCAGAACTGATATAAAATCGTTTCTGATTGTCTGCCGTCGCGTAGGTGCCTTCCTGCCACTTATACAAACCACCCGTTAAAAACTGCAGCATAATGAAGGGATGCGTCGTTCCTCCCTTCCGGAGATTGATCTCAATCGCATAATGTTTCCAACCGGCAGGTTGTTGAACGGAAATAAAATCGACGGCAAATCTTCCAATTACGCCCAGCCGCTTCAGTTGGTCTGCAATGGTTTTTCCAATTTCACCAATTTCTTTACTGTACGCTTCCCTGGCAGGAAATACAGCACCAAGGTACACCTGGCCGCTTTCGCCACCCAACATCTGGTCGTGGGTCGACATTACTTCGGGTTCTCCGACCGGGTTGACGCGGCATTGTACGGAGGGGGACTCGAGCACTTCGCCCAATACAAATTCTTCCACAATACCCCCCATGCTGGAAAATTTCTTTAAGTAGATCTCGTAGCCGAGGTTAGGAGCAACAATTACGAGTTCATGCGGCAAGTTGCGAAGAATGTTTTCTGCCAGGTTTTCGTCTATATGCATGTAATCGCGATAGCTGAAGATCGCATTGCCTTCTCCTGAAAAGCCATCGTTCATTTTAACCACCGCCTTTTGAAGCAATGGATTCCGGCGTTTTAAAGTGGCCAGCGCGTGGGCAATATCGTATTCATTTTGCAGGTTTTCAAAGCCGGCAGGAAGGGCGAGACCGAGATTTCTGAAAATCTCCCGGCTTCCGGTCTTCGTCCCGATATACCATAGATCGGGATGGCATCCAAAGATGGGCAGGTCCAATGCCTGCGCTAATTTCATTTCATGCGCTGTCACATTGAAGGTTGCAATGTGCCCGAGGTCATTCATCCGGATCGTTTCCTTTATTCTTTTGATCAGACGCGGCCGCTCCAATATTTTTTCAGTAAGAGACCTTTCGGATGCATCATAACAACTCAGCAGAGTCAGTCTTTGCAATGCATGATAGGGGGTGATTCCGGGAAGTAAGTGAAGGTAATAATCTATAATACTACTGTCTATAGGGACACTGGTTACATAAATCAGCCGGGTTCGCGGCATACGCAAAAGCAATAACATACACAACATTCGCTCCTCGTAATGGAGGGCACCTTTTACTGTTCGGAGTACATCTCCATCCAAAGTCAGGCTGGGAATGATCACAACGGTTTTCTCTGCCAGGTCATCTAAAAAAATGTCGTAAAACTTTTTTGTAAAGCGCTGTTGCAGCGCGTCAAATGAAGCATGCACAGCAGGGTCTTTAAAAGCGCCGCCACGTATATTCTGACTTATTTCCATGACAGGGATCTGGAGGTTTTTATTATTGCAGGTGAATACAGGAAGATGGATAAAAGATAATCATTTTCGCAGTTATTAGGGCTAAATTCTGCACCGGGAAACGCGGACTACTCCAATAGTACGGCGGTATTGGTAAACTTTCTTTGTCAACGGAAGCAAACAAGAAATTCTTGTGTCGGCTGGTGTAAAGCAACAGAATCCCGCAGCACAACCGGGCAGACGATAACATAACTGTTGGGGGCAATTGCAGATTCAATACCTGCAGCCCGGAGTTACCACTTTAATATCCTTGAGCACGACCAGATTGATGGTCTGTGTACCAATACACTTCTTTACTGCTGGTCCGATTTTACAAAATAGTATCCCGGACCGGTTATATAATAATTTTTGTCTGCGCCTTCTCCTTTTCGAAAGGTAAATATTTGTCCCGGCCGGTCGGTGTATATCAGTGTAAGCTTGTGACCCGTGAGCGTGCACCTGCCCGTTAACTTTTCCTCCTTTTGCAGTTTTGAATTATAGTCGTTGAAGACAAACGTACTGTCTGCTAAAAATTGAATGTTTACTTCTGCTCCATGAGGGGTAAACCAAATGCCGGTTAATATTCCGTTTTTGTCAATAGCAGCACTTCCTCCCTTGGTTTGGTACTCCTTGTTGTGTGTTTCGCTTTTGGCGATGGAGCCGGTTTGATTACGGGGTGCCACTGTTTTCGGTGAAGGTGATTCCTGTGATGTAGCTGGTTTGCCAGCTTTTTCCACGGCGCCCCGATTATTACAGGCAGCGGTCGTGACGAGCAAAATGAGCGTTATATAAATACCTGGCTTCATAAGTAGTTTTTAAATGATAGATGACGATACCGGGTACCCGCACTTCATTTGCCGTTGGAATGAGCCCGACCTTAAAGGTATACAGCTTTTCATGAAATGTGGTTGGTTGGTTTTTTGGGCCAGTCGGAAGAATCGCTTCCAATCTTTACTTGCGTCGCACTCTTCAACGGCTGAACCAAATTGAGCTTAAACAAGCGAATTTGGAGTAGGTTTTGTAGCGATACATTGTGGCGTACAAGGGAGTGACACAACGATGTTGAAAAGCGTTCCAAAAGCCGGCTACCAAAAACATGGCAACTGCACCTGCTCCTTTTTTACCTGCTTGCCCTGGGAATGACAACGGATCGAACCCACAAGATAAAAGCCCTATAACCTGAGATGCAGTTAATGACGTTGGCAACATGATACAAAGCGGATCCTGATCACTCACCAATGGTAGTAGCAGGCAGCAATAATAAAGAGGTCGATCCTATTAAAGTCAGTGCAGGAACCTCGACCTGGTTTGCATCAACACTAATAGAGGCCGTGTTACGCTGCCGCCACCGGGTAACAGTTTGCGGACCTGCATATACCGGACGCAGTTGCGGACCGAAATACAAAATACCGATGGAAGGAGCCAGTTGTGAGAAGGCGGCAAAATTGAAAACAGCGTGCTTTATTATCGTTAAATGACTAGCTTCATGCTGTCTTACTACATCATGTATGGTAGAAGCTTTTAAAAAACATCTTGCAAAATTTGGTGCAGTCAGTGAGTCTGAAGAAGCCCTTATTTCCACTTATTTCCAGTTGGGATCTCTTCGTAAAAAGCAAACACTTCTGAAGGAGGGTTCGGTGTGTAAGTATCTTTATTTTGTGGCGCAGGGTTGCTTGCGAATGTTTTTTGTGAAGGACAATGGGGTAGAGCAGACGACTCATTTTGCCATTGAAAATTGGTGGCTTGCCGATTACTTTTCTTTTCTGCAACAGCAGCCGACTGAATTCAACATCCAGGCGGTTGAACCAACTCACCTGCTGGCAATCAGCTATCCGAATTATGAAAGACTACTGCAGCAGGTGCCACAAATGGAAAAATATTTCCGTTACATACACCAGCGGGAGTCAGCCGCCGCGCAACGACGGATTAAATACCTGTACAGTCTTTCCAAAGAGGAGCTGTATCATTCTTTCAACGACAGCTTCCCCGAATTCATCCAGCGTGTTCCGCAATACCTGGTGGCTTCTTACCTGGGGATTACCCCGGAGTACTTAAGCGAGCTGAGGAAAAAACTGTTTCTTAAACCAGTTTAAGTTTTCCCGGCGAATGGCTGTGCAACTTTGTGTGATCAAAAAACACAACGTAATGGAAAACAGAATTAACATTCAGCAAGTACAACCACAGGCCTATAAGGCAATGTTCGCATTGGAAGCTTTCCTGGCAGGTGCCATCATCAGCAAAGGTCACAAGCACCTCCTCAAAATTCGGGCCTCGCAAATCAATGGGTGTGCGTATTGTCTCAACATGCATACAAAAGAAGCCCTTGCAGATGGCGAAACGGCCAAAAGAATTTTCCTACTAAACGCATGGAAGGAAAGCGGCCTGTTTAGCCCACAAGAAGAGGCGATACTTGCACTTACAGAAGAGATCACACTAATAGCGGGGCACGGTGTGAGCGATGCAGTTTACAATCGTGCAGCAGCCCTATTTGATGAAGTATACCTATCCCAACTGGTCATGGCAATTGTAACCATTAATGCCTGGAACAGAATTGCCATCACCACAAAGACAAAGTTGCCGGATTAAATAGCCGTTAATCGGACAGAAGGTATTTTTACCCGTCAAAAAAACATTGTTTATTCCACTTCAATAATTTCCTGTACCCGGCCCACCTGTCCGTCTTCGAGCCGGACCTTGATACCCCGATGGTGTGTAGGAGCACTTGTTAATAAGTCCTTTACAATCCCTTTGGTAAGTGTCCCGTTCCGCTGGTCTTTTTTTAGAATAATATTTACAAGCATGCCGGGTTTTATATCCGCCCTGGTTGTTCCCTTCATTGGTGGTTTTGTGATGGGTGAAGATGGTATAAAAAGAGTGGTTGCATGTGTTGTTAAGGAACACTACCTTAGCAGCACACCCCATTCATCGTCGAGCCAGCCTTTTACTTCCTTTGTTATTTCTTCGCCTAACCCGTCTTTCCCGGAAAAATTATCCTGTTTATACCAGGCATTTTTTTCTTTGTCGTAAAAGGCAACATATTTAAATGCTGATTGACCGAACTGCCGGGAAAGTAACACCGATACCACAAAGCTTCCACTTTTGCCCGGGTTTTCAGTCCCTGTTGAATGCCACGCCATAATATTGATTTGATTTTTATTTTTTAAAGACGAGATCTTTAAAGGTTTGGTGACGAAAATATATTTTTTCAATTGGTAATATGCGTTGATTCACCAGGAATTCCCACCAAACTTTCTCACTTCTTTGCCCGATAATACTGCTACCAGGAAAAACAATCGTTGTGCAGGAACTGTTCAATGTAAACATCCGATCAGGACAACTTTTACCCAATTCTTCTTTATCCCCTTGTGTGCAGACCTGGTCTTAGCCCCGGTGCAACAAACTTCACCACCACCTTACTCTTACCAGCATCTCACAGGCTCGTGCACCATCATCAATTACTTGCTTTACTCATCCCGCAAATAAATAAACATTTAAACACCTGCATTTTATAACTCAATGACAATTTTCTGTTCCGATCTGTGAAAAGGTGACTGTGCCGTAGTCGAAATCGGTGCGACGGAGGCCGTAGCCCCCCGCATATAGCGCCATCTTACCGGCGAGGCCGTAGGCGAAAGTTCTTGAAAATCTTTCTGCATTGATACCGCCTTCTCCCAGGCGATACATAAGCGGCGCAACCTTTGAAAGGTTCTCTATTTCTTTATCGTAAATGATATCCCTGGAGATCAGTCTGGCACTATCGGTTTGGCTTGTCTGGAAGATGGTGGTTGTAAAATAGGGAACATCGCCAAAATAACGAACCAGGTTGTGGTACGAAAAAGCCCTGAAAATGGCGGCTTCCCCATATAATTGCGTCCAATCATTTGGTTTACCTGCAGCAACTGCCGCCTTGTACTCCTCCTTTTGGGCAATGGCTTCCATGATGATGTTGGCCCGGTTGGCGACTTTGTATAAGTTGCCCCACCCATTTACTGCATCGGCGAAATCGATGGATATCTCCGTAGCATATAAACCTTCCGGAATATGCCTCAACTGGGCATCATAACTTTCGGGGTGTGACTCCGCATCAGAACCAACAACATCGATGTCATAAAATAAACCGTTGTTCCCGCCGCGCCAGAGGTCGTATACACCTGCCAGCACCTTGAAGGTCTCACCTGTTGAAGAAAAAACAAAATCCTGGTCAACCGAAGAGGGCGACTGAACATCGAGGAAACTTTTTTTACAGGAAAAAAAAGTGATGGTTGTCAAAACAAACACTGTATAAAATATCTTTTTCATGAACTGTGTTTTAATCATTTAGAATTCAACGTTTACACCTACAGTGAAAGATCTTGCACGTGGATATGCACCCCAGTCGAGCCCCGTTGTCGGATACTGTGCACTGCCCTGGCTGGTGTTGGTGTTTACCTCGGGGTCCAGCCCTTTATAACTGGTGATGGTGAGCGCATTGTAAACAGAGCCGTACACCCGCAATCTTGAGATACTGACTTTCTCGGTAAGCCTGCGGGGCAGACTGTAGCCGATTGTAACCGTATTGAGACGCAGGAAGGATCCGTTTTGAATGCCGAGCGTTGAGACAACAGGATTTTCATGAAAAGGAAGGAAAGTGGTGGCACCCGCATTGAGGGCATTCAATTCAGCAGGGTCGGTTACCTTCACGAGTTGCCCGGCCCTGATATCAAAAATTTTATAGGAAGTAGACAGGTAATCCAGCCGGTTTCGATACAGGCCATCTTCTTTGCTGCCATAGAAAGCAGCGAGGTAATTGGCATTGTACACCTGGTTTCCGTAACTCCAGTTAAAGTTGGCACTGAAGTCAATGTCTTTATAGGATGCGCTCAGGCTCATACCACCGGTATGTTTTGGATTCATATTACCAATGATCGAAACATCTTTTTCATCGATGACGCCGTCACCATTCAGGTCTTTGAACTTAATCACACCAGGATAGGCAACCTGCCCTGCCGGCTTATTTGCCGTAGTGCCGTAAACGGTCCCCAGGATACCCGCGCCTACATCGGGTATGCCCTTACTCCTGTTGAGCGTATATATACCGTTGGCATAAGTAAAATCATCTACTGTATACCACCCGTCATAGGTAAAGCCACGTACCTGGCCGACCGGAAGGCCCACCTGTAAGATGTAGTCACCGGTATTGGGTTGTGTAACCGTTGAACCCCATTGAGATTTATAGAGACCATTGACACCAGGCGCTAATTCATTGACGCGTCCCCTGTTGAAATTAATGTTGAAACTTGCCGTCAGGTTAAAGTCCTTCTTGCGGACGATGTCACCGGCAACCGAGATCTCTACACCTTTGTTACTGGTACTTCCCACGTTCTGGTAGGTGGAGGAAAAACCGCTGATGGCTGAGATAGACGTCAACATCAGGAGATCTTTTGTTGAGTTCTTGTATACCTCAACGCTACCCGACACGCGGCGGTCAAAAAGGGAGAAATCAAGTCCAAGGTTCCTGGTAATGGTTGTTTCCCATTTCAAGTCAGGGTTGGCAATCGTAGACGCCGGTGAATAGGCACCCTGCCGTACTTCGTTGATCGAATACCCGGTTAACCCGTTGGAGGTCCACTGCGTCTTCCAGACATTTGCACTAATGCCGTCATTACCGACCGACCCATAAGACAACCGTAATTTCAGGTTATTGATCGCCTTCACGTCTTTCAGAAAAGTTTCATCGCTCAGGCGCCAGGCAATCGCTGCAGCAGGAAAATAAGCCCAGCGGTTAGAAGGTGCAAACCTGGAAGAACCGTCTGCGCGCAACGTAGCAGTGAGGAGGTATTTGTCAAACAACGAATAATTCATCCGTCCGAAATAGGAGTTTAACCGGTTGGGGGTCCCTGCACTCGAACTGTATCCAAAGTTAACAGTTGTCGTGCCCGACAGGTACTGATCCATCATGGCAAACGCCCGCTCCTTATCGAACGAAACCGGGTACTTGTTACCAAACATGCTGATGCTCTCTGAATTGGAGTTGTTGATCTCCTGTCCCACTACCACGTTTAAGTTATTGCGGGATGAGTAAAGCAAGTAAT
>Ga0181466_1000194_pt2 | contig 21133 bp, 21 predicted proteins | sample InSIn4gowninarea_FD_119078 | JGI IMG/M metagenome (GOLD analysis project Ga0181466, IMG submission 119078) | Clean room microbial communities from NASA Spacecraft Assembly Facility at Jet Propulsion Laboratory, Pasadena, California, USA -... ... | reverse complement strand
TTTGTCTTAGAGTCGTCCTTCTATATTATCGTTACCGCCTTATGCTTTAGACGAGCTACTAAGCTAAATAAAGGCATGGAACTATAGTAGAGTATACTTAGCGTATTTTTAGCTATTTAGTAAGAAGCTAGTTAGTTAAGAGAGAGTCAGAAGCTTAGTAGTTAATTAGAGTTTATAGGAGTTAAGACTACTATACTATATAATATTAACTACTAGATACTATAATTAAAGCACTATTACTTTCTTACTTACTAATCTCCTATTAAATTACTATAGCTAGCCTTTAAGATAGCTAATAGATACTATACTTAGATCTAGACCTATAGAAGATTTAATTTTCTACTAGCTAAAGGACTTAATTAACTAAGATTATCTTTATAGAACTTACTACTACTATATCTATATTATAATGCAGAAAGGCTTAGTATTAGAATTTAATTAATTAGATTAAAATATAAGGTATTATAAGAGATTTAGAGGGTTTAGTAAGCTTAATAGAAAGAAAACCCTTTATACAGGCACGTGACCTCGGAATAATAGAGGATCTAAGCGCTAGGGAACATCAAGTTTAAACTGTGACACGGAGATCGATTAAAGGCTAGAAGCTTGTAACGTCTCTCAAATTCTTACCACCGTACCGTTCGGGGTGCTACAGGCTATGTCTATATATGCTAGGACTAATGCTATCGGAAGGCAAACCTCTGCAGGAGCAATGTCGAACCGCCGGACAGAACGCAACGGCCCTGATACAGACTAGCACTCCCACCCTAAAGGCTTGAGAAAACGAAGGTCTGGCTCGGAGCGTGGTCTTGCTATTTCAAATGCGTTCTGCCAGCGTGCATCCCGCCTGTGATCAATAAATCTTCTCCAGTAACGTAACCGCTAGCATCACTCAACAGGTACACTGCAGCACCCTTCAAATCGCTCCTATCTCCCATGCGACGCATTGGTGGCTCGGTCACAAAGACCTGAGCCAGCGCCGGGCGTGTGTCAGATATTGATAAGGTCATATCTGTCATCATGTACCTGGTATTCGTGAGTAGTTGCTTCGATGATAAGCAAATTTGCTTGACTTACCCTGGAGATATCGAGTTCACTCGGATGCGTTTCTCTGCGAGTTCAACGCCCAATTCTCGCACTAGGGACAGTATAGCCCCCTTGCTCGAGCAATAGTCGCTGAGGTATTGCATCTTGCTCGCTTGATATGCCGTGATTGAGGCGATCATGAGGATAGACCCGCCCTGGGCATGGTTGTCGTCCGCCTGCTGCTTCACCATTTGCTCAGCAGCAAGTTGCGCCGCAAAGTAGCTCCCAAATACGTTGATACTGAAAGTGCGCTGGACTGCCTCGAGGCTGCGCTCGAGAAACGGCTGATCGGGACATATTCCAGCTGCGGTTATCCTCGTGGCAATCAGTGGACTTTCGCACAAACGAGTGGCGTGACTTACAAACCGTCAATGCGCCCAAAATCTTTCACGACGGCCTCGAAAGATGCTTTAAGGACATCATACTTGGTGATGTCAGTCCTGCAAGAATCAATATAATCGATCGTCGAGCTTTTCGGACTGCGACGACTCACTTGTAGAATTTAGCTTTTACTCCGTAACCTCTTTGAAGAAGTGCAAAATGCTCATGTGGCTCGTCTAGGATGTCCAAAATAGCAACATCGCTGCCAGCTTCGGCAACCGCGAAAGCAAGTGCGAGCCCAATTCCCCGGGCACCTCCCGTAATGACGGTGACACGACCCTTCAACGAAAACAAGTCGTGAATCGTTCTCTTGATGTATAAATCATTCGAGCGGTCGAGATTTTGTGCGTCGCTCAGGTTCGGCTTGCCTGTGGACTCCATGATTGAGGTGCTTTGACTTTTGGCGCATCCACGCCTGCGGAAGTTGGTTCGAAAAAGCGCCTCCAACTTGACGCGCTCTTTTTATATATACTCATGTCGCCGGAAAATGATTAAATTGCCAAGATCGGCTTCACCGGTAATAGACCGCTTTGAAGAGAGTTTAGCTCAGTCAACTCTATGAGTTATCCTCAATATTACCTCAACACCATAAGGATTATTAGTGATATAAATACGTTATGTATAAACGCTTTATATGCGCTATATTATTATACGACGGAGTTAAATTATTATCATGTGGTTACTATTTGCAGCGTCTAAGAATAACGACACCTCATTTTCTGGTTTTCTGCACGTGATTTCATGATTTTCCGGCGACATGAGTACATATATGCTGCCAAGAGGAGAGTTCATGGACCCGCATCTGCCTCGGAAAATGACTTGCGACGAATGTATACAGTGCGCTCCTGCGGGCAACAATCTTGAGCTTTTCCTTCGCATCTCCCACACTGCTGTCGGACGACGACGACGATAACAACATTTTTATCATGGTCCAGAATCACGCGCTTGTCCTCGGAGCGTCTGGGATTTCTGGCTGGTCCCTGCTCAACCAGCTTCGTTCATACCCGTCGGCAGACACGTGGAAGAGAATCACAGGAACAACAAACCGGCCGTTCTCACTCGAGCAAGCGAGAATTCCTGCTGAAGACCGAATCAAGATTGTGAGCGGCATTGACCTGGTTGGACCAGTGGACCAGATTGTTCGAGACTTTAGAGAGAAGGTCCCCGATATCGACACTGTGACACATGTATTTTTTACAGGTAAAGTTAACCCTCGGGATATGCGACCCAGATGGATCTAATTCGGGCGCAGCCTACATTCAGAAAGACAGCTTTCAGCAATTGAAGGAAACCAACACTCTCCTTCTCCAGAATTCAGTCAAAGCGATCGAGACCATTTCTCCCAATCTCCAAGTAATCATTCTTCAGACCGGTGGGAAGGGATATGGTCTGGAATTTTCGAAAGAGGTGCAGATCAGCCCGCCGTTGCGCGAGGATCTGCCACGGATCCCGAAGCCGTGGTACGACAATATTTTCTACTACACACAATACGACACTCTGAAAGAAATGGCTGAAGGCAAGCAATGGACGTTCTCGGAGATCCGACCGGACGGCATCGTCGGTTTTGTGCCCGGCAGCAACGCGATGAACATGGCTCAAGGTATTGCGATCTACCTTTCACTTTGCAGAAGGGTTTATGGCGAAAGGGCGCACATACCTTTCCCCGGGTACGAGCATGGATATCATTCCACGCACTCAGATACTTTCCAGGACTTATTGGGGAAGATGGAGATCTATGCGTCGCTCAACCCTGACCGTTGCGGGGACGGCGGTGTCTTCAACATTGCTGACAAGGACGAGCCAGACACGTGGGCGGAGGTGTGGCCTGGGATTTGCAAATACTTTGGCCTCCAAGGCGTACCGCCACAAAAGGAAAGCAAAGGCATGCAAGAGTTTGTTCAAGAGCATATGGGAGAATGGCAAGAGCTTTGCACTAGCCAAGGTCTAGACCGAAAGGCTGTGGAGTCGCAAAACTGGGGCCATGTTCACTTCATGCTTGTCGAATTCGACTTCGACAGACAGTACGACTTGTCACGCGCACGTGAGATTGGTTTTACTGAGTCAATCGACACTGTGCAGGGCTACCAGATTGCTTTTGATCGTATGGCAGCTGCGAAAATCATCCCGAAATTCTAAAGGGATGCGGGCTCGGTTCATAGAATGAAATCAATCAGTCATGGTGCATTCTCGGCCTGATGTCGAAGCCACAGGTTTCTCATGCCTTCGTACAGTTTTCTGAGAGTTTTTCTAGTCCAGTTATCGCTTACTGATATGGCAGCGCCCGCAGACCCCTTGCTGTGCCCTCTACTAGATACAGCTCAGCAGTGGCAAAGCGGAAGAGGAACTATCCAGTTGCCCGCGTGCAGGTCCTGTACACGGCTAGTTTTCCGGTAATGGCTGAGCTGCAGCGAGGCAAGAACAGTTCCAGACCAGACTCCCGGAAATTGATTTCTACCCAGAGATGACAGACAATGATTTCGCAGTCAAGAGCTTCCGAAACCTGATCTTTGATATCTGTATGCAAAACGGAGCGGATATGGAGGTTCCGCTGTCGGTATGGCTGCAATCGGGGTCGCTTTGTGGAAGTATGTGATGCGCCTCAACCCTGCGGATCCCGAAGGGTTTGATCGCGAACGATTCGTGCTGTCCAACAGTATGTGGAAGTATTCGCCTTAAACAGATGGTCTTTGACGAGGAGCCACCGGTGCCTATGCTACGTCACCGACTAGAGAGATATTCTTGCACTACGCATGCCGTCGGGGCTGGGAAAAGAGAGTCCAGAACACAATGCAGCACCAAGAGTTGAAGCGAATCTAGTATCAGCTAATAAGAAGAAGCCTGACGTTTTTGAACACATGTCAGTCCAAAACAGCTTAGCATCTACAAAGTATTCCGCCCTGATGCAGTGAAACTCAAGACTAATATAGGGTGCCTAGATATAGCTCATTTTCCAAGCGAAGACGTATCTTCAGCCTCAGCGCTTCCCTGACCTGCATCCTGCAGACATGTCACCTCCAAGAAAGGCAGGCGCCAGTGCGCTGATTTAGGGCTTCTAGTACAAGAGTTCCTCTCACTCAAGCCTATCAAGCCTTCACGAGAGGGCTCGCTCACCCCGAAGGAGCTCGGTTACACCTAGTATTACGGAGGCACTGGCACCGTGACCTCAAAGTCTCAAGAAACGCTCACATAGCTTATATGCTATCATGCTAACACTACTGTGTCTACGCCTTAACAGCCTGCAGATGCGAACTCTGCCCTCCTAGCGCCTCCGGCTTAGCACCTTCCCCTGACTTCGCAACCGAACTCGACACCACCTGTCCCTGCGCCGCCCTCTCCCCACCTGACCAGATCTTCTGCTCTTTGCCATGCTCGACTCCCTTCGGCGCGCTGGCCGGCTGCCTCTCGGAAGACAACGCACCCATTTCCCTCGCATCAGCCGGCGGCGGCTTCATGGTCAGCGACGTATCCTTCAGCGCTTCCACACCCACTTCCCCCTCTCGGCTTCCCGCTGCATAACCACCCGATCCAATCGGCGCGACCGGCTCTACCTCTTCGTCCGTGGCAACCGACTCCGCCATCTCCTTCTCCATCTGCGGCGACTTTCCTCCCTCGACGGCCTGCTGCTTCCTAGCCACAAGTCTCTCCTCGGCGGACAGCTTGCCCCACTCCCCACCGAAGGTGATGACGGATGCTTTCTTTCCGTGCACCGTAAACGGTCCCTTCCCGCGCTGGAGTCCCTCGTCGGGGCTGATGTGGAGACAGTCGTCTGCGGCAGCCGTCCCGTTGCTTCCGACGGAGTCTTTGCCCTTGTGGGCGGAGCGGCGGTGGGAAGTTGAGCCGTGCGAGTCCCGGAGGGTACGGTGGAGGGATCGCCTGACCCTAGATCTAGACTCTGGGGAGCCGGCTACGGTGTTTTGGGCCGGGCGGTCCGTAATGGAGGAGATGGAGGAGGCGGTGCCAGGACGGCCGCCGTCGATGGCGACGCCGATGCCGTTCTCGAATGCTGCTCGAGCGGGGTCGTCTGGTGGTGCGGGGGTTGCGTAGCGGCTGGGTACGGAGGAGATGCTGGACTGGCTGACAGAGGAGACAGAAGGACGATGTTCGAGGACATCGGGCCGCGACGATTGCGCAGGGGAGCTGAGGTGGTCTGATGGCGGAGACTCGACGGTCAGAGGTGGTATCTTCCACCGAGCTTGCGGATGCTGTGGCGTCAAAGGCGAGATGGCTTCTGGAGGTGTGCGGAAGACGTCGCTCGCGGCAGCCTCGCTCTCTAGTGAAGAGTTGGTGCCGGGGCGGAGGGTGAAGGCCTGCGGAGAATGCATGACGGGCGACGTCGGACTCTTCTGGCTTGAGATGACTGTGCTAGCTTTGGAGTTGAGTCGAGCTAGATGACCGCCTTTCAGGTGTCTCGGTGACGGTTCAATAGCACTACCAGTTCGGACCTGCTCAACCCGGGCTTGAGACTCGCCATTGGACCGTCTTTCTTCTTCGAGATCCAGCGCAAGAATGTCCCGGTGGCACTTCATACGGCAAATCTCGACGCGGGTCCACTTGAGCTTCGCCGACATGCGCCCGGCTGCATGTACCACGTGCTCTCGAGTCTTGGGCTGGATAGGTGCCATTATCTGCAGGTGCCTCGCATCCCTCAGCTGCTCGTCCAGCTGCTTGATGGTGTTGCTTAGCCTCTCTTCAGCCTCACTAATCCTCTGCAAGACGTGGTCTCTCCGTGCAGCTGCGATCTGTTGTGCGAGCTGTGTATCGATCCTTCCTCTCTGGATAGTCACTTCGCCCGTCGCAGTCTGTACAGAGGTTGTGGAATAGTCAGAGTCTAGCCTGCGCAGGCCGCGGTGCCGCTGCCCGTCGTAGTTACCTCCGATAAGCCCTCTTGGTCGTGTCCCGGACGTTTCGAACGCAGCTGTGTAATTGAGTTTACCGAGCCAGTCGTTCATGTCGCGTTCGCTATCTGCAAGGAAGACCTCTTCGGCACCGCCTTTCGCATAGATGAAAAACGAATGCTTGTGCTTCTTGTAAGTGGCATCGTGAACCGCGACAGCGCCGTCCATAGGTATGACGTGGTCTGGTTTGAAATCTTGAAGCGCCGGTTTGAAGACGACGGGAACTCCGCCATGGCCATGCTTCTCGTTGAGCTCGAGCTGATGCATCAGCGACTTCACCCACATCGCGTTCTTGAAGAAGGACAGGCCTGACCGCGTCAGTATTGCTCCCCACTCTTGCCACGGTGAGCGCGCCGCCTTTCTTTTAGTGTCTTTCCGCCAAAGGATCCCGACTCTGGTGACTGGCATCTCGACAAGACCCGCTTGGGAGTCAAGGGGATTCTCAATCGTGGTTGGAGACATGAAGGCTTCAGGTCGAGAGCGTGCGGAAACTATCTGGATTACGCCACATCTGGCAAATGAGTTATGCAGATACTTGATATCGAGCCCGGGAGCGGTGCCGGCGTACGCGTAGGGATCGTCGAGGTTCATAACGTCCTTTATAGGCGGGCGCAGAACGTCCATCTTCCCGTCTAATATGATTGTGTAGGGGTCAATAGGCTCCTTGGTGGCTTTCTTGACGGGATCGGCTGCAGCACTCTTGATAAGGTCTTTCGTCTTCTTCCTGCGGGAGGCTGTGCCCTTAATCTCAAACTCGTCGTGGATGTGAATAAAAGGTGTATAGACGATGTTGTCGTAGATGCATGCGAGCACGTCATCCGCGGGGACGCCGTCAGCGCGGCAATTTTTGATGTAGTCTTGCCTTTGCATCTTCCGCTTGTTGTTGGGGTTGAATACATCGGTGTGCAACATAATGATTGAAAAAGTAATAAAATGTGCCTTGTCTACGTTGAGTCAGCGGAAGAAGGCAGGCACGAGCGGTAGGGATTGCATACCTGCGGATACAAAGATGCCAGGATTGCACTCGCAGTACCTCTCGGCGAAACTGCCCAACACTCTATCGATCTGCTGCGTCTCGTGTGGTAACTCGACCTCCATTAGCATCTTTCGAATTGCCATGTCTATCGGATCACCGAAGAAGGTAAGTCTGCGCATGTAGCTTCGCATGACGGCCATAAGAAACGGATCGTCGGACTTGGCTAGGATGGTTCCGATCAAGCTGCGGTTCACTGTCTCCTCGAGTCTTTCCAGATATCTACCGGGCGACTCTCCATCCTCACGCTCAGGTATGATTAAGTGCTCCCGGCTGATGTTGAGCGAAGTGGAGTGCGAGTTCCGGCCTGATGTGGGAGGAAAAGATCGACCGGGAGACCCGTGCCGAGGAGAGTCAGGACCAGAATCCTTTCGTAACCTGTGACCCAGCCCAAACAGATGGCTGAAACTGTTCCGCCCGGCGGTCGAGGTGGAATTACGTCCACTTGGCGCGAAGGGTGGCGTAGGCGGTTGTCCATGTTCAGGATGCTCGCTGGTCGATCCCATGGTAGAGGAACGCTCTCGGAGAGTCAGACGCATTGGAGGTGCTAGAGCGGGTGACGACCTAGAAGATCTCGCAGACGTGGTCGAATCATTACGCAGCAGTGCTGAGACGAAGCTTACAGTTGACGGCGCGAGTGCATTTTGGAAGGGCAACGGCAATGGCTGAGTCGCAAGAGGGGAGCTGTTTGCAGTGTTGGAGCGGCGTATTGCAGTCAAAGGAGGGCTGTAGTCTCCAAGCGAGCGGACAGGAGAGCCGGAACTCAGAGCGCTTGTAGAAGCACGAGGAGTGGCAGGAGCTGTGTTTGGCAGTTCCGGTGGAGGTATCTTAACTGGCAACGGGAATAATGAATTGCGGTTCTTCTTCTTTCGCGGCAGACTAAAGAGGGTCTTGTTGTGTGATGGATGCGTCGCAGGCGTAGCAAACGTAACATGGTCTGTGGATGTATTGGAGCTTGCGTCTGACCGGGATGAGTCTGAGTATCTTGCGGCAGGCGGCACCAGTGGGGAGTTTGCCTCAGTTCCAGGATCTGAAGGCGCCTTGCGAGCGTGGTTGACAGACAGTCGACCAGGTTCGCCAGAAGCGCCGACAGCCTCCCTCAGAGACCCAGCTCCGCTTTCCATACCGTTCTCAACGTCGTCTCTTCTCCTCTCCGTTGACTTCCGCCCGAAAGAAAGCCTTCCGGCGCTTGGTTCATCCGAGTTCCGCCTTCTCGAAGACAGCAAGAATTTGGATTTCTTCCTCTGAGGTTTGTCCCCCATCTCTATGGTCGGCGCCGTCATGATGATCGCAGGGGCTGGTGCTGATGTAGCGTCAGTAGGTAATTCGGGTGAGACATGCGCCTACAGATTGTTTGGTGCGTACCTGCAGCGATGGCGGGCACCGGCGGGACCGGTTCTGCAGTTTGTGCCTGTGCTCGCGCCTGTGCTCGCACCTTTGCCGACAGCTGTGAGTCTGACGCATGGCGGTGCCTCAACATGCTGAACCGCTTTGTGTTCGGGGTTGGTTCCTGGATAGGCGGAGACGGAGCTGGCGGTTCCACGGACGGCCTGGGCGACTCGCCGGCCAGATCGGGCGTGCTGCCATCCTGCAATGCGGCACCACGGTCTGGATGGAGGAATTCGGCAGACGCATTGGGGCGCGAGGCCTGCTCGCTGCGGCGGAGGAAGAAGCTGGTTGGGTCGAGGGTGCTACGCCGCTTCAGGTCTCTGTCGCTCCGTCTGGGTCGAACGCCTAACAAAGGCATCGCGGGGCATGAGGGCAGGCCGGCTCATTCAGCTGGGTGACGGCAGCTTCAGGGCACGGCACTGGTCAGGCCGAGTAGACAGAAAGGTGCGAGGACAGGGAGCTGGAGATGTCAGCCGCAAGAGATGGTGGTGCGGTACGTAAGGCTGAGGGCGTCAAGCCAGCGGGTGGTCAGAGTCGCTGCGGACAAGGGGATCCGCACTGCATACCATACCAGGGGAGTAGGGGAGCAGGGGAATAGGGACTGCAGAAACGAGTGACTAGGGCGTCGAGTATAGATGGTGCAGTGTCGAGTAGAGGCGGAAGTAAGAACAGCATGCAGCAGCGCAGAGCTGAGCCGAGAGTCTCTGTTGGAGCATGTACCTACTCATGTTCTTTTGCAGCAGGGCTCTCGTGGATGCTTCGGACCTTGGGACTCTGACGCGACGCCCCTTGGCCCGTTCCGTGGGCCTCAGGCCTGCTGCGGGTTCATCCTTCCGGCGCCTTCTCCGCTCCACCTGGGCAGCCTGGGCAGCCTGGGCAGGCCAGGTCAGGCACACGACCACCACAGCTATCAACATACTCGTACATGCTGATGATGCTGCCGGCACTCGTTGCGAGCTAACATCAGCATGCGACTCCATCTACCCACCCTCGCAGCCCTGCTGCTGGCGGCTCCGCCATTGAGCGCGACATCCCCCTACCACCACCACCAAGCATCGCAACAACAACCTATACAGCTATGGCGGAAAGCACTGAACAAGATCGGTGCAGTAAACTGGGCCCACCATGGAGCCAAGACGACAATTGCCACGGCGGATGGTGAAGAGAGGGAAGTCGAGCGACAGCAATTGCCCCCAGAGCTGCTCTCGCGCTATGGCACGGATGTGGTCTGGAGGTTCAACCTCACTTCGGCAGAGGACGCATTGGCTCTGGCAAAGGCCGCAGACCAGCTAAGACTCGATGTGTGGGAATTCAACGAGAACTGGGCCGACGTCAGACTGGCCAAAGATGCGGTGAGTGGGCTATCGTGAGGTCTGCTGCGACCATCCTGATCGTCTCAGGTATCCACGCTCCTCGACCTCTTGCCGCCATCCCTCCGACAGTCCCATACACCTCTGTTTGGCGACCTCGAGCTCGCCGAAGCCGTCTTCGCATCTTACCCGTCGTCCACAACCCCCATGACACCATCGCCACGTTCCTTCACTCCGTCCCTCCACCCCCCAAGCACCGACATCTTCTTCCAAGAGTACCGCCCTCTTTCCGTCATAGCACCCTGGATGCGCCTCATGTCCTCCATCTTCACCACACACGTGCGCTTCCTCAGCATCGGCGTCAGCTACGAAGGGCGCGACATCCCAGCCCTCCGCCTCGGCGTACACCCCAAGAACAACAAAGGCAAGCCCAGCGGCCCCCGCAAGACCATCCTCGTCACCGGCGGCAGCCACGCTCGAGAATGGATCAGCACCAGCACGGTCATGTACGTCGCCTGGAGCATCATAACCTCGTACGGCAAGTCCGCGCCCGTGACCAGCATGCTCGAGTCCTTTGACTGGGTCTTCATCCCGACGCTGAACCCGGATGGCTACGTGTATAGCTGGGAGACGGACCGCCTGTGGCGCAAGAGCCGGCAGCCGACCGGCAGCAAGCTCTGTGTGGGCATAGATCTGGATCGCTCGTATCCGTTCCACTGGGACGGCAATGTCACGCGTGAGAACCCGTGCAGCGAGAGCTATGCTGGCAAAGAAGCTTTCGAGGGCGTGGAGGCGAAGCGCTTTGCTGAGTGGGCTAAGAACGAGACGGAGCACAATAATGTCACGTTTGTCGGATTTCTGGACCTGCACTCTTACTCCCAGCAGGTGCTGTGGCCGTACAGCTACAGCTGCGAGGCGGAGCCGCCTGGGTTGGAGAATCTGGAGGAGCTGGCGCTGGGACTGGCGAAGGCGATGAGGCTTACAAGGGGCGGGGCTCATTATATGGCGGCCTCTGCCTGTGAAGGCAATGTCGGCTTCAGGAGGTCAGAATCTGGCGAAAAGAAAGGCGGGATATTCCCGCGCTTCGAGAGCGGTGGAGGCAGCGCGCTAGACTGGTTCTACGAGGAACTCAAAGTCGAGTATGCGTACCAGATCAAGCTGCGCGATACGGGAAGTTATGGGTTCTTGTTGCCGAAGGGGAATATTGTACCTACGGGCAGGGAGGCCCTTGACGCTGTGTATTACTTGGGCAAGTACCTGATGGGCGAGGTGGGTTTCCAGGAGTCGGGCAACCTGGGAGGCTCGCCACAGAAGGCAGCATCTTGGGATGATGCGACGATACAACCGCACGAGGAAGAGGAAGGGCCTTGGGAGCTGAGACGGCGCCGACTGTGATGAGTTCTCCACAAAACTAACATGTACATCTTGCTGTATGGCACGTTCTGTGAACATTATAAAAGCTGTCAACAATCAATGATACGGGCTATTATACGAATCTTCTGTTGGAGATGGATTGAGAAGTTCTTCATCTAGCTTGCAGCTGGTAGTGAACTCTATTTATGCAGTTGCGAGACTGAACCACACAGCGAGCTACAGGGAAATAGAGATCAACGATCATGACGGCACTCTTGATTGCTAGAACTTCTGAGCCCTCTATCGTCTAGAAGTCATGGCTGCCAATTTATTACCTGCGCGGTAAGAAGCCTCCCGTGTCCGGATTGACGGTGAATGCGCCTAAGTCGCCGTCTGTTGGGTGTGGCATTGATCCCAAATGTAAGATGATGCTCCGTCATCTATACGGAAGCCCCAAACAATCCTCTGTCATGGCGCTGACCCTGGACATCTCCGGAAACGCCCAATGCCTGGAGAGGGCCTGCTTGGCTCACCTCCCAGCGCACAGCGCTGCCGATTCAGTGCTCTTGCATAGAAGTCTCTATGACTAGTTGCGCATGCTCTTCAGTCCCTCTCGAACATACAAAGCTCAAACTCAACATCCCCCTCCCTCATCTTAGTATCTCGAATCTCCTCGCCCACAAACTCCTCAAGCTTCGCCTTGCTCGCTCTAACCCAGCCCCGCCTCTTGCCCTCCTCGCCCTCCAAATCGAGCGGGAAGAAAGTGTCGCAGTCATACTCCTTGTATATCTTCGTAAGCAGGACGCGTTTCGCTTGCGGTAGGTCCAGCGCCGCACGATAGAGGCTACTCCCGCCGATGATGAACATTTTGCCGATCGGCGGGAGGCTGGTAGAGGCATCTCCCGTGCCTGTGTCTTCCTTCTCACCAGCTGGTCTTAAGCATCCCACCGCCTCCTCCAGACTCGTCGCCACCACAATAGCCTGCTCGCGCGCCTTCTCCGGCTCCACACCCGCCAGTCGCCCACTAGACGTGACAACGACGTTTACGCGGTCCCTGAGCGGGCGGAACTTGGGGGGTATGCTCTCCCACGTTTTGCGACCCATAATGACTGCGTTTTTTGTTCCTGGGGCCGAGGAGTGGGGCGGGCGCTTCGTGACGCGTGCGAAGTAGGCCATTTCGGACTTGAGGGATGGCCAGGGGAGGGTGCCATTCTTGCCGATGCCTAAGTTTTGTGTGGCTGCCACGATGAGGGTAAGTTGGGAGCGGTGGGGAGGCATTGGTGCATTTGCTGGTGTGGTGGTCATCGTTTGGGATGTTGATGCGGTTGGTTGATGGAGAGGGACGCGATCAGTCGAGGTTGTCCTGAGTCGCCAGCACGCTTGCACGTGCCTGCATTATTATACTACTTGCTGTGACAGAAGCCGGCTTTCCTTGATAATACATATGTATCTACAATGCTACTATATATACGCAAAATGCTATACTGGCCCATAACGTCGGTTATGGCTTTCAAGTATCATAAGGGAGTGTAGAAACCCCTCTGATCTAAATGTCCTAATTTGCGCACACGCAAGCTGGCATCTTCGACTTTGCTAATACCACTTCCTGTTCACCTCAGCTCGAAGTCCTGTTTCTGCATAAGTCCCATGCCCCTTTTTCGAACCTCGAACACTTCGCCGTCCATCATTGAATGAACATAGCATTCGCTGTACAGTCAGCAAGCAGCAGCATCTTGAAACGAACTCGAGCGCTCACCCTACGAACTCATAGTATACATGGGAGTCTGGAACGTCACTGGCTGGCCTTGGAATCGGAGCATTGTCCTGTGAACTCCCGTTGCTAGGACTGAGAGACTTGCAGCGCTCACACAATATCAATTTCTTGCTTGCAGGCTGGCCGTTGACAAACTTCCGGAGCACGACGGGGACGCTGCAGCCAAAGAGAATGCAGATCAAATCTCCCTTCTTGACTCTAGAGGGTGCCAGACCGAGAACCGGCTGTGGCGAGAGGCAATCGTGCCGACATGGTAGCTTGTCCAGAACTATAAGCCTTCGAGACCAGACCATCCCTTGAACACGTTCCAGGAATTCCCTCGTAGCGGAAGGGCAATCGTACATGATGATTTCTCCGGTGTTAAGGTCTCCTCTTGCCGGCTTTCTGCTTAAGGCGTCCCGGCAGGCCATGTGCCAACGCGAAGGCGGCCTGTAACCGTTGGCGTCTCGGTTTCCGACCAGAAGCCGCCAGAACTGATGCTCGGTAAGATCGTCTGATCTGCTCCAGCTGACAGCATCGATCCATTCAGACGGAATTATCCCCGCTGTTGCGGGAGCCTTTTTCTCTTTGATTGTGCTTAAAACGAACCCTCTTACGAACAAGCTCTTGTCGTAACCCGCCTTCATCATCCACACCGCCGGATAAGACCCTGCCGCCTTGTAATTCCACGTGTCCATGCCGGGTCTGCCAACAAGAGGGTCGGCGTTGATCCGCCGGTAGACTCCGTTTACACCAAGTCCAAAAGCGCTATTAGAGAGTTGCGGGATCCAGGAAGGTAGACCCGGTAGATCAGGTGCCCATGGGCGACAGATCATATCCAGAGAACGGGATCGCGTGATGATGGACTCAAGAACACCTTTGAATACATGGAAGATGTCCTTAGTGTAGTCCACTGCGATTCTCCTACTTACCATAGCGCTGAGGAGCATGGTGACCGCTTTTCTTCTCTTCTCAGTGAGCTGTTCAGTCTCACCTCGGACAGTGTCATTGCTACGAGGATGCTTCCCCGGTCGATGCTCAGGTAGCATGCAATCACCAGTCACCGAATGGTGTTCCTGCAGTCTCATACAATCGGCGGCCTTGTCTATTCCCCCAGTTGTAGTACCCATGGATTCAGTGGCACGGTCAGCTATTTGATCCTCGTCATGGTCATGTATGGCTGGCGTCGACGTGATGAGGTCTCCTCCAGCTGGTACCAGATTTTCGGAAAGGGTGTGTAGAGATGCGGCTTCCGTGCATATGGAAGCCGCAGCACTTGAACGCCGATACAGCTGTGAGGCTGTGATCTTTGGTTCCAAGGACAACTTCTCTGAGGACACGTGAGAGGTCGCGGAGGGCAGCCCGGCTACTGGAGCGGTACAGCCTGGCTGCTGTGCGGAAGCCTTTTCAGAGTCCATTACCCAAGCATCCCTTGCGGCTGGACGGGCGTCATTCGCCAGCCACAGTATAGCATAGACCGTATCTCGCGGTTCGGATGCCTCAAAAGCTGACAGTGACGACATCAAGGCTTCGAGTGAGCGCACCTTCTCCATGATACGGCCATCTTCGGATTTGCGAAAGAGATTTTCGGCTGCGGATACGAGTCGCACGGCCCCTAGTTCGGTCAGGTCGCCGAAGTAATCCGGATGGTTTCGGAAGGCTGTCGACTCGCGGAATAGTTGCCTGATCTCGTATTGGTTCCGTTCAAGGAGGGATATCACGTCTGCGAACTCTCTCCAAGGCACTGAGTCTTTGCCACAATGCAGAGTTGCTCTCTTAGCCAAAGCAATCTCCTGAATGATCCAGCGCCGGTTGAACCACGGTCGTCTCATGAGCGCAGAGAGGGCCGCCCATTCCTTTGACGCAAACGAATCCCGCACGAGCCGGTCGAAATCATCCAGGTCCAAGCATTTCTTGACGAACTCCATTGCTTTTGCGCTGTCTCCCTCTTCCACGCCGAGCCATACGCGAACGTGCTCTGCGCCATTGTAGATCTGGGACATCTTTCCGATCTGAGAGCTCTTTTCGTTCTCATCTTCTTGATCTATACAGAGTGCGTCGACCCAGAGCAATCTGTAAGTCTGCTCGGACCGAAGCTGGCGCAGGGCCGCCTCCAGATTTGGCGTTATCGCAATGCGGTGCGCTTCACTGCCAGCAAGCACCTCAATGAAGAAACCCCCCCTCTTTGGTCCCCAATAATAAGATAGGGCATCGTAAGGCTCTGCCACCTTCAGTGTCAGTCCGGGTTCTGGGTGATCAGCATACCGAGGGGTGCTAGCGGCGCGAATGATCAGAGTGCACCTCAGATCCATAGTGCCCGATCCAGGATGGAGTTTGAGGAGGCGGATTTGGTCATAGCCGAGACGGTCTTGATTGAGGCCGAGTGGTGAGTGCTTCTTGTAATCGTACCCTTCCATCACGCACCTGGAGGTAGCCGCGCGAAGAGTTTAAAATCCGTGTAAGCTAGCATCAGATGTAATTCAAGAAACCGCTAGAAGTACGGAATAAGTTTGGAGACGGAGAGCTTGTTTGCAAGCGTATGTTATAAAGATAGGGTTGAAAGTACGGCGTAGAAGAGCAAAGTATAGATGCAAAGGGATCTGAAGAGGGAACAGTGTTCGTCAGGGCGTAGTGTCGTTCGGCGAGGGGATCTTTGATAAGAGACGGCCAGTCATCTAGGATACTTACGCCTACTAACATTCCTCCAGTCCCAAAGACGTCCTCGGGGCGTACTGTCGCTCAGCTCAGATCTACAGTCATCCCTGCGTTCCGCCAAATCGCTAGGGAGCTATCTTCGGGGGCAGAGCGGCAGATCTAGGTCCATGCTTACCTGCTCCCCATTGAGATGATTTGCTCCACGCAGCCGCTATGATGTCTTGACCATGGAAGGCTATCAAGCGGAGAGAATTATATGCCACTGAACACGGTAAGAAAATCCTGTTTCTGAGGCATGAGTGTCGCATTGCGTGTCTGCCCTAATTCTAAACTTGACGCCTCACCGGTACATTCGCCCCGTGTTTAGCCTCGTGGTTGCCTTGCGTCCCATCCTTCTGCTTCGTTGCTGAAAGCGAGAAGAGGAGACGCATCAGGGTGCTGGTGGCGTCCAGTTGCGGTTAGAGCTCTCGTGATGGAGTGAAGAACCTTGAACGTGCAGGCAAGGCGCAGAGCCACGATTGAACCACCACGCATCTTCCCGCCCATCTGAGCCTCGATGCTTAACCAATGCTGCTCATAATTGACAAGGCTAAGTCGCAAGGCCGCCTGGTGTATCTAGAAGGTGCAGCGCAGCGCCTTGCTACATGCTCAGCCATGACATACTTGCGAGGCCTGCACACATCGCTCTTGCTTGGTCTAAATATATAGAGGATTAGGATCCGCCGGGTCCGCCTCTCTCTCACAATGCAGCTAATGGATTACGTGGAGATGTATACACCGACAAAGGTTCGTCACGCGACCGGCTTTATTGCTATATGCGCAGAATAGCTAACGTGGAGGCAGAGGATCGCATCTGAGCCACAGCCTTGGTCAACTATCGGAATGCCACAGGTCTCTCTAGACGCTGCTGGTCTCGTCGCTTTGGCCGACCTTGCTACGACTGCGTACCGGACAGCACTTACTGGCACATCAGCCTTTCTGGATGTTTTCGTGCTCTGCCCCGGCCTGCATCGGCAACAGACGGCGCCAGGGCTCAACGGCGGCGAGTATCCAGCCGTTGCTGCCATGACCAGCGGCTACGTCTTCCGGATCGAGAATCCGGCAACAGTCGTTTACCTCCAGAAGGTCGGCCTGACAGGCCAACTAACGACGTTGTCCGTTACCAAAACCAGGCATCAGCACCGAAGGCTGGCGGGATTGCTATCCATGCTCTACACGGTTGAAAACAGTACCTTCATCTCGTTCGTGGCGTACATGTGTGCCGTCGCTGCGACAATCATCGTACTATCCCTCATGATCGTCTTAGAAGACTGGTGGGGCGTCTTTGTTATCCTTCTCCTCATGTTTGCCCGGCTCTGCAACAGCTTCGTAATCCGCAGACGCAGTCAACTTGGCTGGCAAGGTGCCAGCGAACCCGGTAAAAATGGCGATTTGCTTGTTCTTTTGAGCCAGGACCGATGGATCCGGATGCGTGGAGCCGTCGATGATCTGAAGGCTGTTACCTCCGGCCAGTGGCTCCGAGACCCAACTTTCATCGAGAGCTCAGTCAGCGCGTTTGCGACTCTGCTGGTGTACCTAGATGCAGCTCTAGCCAGCAATGTCAGCCAGCTGGGCAAAGTGCTTCTACTGGTGCTCTTGGTCAGTTCGGCGGCGCTTTTATCCATCGCGAATGTGAGGACCGATGAGTTGCAGATGCATGGATACATCGTCGAAGTCAACGGTTCACGCAGGAAGTACGAGAGGAGGCTGCAGATGGCGGAAGAATTAATCAAGGAGTCAGGAAGAGATGATTGGGCAGTGCAGCTGGGCATGATCAGCCGAAACGTGGACGATACTACAAAAGCCAAGCCCGAAGGTGCGGTGACAATGTGAGACGGGAAGTTGGTCAGAAGAACGACTACTTCTACTAAGAAAACCTCGAGAACACCGAACCCCACAAATCACGAAGGCTGTGGCGACGTTCATGCCGATGATCAAGTGATCCGTAGCCCGTGAACATGTCCGCGTCGCCAGCCAGTCCCACGCGTCCGCCCATCTCTGGGCCCTCATTGGTGAATTTTACTCTTTGCACTCTGGCTTTTCTTCCATTCCAACCATCATTATCGTTGTCCGTTGCGTGGAACACCGCCACAGTCTCCTCTCCTAGCTTCATGAACATCCCGTGACCTGGCGCATACGGTCCTCTCCCTGGTGCGTTTTCAATCAACGGTTTGTTGCTCTTTCGCCAACTTCTCGGGTCCATCGGGTCGCCGCCTGTGTACTGTAACGTCGCCATCTTGTAGTCTTTGGTCCAGGATCCGGCACACGAGTACACAAGTCCCCTCCACCGCCCATCGGCTGACTCGAACCACTGCGGCCCTTCATTGATTCCATGGTCTGCAGTCCATTCCCACGGATGCTCCGGCGTCGATATTCGCACCGGTTGGCGCGCTGCCGCAGTCACAGGATCACTCAGTGGCACGATGAAGAGCTCTTGCACAAGGTCTGAAAGGTCCGCATTATCGAACGGCCATCCTGAGTACACCAAGAAGAGCCGGTTGTCGATGCTGAAGACCGTTCCATCGATTTGCCATTGCTGCTGTGGCAGGCCTCGGATGAGTCCTAGGTTCTCCCAAGTCCCGGCGGTGGGATCTGTGTCTGCTGGCGGACCGCCGAGAACGTACATTCGGTGTGATCTGTTTCCCTGAGCTGGGTGAGCACCGGCGACGTAGATGTACCAACGGCCGTCGATGCTGTGGAGTTCTGGTGCCCAGAGCTGGGCGGTGCAGTCGGTATCCGGGGGTGGGCGCCTAGATTTGGTTAGTCAATGTATTCAACTCAGAGTTGCGACTGAGCTAGAGTCACAGAAATCTATCGGTCATGCTGGCGTATGTGCGGTGGGTTCTCTGGGTACACTACCAAACTACAGTTTTTTCGGCGTTATCCTGAAAGCCTGTCAAGCTGTCTGCGGACCATAGTTCCACTCGGTCTCCGGCAGTGAATGACTGTCGCTGTTAGACCGGTGAATTGTAACGATTATGATATTACTCACAAGATAGTATTTGCCATGGGCAGAGGTTATGAATGGATCGGGAGTTGAAGTCCGTGTTATAGTAAGGAGCACGTTCTCATAGTCCGCCATGAATTGGACAACACTATAGGCTGTTGCCGTCGAGGACAGCATTAATAAGAGAGCGTACAGCAAGCGCATGATCAGCATTGTTTACTTACTGAGCGCGGATTTTCTGCAGACTTTATATCAGTTGGCAAGACTCGCCAACACGGCGCTAATACTCAGATGTGCGGTTCAGTTAGAGTGTGATCCACGGATCAGGACACCATAAGCTGAGGTTGAAAAGGGGACCCAAGAGGGAGGCGGTGCCCAAATCCCAACACCTAGACGATGATAATATCTATTCCAGAGGAGCAAGATGTTGTAAGCACAAGCATCTGACCGCGCGTTGTGAAGTGGGGCTACACCTGAGAAACGGCGGTCCTCTCGAAAGGCTTCGCTGCGCACAACATATCTGGCAGCCAAGACTTGTAGACGCCAGAGAGCTCGAACTTTCCAATAATAAGTAGGCCCCTCATCATCATCAACGTCAATTTTCTTTTATATAATTGGTGATGCGATACCGCTCAATCATGCGGCGCAGCGTCGCCCAATGCTGAAATTGGGTATCAGGCACAACCCAGATCTTTTCTGAGATGACCAGTCCCTAAACGACGCCTATCCAGGACTGCTGAAGCCCGTCTCCAAGTGCCCGGATACTTCCTCAACCACAGCGCCAGACGCCAAATCATGTGTGCCATTTCATGCCCACCGTTCCGCGCTCACGGCCTATCTTTTTCGCCCTCCACATCCTGCGCTTTGACTAACCGCCTCAACAGCTGCGCCACCGCCTTCGCATCCTCCTCCATCCTCACCTCACTCCCGCTCTTCTTAAGTGTCTCCAGCTGACCGAAGAGCCATAGCTCCTGCAGCTGGTGTATGAACGTGAGTGTTTCCTCGGCGGCTCGGACCTGTGCGCAGTGTCAGCGTAAGCAGGCTGGAGGAATGGTTGCGTACGAGGGTCGGAGGTAGGAGATAGTACCAGAGATGTGGTATGCACCTGCATCTGCAGACTGTTCTTCGCCGTAGAGTTGAGGTCCGTTTCTTCGGCCTGGGCAACTAGTAAGCTCTCCGCTTTGCGCAGCAAGCAACCCTCTCATGTGAAGCAGAACGCATACTTGAAGAAGCCCAACAGCAGCTTCAAACTGCGTGATCAGTGTGCTTGTAAGCCGATCAATGCGCTCTGCCACACCAGCCATTAGCCCAAAGCTTCATAAAGAACAGCAGCGCCGCTCTTACTGTTCATCGAAGCCGTATTCCGCATAGAGGCCTCCATATTGCCAGTGCCTATGATGGGCCTGACTCCTGGAACCTTCTGAGCAGGAGCAGAGGGAGTGACCCGACCACCGCCTGGCCGTTAATAGCTGGTGGGAGTTTGGGTCATCGGCAGCTTCGGCGTCACTTTCGAGCTTTATCGATAGGGCGGGTCTATTTTCGGAGCTCGATCGGCTTGGCAGGCACCAAGGCAGATGTAGGGCTAAGATGCATGGTGAGCAGGGGCTGTGCGAAAGGCAGAAGGCACTTTCTGGTCTTCGAATGGAGATACAGGCCGTTCGACGGTGTTACCGCAGCACGGAGAGGCATATTCTTTCGGGAGCTGGCAGGAGGTTTACACCCCTTACTTCACCCCAGCGGCATCGTACAGCTCACCGACAAACGGCGCAATGTTTGGAATATACCGCTCGAAGCCCGATGAGTTTGCCAGATCCAGAATGCGGGTAGCTCGGACAAGTGCCGCTTCGCTGACTGACACGACATACAGGCAAGCTCAATGTATTGCAGAGCGCAATCAGCTGGATATGCTGGAGGAGGATATTGTGTAACACTAATAGAGTAAACTACAACGCAGCAGTGGAGATGACCAACACGCCCTAAAACATCAGAAAGACTGCACCAGGACACAGTGTATAGGAGCATTAATGTCCACCAAGGATACCAAGAAGCAGAAGCACCAAGCATCGGCCAAGATAGCTGGAACAAGTGGCCAGAGTGCCCCGTTCACGCATCTCGTTTTCGGCGGGCAAAGATACATGCCATCCCGGGCCGAAAGCACGACGCGTTACGACAGCAGCAATCACTCATCGTCCGATTCATCCTCGCTCTCAGCCGTCTCGAGCCATTCGATGAACTTCTCAGCAGACTTACGGACCTTCTTGCTGGTGGCGAGGTCGACATACTTCTTGCTGG
>Ga0181466_1000203_pt1 | contig 21221 bp, 24 predicted proteins | sample InSIn4gowninarea_FD_119078 | JGI IMG/M metagenome (GOLD analysis project Ga0181466, IMG submission 119078) | Clean room microbial communities from NASA Spacecraft Assembly Facility at Jet Propulsion Laboratory, Pasadena, California, USA -... ... | reverse complement strand
TTTACTTGGTGGTGCTAGACTAGCTCGACAAACGCCAGCTTCAGTATATATAGCCTAGAGCGACTCAACACCTTTTTAACCTACTACGATAGACTCGAAAAGCTCCTGCGTCTACTCTGAGACTCTCGATTGGGCTGCCTGGTGTAAGTTTTTCACCCTCTTGAGTCCCTTCAGGCGTATACTTTACTAAGCTGCACAGATTCACATTGCTAGGCTCTGTGCATACTCAACTGGTCTTCTGGAACTTCCTGGCATTCATTGAGGCTCACTCTAACTCTGCAGGTACTCGAAGCATACAACACTCTCCTTCTCAACTTGAGAACTGTCAACATCAACGTCTCGGAATTGTCAATATGTCTCAGCCCCATGATGTTCTTGTGGTGTTGAGCCACGAGCGGAAATACCCTCTACATGCGAATGCACTCGCTCGAAATTCAGTCCTTTTCGCCAATATTCTCACGGAACCAAATGCTGCAAAATTGAGCAACAAGGCAAAATCCGCAGGCATCAAGATTCGCTGGCAGGTGGAACTTGTGGAGATGGAATCGGAAAAGTATCCTGCCGGAAGACTCGAGCTCGTCGTGAGTATTGCTCATTTTCGCTCGAATTGCAGACTTGTACTAATGATGATGACGCTTTCTAGAAACTGAATGCAAAGGGTGAACGAGCGAATGGTTTCTCTGGTCTTGTCATCAATGAAAATGGTCGTGTTCCGACGAAGCTTTTCGACTATTGGGAACGGGTGCTATATTCGTTCTACCGCACCAATATCCGCATCGGTGGCGCGGACATAATCGCTGCTCTCAAGGTATGCCATGGTCTAATTCAAGTTGCAGAGTATCTCGGCTGCATAGGCCTTATTGGTAAGTTTATCAACCCTTTCATGGCCCACTATGGGTCAATACAACATTCCCTAGGTCACGAAGCATCCTGCAAATGTCACCATTGCTATTCCCTAGCAACTAAACATCAATCATAGGCAAACATGTCGAAGTTGCCCTTATCAAGCATGGTCAGATACTTTTCCGCTCCATCCAGGATAGGCCGTATGCTTGGGCTAACATGTCTTTTCGCCTACAATCGGAGATTATCTTCCGGGAAGCCATAATGCACCTCTCTGGCAACTGGAATAAGTGGAGTAATGACCGGACATGCTTACAATCGCTGCGCTCGACTCCGGCAGCTAAAGCGCTCGCGGTGAAGTATCACACTCAGATCCTCATCATGTCGAAGCGTCTTGAGAACAGACTCATCAGCCACTATCCTGGCGACATGGCGAAGCCCGAAGAAGATGTTCCAATCAGGGTAAGACCCTTCCAGGGCCATTGGCCGCCTCCATGTCTTCTTTCCGGCATGAATGCAGCAAATCGCATTAGGATTTTTCAGCTAACTTCACGCAGCGCGAGGACTATGCCAAACAAGTCCTCGTCTGGATGGCACTGTCCTGGTTCCGCCAATGGTTAGGCCAGCGGCTGATCTCAGGCCGTGGCCACCACGGGCCAGATGGTGGATACTCCCTATACAAAGACATCGCCGCCGGTGGTGAGGCATACATGGACAAGGGTATCATAGAGCAGTTCCACGATATGTTTCCAATGACCAGAAAGGCGCTCACTCTCCTTGAGAAACACCTTGTCGAGATCAAGAAGTGCATGGCGGAGTGGGTCGAGAAAAGTCACTTGATGGAGAGCAAATGTCAGCTCAACGTGCAACAGTACCCCGTGAAGTACATTACGTTTGTGGAGTTTGAGGATACGGATTTCCCGTGGATCAACAAGGAGCAGGACGGCGCGAAGACGCTGAAGAGGGGCAAGCTTCCGGGTGGCAACGACATCGTGCAGCGAAATCTCGAGGCTGCGAAGAAGCATCAGGAGCAGAGCAACAAGGAATTCGGCTCGGATGATACTGATGACGAGGGCGAGGTCAAGTATGAGCACGGAAAACCGAAGGACAAGAATGCGAGTGCATATGCACGTAGTGTCAAGCGCATTCGCTCCAAATAGGCCAGTCTCTCCCCAACCCACTCAGACGCTGAAGCCTGGCATCTGGATTTGACACATGAGATAGTTACTACCCAGCGGATTTGGTGTCAAGACAGCTTGTGGACTGGAGTTCTGGGATAGAATGTTGGCGTTTCACTGGGAGAATATTTCATTTTGTACAGTGTAGCCTGATAGTACTTGGCGAGGATTTGGCCTGCCGTCTAACTACCCAAAGATAGCAATCGGACACCTCTGCTGCATTTCATGCTTGTTGTTGTGTTCTTTCCTACTCCTATCGCCTATGCTCATTCGTATCACTCATCCTCAAACCCACTCGGTCTCGGCCTTGGTCCCTTGGGTACTGTTGACGCATTAGTACATTTCTGTTACCCCAAATTTGAGACCCTGTTCCTCTCCTTCGTGGTCCTTTCGGTCTCCTCGCTTCCTCTTTTAAATATTCAAATTACGTACTGGGATACGTCTGCGGCACCTTCGCGATCCTCTCGTACCCGAGGTACCTCCTTGTCGGAACGACCACAGCAACAATTCCCGGACCAGCGAGCCCGACGCAGATGGAGTAGAAGTAGGCGGGCTTGTTGATAGAGGCCCAGCGGAGGTAGCGGAAGGGCTCCTTGAAGAAGAAGGGAGCGGTGGACATGGTGGCCTTGTGCGCGTTAGATTGACTTTTTAGCTCCAGATGTAGCGATCACAGCGTACGGTATGTGTCCAACACGAATTGCGGTTTGTGCGGGCGCGCAATGGCTTTCGCTGTATTCCGCGACGTTGGATGAGGTCGAGCTTGGCTCCCGCAGCCTCTCGGTCGGAGAAACGTCGGGGCGTGGTGGCTAGTGCTCCAGATGGCTAGTGAAGGGTGGTCTTGGCAAAGCATACGTACTCCAATTGAGAGCTGGCATGAACGCGGTTGTCAAGCTTCCACTTCCCCATACCGAACCATGAGGTGGTTATTTTCATTTCTCCTGCTTGCCCTGCTGGGCGTGGTGCAGGCACTCAGCTCGAGTGGCTCGAGACTCTTGGTCATCCTCGAGGAAGAGAGCGAGAGGGAGAAGTATAGTGTATTGTTGGAAGACCTGTCAAGTATGTATACCTGTTCCTTCTTGAACGATTGAAGCACATGGCTCGTGTGCTATGGATTTATGAATAGTATATGCTTTGATATGCCCCGAACTCGCCTCATTCCCATGATGCAAAGCTACTATTCGAATGACCTCTAGAAGCTCATCGCATTGCTCCTACCACCTTACAACAATCCTAATACGAATCATAGGTCGGGGTTTCCACGCCACCGTACACTCTCCAAAGGCAGATAAACTCTCGCTCTTCCGTCACGGCGAACGTGCCTATGACCATGTCATCCTCCTCCCCGCCAAATCGAAGGGCCTTGGCCCCGCTCTGACCGCCAACCAATTCCTTGACTTCATGAAGAAGGAAGGAAACGTCATTGTCGCGCTCTCCAGCGATTACGCTACTCCCTCCTCCGTCCAATCGCTGCTCCTTGAGCTCGACATTCAGATTCCCACAGCCAAGGGCGAGCTAGTCGTTGACCACTTCAACTACGACTCTACCTCTGCGACAGATAAACACGATGTATTGCTGTTGCCTTTCCCCAAGGCAATCAGGCCGGACGTCAAAAACTACTTTGCTGGCGAGGGACTCATTGCGGTTCCCAGGGCTGTGGGTCAGGCGCTGGGCAACGAGAGCCCTCTCATTCAGCCTGTTCTGCGCGCGCCGAGCACCGCATACAGCTACAACCCCAAGGATGAAGCTGACGCTTCCGAGGACCCATTCGCTACTGGCGAGCAATTGAACATTGTTTCTGCGATGCAGGCCCACAACTCCGCGCGCTTGACCGTCCTCGGTTCGGCTGAGTTGTTGCAGAACAAGTGGTTCTCCGAGAAGGCCACGCTCAATGGCCAGGCTGTGAAGACTGCGAATCGCGAATTCGCGCAGAAGGTCACAGCTTGGACATTCAAGGAGACCGGTGTGATCAAGGTCGGCAAGCTGACCCACTACCTCGATGAGGGCGCAAGCAAGAAGCTGAACACCAGCGTTTCCGTGCCCGAGCACAACCCCAAGATTTACCGCATCAAAGAGGATGTTGTAAGTATCTCGTTTACCTGGCAACACCATCCCGTCAACTGACACCCCCTCAGGCTTTCCAGGTCGAAGTTTCCGAGTACGAAAATGACCGTCTTGTGCCGTTCGTCCCAGCTCAGAACAACGCTCTCCAGCTCGAGTTCTCTATGCTCTCGCCTTTCCACCGTCTCAATCTGACTCCTCTGTCTCAAACCGCCAACAGCACTATCTTCGGCGTTTCCTTCCGCACTCCCGACCAGCACGGCATCTTCAACTTCCGAATCAACTACCGCCGCCCGTTCCTGACAGGCCTGGATGAGAAGCGTCAAGTCACCGTCAGGCACTTTGCCCACGACGAGTGGCCGAGGAGTTGGCAGATCAGCGGCGCGTGGGTGTGGATTGGAGGAATTTGGGTCACCGTCATCGGATGGGTGGCATTCGTTGCGCTTTGGCTGTACAGTGCGCCTACGGAGAAGAGCATCAAGAAGACGCAGTAAATCTTTGGAAACTAGGATATCATTGAAATATGCCAAGGAGAGCTATGTATGGGGTTTTGAGTCCGGTATGATTCCCATGTGAGCGATGTGTATACTATGGAGTTTGGGCATGGATGAAACATGAACCACGGAAATATCAAAAGCGAGTTGGTAGAAGAATCGAAACGTCGATCGTATTGTTCATGGCACTAACTCTATTGCTATTTTCCATGCGCAATTTATTGAGGCTGAACTACGCGTATCGATTGTCCCGCTTTGTGTGTTCGGACATTTTGTAAGCCTGTCTAAGCCGCACTACAGCACCCTTGTATAGTCTAAACACCAACTTCCATATAACGCGCTCGCATTGCCAAAACATTATTTATCCATCTTTCGGCGATGAGCACTCGTAAACAGTAGCCGTATTCCACACATCCAACACCCAGCTCCTCGCACTCATGTCCCCCACTCGCGCCGACCTCCGCACCCTCTGCGCAGACCTCATCCACCGCTGGACCCTCCGCCTCCTCTCCCTCGTCCTCCTCGCCACGCTCGTAGACGGCGATCTCGCCTATACCACGCAACGGAGACGCCAATTTTTCGACTCTAGAAAGATCGAATACTGTGTGGAGAAAGTATGGCCTTTTTGGGCTGCGGGGGCTAAATCTGTGCGTTGATATATATACCCATTCCTTTGATGCAGCAACTAATGTTCCAAACTATAGGGGTGCATCAAAGAACGTCACCTCCTCTTCACCTCTCCCCCCTTTTCCCTCATCGCATTAGCGTACTGTGCGTTCTTCTGGAATCAATGGATGCTATTTTCGCTGCAGAGACAGCGTTCGCGTCATGCGTGGAGGGCGTTGGGGTTGAGCTTGGTGCCTGCGACGGGGTTGGCGGTGATGCAGTTTAGCGTAGGGAAGGACCTGGATCTGTGGAATGTGGTGGGGTTTATCGTGCCGTATGTTGCTTTCCAGGGGGTTATCTTGAGTGGGTTTGTTGTGGAGATGGTGTATGTGTTTGGTAGTTGGCGGTCTAGGAGGGCGGAGAGGGAACGGGGAGGTGATGTTGAGGCAAGGGCTGGGGAGGGAAAATCTTAGGGTGGTTTGAGTGGTAAACGTGCATGAGGGTCGCTGGGTTCTAATGACTGTGGTGTAGATTTTATGGGGCAACCTGTTATCGTAGCCATTATTACTGTACGGGCACTGGTGAAATATAACACTCCCACAGCATTACGAGAGAATTCAAAAGCTGCAGGTATGCCGCTTTGTGTCTTCTACTCATCTGTGAGCCACGCTTCAGTCGTTTCAATCGATCCGGTTCCACTACCACCCTGGGTAACCGTGACAGATAATCATAATAGCAGATTATCCGCCTATAGAATGATCATAGAGGAAGAATAAGCACTATCGCAACTTCGTACTCACGGTTTCAAGCGATATAGGAGATACAAAAGATGAGTAGGACAGGGATGTCTCGATGGGGAAGGCGATAGCTTCTGCTTGCCTGCGTCGTTACACGAACAGGAAGCATGACGACCGCCCTTTCAAATCTTGGAGATCAGGTGTCGCAATATCCGGGCTCCCACCTAGAACTGGACAGTCAGGAAAATAACCACATACATGGTTCAGGGGAAAGTGGAGGCAGGGGTGGGGAAACCGGCGTTGACCAAAGCAGGCTCAGGATGTCTTAGCAAAGCGGACAGCAATATAATCATTTGTGAATTTTTGTCATAATCAAGGACCGATTGACCGTGTCCTTCCCATCTCTACCGCCCGTACTCCACGCTCATGTATGGTATCTCATGCAATAAGAAAATCATCTCCGCCGTTACATCGTTTTACTTCTTGACGACACCGTCCTCGGCGTTGAAGCAGTCCTCGAAGTTCTTGGAGTGCTTGTTGGTGGCGTGCTCGATGAGCATCTTGCGCGCGGTGGTGCTCTGGAAGGACTGGAAGCACGTCTTGCACTTGATCGACTGGGCGGCAGTGTTCTGCGAGGGTCAGCATGAGTTGTGCGGTCGAAGTCCATGGGGGGTGTTGTTTCCGTACCGACTTCAGCTGGCTCTTTGCCTCCTTGGGGCCCTTGTCGCCTGCCCGCTCACGCTTCTGCTGTGCCCTGTATAGCCGTCAGTATCAGTATCCCCGCCATGCTGGCTGCGCTTTGCTGTCTCGTACTTTGCGCCGTTGCCCATTTTGAAGGTTAGTCGGTGGTCGCTACTTGGTCAGTGAGTGAGCGAAAAGGTGCGTGTATTCTGCGTCGACTATTTTGCTGACGGGCGTGAGGGTTGGATTTTTATGGGGATGAAGGCCTGGCCGGAGGGGCTGCTACATTTATCGCTCCGTGGCGCTTATCCGCTTTGAGTAGCCCCGGCGCGCCATCACATGGGGCCACCGAGTTCCCACCGTCCTTTGCCGACGTCCGCGTTCTTTTGTCCTACCATCAACGCAAAGACAGCTCTTGAACATGTCAAAGCTGTTGGTAAAGTGTTGGTGTGCGTATTAGGCGTCGTTGCGCGACTGGTGCTATGCTACATCTAGCATAGGTCAAACTATGCGCTACACCAAACCACGTCTACCCTCCAGTCAGCCGTGACAATCAGCGCCATCCCAATTGCAGGAGCCTTCGTGGTGACACCTTAATATACATTTCATGATGTTAATGGCTTGCCCATCTCTGATATTATGGGCTGTGATGCTGTGAACCTGCGTCACGCTAACCTCAACCCTGTTTCATCATATGTACCAGTGCAGTCCATGATATGTTATCGACCATACATTACATACTTAAGCGAGGCTTCACTCCCTTCCTGCCCTTTGCCTCCAACCCATCTTCAATCTGCTCATCAAGGTTCTCGCTTTTCTTTCAATTATTGCGAGCAGCTGCTGTCAGATCTGTCACTAAAACCGGCTGTTTGCTTGCATGGCTCTTTAACCACCTTCATCTCGCTCCTTTGAAAACTTCAAGTTTGTCTACCTTATCTTTTCTCCTGGCAAAAACTCGTAGGAAATAAACTTTCACGGATCGATCCTTAAACGATTCTTGATACACTCCACCATCTAGAACACTCTCAACATCCAGAGCTCTCCATCCAGAATGGCCCACTTCCACGTCTCTCGAAAGAACCGGCTTCGAGCCGTCATCGCCATATCCGTAACCTTCTTCCTCGCCGAAATATCTACCGGCTTCTATACCAAATCCCTCGCCCTCGTCGCCGACGCATTTCACTATCTGACCGACCTAATCGGCTTCATAGTAGCCCTCGTCGCGGTCCACATGCAAGAGCGAAAGAACGCCCCTGTAGCCCTTTCCTTTGGCTGGGCTCGTGCCTCCCTCCTCGGAGCCTTCTTCAACGGCGTGTTCCTCCTCGCACTCGGTCTTTCCATTTTCCTCCAATCCATCGAACGCTTCGTCGACATCAAAGAAGTTGAGAATCCAAAGATTGTGCTGATCGTCGGATGTGTTGGTCTAGCGCTGAATCTCATCAGCGGAATATTCCTGCACGAGCATGACCACGGCGATGGGCATGGGCACAGTCATAGTCACGGCCACGCTCATGAGCACTCGTCCGAACATGCTCATAGCCATGACGAGGAGACGGCTCATGACCATGAGTTATCAAGCACAGAGCATTCCGAGCACGAACACCACAAGCTCCTCGATTCTAAACCCCATCGCGATCTTGGAATGCTCGGTGCCCTTATCCACGTCCTGGGCGATGCCTTCAACAACATCGGTGTCATCATTTCCGCCCTCGTCATCTGGCTCACCGACTCGCCTAAGCGATTCTACATCGACCCTGCCATCTCGCTCTACATCGCCCTGATGATCCTCGGTACCGCCATCCCCCTCACGCGACGCTCTGGTACCATTCTCCTCGAAGCTGCGCCCGAAGGCGTGATCCTAGAGAACGTGAAGAAGGACCTCGAGAGCATCCCGGGTGTGCTAGCTGTGCACGAACTGCATGTTTGGAGGTTGAATCAGACGAAGAGCTTGGCGAGTGCACATGTGGTCGTGCGAGATACTGATGTGAAGGAGTTCATGGGTAGGGCGAAGGTGATTAGCGAGTGTCTGCATGCGTATGGCATTCATAGTGCGACGCTGCAGCCAGAGTTGGCCGATGGCGAAGATGTACGGAGAGAGGGAGAGATGGAGGAACAAATAGGAAGTGGGAAGTGTAAGCTGACATGCGGGACGTTGTGTGAGCCGTTGAAATGCTGCAACTAGCTAGATAGGGTAGCGATTGAATACATATCATGAAGTATTTGCCAGTTCAGCATGGTCTTGAGAAAGCGATACAAAACCACGCTATTTTAGATTGATAGTCATGCTGAAGAGTGAGTGACTAATGTCGTCCTAAGATATCTGATTGGATTTTGGCGATGACAGCTAGGTGGCAAACGAAACGCAACATAATGATTGTTCAAGGTGCACTAAGAAACGGACATAACACATGCAAGATAGTAGTATCGTAAGTAGTAGTAGTAGTAGTAGCGCCAAGACATCTATAAGTGCTGAAAAATATCTTGCTGTGTACTATATACACTGTGCTCTTATACGCAAGAGGTTTATGAAGTTGACCCTACTGCTTCGGTGGACAAAGTCTAGTTTCATATAACCAACTTCAGCCATCAATCTCTACAAATCAGGATGCTAAGGCTTTTGTAATTAAGTCTTGAGCTTCTCGGTTCCGTATGTGGAAGACAGTGTTATGTATGTGTGCAGTGTGGCAGTAAGAAACAGGAGTGGCTTGGGGAATTTATTGATACTTTGCAAAGAATGGCTATTTCTTGAATAGTCCAAATGCTTACGCACTCTCAGTCGTCTTGGTCTATCTCCAAGATCTTGTAGCCAATTTCGCCCAGCTCACGTTTCATCTGACGACTATTTAGGGATCGTGGCTTACTAACCGTCAACATGACTTTCACCGTGAACTCCACATTCACCATAAATTTCAGAAGCGGCTCCATGAAATTCTCCATGTCTCCTTCCACTACATCCAACCGATCCAAAACTATCACGACCCGTTGCGCCCCAGCGGCCCTAATCACATACCCCAATATGTCAAAAAGCCTCCTTAGGACTTCACTAGGTCTGTCTGGATCCACTTGATTCGCAACCTCGATATCGTGCTTGACTCGTGCAGAGTCTTCGTCGTCGCGGATCAAAGATTGGCCCAGAGGATTCCTGAGAAGCTGGAAGATAAGACTGCTTAGAATGCTCCTCCTGGTGACGGTGTTGCCTCTGGAGTTGTATCTGGTCTGACAAAAGTGTCGTAATAAGAGAGGCTCATTCTGAAATATCTCAGATACGTTTCGGATGACATGAGTAGCACCTGTAGAGAGCCAGCTGAGGTCGGTTTGTTGGGGATACATCGTAGAACCTTGTAGGACAATTAATCGGAGATCGTCGGTCTGGTGCCACATGTGGAAGAACTTGTTCTCGTAGAGATGTTCTTGGACGTCAAAGGGACCCAATCTTTGCAGTTCAAATGTTTCATTCAAGAGATCGTCATATTTTTCGATAGACGGATCGACTTCGTCGAGGTGCACGCCAAGCAATTGCTGCAAGTGTTCAAGTCGCTCTCGGTCAACTTCTTTGCGGAGTGCTTACATTGTTAGTAGGATTTTGTTTCGATATATTCGTCCTACATACATACCTTGAACATCCTTCTCTGTCCGAGCAATCTTTACAGCCTGTTGATGGATTTTTGTCGACTGATCATCAAGCTTGACCTCAATCTCTTTGAGCCTCTCACTGTCAAGCACTTCCATCTCCTTCCTAATTTCCTCTACAGCCGTTTGTATTTGTGAGATCTTCTCTGTTAGCTCAATGCTAGGTGGCCGGGCTACAACGTGCCATAATCTCCGGAAGGTGGTCATAGAATAATAGCGAACGGCAGTATACATAAACTCAACGCCCAGCCGATAAACCACCGCCGTTTGTTCCTTCATGCGATCTGTCGGATGCACTTTTTTGACGATCTTGATTCTGTAGTACGCTTGCTGTAAATCATGCATCGTTGTATCGATGAGCTCTTCGGTCTTCGCTTTGTTGACAGAGACCTGACAACGTTCATCAGAATCATCCGCCAACTTCTATTAAGGTAGTTGTTTACCATTAGAAAAAGAGACAGTGCACCATAGGCCGCATTTCCGTAACCACCTGCACCAGGGGCGCCGTTCATGATTTGGATGACCCCCGAAAAGGCTTCTACATAGCCATGAAAGGCTACCAGGAAATCTGATGTTTTATTTGTGGCGCGCTTCAGCTTGTTTCGCTTGTCCTTGGTTACTTCCCGGCGTTTAATAGCACGCTCTAGATACTCCTGGAGAAGTCTCTCGAGCTCGTCCGCTGACGAGGTATTCAGGCACTCTCTCTCTCGCCGTGAAAGACGTTTGACGTTTTCTTTGGATAGTAATTCACTCTTTTCCACTCTTGCAGCAGCTTCGACGGTGCTATACGGTAAGATTTCTCGTAACACTGATTTCTGTGTGGGTACAGACGTACATTTTGACATCATTACTTGTTCCTTCCCAAAACTCTTTTATCATGGCAGGCTCATACGGTTGGCCTATTGAGAGGCTCGTTGCCCCCGATTTTGGTATCTGAAGCATTTTGGATACGCCCAATGCTAATGATCGAGGTGAACGAGAAGGGAACGGCGCAGACCTTCGACGGAGCCTCGTCTTGTGTAAGTTTTGAAGTGAATCAGTCCAACCAAGTGCGGCCACCCAACAATATTGTACCCCGCTGACATGCGTCTAAAAAGGCCAGGGATACAAATATTGCCTCACAGTCCTGCGGAATGTCTCACCGGGTCCGTGCGACAGCCTTGCTTCGACAGGTTTGATCGTATCTAGGCTCAATGACCGTATCTCTCGTTCTGCTCCTCTTTGTTGGAAATTTCTTATCACTCTTTGAAATTGAATATGAAAAGGAAGAACTAGTTCTACCGGAGTCCTAGTTGATTGTTTCTGTTCCTGTCAGTCTGGCCTCAGCCTTGTCCATTGACAAGGCTGTGATGGAGTATGGTTTCATCACACCGTCTCACCATGCACAGAAATCTGTGAAACCGTAAGCAGATGCTGCATGCGCCTTGAGCCTAGATTTTCTCGACATAGATGCCACAAGGTGCGGGGGTGTCTACACTTCTCTCAGTGGTATCCAAACCCCGGTCAGTCCGCGACACATACTGATAAGCTCACAATGTCCCGTAGGCACCATGGGCAGGGATTAGTGAATATGCAGGGTTGTCATACATTTGTGTCATCAAAGATAAGCCGATGGGGCCACAACTTGAGAGAGTTTTGAGTTTAGCATTGCACGGGGTGTCTCAATGCATCATGACCACCTGTTCCCACATAAATAGCCGCCGTTCCTTATACTTACTCCCGTATCTGATTTGAATAAATTGAATCTGTTATCTATCGAGCTTATGATCTCAGAATGGAAAGTGCAGACGAGCCAACTCAGCGAATTCGATCGCTCGAAGCCAAGTATATCGATCTTCTAGAGAGGCGAATCGCTGAACTGGAAAATGTTGTGACCAGCTTCACCAGTAAAGTAATAAAATGAAGCACATAACATTCCCCAGCAAAATCTCACTGACATAGGATGTTGAGAAAGATGACAAGGCTGATGCCAAAGACTTAACATCCAACGATCGCGTGCAGCAGGTTAGTATTTCGATGCTATCTTACTCTATTAGCTACTCTCTCTTTTTTTGCATGCGTTAATAGCTTTACTAGTTCCTCAATACATCTGAACGTGGTACCGATGTCCGAAGAGATAGCGTCAGCTCAAACACCGGATCGTCGCCGCTCGGTACTGGCACGAAAATAACATTTCGAAATATCAGATACAAGGACGACGGGGTTGAGGATATAGAAGTGGTCTCTAAGGAGGCTTTGAAGGTTGAGTCAGCCCTCAAACCCAAAGACTCCCCAGATATCATTTGGACAAGACGTTTTGGCGAAGATAAGAAGTATAAGGGGTCTGAAGTACAGGTCCTGAGCGAACATCTGAGCGACTTCTTTCGTGTAGAGTTTGCCCATGATCCGAGAATGCATATCGTATCCGTAAGTAAACAACGATTAAGTGGCATAACTGTTGGTCCGTTGTAACAAACTTTTGACAGGACCGCAAGAACCAAGTATCGTTCATGAGTCCTTTTGGACCGCTCCTTCAAAGCTGGGACTCATTGCAGGACCTGGCTCAGCAAGAAATATCTTCCGACCCATGGAAAATAGTGGGAAAGAAGATGCATGAAAAAGAAAGAGATTCTTCCATGACTACCGTGAAACAAAATCCCGAAACTGTACTAGCCAAAGCCAAGGAGGATTTGATTACTCTTCTCGATCACGTCCGCTCCTCACAGGATGTAGAGACGTATCTTTCCGCCATCAATACAGCCAAAGACAATGGGACAATCCAGTTCAACTCCCTCTGGACCATATTCCCCCCTGGAGAATTGGTTTACTCTGCACCCTTCATGGGAAAGGACCAAATATTTGTTGTCAAAGAATGTAGTAGCCGATTCTCCCAAGAAAGCGATTCCGGTCGATCAAGAGACGAGCGTAAAGTTTGGCACCTGCACTGCTGGAGTTATGACTGGAACGGGAGGTATTTCACTCGCGTGCCAGTCCTTTTCCGATTCGAGGATTTCACTGGTGCTAGGCTAATCAATACTCTCCATTGTCATCCCTGTCGTTACCGTTTCCCAGGAGATGACAAAGGTGATCAGATGACTTCACTTCGGGAGAAGCTTATCGAGCGAGGGAAACTGTTCAAGGATTATAGCGTGCGAGAGAACGGAGAACAAATGTTCAATTACGAAAGTGAAGCAATTTCACATGGAAGTGGCTTTCAAGGACTTAAGAATCAACAAAAGCAGGTAAAGTTTATCCAGATCGGGACATCCTTCAGTGTTATGACGGCTAATTTGAGAGATACAGTCGCTCACAGAAGGCCGATTGTTTGAAATCTTGTATGGACGTCGCCGAAAAGCCAATGCCCAGCTCAAGTCGTCTGAACTGACTCCGGTAAGTTAACATCTCAGAGATAAAACAGGGTATGGACTGACTGGAATCAGATCAGTGGTCATGTCATGGTGGACTTCGTTTCTTATCTTCAGCATGCACCCAATACCAATACCTATGCACCAATGGGTGATATACAGTTTTCAGACAAGGATGATGAATGTAATTGCGGGTCGTGTACGAGCAATAAACCACTGCAGCAGAACCAGCGTCGACATTTCGATAAATGTGACGGGAAAAAAGAGTTTGAACATGAGGAACAGTATTTACTGTGTCCTCCGCGTGTGTTAGGATATCATCTCAAATCAAGGACGTGGCTTGAGTTGAACATCGACGAAATCGAAGTTCTCGAAGAAACAACAAGCGACAAAGCTTTCCAAGGGTTACAACTTGACCAAGACCACAAGGATCTGATCAAACGCTTGGTCATGAGCCACTCAAGCACCACTGACAAGGCACCTATAATGCGGGACATCGTCCAGGGCAAGGGAAACGGCCTAGTCATGTTACTACATGGCCCACCTGGGGTGGGTAAAACCCTTACCGCCGAGAGTGTAGCTTCTCTGACCGGCAAACCGCTCTTCGCTGTCACGCCTTCTGATATTGGTCTTGATCCGGCAGATGTAGAAAAAAATCTCGATGCGCTATTCCATTTGGCCTCTCGCTGGCGCGCTGTCTTATTGTTCGACGAAGCAGATGTATTTCTGGAGTCTCGGAGCGCTAAAACTTCTGATCTCACTCGTAATGCTTTGGTGGCCGTTCTACTTCGCGTATTGGAGTATTACAAGGGCATCCTGATTCTCACAACGAATCGTGTCAGACAGTTCGACATAGCAGTTCTGTCCCGCATCAACCTTGGCATCAAGTACGAGATGCTAGACTTTGATCAGAAAAAGGCCATTTTCAACCAGTTTATTGAGACTGCTAAACCAGGAACCATAAAGAACAAGGAGGCCATTACTGATTGGTTCCGTTCGAGCGACGCTAAAGAGTTCTTTAAACCGCTTAATGGGCGCCAAATTCGGAATGTACTCTTCTCGGCTGCTTCACTGGGCTCATCTGGTATTGATGAGAAACTTGATCTGAGATCAATCAAGACCATGGCCAAGATCACGTTCAAATTTCAAGACAGTCTTCGTGATGAGATGGCAAAGTGGGCACGAAACAACGAAGCTGGCCGCGATCACGGTGAATGAGCTAAACTTTGCTCTGGTCTCCTGGTTTCTATATGTGTTGGGATGTGGAGCTTGGTTGATAATTTTTCATGTCATCGTTTTTGAATTTTGCTCTGAATTAACGCCAATTACTTCTTCAACAATCATCAGTACCAGAGCAGGTGCAACGTTAGTCCTCGTGCAACATTATGACTACTCATGAGTAACAGTATTGATGATAACGAGTGCTGTACCTTTCCATCTATGTCACGTGGTGGGATTTCTTGACACGAGTGGAATGTGTTGCAGTAACAATTTGTTATGTAGGAGAACATCTCAGACCCTCCGCTGAACTTTCTTCATGAAGTCAGTATACTTCTCAGGTCCTTCGTTTTTCGTACTTGTTGATGCCGTGCGATGTCAGACTAGGAAGAAAATATTCCGTTTTACATAGCCAACTCTGGCATCCAAAAATAGTCTAATGGTGTGCAATGCCGAACCAAGCCTGGGTGTTCCCTTTCTATGTATTTCTATACGGATATCCTCGTTCCTTACGCTGCAGCTGCACTACCGATCCGAACAGCGAAGGCCCTTTGTTCCTACAATCGAGACAGCCCTGAGGATCCAGGTGACACTTTGATTTAGTCACGGTGCTGAGAGAATCTCTCCAGTCAATACTGTACCTACATCGTCTCTCGTACGCATTGTGTCTTGATGAAGAAATGGGGTTCGCGACAACGTTAGATTTAGAGTTTGGCAGGAAAGCCGACACCTTCCATTTGTTGGCCGGTTCTCTTACGCGAATGTGTATCGCTAGAAGAGGCGGATCGTTCTGAACCCTTCTTTTCAAACAGTGGTTTAACTTTCATGAGCGTTATTATCCACAAAAGATCGTCCGAAGAGGTACGGTGATCATGGTATCAGGCGAGAGCCAAGCCTAGGTTGACTTTGTGTCGCACGACTTCATCAGCGATGTGTCCCAGTGGGTCACCATCCTTTCTCCTAATGGAAGACCGAGTCCGATTTTTCGTTCGAGATGACGGAACACCGTTTGCGCACGGGCAAGGAGGCGCGCTGGCGATCGTCAGTTGCTGGGTCGAAGTTTGTAGTGGGTAGTTCGAGACATCTACAGTGAGGGGCAAATCATGAGTACGATGGGTCTGCTTCGAATTAGTTCGTTTCATCTTTCTGGCGTCTCGCTCACGAAGGGCGCTTAAGAAGGTAGCAGGACAACCCAGAACACAACTAAACCATTGCCTAAAGCCAACCGTCAGACAAACCCACTCAAGGCGCATAAAATTTGTAGCGGGCGTTGGAAAGACCGAGCCATTCTCCAGTAGGGCGGACGGGTGGAGTCGCGAAGGTTGGAAGGCCTGGCGAGACTTCGGGGTAGCGAAGTGGCTTTGGCCACAAGTCGGCATCGCTGATGCTTATTCTTTTCCCTGGAACGACCAACAAGTCGGTTAAAGAATTGTCCTAGTAATATTCAAAGATGACATCCTCGATCGAGTGTGACAGGTGTTGAGTAGGCGAGGTGTGCAAGAAATCAGGGACGGAGTTCCTTTTCACCGACATAGGACTCCTAGTGGAGGCAGAACGGGTGGGGCTAGTCGCTACCCACGTGAGTACCAGGGTAGATATAGTAGTCCGACATGATATTGAACTCAACGACATCTAGATTGCGTGGTGTCGAGACTTTACAGCATCATGACAAGTTACTCGCCCACGCAAACTTGATTGCGGGTCGGATCCCCGCCTGTATGAACGTGACGTTGGCAACGGTTCCTAATCGATATCAACGGTATGTGTGGATTTGCGCCATGGGTCATGAGCCGTGCCTGCGGAAGGTGACATTCAAATGTTACGAAACACGTGCAGGAGCGCCGTAGTTCCCGCGTCTGTGTAAGCCAGCTATTCCCGATGTCAGCCTTGAAACAAGCGAAACGAAGGAAGCGCAAAAGATTGCCTATTTCGTTGCTCGCTTCACACGATGCGTTTCCCCAGGTATCTACCTGCATGTGCGGGAAGGACAGGGGCGCAGAGCAGTACGGCCTGACTACGAATTACGTACGTATGTAAATGCTTTTTTGTGCGGCGAAAAGTAACATTTGCAATAATGTGCCGTGTTCCAGACATCTAGACTTCCTAGAAGGTGCCCCGACGCAGTGTTCGTTCAAGGGGCAGAAGGCTTGCATGCAAGTGGTCGCGTCGGTGGGACTGTATCCCCTCGAGAAACTTTAAACGACTGCATTTCTACGTCCATTTCCACACCAGGGCCCGCCTACATATCTGCTATCGATAAGTGCAGCTCGCTAAGGAAAACCGGGGGAAGCTGAAACACACAAATTTGTAAGAGCTCGCCTTGTGGAGCCAGCTGCCAACGCCGTTCACGCCTCGCGCTGATCCGATCTCCCCGACCCCTGCACTCGTCCCCAACGGCGCATTGTAGAGGCGTTACAATAGCGCTGATGACGACGTGATTCGCTCGTACCTGAACGAGAAACTGAGAATACTGTATTCAGGGGTGGAGAGCCGTCGAACGGCGTCACTGGCGGCGGTACGGTGGCGGCAAGTCAACTGGACAGGTGCTGACAGGGGCGGAGCAACGTCACGAGAAAAGTATCCGCATACGAAAGCGCAGACTCGCACTCAAGTATCGCACGAGACGGACCAACTACAGGAGGTAACAGCAGCAATGATGGTGGTGATGTAGCGTACGGACTGGAGTGCTCCAAGCACACTCGCACGTAATAATGGTAGACTACGGAGCGGACTTCTATGACAGCCAAGCGGATACCCTGGCCTGCCGCTGCGGGCACCCGCCAAACCCCTGCCAGTGTTTTGTTCCTACATTAGCTTCGCCAATCAGAATCAGTTCCACTACCAGCCGGAGATGATCAGCTCGAGAACTAGATGCTCCCACGAGGCTGAACGCCGTTCCATAGAGGCCCCCATCATCGCGCAGGCGCACAGCTATATAAGCTGTGGGCGTCAACGCCCTGCTGATTTTCTCCCCCAGCACCTCTCTGTGTCAGACTCCTCGGTTCTATTCACTCTCTTTGCTTCTCCTTCCTTTCACAGGAACAGTCATTCTTTTAATAGCTCTGGAGCTATAATACGTCCTTCTTTGTCTTACAACGCACACACAGTTGTTTCTGGAAAACTCTCGTTTCAAACAAAACAGCCCTGAAAATGCCTGTTATGTCCAAGTTCGTCAACTCGGCCGCCATCATCGCGGCCGCCTTTGCAGCCCAAGCCGCAGCCCATACTTACGTCAAGGAGTTCGAAGCCGGAGGCAAGACCTACAAGGGATTCTACGCCGAGAATAAGTCTGGCGGCGACGATTCCTCTCCCGCATGGAGGACCGACCAAGGCTGGGGATTCCAACCCGTCATGGGAGACGCGATCAACACCCCTGATATCATCGCCCACATGAACGCAGAGCCCTCGCCTTTCACCGCCCCAGTCGATGCCGGTAGCGACGTCAAGTTCACGTGGCAACACGATGGCGAGTGCGGAGGTGGAGAGGTCGGTTGGGACTGCTCGCACCACGGGTGGACCGCCACATGGCTCGCACCCTGCAACGGTGACTGCTCTAGCGTCAACAAGGAGGAGCTCTCGTTCTTCAAGATTCACCAGGCTGGTTTGATTGACTACCCTGCTGGTACACGTTACACTGAGGGTGGAGACACCGCTGACACTGGTTACTGGGGCACTGACGATATCTTCTACAAGAACGGCAACACCCAGACCGTCACCATCCCCAAAGACCTTCCCAGCGGAAACTACGTGCTCCGCACTGAGGTCGCATCGGTTCACAACAACGGCCCGGTTAGCGAGAGGCAGTTCTGGCCGCAGGCACTGAACATTGCTATCCAGAACGGCAACGACAACGCCCAGGTCCCAGCTGGTATCAAGGCGACGGAGATCTACTCCTCGTCCGACCCCCAGCTCACTTTCGACTTGTACAACCACGAGGCTGGTGTTACCTTCGATGCGCCAGGCCCGGCCGTCGCTTCTCTCGCCGGTGGCTCTGGTTCTTCCTCCGGTGGCGATTCGACCACTCCTGTGGTCGAGGACAGCGCTCCTTCCTCCGCCCCTGTGGTCGAGGAGAGCGCCTCCACCCCAGTTGCTGCAGTTCCGACTGTCACCTCTACCCATGTGGCTTATGTCACTGCTACCGCTACCGCTGCCCCATCTAGCGAGGCAAGCTACGTTGCTGCGCCGACACCTACCCCCACCCCTGAAGCCGACAACGGAGACTACCAGGAGGGCGAGGAGGAGGAGGGCGATGGCGAGGAAGAGGGTACTGAGGACGAGCAGTACGACTGGAGCCATGCCGACTACAACGACGGCGAGCCCCAAGCTTGGGGCGGCGAGCACACTCACTGGCGCAGGCACGCTCGCGAGTTCACCGCTTAGACTATTGCACTTTGAGGGTTATTTGATGTTGTGCGTACAAAAGCGGGAGTTTGTACTTTGATAGCCTTTTCTTTGATTGTTTCGACAGTTCCTTGTACATGTTATATACCATTTTTGGCATTCAGAAAACCTCAATGGAAACATCCATACGTTTGTCTCACTACTCTGACTCCTCGCTCGCAACGTGATGTGTCATCCCCTTCTTCGCTCCAACACTGACTCACCACCCCATTCAACCTTTCCAGTCATCCTACACCCCACTTACTCCCATCCACCCCATCCTCTGAACCACTCACCTACTTCCACCACACCCTCTCGCTCATCCCCTCAATCCTCTCCCTCTGCTCCTCCACCCTCCCTCCAATCTCCCCAACCATCTCCCTCAACCTCGGCACCACCCTCCCCAACTCCCCCAAATTCCGCTCAATCTCCCCCTCCAACCACTCATCCTCCTCATCCGGCTCAAACTGATACTTCACGCGCTCCACAACCCTCTCCTCCCCATCCACCACCTCCGTCGAGAAAACAGTAACGCGCTTCCTCAACGCCTCCTCCATCTTCTCTCTGCGCAGCGCAGCGCGCCGAGCTCGTTCCATTTGGTGGGCGCGGACGAGCGGATCGTCGAGGTTGGCGATGCGGGGGGGAGAGAAGAAGGGGTTGGTGAGGTGGATGCGTTTCGTGGTGGTTTTGAGGTCGCGGATGCGTTCTTCTGGGTTGCGAAGGCGGAGCGGGGTCGTCTGGAGGTACTGCTCTGCGGCGGTGAGGCGCTCTGATTGCTCGTTGAGGCGGGCGAGGGTGGAGAGGCCGGTTTCGTGGGCGGCGTAGGCGAGGCGGAGGGCGCGCTGGGTGGTGTCGACGTCGGAGAGCTTGATTTGGCGGATGGTTTGCTTGGTGGAGAGGATGGTGGGGTCTTCGTCTTCTTCTGGGATGGGTGTGATTTCGCGAGGTGGTGTGGTTTCGCGGGGTGGTGTGGTGGGCGTGATGTCTGTTAGAGGCGTGTCGGACTCTGATTCTGCTTCCGTGGTGCTGGCTAGGGAAGGCGAGAAGAGGTGTGCGTAAGGGGATGGCGGGTCTGAGGATGAGCTATCCGGGTAGGAAGGGAAGAACTCTACCGATGGTAGGTTGGAGAGCGTCAACAAGGCGGGCCTGTCGGTTCGTGGGGATATCGGCTCAGTCTTCGGCCTCCTGATGTTGAGAAGGGACACTACTTTCTTGAGGCCTCTGGGCTTGTTTTGGTGGCCTGAATGCTGGGCTAGCGCGCTGGCAGGGCGTGTCTCGCGGTCTTGACGTCTCGTCTCTTCTCTGGAGGTTGGTTCGGCAGTGAGGGGTCGATTCCCTGTGCTCATGCTGGCATCACGATAGTCGCGATAGTCGCAGGAGCTGTGGCTCCTCAGGCCATTCACAATGTCTTTGTATGGCAGAGATAGAACAAGTCCTTCCTCAACCGCGCCTTTGGCCTGATAGCTGTCGTCCTCTGCATCTTCATTGCTCTCGTTTATTGCACCTGTCTTAGACATTCTTGAAGCCCATGTCTTACCCTTGGATCTGCCGATGCTTTCCAGAAATCTAATGTTCTTGATTGAAGAGACTCTCTTCATGATTGGCGTCTTGAGTGCTCCCATCGTCGCCAGAAGTTGTGTGAGCGATTGATTCGAGTAGTGCGCCGAGAAGCTGGGTAGACTGGAAGTCGCAGTGGGTGCCTGGATTTGTGGGTGCAGGTAGTTTATGCAGATCAACCGCGCACTGTTGTTGTCTTTGAGGGGATGCGTGCACGACGGTTGAAATCTGGGTTGACTTTTGACGCAGTAGACTCTCGGCGCGTATTGAAAATGACAAAAGGGTATTTATATTCCCTGTGGGTTGAAAAATAACATCGGCGGCAGTGTGACCAGAATAGTGGATAGGTGTGTTGAGGCTACCGTCCAGGGTTGAGGGACCGGTATCAACAGAAGAATTTAGGCACCATTTATTTATTGTTATTTCAAATTCCACCGCCAGGGAGCATGATGCAAAATTCAAAAACGATGACATGAAAAATTATCAACCAAGCTC
>Ga0181466_1000200_pt1 | contig 21507 bp, 16 predicted proteins | sample InSIn4gowninarea_FD_119078 | JGI IMG/M metagenome (GOLD analysis project Ga0181466, IMG submission 119078) | Clean room microbial communities from NASA Spacecraft Assembly Facility at Jet Propulsion Laboratory, Pasadena, California, USA -... ... | reverse complement strand
GGCCGGGGATCCTGCAGACGTGATTTTGGCAGAAGCAAAGAAGGCGAAAGCAACCTGGATCGTTGCCGGAATGAAAGGCGCTGGCAGAATTGCCAGGAAAATGTTTGGCGGAACCGCCTTTTGGCTAAGCCGTCATTCAACTGTTCCGTTGATACTTGTTCCTGAAACTGCCTGGTTCACCCCACCTAAAACCATTGCGCTCGCAAGTGATATTGACCATGAAACAGACATGAACATTCTAAACCCGCTGGAGGAATTTGGTCTTAAGTGCCACTCAGAATTGTACGTGGTAAGAGTGATAAAAAAGGGGATGGACGAACTGATTGAAAGACTGCTCAGGCCTACCCGGATCAAGTGGCATTGCAAATCGCTACACACATCATTTGAGTTTGTAAAGGATGGCGATGTAGCACATGCGATGAATGTTTTTGTAAAGGATCACCAGGTGGATATGATTGCAATGATTGCCGAGGAACATGATCTTTTCGAAAAGATCTTCGTAAAAAGTGATATTAAAGAGATGATATTACTTACAGACGTGCCATTAATTATTCTCCCCGGCAAAGTTGTTGCTGCCAGGGCAGAAGAGGTGGACGAGAGTGCAGCAATGGGCCATGCCTGAGGTTTAAGTCCAATGGGTTACAAAGCATTTTTTTTCTTTGGCTCCCCCGTCAGATTTGACAACCATCTTGAAAGGAGACAGGTTGGAAATGTATTACGATTGAGGATTAGAAAAGGACTATAATTTGAGGCAGGCTTCTGAAATCCTGTTTAACATCGTTGTGTCACTCACTTGCACATTTAATCTTTACGGCGCTGTCTTTAATGCCGAATGGTCAATGAAGATTTGCTCATCCCCAATCTATGACTCGTACACGACCTTTGACGGGTTCAAGACTGCTGCAGGTCAACATCGATAGAAAAAAAGCATCGGCACTGTGTAAATATGGGGCCTTTTTTATGTAGCTTTTCGACTACTCCTCTTAATGTTGGCTGATGCGTTTCAATTCTATAGTTTTAATAATTTACAGTTTGTTCGGTCCACGTTGGGCCTTTTATGTAAAATTTTCCGCCTTTATAATAAACCGGTTCTATCCCCAGTTGCGGGGTGTGTTCCCAGGGTTCAAAAGTTTGGCTGTAAGGATAAGGTCTTTTCTCATACATGAAATAATGGCAGGAGCTCCACAGCTGTCCATCAGGTCCTTCAAACAATGCATTATGCCCTGTTTCTTGATAAGGGTCTGGTGTATCTGTAAACTTTAAGTGCGCATAGCCACCACTTTGAGCCATTTCCGGACGATAGCCTTTTTTACGGGTACCAAAAATGGGCTCGCGATCCACTAACTCCCACGGGCCTAGCGGCGTCTTAGATTTCAATAATCCTACTTCATATCCACGTGTCCATGTAGAAAAAAACATAAAGTAAGTTCCGTCTCTCTTTATTACAAAAGGACCTTCAATGCCACCGACCATCCACTCAGGCCAGCCGGGTTGTTTTTTATCCAAAAACTTTTGGATAGGCGTGGTTAACCTGCCGGTATTCAGATCAATCTTCGCCTGAAAAAGCCCTCCACCGCTACAATACAAATAGGTTTGTCCATCTTCATCTTCAAATAAAGTTGCATCATTATTATATTGAGCTGTAAGCGGTCCGTTTAACAGTTTAAAAGGGCCAGTAACTTTATCGGAAGTAAAAAGCCATACGCTGTGCGTATTCATCCCTTTCGGATCTTCTTTAGTAACTTTTCCGCTATTTATCGTAAGGTAATATTTGCCTTTGATGAAATGAATTTCCGGTGCCCAAAAGCGTCCATTGTAAGGACAATCTGCAGGAAGTTTAGAAGCGTCGATCAGCCAGGAATGCTGCTTCCAATGGATTAAATCATCCGACTCCAACAAGCGAACACCAGGATTTGGTCCGGTCCACACCGGTTCAGAAGTGCCTACACAATACCATTTTTTATCTACTTTAATAATAAAATGATCACGCATGGAAATAGCAGTATCCCGGGTTATAGGATTGGTATAAGTGAACACTCTTGTACTGGTATCAGCTACGGTTACATTTGTACGGTTTACCTGTGCAGAAGCAGAAAGACAGAATAACAAACCCAAAAGGCCATTTAATTTATTACGCATAATTAATTGTTTAAATCTATTACTATAATGCAGCCGACGGAAAGTATTGTCGGCCGTGGGGAATCGAAAAACTTCCGCCTGGCAACCGAAGTTTATTATTTATTCAACACTTATTTTTTCTTCTTCCCTTTTTTTACAAAGTTTCTCAAAAAGCTGGTGATTATCAAACCAATAGACAGCTACTAAAATTTCATTTTGTGCTTCCTCCAGCCTGTCCAAAATTTTTGTTCTAATGTTTTTGAAGTTGGGTGTTATCATGGAATTACAGCTCGGTTTAATAACCACAAGTTATTTATCCTGCTACATATTATACAATATCTTTTACTCCTTATTCTTCAATTAACTATCGTCCCGTTTTTAGTAGTTGAAAATGCAATTGCAACTGTATGTCGATCTGATGTATTGAAAAGACAATCGGTTTATTCGATATAATAATTGCACTGGGTTTCAGAAACCAGTACGATGATCATGGCCGCAGTGCACCAAGTATATTAAGGGGATCGCTTCGTACCTCGCAATGACGATGCTATTTGGCCGAGTTTCAAGAACCAGTACAAGAGTGCGACGCAACGGCTGTTGAAAAGCCATTCTGCTGTCGGATACAAAAATGTCGTTACTGTAATAAGAGAATGCAACCTGTATCTTATCCCTTTCCGCAGTAGAGCCGGTGCCAGGTTCAATGCTCGAGGAAGTCGCACCGTTCGCCTTTATAATTTCTGAATGATGTATTTTTTTGTTACTTCCGCCACTACTACATAAATAGCGGCTATGGCGATAATGGTAAAAAGTAAGGTTATCGGTAGCGGTTGCAGGTCGAAAATCGAGGCAAAAGGCATGTACGTTATACCAAGCGTTACAATGAAGATGGCCGTTGTTGCCATTAACAGGTATTTTGAAGGCTTGCTTTTAAAGAAAGGCCTTCGCGTACGTATAACTAGCAAAATCAATATTTGGGTTAACAGGCTTTCGATAAACCAGCCTGAACGAAACTGGGCGGCACTGGAATGGAAGACATGCAGCAGCACGATAAAAGTAGCAATATCAAACAGGGAGCTTTGTAAGCCGAAAACAATCATAAAGCGTTTAATATAATTGATGTCCCACTTTTTCGGAGAGGTTGTTGCCTCGGCATCTACATTGTCTGATGAAATGGTAAGCGCCGGGATGTCGGAGAGAAAATTATTAAGCAGGATCTGCGTGGCAAGCAACGGCAAAAAAGGCAACATGGTAGACGCAATAGCCATACTGAACATATTGCCAAAATTAGCGCTCGTAGTTACATAGATGTATTTCATCGTATTCATAAAAGTGTTACGGCCTTCCTGCACGCCATCGCTGATCACCTGCAGGTTTTGCTCCAGCAACACCAGGTCTGCAGCCTCTTTGGCGACATCTACTGCATTGTCTATCGAAATGCCTACGTCGGCGGCGTGTAAGGCGTTCGCGTCGTTTATTCCGTCGCCGAGGTAACCAACTGTAAAACCTGCTTTTTGCAATGCCTTTATGATCCGTTCTTTTTGCGACGGTTCTACTTCAGCATACACATCAACAGCGCTTACTTTTATTCCAAGCGCTTCATTGGTCATTTGGTGCATGTCCGTTCCTGTAAGCACTTCCGTAACATCAAGTCCGATTTGTGTGGCCAGGTGTTTTACAACTAAATTATTATCGCCACTGATTATTTTTAACCGAATCCCAAGATGTTGTAATGATGAAATAGAATCAATGATCCCTGCTTTAGGCGGGTCGGATAAAAGAATAAATCCTAAAAAAGTCATCCCTGTTTCATCGTCTTTTGTGATCACAGGGTCGTCTGATACGTCTTTATAGGCTACCGCAATCGTCCTAAATCCCTCGTTGCTGTAGCGTTCGAAATGGCTGATGACCTCATCTTCTACTGTTGTGAGATCCACCAGTGTTTCGCCGGCTTTTTCTGCGTTTACGCACACTTCCAAAACGTTTTTTACCGCTCCTTTGGTGATCATTACATGCCTGCCATCTTTGTTCACAACAACGCTTAATCGCTTACGTATAAAATCGTATGGCACTTCATCCACTTTTGTGTAACCGCTTATGTCGCCTGTTTTTGCGTTTCTCAACGCTTCGTCTATGATATTAAAAAAGCCTGTTTCGAAAACGGCGTTCAGGCGTGCAAATAATAAAACTTTATCCGAAGGTTTTCCATCAACGCATAAAGCGCTATTTATCTGTACGACGCCTTCAGTTAATGTGCCGGTTTTGTCGGAGCAGAAAACGTTCATTTCTCCCAGGTTTTGGATAGCGGCGAGTTTTTTAACGATTACCTTTTTTGCAGCCAACCGTTTCGCGCCGGCAGACAAAGTGATGGTAACAATGGCGGGGAGTAATTCGGGCGTTAAGCCCACGGCGAGTGCAAGAGAAAATAAGAGAGAATCGACCAGCGGTTTGTGCAGCAGGATGTTCAGAATAAGGATGAGGATAACAAGCACAATGCTGATACGCAACAGCAGGTAGCCAAACTTTTTGATGCCTTTTTCAAAAGACGTTTCATTGACACTATGAGCAAGTGAAGTAGCAATTTTTCCCAGCTCTGTATTATCGGCGGTATTAACTGCAAGCACGGTAGCAGTGCCATTAATAACGCTGCTGCCTTTAAAAACCGAATTGGTTACTTCGCCTAATGTAATGTCAGCCTTGCACCTTCCGGCGAATTTTTCTGAAGGAAATGATTCTCCTGTTAAAGCAGACTCATTTACATGCAGGTCCTTTGCTTCGAGAATGAGAGAATCTGCGGGAATAATGTCCCCAGCATTTAATTTAATAATATCACCGACAACTACTTCATCGATCTTAATTTCCTGTTCGTTTCCATCCCGTTTAACGGTTGCTTTGCTATGAACCAGTTCTTTTAGTTTTTCAACTGCATGGCCTGCATTTCTTTCCTGCATAAAGCCAAATATGCCGGTAAAGAAAAGTACAGAAAGCACGATAATACTATCGGAGTATTCACCCAAAATGAGTGAAAGAATGACTGCGAATACAAGTAGTAAAACGAGCGGATTCCTGTACTGTGCGAAAAGCAGTAAAAGATCTTTCTGCCAGGGATAAATAGCAATGTTTTTTTTTTGCTGTTGCCTGAGCCTCAGCGCAGCTTGTTTGTTGCTTAGCCCTCGCTGCGAGGTTTTTAACCGCTTCAGCAATGCTACCTTTTCAATACTCCAGAATTTTTCTATTGTTTGCACTATGCTTAATTGATAGAAATCAAAATAGGTTGAACTGCTCTTCATTCATTCAATGCCGTTTCAATTGCCTTGTGGAGATAAAATGATGAAGAGTGCAATCGGCGGGCGGACATTACTAAAACAGCTACATATAAAATACTCTTTTTCAATAACAATGATTTTAGAGTTAAGAGGTGCAAGGGTTTTATCGCATTACATTTTAATGCAAGGTTGTAATAAATAGCAACCGGATAAATGATGAACGGCACAAACAAGAATGATGCTTGTCATCTTGCATCAGCCAGGTTATTTATAGCTTGTGACGATGTCTTTTAACTCAACGTGGTTACCCTTTATCTATTAATCTGCAGAAGTGAAAATTGCCGGTACTTTAAAAGGTTTACAGTCAGATGAAGTAATTGCTTCGAGGCAGAAGCATGGGAAAAATGTACTTGAATTACAGGACGATAAAGTTTTTTTACATGTAGTAAAAGAAGTGGTGCTCGAACCGATGTTTGTGTTATTAGTCATCTCATGTATTGTCTACTTTTTGCTACGGCAACACCAGGAAGGTTTTATTATGCTTGCTTCCATCTTTATCGTTGCAGGCATTTCTTTTTTCCAGGAATATCGAAGCCGTAATGCGGTGCACGCTTTGCGGCAGCTTTCTTCCGCCAAAGCAACTGTGATACGAAACGGGGTAGAAATACAAATACCGGTTGAAGAAATTGTGGTGGATGAGATTTTGCTTGTTGAAGAAGGCGAGGTAATTCCTGCGGATGGTACTATTTTATCTTCCAACGATTTTTCGGTAAATGAATCCATTCTTACCGGGGAGTCGCTTTCTGTTTACAAGAGTAACGAAGGCAATAGCAATGTATTCAAGGGCACGTTGGCTACCGGAGGCTCTGCAACTGTAAAGGTATCGACGGTAGGTATAAAGACCATGTTTGGAAAGATAGGTTTATCATTAAAAGAAATTGAAGTAGTAAAAACGCCGTTGCAATTGCAGGTGCAGTCGTTTGTTAAAAACATGGTTTGGTTTGGAGCCGGTGCGTTTGTCCTGGTATTTGTTTACAATTCGGTAGAAGCGCAAAGCATAATGATTGGTCTCTTGCAAGGCCTGACTTTGGCGATGTGCATCTTGCCTGAAGAAATACCGGTTGCTTTCAGTACTTTCCAGGCTTTGGGTGCTTTCAGATTGTTAAAACGGAATATAATAGTAAAGCAACCTCAATATGTAGAAACACTTGGATCGGCAACTGTTATCTGCGTTGATAAAACCGGTACGCTTACGGAGAACAGGATGGAGATTACAGCGATGTATGATGTAGGCTCTAACACTTCTTATGACGTGAGCTCTACGAATGCTTTACCGCCTGAGCTGGTTGAATACGCCATGTGGGCAAGCGAAACCGCTCCGTTTGACCCGATGGAAAAGGCTATTCATCGTTGCTATGAAGAAACCTCTGTCACGGATAAACGCAGGCAATTTCAACAGGTGCATGAATATCCTTTAAGTGGTCATCCACCCATCATGACGCACATTTTTAAAAACGATCAGCAGCAAACGACTATAGCCTGCAAGGGAGCTCCGGAAGGAATTTTAAAACAGTCTGCATTAACTCGGGCTAAACAACAGGAAGTTGCATTGCAGGCAAAGCTATATGCACGGCAGGGCTTCAGGGTATTAGGAGTAGGAAAGGGCATTTTGAAGGATGAAAAATATCCTTTAAAGCAAGAAGAGCTGGAATATGAATTTTTAGGACTGATTGCTTTTTACGATCCTCCAAAGCAGCATATTGAAGAAACAATAGATACTTTTTACACCGCGGGCATAGAGGTGAAAATGATAACCGGCGATTATGCTGAAACGGCGCAAGCCATCGCAAGACAGATTCGTATAAGAGATGCTGCGGAATGTTTAACAGGCGAAGAGGTTTTACATTTTTCTGCCACTGAACTACAGAAAAAAGTAAAGACAGTCAACATTTTTGCACGTATGTTTCCTGAGGCAAAACTGAAAGTAATTGAAGCCTTAAAAAGTAATGGTGAAGTAGTGGCAATGACCGGTGATGGAGTTAATGATGCGCCAGCTTTGAAGGCTGCACAAATAGGAATTGCGATGGGGCTTAAAGGCAGTGAAGTGGCAAAAGGAGCTGCTGCGTTAATCATTACCGATGATGACCTTTTTCACATGACAGAGGCGGTTGCATTGGGAAGGAAAATCTATGATAATCTTCACAAAGCCATTCAATATATCGTTTCCATTCATATACCCATCATATTGATTGTAACACTTCCGCTTGTGCTGATGTGGAAGTTTACCGATATTTTCTCACCTGTTCATGTCATATTTCTCGAGCTGATTATGGGGCCTACGTGTTCAATTATTTATGAAAACGAGACAATGGAATTGGGAACTATGGAACGTCCTCCCAAAAAAATGTCAGCTACTTTTTTGTCTTTCAAACAGCTTTCGCTAAGCATCATACAAGGTTTGATTATTGCCGCCGGATGTCTTTCTGTAGGGTTTTATTTTATGCAACACTACGACGAGACAATGGTGAGAACAGTGATCTTTATCACCTTGTTATTTTCTAATATTTTTCTTACGCTCGTTAACCGGTCTTTTCATTACTCTATAATAACTACTATCCGGTACAAAAATAATTTGGTGCCTTTAATCATCGCTTTTACAATAGTGCTTATTTTATCTTCTCTTTATTTGCAGCCGATAAGACAGTTGTTTAAGCTAAGCGAGTTATCCGGTTCAAACCTTTCCGTGTGTATCATCACTGCCTTTTTATCTACATGTTGGATAGAAATATATAAGTGGACACGGAGAAGGAAAGATGATAGATGATTATGGAGTGAACCTGATGTCACACTTAACCATTGATGTTCTTTTGATCGTCGCATTCCCTTGTTAGTGCGAAATTCGATCACCTTGCATGACTAATGGCGTTTTCTGCAGCAATAATCAATGACATCGCCACCAGGTACCCATCATTTTTTACAGCATGCTTCTCTTCAACAGATTTGTGTAAAATTTCTATATGAGAAAGAAGATCTGTTTTAGTTACTACCCGTGGAATGGTTATCGGTTTATGAATTTCAAAATCGTCTTTTAAAAGATCGGTAACAGGTACTTCCAAAATCTTTGAAAGCTCCTTTATGTGATGTACTGTTAATTGAGTAATGTTATTTTCAATTTTACTGTAAGCATTTTGGGAAACGCCAAGTTTAGCGGCAATATATTTTTGCGAATAGTTGCGCATCTCCCTGTATTTTTTTATTACGTGGCCGGGCATAAGTAATTCAATAAGAATTGTTTATTTCAAATACTATCAAACTTTCTCTCACACTAACTTTATTACCAAACAAGTTGTTAAGAAAATTGTTTTCTACAACCTGCAGCTATATTTAATAGCTTTAAGTTGTCACCCGGTTTTATTATATTAGAGTCCACATTAAACTTGCAATGTTGTGAAACTTCTTATCACCATATTACTGCTCCTTGTAGTTGCCGGTCATACAGCCCGCACTGCCATTTATAAAAATGCGGGATTTAAGATAATGCAGGATCTTGACGACAAGAAAGACAACGAAAGTAAGAAAGATAATAAGGATAATAAGGATGATAAAGAAGCTGTATCGCAACCTGTAAGCTTTGCGTCTGCCACTCTCAGCAAGCAACGTTTTTTTGCAAATACGCTTATAATCAACTCCTCTCCGGTAATTGATCATTTAACGCCGCCTCCTGATTTTAACGGCCGGTAATTCCTCTTTTGTAACTGATCAACCCTCAAATTTTATTTATGGAAACTGTTGTTAGCCCTGTTGCAAGGCTTTGGAACCTTGTTCGGGAAGGGAAAGCAGATATGACTGCCATATACTTTTATGCAATTATATCGGGATTAATACAATTGGCCGTGCCGTTAGGCATACAGGCTATAATAGGCTTTGTTTTAGGAGGTATGTTAAGGGCGTCCCTCATTCTGCTTATTTCAGTTGTGGTGTTTGCTGTTATGATAGCAGGCATTACACAGATGAACCAGATGAAAATCATTGAAAAAATTCAGCAACGAATTTTTGTAAAGGTTGCTTATGCTTATGCAGATCGCATACCTAAACTTGATCTGAAGCAAATTGACAGCTTCTATTTACCAGAGCTTGTGAACCGGTTTTTTGACACCGTTTCCTTACAAAAAAGCATTTCAAAACTTTTACTTGACTTACCTATTGCAGCTATGCAAATAGTGTTCGGTTTAATACTGCTTTCTTTCTATCACCCTGTCTTTATCATTTTCGGCTTACTGCTGATGGTTATTCTCTGGCTCATTTTATTTACTACGGGAAGCAAGGGATTGGAAAGCAGCATGCAGGAAAGCAGGCATAAATACGCTTTGGTAAGTTGGCTGCAGGAAATGGCGAGGCTAATAAAGACGTTTAAGTTTTCTGAAGGTGCAGCATTGCATTTAAAAAAAGCAGATGAAAAAACCATCTCCTACCTGGATGCCAGAACCCAACATTTTAAAATCCTGTTGCTGCAATTCAGAACGCTTGTCTTTTTTAAGGTGTTGGTAACCGCAGCACTAATGATTGGCGGCGTTATATTGCTTTTAAACCAGTTACTGAATGTAGGTCAATTTGTTGCTGCCGAAATTATAATTATCACCGTAATTAATTCAGTTGAGAAGATTATCGTAAGTCTTGAAACGATATATGACGCCTTAACTTCTGTTGTAAAAATTGCTAAAGTTACTGATAAGGCAGTTGAAACATCAGGTACTTATCTTATGCCTGGAGCAACCGCACCGGCTATAGAGGCAGCAAAGTTGTCGTTCTGCTTTTATGCTGATAAGCCTGTAATTAAAAGTGTATCATTTAAAATAAAACAAGGAGAAAAGGTTTGTATTGCCGGTGAAGAAGGTTCAGGTAAGTCGACTTTATTAAAGCTTCTCACGGGCGTTTATAAAGATTTTACAGGCATTCTTTTAATGAATAATGTACCGCTAGGTAATTATGATATTAAATCGTTGAGATCAAAAACAGGCATTGTATTTAACCACGAGGATATTTTTCACGGAAGCCTTTGGGAGAATATTACAATGGGCAAGACTAATATAGACAGCGATTACATTAATAATTTATGCAGCACCGTTGGCCTTCACCCGTTCCTAAGCTCATTATCGCTGGGTTACGATACTGAGTTGGATCCTACCGGTAAACGATTGGCGAGAAACGTGGTTCAAAAGATATTGCTTGTAAGAGCTTTGGCAGACAAGCCTTCACTATTGCTGGCAGAAGAACCATGGCAAAGCATTGAAGAACCTTATAAAACAAGCATTCAGCAACTGCTTCTGCAACTGGATAATACAACAGTCATCATTGCCACAAATGACAAAAGTTTTATTGAAAAGTGCCATCAAAAGATTTACCTGAATAACTAATACAATTAAAATTAACACCGATGACATCGACATACTTTACAGCCTCCCAATACATTTATCTCGAAAATAAAAAAAGCAGTGTACGACTATGGTTCCTTATCATACTTTCAGTATGCATTGCAATTCTTTTTGTTCCCTGGACACAAAACATCCGGACAAAAGGAAACATAACAGCTTTAAGGCAGGAACAAAGACCACAGCAAATAAATACAATCATAGGAGGAAGAGTGGAGAAATGGTTTGTAAAAGAAGGTGATTATGTAAAAAAAGGCGATACCCTTATAAAGCTGTCTGAAATTAAGGTTGATTATCTTGACCCAAATCTTGTTGAACGAACAAAAGAACAGATAACGGCTAAACAATCTTCTATTAAATATTATCGAAACAAAATAGGTGCAACAGGTGATCAGATAGGTGCGCTGCAAAATTCATTGCAGGCAAAGATGAGCCAACTTGCAAACAAGACGCAGCAGATTGCTGTAAAAATTACTTCTGACAGCATGGACATGGTAGCTGCTGACAATGATTTTAAAATAGCCAGCCTTCAATACAATCGCCAGAAGGCACTTTATGATAGCGGTCTTGTGTCGCTTACACAACTTGAACAACGTAACCAGGTTTATCAATCGCTGATGGCTAAGAAAATAAGTGCCGAAAATAAGTTCTATGCATCGAAGCAGGATTTGGCCGTTAATCAAACTGAATTTAATGCAGTGCAGCAAGAGTATGCAGAAAAAATATCGAAAGCAGAAAGTGACCGGTTCGGTTCGTTGTCTTTAGTAGCAACCGGGCAAGGTGATATAGCAAAATTACAGAACCAGTATGCCAGCTATTCAATAAGAAACGGTATGTATTTTATTCTAGCTCCGCAAAGCGGACAAATAATCAAAGCCCGCACTTCCGGTATAGGTGAAATAGTTAAAGAGGGTGACATGCTGGTAAATATTGTACCTGATGAAATTGACTTTGCAGTTGAATTATATGTAAGACCTGTCGACTTACCGTTAGTGTCGCCGGGACAGCAGGTGCGACTGTTATTTGATGGTTTTCCTGCTATAGTATTTAGTGGTTGGCCCGAGGCATCTTACGGCACCTTTACCGGCGTTGTATCTGCAGTCGAAAGTGATGTAAGCGACAACGGTAAATTTAAGATTTTAGTGAAGGAAGACACAGCTTACAGAAAATGGCCCAGGACATTAAAGATAGGCACCGGGGCCAGCGGTATAGCTTTGCTTAAAGACGTTCCTGTCTGGTATGAGTTGTGGCGAAACATTAATTCTTTTCCACCTGATTATTATAAAACTGAAGCTACAAAAGAAAAGGAGAAAAAGTGAAACTGACAGCTTTCATCATATTCGTATTTACATCGTCACTTGCCCAAACCCAGCCTAAAGTTTTTACTGAAGCAGCATTTATTTCAACGCTTAAAAAGTATCACCCGGTGGTAAAGCAGGCAGCTAATGATGTAAAAATTGCGCAGGCTAAAGTATTAGCGGTCCGAGGCCAGTTCGACCCTGTTTTGAAGGCAGATAATAGCAGGAAAGAATTTGACGGACTTAGCTATTATGATCAAAATACAACTGAACTAAAAGTGCCGGTATGGTATGGCATCGACCTGTATGCAGGCAATGAAGACTTAACTGGTAGCAAACTGAATCCTGAAAAAACAAAAGGTTCTGTAAGTTATGTGGGCTTTAGTTTTCCTGTTGTTCAAAATTTTATAATAGATAAAAGACGGGCAACATTACAACAGGCAAAAATTTACAGAGACCTATCAGAAGCCGAAAGAAAAATCGCAGTAAATAACCTGGTGCTTGAAGGTCTTAAAGCATACTGGAATTGGTGGGAACAATATAAAACAACTACATTAATAAATGCAGCTTTAGACAACGCGGAAAAGCGTTTCAAAATGATAAAAACCGCTTTTCTCACAGGAGATCGTCCGGCGATTGATACACTTGAAGCATTAACCCAAATTCAATCAATAGCCATCAGGCAAAGTGAAGTAAATGCAGCCTTAATAAAGGCGACACTGGAGCTGTCAACATTTCTATGGAAAGAAGATAATGAACAATATGACCTGCCACCATCAGTGATGCCACAAGACGTTACAAACGATAACCCGGTTATGCTCGATCAGCTATTACAGCAGGCGGCGCAGCATCCTGAATTAGTTCAATATAATTATAAGCTTAAAGCTTTAGACATAGACAAAAAGCTGAAGCTTCAGTCGTTAGTTCCAAAAGTAGATTTGAAATATAATCAGCTTGACTACAATTTAGGTAAGGCTGTAAGTTCTTCGTGGTTTCAAAATAATTATCGGTTCGGTATTTCATTATCCATGCCTTTAAGACTGTCAGAAGGGCGCGGGGAATATCAACAGGCAAAACTGAAAATCGACCAAACAAGATTAGAACAGGTGAATAAGCAGGTACAGGTTTATAATAAAGTAAAACAGTACTTCACAGATTGGCAGCAAACAGGCATTCAACTTACACTTCAAAACAATCTTGTAAACAATATCCTGATTTTACAAAAAGGTGAAGAAACAAGATTTAGTATTGGTGAAAGTTCTTTATTCCTCATCAACACAAGAGAAATGAAAACTATTGAGACAAAGCAAAAACTGATCGAGCTTCAGGCAAAAAATCAAAAGGCTGCAATACATATGAAATGGGCGGCAGGATTGCTTTATTAACAGGCTAACGGTTTCGGTAAACGTTTTAGTCTTGCCGCAATTTCCTCTTGTGGCTTGCTAGAACTAATAGTAAAGGTGATTTTCGTTTTGAGTACAGGATGTTGTGAAGCCTTGATTATCGGTTTGAATATTTTTGCCATCCGGAGTAATACGCCTTTACCACATAGGTACTATGAAATAACTTTAATAACAGTTTTTCCTTGTGCTGTTATCAATCCTTCACATCATTTTTTCACGAGCCATTTGATTTTGGGGCAACAGCTTCCGTATAATTATTATTTTTCATTGTATGTATCCGTGTTAGATTCTTCTCATGTTCAATATCAATGACCCATGTGACTAATGTCACCGTCCTCCACCAAGAACAAGTATAGCTTTACCTAGTGAAAAAATGGATGAAGCTCGCCATTGTTTGTTTAGTATGCCTGGGCATCGCTTACTCCATTACACTTTTAATCCTCTAAAATTAACTATCATGAAAAAGAACATGGGTAATGCCGACCGTATCATTCGCATCGCTATCGCAATTGTATTTGGAGCTTTGTATTTTACAAAAACGGTAACCGGAACATGGGGCATCGTTTTATTGGTTCTGGGGATAATCTTTATACTGACCAGCACTGTAAGTTTTTGCCCTTTATATACTTTGATTGGATTAAAAACCCGTCCAAAAGTAAGTGTGGAATAGCTTGGACTTGCGAATGTAGAAGAGATAGCGGGAGACACAATATGCTTTGCCGCACGGCAAACTTCTGCTCCTTGGCTTCGCTTTATCAATTGTTACACAGGTTGATGATGCAGGACACGTAATTATTGAAAATTATTAATACTAAATAATGGCTAACGAACATTTTTATGATGTCTCAGTAAAGTGGGATGCAGACCGGAAAGGAACGATAAGTTCCCAATCTTTACCAGGTGAAATAGAGGTAGCTACGCCGCCGCAATTCTCAAAAGGTATGGAGGGCATCTGGTCTCCTGAACATTTATTTGTAGCAGCTATAAACAGTTGCCTGATGACCACCTTTCTTGCAATTGCTGAAAATTCGAAACTTCAGTATAAAAGCTTTGAGTCGAAAGCGGTTGGCAAGCTGGAAATGGCAGACGGTAAATATATAATGAGCGAGGTGACTTTAATGCCAATTGTTGTCATAAGCAAGGAGGCCGATAGAGAAAGGGCGATACGTGTTTTGCAAAAGTCTGAAGCTGCTTGCCTTATATCAAATTCGGTAAAATCGAAGATTGTACTGCAACCTGAAATTAGAGTGGTTGTGTAAGAGTACAAACAGGTGTAACCAAAAAACGCAAATGGCTTGAACAAAAGCCATTTGCATTTCTATGGTTTTGTACATCTTCTCCGCCCGTCTGAATGGCACAAATAAGCTTAGCTTATTAGTGAGGCAGTCTTTCCCTGAGGTAGCCGTAGCACCAGGTGCCGGCAACAGCACTTAAAAGAGTAACGATTATTACGCTGAACCCGGTTCCGATTTGAGCGAATAAAGGACCGGGACAAGCGCCGGTTATAGCCCAGCCAAAACCGAAAATTAAACCGCCATACACTTGTCCCTTGTTGAATGTTTTTACCGGCAGTTCAATTTTTTCTCCGTTAATTGTTTTGATGTTGAACTTCTTTATAAGCTGTACGGAAATTATCCCGGTCACTACTGCAGAGCCAATTACGCCAAACATGTGAAAGCTTTGCAGCCTGAACATTTCCTGTATCCGGTACCACGAAATCACTTCTGACTTTACCAGTATTATTCCGAATAAACTGCCCATAAATAAATACTTGAAATAAGACCAGGGAGTTTCTTTTTTTACTGGTTTAGTATACACGGTGTCTAAAGAACGTACTTCAAAATCTGTATTTGTTTGCTGCGGTTTTATAGTTTGCGTTTGCATGGTTATAGCTTTAAAATGAATGGAAGGATAAGATTCGCCATGATGAAACCACCGACCATAAAACTGATAGTAGCAATTAACGACGGCAATTGCAGGTTAGATAAACCCATGATAGAATGCCCAGAAGTACAACCGCCTGCATAGCGAGTACCAAAGCCAACGAGGAAGCCGCCAAACACCATAAAGAATAATCCTTTTGCTGTAAGAAGTTGGCGCCAATTGAAAAGCTGTTGTGGCAGCAACGATGTTTGCTCGGTAATGCCATATTGCTTAAGCTCTGCAACAAGCTTTGGGTTGATGTCAACCGGGTTAGGATTACTAAAAAAAGAAGCAACAATGAATGCTCCTAAAACAATGCCTGCAACAAAAAACAAGTTCCATGCTTCCTTTTTCCAATCGTAGCTGAAAAATGGAATCTTTGACGGGATGCAGGCCGCACAAACATGCCGCAACGATGATGATATGCCCAATGTCTTATTGCCTAATATCAATAAAGCAGGAACGGTTAATCCAATTAACGGTCCCGCTACATACCATGGCCACGGCCGCTTCAAGAATTCTAACGTACTTGTATCCATTTTCTAAGTTGAATTTCTATAATTTTCATACAGATGAGACGCGAATTTACGTTCCTCATAATCAACGATTTCTTTTTTCGTTTCTGCCCACGCAGTTGAATGAGTAAAGGCTAATGTATAAGTTGGTTGAGACTTGTTTACAGCTGAGAAAACCGTTGCCTTTTAAACTAACTGTACAAGTGAGTGACACAACGATGATGCCATGAAAAGCTACTGCCGGCCACCAAAAAAAGGTAATAATCTTAGCTCTCTTTAACGGTTATGGGGCAAACGAGATCAGTTGTTTTTATCGTTCCACTTTCCTTTATTGCATTCAGCCCACCTTTTATGTCAACAAGGTTATCAAAGCCTCTTGCTTTTAAGATTGAATTAAAAATCATAGACCGGTAGCCTCCGGCACAATGAACCAAATAGGTGGCTTGTTTATCAAGGCTGCTTACGTGGTCGTTTACATTGTCTAAAGGAAAGTTTATTGCACCATCCAAATGCTCAGCGGCAAACTCTTTTTCGTTCCTTACATCAAGAATTTTTACAGATGGTTTGGCAAGTAAGGTAACTGCCTCGTTGGCATCAACTGTATCAATTATGTCTACTTCTTTGCCTGCATCTTTCCATACTTTAAAGCCACCTTTCAGATAGCCGATTGTATAATCGTAACCCACACGTGCCAGCCTTGTAATGACTTCTTCTTCACGTCCTTCGTCGGCAATGATTAACAGCTTTTGCTTAATGTCGGGAATAAGGGCACCCACCCAGGGAGCGAAACTGCCATCGATACCAATGTTGATGGAATTAGGGATAAAGCCTTTAGCGAAACTTTGAGCGTCTCTTGTTTCGAGCATCAAGGCGTCTGTTTCGTTTGCTGCAGCCTCAAAAGCATCTGGCGAAAGCGCATGATTGCCACGTTCCATCACCTCATCTATACTTTCGTATCCCTGCTTATTCAATAATACGTTTAACGGAAAATATGCAGGCGGAGCGGACAAGCCTGAAGTGACTTCTTTAATAAATTCGGCCTTTGTCATGTTCGCCCGCAAGGCATAATTTGTTTGCTTTTGATGGCCAAGCGTATCGGTGGTTTCCTTGCTCATATTCTTGCCACATGCACTGCCCGCACCATGTGCAGGATAGACAATAATATCATCGGCAAGCGGTATTATTTTAGTTCTGAGGCTATCATATAAAATGCCCGCTAGTTCTTCCTTTGTCATGTGCGCCGCCTTTTGTGCAAGATCCGGGCGGCCAACATCGCCTATAAAAAGGGTATCGCCTGAAAACAAAGCAACCTCTTTGCCGCTTTCATCCTTTAGTAAATAACAAGCGCTTTCCATCGTGTGACCAGGCGTATGAAGTACTTTAAAAGTTACCTTGCCTACCTTGAACTCCTGTTCGTCCTTAGCAATAATTGCTTCGAAAGATGGGTTGGCATTTGGCCCGTAAATAATAGCTGCCCCGGTTTTTTTAGAAAGGTCCACATGACCCGATACAAAGTCGGCATGAAAGTGTGTTTCAAGTACGTACTTAATTTTCGCGTTGTCCTTATTCGCTTTTTCGATATAAGTATCTACTTCGCGAAGCGGGTCAATAACCACTGCCTCCCCTTCACTTTCTATATAATATGCCCCTTGTGCAAGACAGCCTGTATAAATTTGTTCAATTTTCATATTGTGTCATTAAGTATTGCAAAGATGCGTTTATGTACAACCAAATTAGGTGACCTAAGTCACCTAATCATTATGTTTGTCGGTTGATTTTTTTTGATACCAGCGCTGGTTTTCATAGCGTCATCGTGGAGCCGGTCCCGAATTTATTTCGGGATCGCAAGCACTTTATCGGCAAATCTTTTATGAGCTTTTAGCATCGATTTTTTAGCCGTCTTCTTTATGAGGTATTATAAAGGAATCATTATTTTAATAAAATAAATGCTTTAATAATTGAAGGTCGCCAATACCGGGTAATGATCACTCGATCTCGATTCTTCTATTTTATACGCATTCACCACTTTCAAGCCTTTAGAAAAGATATAATCGTGTCTTGGTTTAATTAGTCCGAAAAAGGCCGAGGCTGTAGTGCCTACTAATGAAGTTGACCAATTAAAACCATTATCGTTGAACTTTTGAACCGCTGATTGACCGTCTTTTGAAAGCAACGTATTAAAATCGCCGCCGATTAAAATATATTTATAATTCGGCAACTGCATCTTTGCGTTTTCGATAATTGTATTCCATTGATCCATCCTTTTCTTTTTGCTCATCACCAGGGTTTCGGTGTGAACGCTGTACACCAGGATCTTCTTATTATCAATAGAAACTCCTGCAATGGTCACGAGCCTGCGACCCTTGCTGAGCGGTTTTGAATGAGGTAACATTAGTTTTTCCCGACAATCTATTGTCCCTTCGGTCAGGATGGCATTGCCAACATCCTTTTTAGACGACTTATTATATTCAACCGGAATGTACAGGTAATTTAAGTTTAACGTCTTTGCTATTACTTCCACGCCTTTTTCATCCATTTCCTGCAACAGGTAAATATCAACATTTCTTGTTTTCCGAAATTGCTGCAATTCTTCAGCCGCTAACTCTGTCTTTTTAGCCTTTTTAATGTTGAAGGTTACCACGCTAATTGAGTCAGCATCTTTAATGGGTTGTGGGTTATTTGCCTGAGACTGAAAAAGCGGCTCATCGGGTTCTTTATAAACCCGCACTGACACACATGATAATAAACAGGTTACAAAAAGTAACATGGCCGGGAGAATCGGCAGGTGCTGGCGCAGGTGTTTTTGAGAAAATTGCAAAGCTTCGACCAGACGCCAGAACATTGTGTAAATTACCTTAAAGGATGTCTTTTTCATACGAGTCATTTCTTTTCAGATGATGAATAGTTTTAAATGAAAACCCAGGAAAAAGCAGTTGATTTCACAAATGAATCTATTACCGTAACTTACCCATTAAGCAATAGTTTTAGAAAGACATTTTTTCGCCTTAGACAAGCTTACTTCTGTCTTTGTCTATGGCTTCAGGATACATATCAGCCGTAAACATAAAAAGGAGTTTCAGCGTTTGCCAATTTTTATATTGTACATGGGTTTTGCTGTCATGTGCTTTACTAAGATACAACAACTTTTTCTTGCGGCCGAAGCGTGTGCGGAATCATTAAGAAAAAATTTTAGATGAAGCAAAAGCTGCTAAATGATATAGGGATGAACGTAATGCGACGCAACGGTGATGCTATAAAAAACAAATGCCGGCAACCTAAAATCTAAATTGATACCCAAGTGAAAGTCGTTTGTAGACATTTTCTTTTACCTTTTCATAGTTATCGGCATAAACACTTGTCAACCGAAAGTTTCCCCGTTCATATTCTAAAAAGACATTTTTTATTAAGTAGTAGCACCGGAGTGCGATAATAGAATTGAAAACACGGTAGTTTGCATCTTTGCCATCAAGGGTGTGTAGCCATCCAAAAGAAAGATTCGTACGAAGATTAAGCCTTGAATCGACGAGCAAATTTGCCGCGGCAGCGAGTCCTGTACCGGTGCAATAATCGTAATCCCGTTTTTTTCCTTCAAACAACTCCTTGTCGCTAATAGCAGCAAGACCTATTACGCTCGTCCCGTACTCTGTTTTTAGCGTTGTTTTCCACGGTAGCTCAAAGTGTGAATTCAAAGCCAGTTGAACACTTTGCATGCCGTAAGAAAAAGCGGTGTTGTGGTAGTAATCGTAGTTTAACATGAGCAAAAGAGAATGGCTGTTCGAATAGGATTGTCGTAGCTGCCAGCCGGTAAGATTACCCCTGATGCGTGCAATGTTTAAAAGCGTTGAGTCGGAAGCACTCAGTTCGAGCAATACCGTGAAATAGCCAAAGGGTACCTTTATTGCACAATTGGGTGCACCATAAACAAAATTGATCCGGGTGAACCATTCACCACGGGTCTTTTGGTTCTCATTGTCGGCTTCCGTGCTGTATTGCCTGCCACCCGACGAAAGTTCTAATTTTATGCTGGTTGTATCGAAAACGCCCTTTTGTGCCTTGAATTGTTTTTTACTTACGAGTCCTGAAAGACCGGCCATCGGGTCGAGAGCTATACCGAGTATATCGAGGGCATTTTTTCGTCGTCCCGTACGCGAGTTATGGGTAAAACGCATGGCTAGCCGGTGCGACATTTCGCCCCAGGCTATGCCACCAAGTGTGGTATTGATCAAATCGTTCGGCGCAGCTTTGTCCCTTTCACCTGCTATTTCCCAAAGCAGGCTTCCTCCAAAGGTGGCCAGCGCCGACTGGGAGAAAGTATATCCTTCAGAACGAAATGAATTGAAATAAAAGCTTCCATGGTAAGGATGTGAAAACTGGTTGTTGAAAAACTTGTCTTCATCCCACTGCCACCCTGAAATGGTTAGGTTGTTAGCAATGCTTCGAGCTGAGACAAAGGAAAATGGGACCCTTCGGATAAAATAATTGACAGAAAAAGGAACAACATTCGCTGCCATTATTTTGGTTGTCGCAACCGGAAAGTTTCGCTTCGATAGCTCTGATGCAAGAGGCGATGAAAAAGAGTATTTGGCGGAGTCAAAAGTTTGTGCCCTGACGGTTGAGATGGCCAGGCATAAAATAACAGCTAAAATGTAACGACTGTTTCTCATACAACCATTGATTAACCATGTTGATGTTTTAAAAAGGGCGATGTTACAGAGCGATCCTTACCGCAAATAAGGAAAGGATCGTACCTTCTGTTATCGCAATTCCCGTAAAGGTATGGAGGAGGAAAACGTCCGGAAATGACGATCATCACATAATACAATGTTCAATGTCAGAAAGGGAAAAGCCTTCAAAAGAAGCAACTGACAGTAAGCTACGGAACGGAAAAATTAACTAACTATAAGTTTAATAAAGTAATTAAATGCAGGCTTAAGACAAGAACGATCAGTATAAAATCTAATAATGTAATACTGATAATAGAAGAACCGGTCAGCTAAAAAAGAGCTCTCTTATTAATATGTAAATACCCATAACCAGCACGAACCATCCAAACCCTTTTTTTAGCTTTTCGCCTGAGATTCTTTTGCCAATTAGTGCGCCTATAAAAGTACCGGCGATGGCGATTGTGGTTACTTTAAAAAGGAAAAACCAGTTGATGGTAAAGTGACCAAGATCTCCGGTAAAGCCGATCAAAGAATTTAGAGCAATGATGAATAATGACGTTCCTACAGCTTCTTTCATCGGCAGCTTAATAAGCAATACGAGGGTCGGTATCAATAAAAATCCGCCTCCGGCTCCCAGAAGTCCCGTCGCAATACCAATAGCAACCCCGTACAACAGCAGTTTGAGCAGATTAACCTTTTTGTTTGCAACTGTAAGTTCATTAGATTTTTGCTTATGGCTCTTAATCATTGAGATCGAAGCTGCCACCATTAATATCGCAAACAATGACATCGTTACAATAGGTTCTGTAATTTCAAAGCCACTAATAGTGGCAATATGTTGAGGAATTAAGGGGATACGAAAGTATAGATGAGGTGATGGAACGTGGCAATCAT
>Ga0181466_1000198_pt1 | contig 21522 bp, 16 predicted proteins | sample InSIn4gowninarea_FD_119078 | JGI IMG/M metagenome (GOLD analysis project Ga0181466, IMG submission 119078) | Clean room microbial communities from NASA Spacecraft Assembly Facility at Jet Propulsion Laboratory, Pasadena, California, USA -... ... | reverse complement strand
TCCGGAATTTAAAAGCCAAGCACCGGCTTATCTTAACCGGTACGCCCGTCGAAAACAGCACCATGGATTTATGGTCGCAGATGTCGTTTATTAATCCGGGCTTGTTGGGTAACCAAAACTTTTTTAAAAATGAATTTTTGCGGCCCATCGAGAAAGAAAAAAACGAAGAGAAAACCAAGAAACTGCACGCGCTTATTAAACCGTTTATTTTGCGGCGCCACAAATCGCAGGTAGCTACCGAACTGCCCGCGAAAATTGAGCATACTACTTATTGCAAAATGACCGAGGAGCAGGAACACGCCTACGAAGAAACCAAATCGTTTTACCGCAATAAAATTTTAAAAAACATTGAAGAAACGGGCAGCGTTAACACCCAATTTATGCTGTTGCAAGGCTTAATGAAACTCCGCCAAATTGCCAACCACCCGCGCATGGCCGACGCGAACTACGAAGGCGATTCGGGTAAAATGAAGGAAGTAATCCGGATGACGCGCAGTGTGGTAGCCGAAGGGCACAAAGTTTTAATTTTTAGTCAGTTTGTAAAACACCTGGAAATTGTACGGGCCGCGCTGAACGAAAAGCAAATTCCGTTTACTTACCTGGATGGCAGCACCAAAGACCGCCACAAGCAAGTAGAGCGCTTCCAAACGGACGAGAACATTAAGGTATTTTTAATATCGCTGAAAGCGGGTGGCGTAGGCTTAAACTTAACCGCCGCCGATTACGTGTTCATTCTGGACCCCTGGTGGAACCCCGCCATTGAGGCCCAAGCGGTAGACCGGGCGCACCGCATTGGTCAGCAAAACAAGGTGTTTACGTATAAGTTTATCACCAAAAACACCGTGGAAGAAAAAATCCTGGCCTTGCAAAACAAGAAAATTCAACTGGTTACGGATTTAATCTCTACGGACGAAACCATTATTAAAAGTCTTACTAAAGACGATATTGAGAGCCTGCTGGCGTAAGAAAAATTTGAACAACTAAAAGCCCGGTAAAATTTTGAGTTTACCGGGCTTTTTTATCTGTATTTGAGTTATTTAACGGATTGGTAACTATTTAATGTTCGTGTGGTACGGAGAGTTAGCGAAGCGCTCTCCGCAATTACCGGACAGCCAATTTCCTGATTGGCGTTAAAACACAATACTGTTTCGGGCAAAAGGTGTTCTTAACCGCACTTTGCTTGCATCCTTATTTTGGTAAAACCTCTTCCTTCACTTACACGCCATTAATCTAAAGATTGGCTATCCACAAAATGCGGAAAGGCCGCTGACGCGAACTCTCCGCATAACGGTCTCGTATATGAGACGTTCATGCCTTATATACTTTGTTGACAAGGGTTGTCTTCTACTTTTTCACAAAGATTAGGGTTTGGGGATTTACTAAATTCTTGTTGTAAAAATCACCAATTTTTAATTCTGCGCCCTGAGTCACAAAGTAGTATGTCTCATAGCAGGTAGAACAGCTTGAAAACAAGCTTAGCAGTGATATGGAATCTCCCTTTATCTGATAGTTGTATAAGCCAGAACCGAATTTAGGAAGGTCATGTCCATTCCTAATTTCCCTTCCTCTATTCAGGGATAACATAGACCCACCATCAAGTCTTTTAAAAACAATTGTATCCGACCTGTCTGTTTGCTCAATCCAAACACCATCTAATTGAAAGGTCGGTTCATTATTGTCTTTACAACTAACTATGGTCACCACTAATGCAAAAAGCAAAATGAGTAGGTGCATCTTTTTCATAGGATACTTTATTTAAATTATTAATTTAATAATTAACTGTCTATAAATTTACAATCTCAATTTTTGCCAACAAGGTATTTCTTCTGTTAGGCACCGGGCTTGGTTGAAGTCTCTGCTTTTTGCTTCCTGAAATATTCAATAATCTCAGCTTTGGTCATTTCTAATAGCTTTTCACTTAATCTATCACGTTGCTGACGCATAAATAATACAGCATCAAATTGTTTTTCAGTCGTCTTCATATTTTTCAAATTCTCTTGGGGAGCGTATTTCTAACGGTTGGTAACCATTCTTAATATTAATAGAATTGTATCCACGTATGCGTTGTATGTTTACGATGTGTTTAAAATTCCAGCTTACCAAAAAGCTAGCTCGATTTATAGTTGCTAAAGCTATGTGCAGACAATCTGCATAGCTGCTTTTTTCAACAACTTTTTCTATGAGATACGCCATAGCTAAGTTCACAGATCTATCCGTGATGTCGAGAAACTCAGTCCATTCAGCCTTTAAGCTTCTTACTAGCTCTTTCACTTTCTCTGGGGCATTTTCAAGTTCGTTTTGAGTAACTGTTGAAAAGAGTAATGTAAATTCCCCATTCTTAATTTTTTGTAGTAGCGGAATGGTATGGATTGAGAACTCATCGTCAAAGTAGCCACTAAATACGGAGGTATAATCGTTGCCGCATACGATAAACTTACAAAAATATACACATAGTTGTTGAATAGCACCTTTAATAGTTTTATGTGTATTACTCTTTATCTTATAGCTTTGAGTAAGTTTTATTGCGCAAAATATAATTAATGCTTCTGTTGTTGGTTAACTCTTATGAGACTAGCTATTTAAATCTTATCTGATAAAGAAATACTATAAAATAAGCCGGAATATTATTTTAAGCTTCTTAGCAACTCCTCCACCATACTCTCCCATTCTTGTTCCAACGATACCTTGGGCATTTTACGGCCCGCGCGCTGGTACCAGTAATTGGCGTTCCACTGGTCGCCTTCTTGGCGGTGCAGGTACGCGTGAATCCAGCAATAATTCGGGGTATTTTTTTGCTGGGCTATTTCGTGCGACTGGTGCCAATCGCCTTTGCCGGCGTACCACAAAGCCTGGAGTTCCGGGCTAAGCTGGGCAGGTGGCGTATCTTGCGTAAGCGAGGTTTTAAATTCCGAGAATGTCATTATAGTAAATGCTTTACTTTTGCGGAAGCTAATTTATTCGGAATATCCGGATGTAGCCTAAAAACCCGCGAAAACATTTCGGGGCCAAAAGAGTTAAATGGGCAAAGTATAAAATTCCGGGTACCACAATTTATGAATCAGGCAATAGTCATTGGGGCCGGCATTGGCGGCATAGCGGCGAGCATCCGGTTGGCGGTGCAAGGCTACGCGGTAACGGTGCTGGAAGCCAATAACACGTTTGGCGGCAAAATAACCCAATTTACCCGGAATGGGTACCGCTTCGATAAAGGGCCTTCGTTGTTTACCATGCCTCATTTGGTAGATGAGCTGTTTACTTTAGCCGGCCGCCACCCGCGGGATTATTTTCGCTACCAACAGTTAGATGTGATTACGCAGTATTTTTTTGCCGATGGCACCCGTTTAACCGCTTACCGCGAACCCGAAAAATTTGCCCTGGAAGTAGAACAAAAATTAAAAATTCCGAAAGAAAAAGTTACGGCTTATTTGGCTAAGAGCGCCCGGATGTACGATGCTACTGCCGCCACGTTTTTGCACAAATCGCTGCACCAAGTACAAACTTACCTGAGTCCGGATGTGCTCAAAACTTTTCCGGTTTTACCCGAATTAGGTTTAACCACTACCATGCACGCGGCTAATGCCCGGCAGTTTAAAGATAAACGCTTGGTGCAACTCCTCGACCGCTTTGCTACCTCCAACGGCTCCGACCCCTACCAGGCTCCCGCTACGCTGAATTTAATTCCGCATCTGGAGCATAATTTGGGCGCTTTTTACCCCGAAGGCGGGATTTACGCCATTGCGCAAAGCTTGGTAAGATTAGCCACGGAGTTAGGTGTAGTTTTCCGGTACCAGGAAAAAGTAGAAGAAATTTTAACGCAAGATAACCGGGTAACGGGCGTACGTACCGCCACGCAGCCTTTTGTGCCGACCCAAGTGGTGGTGAGTAATATGGATGTAGTTCCTACTTACCGGAAATTATTGCCGCACTTAAAAGCGCCCGAAAAAACCTTACAACAGCCGCGGTCTAGTTCGGCGCTAATTTTTTACTGGGGCATTAACCGCGCGTTTCCGGAGTTGCACCTGCACAATATATTTTTCAGTAAAGACTATAAAAGCGAATTCGAGCATATTTTCCAGCACCAAACCATTAGTCCGGACCCGACGGTTTACGTCAATATCACGTCTAAATTTTCGCCGGCAGACGCGCCGGAGGCCAGCGAAAACTGGTTTGTGATGGTAAACGTGCCGCACAACAGCGGCCAAAACTGGGCTGATTTAGTGAAGGTTACACGTGAAACAGTAGTCCGGAAACTGAGCAAAGCCCTGAACACCGATTTAAACGCTTACATTACCTGCGAGCAAGTCTGGGACCCGGTGGGCATTGAAGCGGATACTTCTTCTTTTGCGGGCGCTTTGTACGGCAGCAGTTCCAACAACCGATTAGCGGCTTTTTTGCGCCACCCGAATTTCTCCGGTAAAGTAAAAGGCTTGTTTTTTTGCGGGGGCAGCGTGCACCCGGGCGGCGGCATTCCGCTGAGCTTGTTATCGGCCAAAATTGTGAGCAGTTTAGTGCCGCAGCCGGGTAAATAATTAAAAAATTGAAAATTGAGCATATTCCCACCAAATCTCAGAAATATAGTTTTAGCTCTGGCCGTGCTTTTAATTTTTTATGCCGTTGGATTTTACGGCTTAGTATACAGCAATTATCAAAATTACTTTTTGGCTTTGGTGCCCTTTAATCTCCTGCTGACCAACTGTATCTTATTTCTTTTTCATCGCGATTTTTCCCGTTCCTTTTGGTTATTTGCCGTTACGGTGTTTTTAGCCGGCTTTTTTGCCGAGGTAATTGGCATTCACACGGCCTTGCTGTTTGGGCATTATTCGTACGGCGCTTCTTTGGGCTGGCAACTTTTCAAAGTACCAGTTATTATTGGCTTAAACTGGCTGATGCTGGTTTATACCGCGGGTCATTTGGTAAATTATTTAGCGCCGACGCCGTGGTGGGTTAAAGCCTTATTGGCGGCCGCCTTAATGGTGGCTTTGGATTACTTTATTGAACCCGTAGCGGTAGCGTTGGATTTTTGGTCGTGGCAATCCGGCCAAATTCCTTTGTCCAATTTTACCGGGTGGTTTGGCGTGGCGCTGCTGCTGCAAGGGTACTTTCAGAAATCAAAATTTTTCAAAAACAATCCTCTAGCGCCTTATGTGTTCCTGCTGCAGTTCTTGTTCTTTATTTCGTTGTACAGCGTTATTTAAATAGAGCAGAAAAACAACCTTTATCGGGGCAGGCCGCCTTAATCAGGCCGTAATTTTGAGTATGCCAAGTGGGGCTATTTCAACAACGGGCGGTACTACCACCAAAGACAGTAAACTACTTAAATTTTCTGCCCTAACACTTTTTCCAACGCCGCCAAAACCTGGGCCTCGGTTGGGCGGGGGGCGTTAAAATCTACTACTTCTCCGGTGGCATTCACGATAAAATACTGCGGAAACTGCGGCGGAATAGTTGGATCTTTTACCACCTCCCGCCACATCTTATTAAAAAAATCGCGGGTGATGAAGTAATGATAGCCGGTTAGGTTTTTCTTTTCGATCATCCGTTTCCAGCGAAATTCTTCGCCGGGCACACTAATATCGGCGCCAATGTACAGGAAGGCAATTTTATTGCCGTACGGATTAAAATGCTGCTTTAATCGGGGAGCAGCTTTAAATTCTGCGAGACAAGGACCACAGGTAGTGCGCCACACATCCACGTACACCGTTTTCCCTTTTAAAGCTGGGTCCTGTAATAACGCTTTAAAACTAGTATATTTCTTTTCCGGTTCGATGTAACGAATAGCGGTGGTGCCTGGGGAATGTAGCATATAAAAATAGTAACCTGTAAAGATTATGCTGCAGGTTACTATAATTATCAAAAGAGAGCGGAGGAATTTTTTCATGATGCGGCAGGCGGTTGTTTTAAATTTGGTGAAATCAATGGTAAAAGAATCGACTTGATTTATTCTCCCCAAACCAGCCGGATGAAAAGCATTTTTTTATATGTGAAGGATGAAAATAAATAGGTAAATGCTTAGCAGATAGAATTCTTGCCGTTCACATATAAAATCTGGCTATTGACACTTGGCAGCAGAATGAATAACAGTGAGTATAGTAGCTTCGGGTAAAAAGATAAAATCATGAACAAATTTCCGCACTTAAAAAAATACGTCGAAATATTGTTGCACCTATCCGCTTGGCTGTTAATTCTGGGTATTATTACTAGCAGTGTAGATAATTTTAGCCACGACATATTTCAACGAGAGGAAACACTTGGCAACGAGGATGCTTTGCAAGGTTATTACCATTGGCTGGCCCAAAATTATTCTTACCATCCTTATCTTAAATACTTTATCCTCATTCTGTTTAAAGCAATTTTTTTTTACGTAAACGTGTACCTTATCTTTCCGCGGTACCAACGCGTACAGCCGGTATGGAAAGTACTGCAGCCTTTAATATTTAACGGGGCCTGGTGCTTTCTGGCGGAGGCACTTATTTATCAGGCTTACTTTAAAGTCAGGTTATTTGATTTCTGGTACTATTATAATGCGTTTGAATCAGGCATTACTTTCTTAATCTTGCTGGCAGCTTCGTATGCCTATTGGGCGGCTAAACAATGGCTCCTGAATAAGAACGACCTCGAAAAATTAGGTAAAACCAACGCCGAGTTAGCCTTGCTCAAAAATCAGGTAAACCCGCATTTTCTGTTTAATACCCTCAATAATTTGTTTGCCATGGCCATTGAACGCAAAGCCGACGACTTAGCCGAAAGCATTTCGCAGTTAACGCAGCTCATGCGCTATTCCATCTACGACAGCCAAACGGAGTACATTGAACTGCACCGCGAGGTAACTTACCTGGAAAATTACATTAAATTACAGCAACTCCGGTTTACGGCCGATGATGCGGTAAACATCCGGTTTGAGGTGGAGAACGACAACCCAAACGTGCGTATCGCGCCCATGCTGCTGATTAACTTCGTGGAAAATGCTTTTAAACACGGGGTTTCGTTAAAGCAACCTTCGTTTATTGCTATTCATTTACGGGCAGCGGCAGAGTTTATTACGTTTACCGTCGAAAATACCGTGTACCGGCAAAATAAAGAAGGTGCCGTGGGGCACGCGGGTTTTGGCTTGGAACACACTAAAAAGCTGTTACAAATGCAGTATCCGCAACGCCACGAGTTGCAGCTAACCGAAGCCGATGGCATTTACAAAGTGTTTCTGCGGTTAAAATTACAAAAAACAAAGGTAGAAGTATTGGCTTGAGTAGGTGGGAAGGTTGGAGGTTGCAGGTTGCAGGTTGCAGGTTACAGGTTGCAAGGTTAGAAGGTTATAAAGTTGGAAAGTTGTATGTTACTTTAATTGGAAGTTGGAAGATTAATTAAAATAAATAATTCTAACGCGAGCACGCGTCGCTTGTGTGGCGTATTGCCCAGCTTTTGACCGGTGGGGGCTTGCCGTTATTTACTTTTCTGCCTTTATCCGTTCGCCTGGTCAATGGCCTAATTGATAATCAGACATGAGTAAGGCGTACTCGCACTCGTGCTAGGTGGGTTAACGCCGTAGCTCCTTAAATTTAATCAAGAAATTTTACTCATAAGAACAAAAAATCTCATTAACTTAAAATCTCCAACTTTCTAACCTTCTAACTTTTCAACTTTTCAACTAAAACAACCTGCAACTTGTAACCTTCCAACCTGCAACTTAAAAATGCGCTGCCTCGCCATCGACGATGAACCCAAAGCTTTAGGTATTATCCGGTATTACGCGGCCAAAGTACCGGATTTGCAACTAGTAGGCGAGTTCCGGAGCGGGGTAGATGCTTTGCGATTCCTGGGTACGGAGCCGGTAGATCTGATTTTCCTGGATATTAACATGCCGGATTTAACGGGTATCGAGTTGCTGCAAACTTTAACTCGGCCGCCGCTGGTGCTCTTTACCACGGCTTACTCCGATTACGCCGTACAAAGTTACGACTGGGATGCCGTCGGCTACTTACTTAAACCCATCGAGTTTCCTAAATTTTTAAAAGCCGTGCATAAAGCGCAAGCCCAACTACAACCAAAGCCTTTATTGGTTACGGCTAACCCGGCAGCTAATCCGGTTGGGGCAAAACATATATTTATAAAAAGCGGCGGGCAAACGTACCAGGTAAAAGTAACGGATATTTTATACTTCGAGGCATCGGGCAATCACGTGTTGGTGGTAACCCTAGACCGCAAAATACTAACCCTAACTAGTTTACTTGAAATAACAAAGTCTTTACCGCCCCGGGTGTTTTACCGCATTCATAAATCGTTTATTGTGGCTCTGTCGCACGTAGAAGTAATAGAATCGTACCAGGTAAAAATTAAAGGGTACAACATCCCCATTGGTAAAACCTACCGCGAAGCTTTTCTGCGTGATTTTAAACGGTAACCGTTAAAATCTAAAGTTTCATTCTGCCCTCCCGCAATATTTGCGGCTATTTTTCGTAATAATAACTGGTTTGCTAATACTCGATCTTAATTTTACGGCTTCTCCCCTTTTTACCGTATTTTGCTTCTGGGCGGTTTGTTGTTACCAGCAGCCTAAAATATTGCGTACCGGCATGGTTATGAATCAACATTAATTCTGTAAATTATACTTTGTAAAGTTACACCTAGGAACAGCAGAAATATTATTGCTTTTTGTTTACCAAAATTGGGTTATATGCATAAAAATAATTACTCCAAAAAAGCACGACAATTACCATTTTTATTAATTCTGGGGGCTTTAAGTTACTCTGCATTGCCAACGCTGGCGGTGGCCCGCGAACGAACCGTTATGGTCTGGGAGGTGCCGGTTACCGGCGCGGTAAAAGTACAAGGCGCTAACGGTACCGAAACCGGGGCCGGCGTAACGGTAGTAGAACGCGGCACGAACAACGGTACTACCACCGATGCCGACGGAAATTTTAAACTAACGGTAAAAGATAACGCGGCCGTACTCGTATTTTCCATGATTGGTTATAAAAGCCAGGAAATACCGGTAGCGGGTAAAACCACCTTTAACGTTACCTTAGCCGAAGACATCAGCACCTTAAACGAAGTAGTAGTTACGGGTTACCAAACCATCGACCGCAAACTGTTTACGGGTTCCGCCGCTTTGCTCAAAGGCGAAGACGCGAAACGGGAAGGCGTAACCGATGCCAGCCGCATGCTGGAGGGCCGGGTAGCGGGCGTATCGGTGCAGAACGTATCGGGTACTTTTGGAGCGGCCCCAAAAATCCGGGTGCGGGGCGCTACCTCGATCACCGGCGAAAACAAGCCGCTGTGGGTAGTTGATGGCATTCCGCTGGAAGATGTCGTCAACGTATCAAACGAGCAATTATCTACCGGCGACCCATCGACTTTAGTGGGTTCTTCGGTAGCGGGTCTGAACCCCAACGATATCGAAAGTTTCCAAATTTTGAAAGATGCCTCCGCTACGGCCTTGTACGGGGCCCGCGCCATGAACGGCGTTATCGTGATTACCACCAAAAAAGGCAAAATCGGGAAACCTATTATTTCGTACACCGGCAACTATACCACTTACTTAAAACCTACTTACAATACCTTCAACATCATGAACTCCGCTGACCAGATGGCGATGTACCTGGAGTTGCAAAAGAAGGGCTGGCTCAATTACTCCGATGTGGCCCGGAGCCAAAACGGCGGGGTTTTTTCGAAATTAGCCGATCAAATTGATTTATACGCCCGCACCGATAAGCAACAAGGCGTGGAAAATACGCCGGAAGGCCGCGCGGCTTTTCTGGAACGCTACGCGCGCACCAACACCGATTGGTTTGATTTACTGTTCCGCAATTCGTTTATGCAGGAGCATTCCTTGAGTGTGTCGTCGGGTACCGAAAAGTCGCAGTTTTATATTTCCACGAGTTATTTACAAGACAACGGCTGGACCGTAGCCGACCAGGTAAAACGCTTTACCGGTAACGTGCGGGCTAACTTTAACGTGTCCGATAAAATATCCTTCGGGCTGATTTCGCAAGGCTCTATCCGGGACCAGCAGGCCCCCGGTACTATCGGGCGGGTAAGCAACCCGGTTACCGGCCAGTTTGACCGTGATTTTGATATCAACCCGTACAGCTACGCTTTAAATACGAGCCGCACCCTCACCGCTTACGACGAATACGGCAACCGCGAATATTTCCGCCGCAACTTTGCGCCTTTTAATATCCTGGACGAATTAGAAAACAATACCCTGGATATTTCTTTGCTGGATCTAAAATTACAAGGCGAATTCTCTTACAAAATCCTGCCTAATTTAAAATATAGCTTTTTAGGCGCTTTGCGCTACGTTAAAACCGATCAGGAACACCGCGTGCGCGAAAACTCGAATATGGCCAACGCGTACCGGGCGGCCGGCGATGCTACGGTGCAGCAAAATAACAAGTTTTTGTACCGCGACCCAGATAATCCGGAAGCTATTCCGGTGGTAGTGTTGCCTTACGGCGGTTTTTACAACACCAAAGACGATAATTTAACGAACTATAATTTCCGGAATCAACTGGAATGGGATAAAACTTTCAACGAGATTCATACGGTTCGGCTGTTTACCTCCCAGGAATTGCGTTACACCGACCGGCAGAATAAAACTTTTAACGGCTACGGCTACCAGTACGATAAAGGCGGGGTACCCTACGTAGATTACCGGTTAATAAAGCAAAACGTGGAAGGTAATTTTAATTATTACGGCATGACCATGGGCTACGAACGGTTTGTGGCGTTTATGGCTAATGGCGCTTATTCGTTCCGGGGAAAATATAATTTAAATGGTACCGTGCGCTACGATGGTTCTAATTTGCTCGGTCAGTCGCGCACGGCCCGTTGGCTGCCTACCTGGAATGTGAGTGGCTCCTGGAACGTAGATACCGAGCCTTTTATGCAGCAGGTAGATAAAATAAACCGCTTAACCCTGCGGGCTACGTACGGCCTTACCGCCAGTATGGGGAGTGCCACCAACTCCAGCTTAGTGCTGGAAAATGCCAGTACCCGCCGGCCTTACTTATCGGAAGTAGAATCTGGTATTTCTATTAAATACCTCGAAAACTCCGAGCTCACCTGGGAAAAGCAGTACGAAACCAACGTGGGCGTGGATGTTGGTTTGTTTAATGAGCGCCTGTCGGTTACCGTAGATGCTTACCAACGCAAAGGATTTGATTTAATCGGGCGTATCCGCACGTCCGGCATAGGGGGGGGCGGTTATGCCGGGGCCGGATCTTACAGCCAACCCCATGAACTAGGGTATAAGGTTGCCAATTACGCCGATATGGAATCAAAAGGCCTTGAACTAACCTTAGGTAGTAATATTATCAACGAAACCGATTATGGCTTCCGCACGCAACTCACCGGCGCCTATAACAAAGGCAAAATTACGGAACTCAGAAATGATCCGGACATTTGGGCGTTAGTAGGACCAGACGGGGGAGCTTTGCAGGGATATCCTTACCGAGGCTTGTTTTCTATTAATTTTCAAGGGCTCGATCCGGAAAATGGGACACCCCAGTTTATTAACGAAGACGGCGAAACCAGTACCGACGTGTATTTACAGAGTAATAAAATTCAGCATTTAAAATACGAAGGTTCCGTGGATCCAATTGTTACCGGTGGTTGGTTTAATTCGTTCCGTTACAAGAATTTCTCTCTTTCGGCCTTGGTAACTTTTAGCGCGGGTAACGTTATCCGCTTAAATCCGGCCTTTAAATCGAGCTACACCGACTTAGATGCCACCCCCCAAGAATTTTTAAACCGCTGGGTATTAAGCGGCGACGAAAACCAGACCAACATCCCTTCTATTCTGGACCGGGTGGAAGTATCGCAGCTAACCGGTTATCCTTATAACAACTACAACTACTCCACCGCCCGCGTAGCCGACGGTGATTTTGCGCGCCTGAAACAAGCTACCTTTACTTATAACTTACCCGCCGCCCGCTTAAGCAGTTTAGGCTTTAATACGTTATCGGTAAGCGTAGTGGCCAACAACATCTGGTTAATTTATTCCGATGACAAACTAAACGGCCAGGATCCGGAGTTTTTTGGCGCTGGTGGCGTGGCCACGCCTATTCCGCGGCAGTTTACTTTATCCTTAAAAGCGGGTTTTTAATGAGTTAAAAGTTAGAAAAGTTAGAAAGTTTCAAAGTTGCAGGTTGCAAGTTATAGAGTTAAATGGTAATTGGTAATTGTATAAGAGGGGTTGGGGGTGGTTGATTCTTCGCGAACGATGGATCAGGCCCTTAAATCAAGAACAAAAAAATGAAGAATATACTTAAATATACTTTAATAAGCAGTATTCTGGCTTTTTCCGGTTGCGAGGATTACCTGGAACAAGCCGTGGATCAACGCACGCAATTAGATACGGTAGAAAAAGTAAGTGAATTGTTAGTTACCGCTTATCCTAAAGCGGGCTACGCCGCTTTCACCGAAGCTATGTCGGATATGGCCGACGATAAAGGCATTAATGCCGTTACTACGGAAGATATAAACCGCGATCCTTATTTTTTCCGGGATGTGGAAAATAGAGCCGAAGATTCCCCGGACTTTTACTGGTACTCCAGTTACGCCGCTATTGCGGCGGCTAACCACGCCCTAGAAACTATTGCCAATGTTCCTAATCCGCAGGATTACAGTGCCCAGAAAGGAGAAGCTTTAGTGGCCCGGGCTTATGCTCATTTTATGCTGGTATCGCTTTTTTCTAAAATTTACGATCCGGCAACGGCGGCCACCGATCCGGGTATTCCGTACGTTACTACTCCCGAAAAAGTAGTATTTGGTCAGTATGAGCGAAAAACGGTAGCTTACGTGTACGAGCAAATCGAGAAAGATTTGCTGGAAGGTTTGCCCTTAATTAATAATACCAGCTACCGCGTACCTAAGTATCATTTTACTACGGCCGCCGCCCACGCTTTTGCTTCGCGGTTTTATTTGTTTAAGCAAGATTACGCCAAAGTAATCGAGCACGCTAATCAGGTATTTCCAGGGGGGACTATTGGCCCCAATCTCCGGCCTTGGGTAAGTGTATATAGCTCGCTTACCGCCAACGAAGGATTAGCTATTTACACGCAAGCCACCGAAAACGCCAATTTACTTTTAGTAGAAGCGCCTTCTTTATGGGCCCGCAATTACGCTCGTTACCGGTACGGCTTATCTACTAACATCGTAAATTATTACTTCCGTTCGGCGAACGTAACCGGCGATGTCTGGGCTTATCCCTTGTATACGCAGGGCGCTGATAACTGGCTGGTGCTTAAATTCCGGGAGCATTTTGTGCGTACTGATGTAAATGCCGATATAGGAGATCCTTACACCATATTTCCGTTGTTTACCGCCGAAGAAGTATTATTTAACCGGGCTGAGGCCAATCTGGCTCTGGGTAATGTAGAAGCCACCCGCACCGATTTAAATTTATACGCCAGTACGCGTATTGTTGATTATAATGCCCGCACGCACGGTATTACTAATGCCAAAATTGCGGGCTTTTACGATACCGGTTCTAACGTAAGGCAGGGCATGCTCTTCACGATACTGGATTTTAAAGCCGCCGAATTTGTGCACCAAGGCATGCGCTGGTTCGATTTGCTTCGGTATAAACTCCCGGTAAGGCATTATACCAACACCGGCCAAGTGGTGGATGAACTCGGGCCGAACGATCCGCGCCGGGTCCTGCAATTACCCCAGGAAGTAACATTAGCTGGTTTAGAGCGCAATCCGCGGTAAAAGTTTAAAAATTATTAGATGTATGAAAACAAGTTATATAAAATTATTCGTCGTTTTTTTTACTCTTAACTGCCTGGTAGCTTGCTCGAAAGAAGAAGAACTGGAGGTAGATGTAACCCAATTAACCGGCGATACTTGGGTTAAAGGACCGCTGGATACCTGGCTGTACGATAACATGGTAGTGCCGTACAATATTGAAGTAAAATACCGTTTCGACCGTTACGAGTTAGCGCTGGGTAAAAATGTAACCCCACCCAGCGAAAGCAAAGTAATTCCGGTAGTAGAAACGATAAAAAAAACCTGGATTACCCCTTACGACCAAGTTGCCGGCCCGGCATTTATCAGAAGGTTATCGCCGAAACAATTTGTGTTAGTAGGTAGCCCGGAGTATAATACCAACGGTACCATTACTCTAGGTACGGCCGAGGGCGGGCGTAAAATTGTTTTATTTAAGCTAAACGATTTTGCTACCGATAATAAACCGGAAGTAAAGCAGATGCTGCACACCATTCACCACGAGTTTGGCCATATTCTGCACCAGAATATTATGTACCCGGAAGAGTATAAACGCATTACGCCTAGCTATACCGCCAGCTGGAACGACTTTAGTTTAGCCGACGCGAACTCCCGGGGCTTTATTACCGAATATTCCCGCAGTAACCCCGATGACGATTTTGTAGAAATGATATCCATTATGCTGATTGAAGGCCGGACCAATTTTAATACCCTGGTGAACGGGTTGGTTTTACCGGATCCGAATGATCCCACCAAAACAGTTCCGAATACAGCGGCGCAGGCCGCATTACGGCAGAAAGAACAAATCATTGTCCGCTACTTCAAAGAATCCTGGAATATTGATTTTTACACTTTACAGACAAATGCCCAAACGGCCATTAATGCCTTATAATTTATATACAGTTCTGCCTCACGCAGAATAAGCCGCTTCACGATTACGCGCATGAAAAAAATATATCTCCTAAGCTGGCTATTGCTTTCACTCTTAACGGCCTGTCAGCCAGACGACAATGACCCTGCTCCCGGTCAGCGCCCGGAAGAACGCCTGAGCCAAGCCTTAGCCGATTACAAAACCCAACTGGTGAGCGCGCCTTACGGCTGGAAGGCTATTTTAAAACCAACCGGCGGGGGGTTATACAGCTTTTTCTTAAAATTTAACGAGAACGACCGAGTAGCTATGGCGGCGGATATTAGTTCCGGCGCCGCCGGACCGCCCGTTGAAAGCACGTACCGCTTAAAAGGCATGCAGGTACCCGCCTTAATTTTCGACACCTATTCGCCGTTACACATTCTCGCGGATCCGGACCCGCAGGCTCTTCTCCAAACCATTGGTTTACCCGGCGAACCCGGCCAAGGTTTATTTTCTGATTTTGAATTTGCCATTGACTCGTTAGCCACGAACGTGGTGCAATTAACCGGCAACCTGCAGCAAAGCAAAATGATTTTAGTGCCCGCTACGCAGGAAGAGTTTAACGCCTACAATGCCGGCCAGCTGCAAGCAGTTATCGATCAAACTGCGGCGTATCAAAAAGCCAATCCATTCATCTACTTCCTATCGGGTACTGGCACGAGAGTACAGGTTAATTTAAATTCAGCCACTAAAACGTTTTCGCTGATTTCTTTAGAAAACAACAATTTACAAATCCTAAATAGCTTATTTACTTACACTACCAGGGGCATACTCCTGGAGACGGCCTTGGTTATTAATGGTACAGCTATTCAGGAACTATTCTGGGATAGTGTTAACCAGGTATTTTACGCCGAGATCAATGGCTCTCGCGTAGAAGTGCAGTCCTCGCCTACGGCTATTATTCCGCTGCACAACTTTGTGGGCGTTACTTTTAACACCATTGCCGTGCCGCCGCAGGCGCTGCCGGGCTGGTCGCCGGATTTTACGAGCAAGCAACAACAAGCCGCCAGCGCTATTTTGGCCGGCCCGTATGCGCTTCGATTAGATTATATGTACTTTATCTTCGACGCTCAAACCCGCACCATGTCCTTGTACGTTATTGTTTATCAGGGTAATAATGGATTTCAGGCCATTTATCCTTACAGCTATACCAAAACGGCTAACGGGGTTTATAAATTTACCGCTCAAACTCCCAACGGTAACGCGCAATTAATTGCCCCGGATATGAGCCCGGTTTTAGATCATATTAATAACGACAATTTTACCATGGATTATTTCCAAGATCCAACTCTGGGTAACTTAGGGCAGCTGAAGAGCGTGCAAAACCCGGATTTTTACTTTACCGGGGAGTTTGGAACAAATTAAAATAACCAGAAAAGAGAAATCGTTTTACTTCTGTTTATTACGTTGATTACATTTAGCTTTCAACCAAAAACCAGCGCACCCGTAATTTGTTCTTAAAACAGTACGGCGGGTAGTATTATTAACCAAAGTTTTTACTTTTACTCTACTCAGGCACGTTTTGCTAAAAGCTAACCTAAAAAACACACCCATTATGGATAAACGAACATTTTTAAAGTCGGCGGCGCTGCTCGGAATAGCCGGGTTGGTAAAACCTTTAAACTTACTGGCTAATCCCGTAGCCGATACCTTTACGCTGCCTAAATTGCCTTACGAGTTTAGTGCGTTGGAGCCGCACATCGATAAGCAAACCATGGAAATCCACTACAGCAAGCACCACCAGGCTTACGTCACCAACCTAAACAAAGCCGTAACGGGTACTGCTTTGGCCACCATGAAACTGGAAGATATTATCAAAGATATCAGCAAGCACCCGGTAGCCGTGCGCAATAATGGGGGTGGCCATTGGAATCATACTTTTTTCTGGAATATTCTGTCGGCCCAAGGTGGTAAGCCAACCGGTAAGTTAGCCGCCGCTATTGAGAGCGATTTAGGTGGTCTGGATAAGTTTAAGGAAACTTTTAACCAAGCCGCTACTACCCGCTTTGGTTCGGGCTGGGCTTGGTTAATTGTGGAGCCTTCCGGTAAACTAGCCGTTACTTCTACGCCTAACCAGGATAATCCTTTGATGGATGTGGCCGAGAAAAAAGGTAAACCGGTAATTGGCTTGGATGTGTGGGAACACGCGTACTACTTAAAATACCAAAACCGCCGGCCGGAATATATCACCGCTTTCTGGAATGTCGTAAACTGGGCAAATGCCGAGAAAAACTATGTAGCGGCCCTTCAGAAATAAAGAATTTTTAAATTTTTAGAATAGCTTTTAGTAAAGAGGTAAAACTATCCTTGCTAAAAGCTATTTTATTTTAACGTGAGTTCGATAGAAGCACTTGACTGCACCAACAACTATCAGCAGTGCCAATGAGAAAGAAGAAATTATTTCATAATGCTTCTTCCCGTCTGTTTCCGTCATTCTGTAAAGAATCTAATCAGTAGGTAACCGATAAGATTCTTTCAGAATGACAGAATGGAGAGCAACAGTTTAATTATTGGTGTATTCTTTTTCTTGCCTCGAACGCACGTTATTTTAAGCCTAATTAAGAAAAACTTTTGACAGGAAATAATTTATAAACACGCGACTAAAACACCCTAAAACCAGTAAAGTAGATTTACCGGCAGCGTTTAAATAAAAAGTTTTATTGCGTACTTTTGTTGCCGGTTAAGGGCTGCTATTGGGTACGTTTGCCAACGTATACTCCGCCAAATTTTTTAGATTTTTATCTTTTACGTTAATCATATATGGATACTATAACCGAGAAATTAGTGGATAAGATTCCGTCGTTAGATTTGGCTGATTTTACTTCCGGTAACGCCGATCGTAAACAACAATTCGTGCAGCAATTAGGGGAGGCATTTCAAAGTATTGGCTTTGTGGCTATCCGCAACCATGGTTTAAGCGATGAACTTTCCAAGCAATTATACGCAGCGGTGCAAAAGTTTTTCAGTTTACCCGACGACGTAAAACAAAAATATGAGAACCCGGCTTTGGCGGGCCAGCGCGGCTACGTGGGCAAAGGAAAAGAACACGCCAAAGGCCGGAATACCGGCGATTTAAAAGAATTTTACCACGTTGGGCAAGATTTACCAGCCGCCGAGTTAGCCGCGGAAAATTACCCGGCTAACATTTGGCCCGACGAAGTACCGGAATTTAAAGCAATGACGTTGGCGGCTTACCGCGCTTTAGAACAAGCCGGAACGCACATGCTGCGCGCTATTGCGCTTTATTTGGGTTTAGCTGAAGATTACTTTGATGCCCGGGTATACCACGGCAACAGTATTTTGCGCGCCATTCATTATTTCCCGATTGAAAACCCGGACAGCGTACCCGCCGATGCGGTCCGGGCCGCCGAACACGGGGATATTAACTTAATTACTTTATTAATGGGCGCCAGCGCCGATGGATTACAAGTACTGCGCCGCGATGGTAAATGGATTCCGATTACGGCTTTGCCCGAGCAAATTGTGGTAAACGTAGGCGACATGCTCTCGCGGCACACGAATAATAAATTAAAATCTACCATTCACCGGGTAGTAAATCCGCCGCGCGAACTCATGCATACTTCTCGTTATTCCATCCCGTTTTTTATGCACCCACGTACCGAAATGGACCTTACCTGTCTGGACGGTTGCATCGACGCCGAAAACCCGAAAGCTTACCCCGATACCACCGCCGGTGAGTTTTTAACCGAACGGTTAATTGAACTGGGGCTTTTGAAAAAATAAATTAGTCCATGGTCCACCGTCGATAGTCCATAGATGGTGTCTTAGTCCATTGGTTCATGGCGTAAATAAGAGATCTGGCTGCCAAATAAATTAGTTCTTTGGGAAGAAAATTTATTTTCAGCCTTCTTCTAATTCATAAACTTTGCGTAATCCATTATCTTCGAAAATTAGAACATTATATGAGTGGCCTATGGGTTACCACTCATGGACTAACCATATACCTGTGGTCTATGGACCGTGGACTATCGACTAAAAAATCTTGCGCGTTAGAAATTATATCTTCCTGAAAGATGTGCTTTGGTTAGCCATAACGGCCTTTGGCGGACCGCAAGCGCATATTTCGATGATGTTCAAGATTCTGGTGGAAAAACGCCGCTATCTTACCGAGGCGGAATTGATTGAGTTAAATGCGCTTTGCCAGATTTTACCCGGGCCTACTTCTACCCAAACCATTACGGCCATCGGCTTTCGTATTGGGGGACCTAATTTAGCTTATCTTACCCTTCTCGTCTGGATTGCGCCGGCCACCATTATTATGACTTTGATGGGCTTAACCATGTCGTATTTGCAAGCCAATAATATATCGCTGCGGTTTACCCGTTTTATTCAGCCCATGGCGGTGGGCTTTGTATCATTTGCGGCTTACCGGATTAGTTCTAAGGTAGTTAATACCAAAACGGGGATTGGCATGATGGTGATATCGGCTAATGTTTCTTACTTTTTTAACATGCCCTGGGTTTACCCGATTATTCTGGTGGCGGGTGGAGCCGTTACAGCTTTACGTTACAAGGCCCAACCCATTGAACCGGATAAAAATATCCGAATTAACTGGAGCAACTTTATTTTGTATACGGCAGTATTTATTGCCGCGGCCGTTCTGGGCGGTACTACCCAACTGCGGGGTTTTAAATTATTCGAGAACTTTTACCGGAATGGCAGTTTAATATTTGGTGGCGGGCAAGTACTCATTCCGTTGATGTATTCGCAGTTCGTGGAATTTAAGCAATACTTAACTTCCGAAGAATTCTTGTCGGGATTCGCGATTGTGCAAGCCTTACCCGGGCCGGTATTTGCGTTTTGTTCTTACCTGGGCGCTTTAGCCATGCGCGACTACGGCATTGGGGGGCAGCTTTTAGGTTCCTTCATTGGTACGGTGGGTATTTTTCTGCCCGGTACTTTTCTGATCTTTTTTGTTATCCGGTTTTGGGGTGAGCTCCGCAAATACCGGGTAATTAAAGCTTCGCTGGAAGGAATTAACGCCGTCAGTTCCGGTATGGTAGCTGCCGCTGCCATTCTGTTGTATCACCCTATTGATTCTAATCCGGCAAACATCGCTATTGTAGTAGGTACTTTCTGTTTGCTGCTCTGGACCGAAGTGCCGCCGCCTTACATTATTTTAACGGGATTATTAACCGGCCTTTTATTCTAAATTTTTAAAACTCTACTCGCCTTGTAAGGTTACTACCAACCAGCGGCGGGTGGCGTGGTCGCGGTGTTCGCCCAGGTAAATGCCTTGCCAGGTGCCTAAATTAAAAGCGCCATCGGTAATGGGCACCGAAACCGAACTGCCGAGCAACGAAGCTTTAATGTGGGCCGGCATATCGTCGGGGCCTTCCAGGGTGTGCCGGTAGTATGGGGCGTTTTCGGGGACCATCTTGTTAAAGTGGCTTTCAAAATCCTGCCGAACCGTAAAATCGGCGTTTTCGTTAATAGTTAAACTGGCCGAAGTATGTTTGATAAAAATGTGCGCCAATCCTACTTTTATTTCTTCCAATTCGGGCAGCTCAGCGGTAAGTAAATCGGTGATTAAATGATAACCGCGTTTAAGAGCGGGCAAGCGAATACTTTTTTGATACCATTTCATTTCTTCAGACGTTCGTAAGCGCCCGGGTCGGGCGTGGTAGCATGGCGATTTTTGTTATTTAAGTCCTTTGTAATTTCCGGCAGCGTCACAGCTTTGTTGCTGACCGGCGATAAAGTATCTAAGCGGAAATCGGGAGTAATAACTTCCCGGCCGCCCGGGGGCGCTTTAAATTCAGGATCGAGGTTCAGCAAATTATTACAACAGGCAAACGCCGGATGCTTGGTAAAACTAACCGTTTGCAGCACCGAGTTACTCAATTCTAACTGCGGCGTAGTCCCTGCTTCGTTATCAATCCGGATCTGATCGGCAAAGCTGCTGTTACTTCGATTTCCCGACCAAATAATAGAATTCTGCACGCGTAATTTAACGCGGTAATCGGGAATAGGTTGATCGGCTTCTTTTAACCGGTCCGAGAATTGTAAAGTAAAGGTTTCGGGCCGAAAACCTACGGTGTAATTGGCAAGGGTGCAATAAATAAACTGGTAATTACCGCCGTCTAAACCCAATACGGCGCTTTGGCCGCAATTGGTTATTAAAGAATTTACCACGCGTACATCCGCTCCAAAGCTTTTAATGCCGGTCTCAAACATGTTCTGGATAATAGTTTGGTTAATTTCCAGATCGTAATCCGTTTCATCGCGGTCCGGATTAGCGGCCCAAAGTCCGTAAGTAGCATTTCTAATATCCGCGAAGCGGATGTTATTATCCTGGCTGCTAGCTCCAAATTGAATGCCTTGCCACTGACCGGGCACATCGGCGTATAAAGCTTCGCGCCGGATTCCTTTAAAAATGACTCGTTGGTCGCTAGTACCATTTACCTGCAAACTGCCATCAATCAGTAAAGCTGCATCTTTGCCGAAATAAATTTTTGCACCTGGCTCAATCGTTAATTTTACCCCCGCATTTACTCTAACAAAATTATTGACTACGTGGGGTTTATCGGCTTTCCAGGTAGTATGGACAGTAATTTCGGTTTTGGTATGAAAGTAGGCGTTTTGACCGTAACTCACCACCGGTATTTGTTGACGGTTGGAATTCGTTAAAAAAGTAATCGCGTTAGTTAAAATAAAAGCCGCGGTATCGGTGGTAGCCGGTATTTTTACTTTTACTAACACCAGCAAGCTATCACGGCCGCGTAGCAGCAGATTATTAACTTGGTTGGCTTCCTGGCCATCAATGGTTAGCTGGTAAGCGGTAGTAGCTTGTTCGAGCTTTATTTCAGATATTTTTACGGCTTTATCTTGGCGGTTGTACACCCAAACGGCCCGACTGACGCTAT
>Ga0181466_1000197_pt1 | contig 21604 bp, 22 predicted proteins | sample InSIn4gowninarea_FD_119078 | JGI IMG/M metagenome (GOLD analysis project Ga0181466, IMG submission 119078) | Clean room microbial communities from NASA Spacecraft Assembly Facility at Jet Propulsion Laboratory, Pasadena, California, USA -... ... | reverse complement strand
GCTGGAACCAGGCAGGCAAAAAAGGCCGAAAAGAATGCACAGTTTTAAGGCAATCAGAAGCATATCATACTTATCATACTGGCCTGCGATAATAATTTCTCATTGCATCTACTAGTTAATATAGAGGAGCAAATACTTCGTAGGCTCTGACGATCTACAGTACTGTATGACTTCTTTTGTCTTATCTAACTTACTCATATTCTCGCAGTAAACAAAAAGTGCCCGTCCTTGAGCCCCACTATCATCGAAACACTCGCTCCAGCCTTCACACTCGCTGCTCACCCTTCTCTTCTCTAACTTATATTACCCTTCACTCTCTTCGCGCTCATGGCCTTCAATACTTAAATTCTTCTTGCGCCTGCGCAATTGCGCCTCTTACTCTTCTTTTCCCTCTCATTTATTAAATTCTTTACCCTAAACCTCGCTTCTCCAGATCACTTTGTACCTTAGTTTTAGGCTTGCTCGGCGAAAACGATACAGCTGATTTGACTGCCGAACGCGAACAAAGAATTCCTGCTTGTGAGACTGCCTTTGGGTATGCTCTAGTCCTCGCGGCAGCCTTCACTGTCTACAGTCATAGAAACAGCCCTTCCTGTCCTACTTTCCTTTTTACAACGAGCCGCAATCCTCTGTTTTTCTCCGACCGACCGACCCACAACAACCCCGCGAAGCGCAACTCCTTACAACCCATTATCAAGCACCACAAGGGTTTTGCCTCACTAGCAAACGCGCAACAGGTTCGTTTCTTGCAGGAGGACCTGGCCAGTTCATGCGACCAGGAGACATAGGCTTGCACGTACTTCAGCTTGAGCTCATGCAGTTGAGGTCATAGTCGGAGACGTTCAACATGGATACAGAGGATGGAACGCTGTTCATCAAGGCTAGTCACCGGTGGTAAAGCCATTCATGGATTTCCGCTAACTCAGGTATCACAGAACTTAGCGTACTTCATTCGAACACATGAAAAAGCTCTCGCAAACTCGATCATACAGCAAAGACCGCAGCAAGGCCTCGGCAGCACATCAGGTGGAAGCGGTAGACAAACGGCTGGAACACCAAGCTCGACATCAACTCAGGCAGCAACACTTGGAACCTCTGGTGCCATTGCTTCTGCTCTTACACTCGGATACCTGAACTTTGGCACCCAAAGCGCTAAACCGGGCAAGCTATACCTTACACCGAACCAGCTATATTATCTGCTGTCCCGCTTCGAAGAATTGGGCGTTTCAGTTGGTGCCATGAATGTGCGACTTGAGAATATAAATTCGGATGCAACACCTTCAAACTACGTATCGTTCTTGACCAAAACCCCAAGGCCAATACGGAAGAACTCCGATCAGGACTCTATTCACTCGGTATCCAGTGTGCGCAGTGTGATGTCTAGTATGTCCAGCATGTGGCCATCATTCGGATTGTCCTCGGGCCCATCTGCAACCAAGATCGAGAAGCAAAAGGCCGCTACGCTAGAGGATCTGAGATACCTCTATTCGGCACTGACGAAAATCCCATGGGTTAAGCTTGGACAGGATCATCGTGTCCGTCGCATCGGTGGCTATGAGGAGTTTCCCTTCGATACTGCAGTACCAATACATGTTTTCAAAAACCTTACTGTGCTGGAGATCATGGATGCAGATTTCCGCTCTTTCTTCGGTTGGGACAGGCTTGCGGACCAGTTGCGGAGTTTGACAGTAAAGCGAGGTTGTGTTGAAGATCTTGCAGATCTCCTGACAAACATTGTCCTTGATGATATGGACAAAAGACGTCGGCGATCGGCAAAATCGGCATCATCTCCAATTCAAGCAAATTCTGTTACGAGTCCTGTCTCAAGGTTTCCTGACTATCCTCGCTTCCCGTCGTCTCGCGACTCCCCATCTTCTTATGATGGAAGACCTTCCACCGACAGCCCTCCAGACTCGGAAAGCGGGGGATCAGCCGCACAGAGCAGTAATATTGCGCCCAGAATACGAATCCAGAGCAAATCTCCTACTCGTCCAACAAGCTCTCGCAAAGTGTCAACAAGGCCAAATGTGAAGGTGCGACGATCTTCGGCCAGTTCTACGTCTAGTGTGCCATCGTATACACCGAGAAATAGCTCCTCCAACTTGCTTCTTCTTGGCATTCTCCCACATTCCAAGTGGCGCTTCTTACGCCATCTAAGTTTGGCTGATAATGATTTGACGGTCATCAGTTCCACAAGTCTGTTGCCCGTTGCGAACACCTTGCAATCACTTGACCTTTCGTCCAATCTTTTCACAGAGATTCCCGATAGTTTGAGTGGCTTGGTATCATTACGGGCGCTTAACCTGTCAGGATGTCTAATAGGTTCTCTACGCTCTCTTGCGCGCAATCCGCTCCCAGCTATCACAGTACTCAATCTAAGAGGGAATAGGATTGATTCACTTGCAGGAATCGAAAAACTTCTGTCTCTTGAACGACTTGATCTCCGAGACAACAGTCTTCGGGATCCTGCCGAAATAGCCCGACTGACTGGAATTCCAGAGTTTCACGAGGTGTTTGTAGCACGCAACCCTCTTATAAAAACACACCCTAACTATCGCGTTACTATCTTCAATCTTTTCCGAAGCTCTCCCGGATACACCGAAGATATACTAATAGACGCTTCTGGACCCGGTTATAATGAACGACGACAGTTAGCAGACCGTGTTCAAGAACACATCGGTATTCCAGTTGTACGACCGGCACACGATGAGGACGATGAACCTGCATCGGAAAACTTTGCTAAACTCGAGCCGCCGCTGGAACATGATTATTTTTCGAAGCCGCAACCACCGATTGTATTTGATGAAGATATGAACAAGTCCCAGCGCCGTCGCAAACCGCCACGGCGCAGGATAGTCGATATATCACAGCCAGATGCAGATCATCGACAAAGTACACAACCTAGCGAATATACGCTAGCTCCGACTCCTCTCTCCCCAGACGCTTCATTAAATTCAGAATTAGCAAACCAACGAAGGACATTCGAAGCCACTGGTGCTGAAACTGCACCTGATCGTCAACCGCCCGCAGAGCCTTCCGCACATGTCTCTCATACAAAATCTGAGCTGAGACGGAAAGATGTTCAAGATGTGCCTGTAGTCACGCCTGATGCGAGTGCCGACGGCGAACTCTACAAGACAAAGAAACAAGCGCTCAAGCATGATGGTCATGGCTGGCATTCTGCTAGGGGGGGGAAGACACGCGTGAGAGTCGTTTTACATCACCGCACGAGTCGTTTCGGGAAAAGGAGTCTGCGCCGAGAATACAAAGTCCCGCACTTTCAACCTGAGGGCTTCGATTGACGGGATCTTTACCGAATTCAACGATAATAGAGACACCCAAAGGAGACTCAATCTTCCGGTGTATTTCTTACCCAACTTACAAAGGAGTCCGTGTTTGTTGAGTTGCCATGAGATGCCCAGAGGTTCGCCGAGGGCGTCAACTCGATGCTAACTCCTTCGAAGTGTCAACGGTGTAGGTGTTGATTACACCTTGTTTTGTTTGATGAGTTATGACATTCGCGAACCATGAACGAAACGTTTATCGGTTGGCTACCACGAGATTATTTTACTTCGAGTTTTTGTGTCAGTTTCACTGTCAAAGGGCATTGCGACCCTCTCATTATTGCATGGTATAGTTTAGTTTAGTTTTAGCATGGCGTTGGAGGATTCGAAAGGTATTGCTAGATACACACCTCAGGTTTGCATTTTGAGATTTTGCTAGGTTATATTACAGAGAGACTCTTCTTGATGTTGCATAGTATCCAAAGGAATTCGTTTTAATTAATTTGAGCCAGTCTGCTTGTCGCTGGACGTGTTCTAACAAGTCAATAAATAGTCAAGACGACGCGCATTCCCCCGACTTGCCGGGCATCCAAATACGGAAGCGGTGCGTGCTCACTCACACAACTTGGACTCTTCTAATTACCAACCCTTTCTGCTCGTAATCCGTCAGCCCATCGAACCTCAGGCTGATTTGATACAAAGTTTGACGACTTTTCAACTTGTACTTCTGCTCGGCACTGCTGAGACTCTATTCCACGCGCTTGAATCACTGACTCACCCCACTTCGCGCCCCAGCTGCAGAGCGGTGAAAAGACTCTTTCTGCCCTCGACGCAACGAAACAAACTACACGAATCTCCGCCTCCATCCTGTCACAATTGCATAGCTTCAGCAACTAGCTACATTTACAACCTTTCGCTGTCAACAGACTTGTTGTATCTCTCTCTGTACTTCGTCGGCTTTTTTTTTAGACGCGGCTCGACAACGACGTTGTGGTTGAACAGCATCTACTTCGCGTAACGTACCCGCTACCCAGACACCCAATATCTCAAAGCGCGAACGGCTCTCAATCTCGCCACCTCACCTTCGGCTGTAAGTATGTGGCAATTCCTTTGCCGGTTTCCTCGATGCGGAACAACTGCTGCCACTTGCTTGTTGGAAATCAGAAGCCGGGGAACTTGACCACTCCTTTGCCAGGAACTCGCTAACCTTTCATCTTTAGTCGCGTTATATCAAAAACTCTTCCTTTTTTTCTTTTAGCTTTACACAAATCGGATACGCGCCAGCATTTTTATACTTTGCCTTTCTAAATTTCACTTCTAACAGACCATGGCGGATCAAAATGATGTAGACCTTGATTCTATCATTGATCGACTGTTGGAGGTGCGAGGGAGCAGGCCCGGCAAACAAGTACAATTGCTTGAGACAGAAATCCGTTTTCTCTGCACCAAAGCTCGCGAGATATTCATCACTCAACCTATTCTCTTGGAGCTCGAGGCACCCATAAAGGTAAGCAATCAGAGGAGCCTGAACTCAACCGCTGTGGAACGCGTAGGGAGCAATTCACTGACGCCTTTGCAATCGCGTAGATTTGTGGGGACATTCACGGCCAATATTACGACTTGCTACGTCTCTTCGAATATGGCGGTTTCCCACCGGAAGCAAACTACCTCTTCCTGGGCGACTACGTAGATCGTGGAAAGCAGTCTTTGGAAACCATCTGCCTTCTACTTGCCTACAAAATAAAATACCCAGAAAATTTCTTCATCCTTCGCGGAAATCACGAGTGCGCTTCCATCAACCGGATATACGGCTTCTACGATGAGTGCAAGAGACGGTACAACATCAAACTCTGGAAGACGTTCACTGATTGCTTCAACTGCCTGCCCATTGCTGCGATTATCGATGAGAAGATCTTCACTATGCACGGAGGACTGAGCCCGGATCTGAACTCTATGGAGCAGATCCGAAGAGTCATGAGACCGACCGATGTAGGTCTTATGCAGAGAGTGATGATCAGCGTGAGTGTTAGGCTAACACGGAGATTCCACAGATTCCAGACTGTGGTCTACTTTGCGACTTGCTGTGGTCCGATCCCGACAAAGACATTACCGGCTGGAGCGAGAACGATCGAGGAGTTTCTTTCACATTTGGACCCGACGTGGTGTCTCGTTTCCTACAAAAGCATGACATGGATTTGATTTGCAGAGCGCATCAAGTGGTTGAGGATGGCTACGAGTTCTTTTCCAAACGACAGCTAGTCACCCTGTTCAGCGCGCCGAATTACTGTGGTGAATTCGACAACGCAGGTGCTATGATGAGTGTGGATGAAAGCCTACTATGCTCTTTCCAGGTGAGTTGCGTTGGGAGTGATTATATATGTGTAAACTGACGTCTATTGACTAGATCCTGAAACCCGCGGAGAAGAAGCAAAAGTAAGTTGTTGTTCTTCAAGAGTCCTTCGCTTGTATTAAGCCAAAGGCTAACCCATATACAGCAGGTTTGGTCGTAGACAATAGGCTTCTCTATCGCTTTTGGGCTTCCAATGACTACGATGGTGCTCAGGAGTGTTTGTTTGAGTAATCGGTCGGATGACCACAGCCGTGTGCGAACACATCGCGCCTGGTCGCTAAGTTGTTCCAACCTGGTCGCACACGAGTTGGACTGCGTTCTAGTGGTAAATGTAGGATATTCGGGAACGCTTTCTTGGCGCTCATCTTGGTCATGGTGTGGCACAAAACGTGATAGGGAAAACACAAGCGGGAGAGAGATATCAGTTTCGGCCTCTGGCCCAGTTGCTTAATCGTACGTATTGAAATCATGAGACAACCACAATCACAGCGGTTGCCAAAGGGCCCGTCGAACCGCTTTTTGTTTATGCCACATGCTGGAGGAGCAGATTGACTGTGACCTACTTGCGTTTCCCTCTAAGCGACTGCTTTGTTGTTCAGGACGCCTGGCATTACGCATTCTACGGCGCACCCAGTACTCCTAACACAGTCTCCAGCTTTGAACTACATGCGTCGAATGGAAAGAATACATGAATCATCTGAATCTGTGATGTCGAGCTCGCTTCTAAGGGCCCAGTTAGGAAATGACTGCAGAGTGATTGACCCTGTTTTGGTTCTAGTAAACCTTTATACGCCAAACGCCGCTTCCCTCATATGACAGATCCCATGCCAGAACGCTGCTCTTCTTGTTTCATCTTGATACCCTTTCAGTTTGATATCTGTCTCGATTCTATAGCAGCTCTTCACAAGTCCAATCCTCATACCTGTTATAGATTAGCGAATCATTTCATTTACCACGTTGCGAGAGAATAGTGCACACCATCCATCCGGTAGATATCGTCGTACGACTAGAGGAATCTTCTTCTCGCGCAGCTCCTTGATTGCGATTTGTAGTGGATCGGTCTCCCCTTCAAGATCGACCAGAACAGGCGCGTTCATACTGAACCCAAGTCCGTTAGCCCTTCCCTTTCACCTCTGCCACTCGCCAATAACTCTACTACCTACCTAATCTGCAACGCTCTCGTACCTAGCACTCGCGCGCGCTCGTACTTTGTCATGTAGGGTGTCGTCGTCCGCTTGTCGTTCGCAATCCGCTTTTCCTTCAGTCCCGCCACCGTATTCTTGTTTCGCGCCGCCGCCGCATTGGGATCTCCCGCAACAACGACGTTTGCGCCTTCAGGACGTTGCGCATCTGGATCTGCTGTGCCGCCTTCTACGTCAGCGCCGTCCACACCGTCCATACCATCGTAGTCGGGCTCCTCGGGCTCTTGCTCCTCGAATCCGGCATCGTAATCACTGTTGATCGTGATTAGGCGCCTGTGTCTCTGGTAACTAGTGCTTTGCTATTTGGCTCACTCGAGAATGCCGCCCCCGTCGTCGTTTTCGCCGTAATCAGACATGTTTGTAGTTGTGAAGTGGATCAGATGTCGGTGATTCGTTTAAACCTAGTACAGGGACTGATCGTATAGTAGACTAGCCAGTAAGTTAACTTAGCGTCTTGCGAATTCTTGAACGAACCATCATTCTCACTCATGAAAATGCGGTACTTTTTCCGCCATATATTTCGTGACCCACTTCTTTTATTCGATGGTCTCTTTTGCATGTGAAGGACTGAGAAACTTCTATTTAATATTTCAATATAAGTTTACTGTAAAGGCTCTCTTGTCTCCCAACTCCTTCAATGCCTCATGGAGGTCATCAGTACTCCCGCGGATGTTAGGCTGGATATCACGAAATCATCTGGCTTAAAACGCTCTCACCCAAACGACATTGTTGATGAGCCGCTCGGAAAGCGGGCGAGGGCAGATTCGGTGCACAGCGACTCCTCTAGTGGTGAGCATGTCGACTTTCCATGATCGTTGATCTGGAACTAATAGCTGCTAGAATCCCAAGCTTCGTATTTGGAAGATCGAACCCCACATATCATATCAACACCACATACGCCCTTAACCCCTTCCTCACCAGGTGCATTACAACCTTCACGACGCAAAACACGTCTCTGCCCTTATCCCGACTGTGGCAAGGCTTTCAATCGGCCTGCTCGTCTGGAAGAACATATACGATCCCATACAAACTCAAGACCCTTCAAATGCCCTCACGCTCCTTGTGAGAAAGACTTCCTCCGACAGTCTCACCTCACCCACCATGTCAAAAGCGCGCATACCAGCATCCGAGACTACGCGTGTGACTGGGAAGGCTGTACGAAGCGCTTTCTAACGGCTACTCGACTACGCAGACACCAGCAAGCACATCAGGGAAGAGAACAGTTCCGTTGCACAGGTTTCCCACCTTGTGCCGAGAATTTCAGAAAACATGCCACTCTCCAGAAACACATAAATAAGGAGCATCTCCATCGGAGGCCGTATCCTTGTGATGAGCTCGATGTAGACACTGGGATACAATGTGATTGTGGTTATGACTCTCTGACCAAGCTCCAAGCACATAAACGGAAACAGCATGGACAGCATGCGATTGGAGGAAAGTACTGGTGTTCCCTATGCACATTCGAAACACAGGACGCCGAAGACGACGATACGTGCGGGTTTTCGTCGTATTCGGAGCTTCAGAGCCACATCACCCTAGCCCACCCACAACAATGCGACGAGTGCGCACTAATCTGCACAAGTCCATCCGACCTACAACGGCATATCGAAATCCACCACTCCGGCACAACACTCGACGAACGGCGTACCTTCCCGTGTGTAGTTCCCGGTTGCGGTAAAGCCTTCACAAAGAAAGGCAACCTCAACGTCCACGCCCGCACCGTGCATGCCGAGCTGCGACCCTTCATATGCGGCACCACCGACCTCAGTCATTCCCGCGACCTGGAAACGTGGACCGGCGAAGGCGCATGCGGGCAGGGTTTCGGCGCCAAGTCGACCTTGGAAGCACACGTCCGCTCGCAACACCTCGGCCTCCCATACCCATCACGTAAACGTAAAACAGCGGCCTTGCATGCAGATGGAATGGACACCCCGGCAGAAATCTCGACGGTCGCCAAACTCACGGGTGCCGGCTACGCCGAGGAGAGCGGGCGCGACATCACCTGCTTCGACGCGCCGCGCTGTCCGCACCGCTTCCTGCGCGATTACGATCTTCGTGTCCATGCGATTGCCAAGCATGGAATGAGCGATGCGGACATTGCAGAGGCGTTCAGGGAGCGCGAGGCGCTGACCGGGGGTGCCTTCTGGATTGGAGGGTTTGACGGCTTCGACTTGCAGGATTATGCCGCGGTAGGTGGTTGTGGAGGCGAGGCAGTGGAGACGGGGACTGGGTTGGGAGGCGGGGGGTTGGAGATGCCCAATGTGCAGAATTGGGACTTTGATTTCGACTTTTCTTTGACGGGTGCTGGCGGTACTCAGGGTGAACAGACGGAATACGGGATAACTACTGCTGCTGTGCAACATGAGAATCTGGGGGATGCCATTGTCGGAAGTCATTTGGAATTTGGTGTCAGTGGTGGAATCAACGATAACGAGAACAACGACGGTTACGACTTTATGGATGAGCTTATTGATCCGGCACTGGTCGGGTTTGAGGCGTGAGGAGTATGTATAGAAAATTGATTGTATTTGTTGTAAGGGCGATAATTATTATGCTATGTGTAGGATCATTTGTCTTAGCTATCATAGCAGTACGAGCACGTTTCTATCAAAGGAATGATTATGAACTCTGGTTATAAGCGCAGCGCTCGAATGGCTATCAGAAAGATCAAATTAGAAGCTTGGTAGAGATGACATGAAAAAATGATCACCAATTAATAGATATACAGTGCACTTGATACCAATACACGGCACCACGATCCTCGATCATATCAACTTCGTCCATATCATTATCAGCCGCGTATAGTAAACTTGACTGCCTCAGTATCTTCCCTCTTACGAAGTCAAGATGACTAGATAGTGAGGTCGGCTTCCTCCTCGTGCGTCTTCTTCTTTTCGCTTGCGCCCCTGATGAGACCGGAGAGATCTCCAACTACACATTGTCCATTAGTCCAAATCCGAAAGAAAAAAGAACCCCGGAAGATGAGAACGTCACAGCGTCAACTTACCAGGTAGCTGAAAGGGAAAATCCAGAGCTGCAAGCATGATGGCCGTGAATATCCACCAGCCAAAGCAGCAGGTAACAAACGCCGTGGCGCCTCCAGCAACTTGTAATTTACCGCCCAGCACGACGTTGCCGTTGGCGAGTTGCCAGAAGGCGCCAGCTAAGAAGCCGAAGGCAATGACGAGAGTGAAGAAGATACCGACGAAGATGATGTTGGTGCGAAGCGCGCAGATGAGGTAGACGAGGCAGAGGACTCCCATGAAGAGGAGGAAGAATGCTAAAGAAACACTAAGATTAGCACTCAGGAAAATGCTTGCCAATCTGATTGAGAAAACTTACCGAATGTGGCATAGTATTGTGGATCAGCAGCACCCTTGGGATAGGCAGAGCCAGACCCGTAGTATGGATCGAGAGTACCTAGGAGGCTTTGTCAGATGGTGTCATCACGATGGAAAGGTCTTGCGTTATGCACCCCCGTAAGTAAGCCAAAAGGCGCCGAAGCTGGTGAATACGACAAATGGGAAAGTGTTTCCGAGAATCCACTGATGCTTATTAGCATATCGAATGCAAATCCATGGTAGCATTGCTCATACTTCGCCAATACCACCAAGAGTCATGAGCATGCCGCCAAAGAAGAAGTACGAGGCAAGACTAGCAGCACCAGAGCCACCTGCACCTCTCCATCCCATCAAGACGCAGGAGAGAGGAGTCAGGCTGAGGAGAAATCCAACTAGGGCGCTGCGTCGAAGTCAGTCTAGAATGGAGGATGGACGCGTTGAGCACGGTACTCACAGTGGTGTCGGATTACCGAAAGTCTTTCTTAGGTCTCCTTTCACAGCATTCTGAGGGCTATGAAGAAGACGTAAGCATATTCCTAGCTGGACTTGGTCGATCAATTGTACCTGAGGTAGAGTTTCTCGAAGAGCTGTGTATATTATTGTTAATACTGTCATTAATATAGCTCAGGTGCTAACATACCTCTGGTGAGATGGAGATGCTACCAGCCGTTCTGATCTTACGTAAAGCCATGTCGGAATCATGATCTTTGTCAAGATAGGTGGTCTCAGCTGGTGTAAAGTCAGTATTGAATTGTGGCAGCCGTAAATAAATAAAAGACCTTCACTGAAGTTGTCGTTATCAGGTGTGATATTTCTGCGGTTGCGAGTAGGTTGATACTGCAGCTCACTCGTCATGGTAAAGATATATAGAAAAAGGCGCGAATTTTTCGGATGAAAATCTAGGAAAGAGAAGAGAAAAGATAGGATGTTATTATATTAAAGCGGGGTAAGTTCGACAAAGAGGAATACCATAACGAGACGAGCTCAGGTATGTCGAAATAACACAAAATGATCTCGCACATTACCAGACACAGCTTCTGGCACCCACTGGTTCAAGCATACCGCCAAGCACAAGGTAGGGGTTATTACTACATTTCAGGTCGTGTGTGAAGATCATGAGGAATCCGAAGCAATCAGAGCAGATGCCATTCGAATGAGATGCACAAATGTAAGTGTGCGATAGGTTGCTCAAGTCCTTTGATCCGAACGCAAGGGTTGCATAGAAAAGCAGGGAAGCTGGCTACAGCGCCATGGAGCGGGGAATGTAGAGGTAAGGTTCGCGCCAATGTGAATTCTTTCTTATTTTCCAGCAGTAAGTCGATTGCGAGCCGGGCGGAAGCTATGATATAAAGTTTAATTAGAGAAGTCGTGGTGGCTTCAACTGATGAAAGGTCGTGGAGAGGTCGGACTTGTGTCCGATAGACTGAGAATACTACGGGGTAGCAAGTGGGTCAATTTGGAGTCATTGTGGGGAAGGAGGCGCTGCTTTTCCGAAGACTGAAGACTGTGAGTGACGTCAAGGCATACACAAACACAACAGTCAATATCATGGAGGAGGACAACAGGGTGGTACACCGAAAGAGTACTCGTAGACGTGAGCTACTCGAGTGGGCGCACCAAAGATCTCTACAATTGCCTCACAACGTTTCCGGCCGCCGTCCTGGCTTAGGGCTGTCACCTTTTCAAATTGGCGCAATCGTTATAGAGGGGACAGCCGCTTGTCGTAAGATATGAAGTCCTATTCACTAAAAATACAGGCTGAAACCTAATTATCTGCTTCATAATCCCATACACACTTTGATTTTATGAATATTCAATTGCGGTGTCTGATAGTCTCTTATGCTTCTTAGTATGAATTAACCCTTAGATAGTCGGCCAGCTTCCCCACGACTGCAACAGCATTACCCGTCATTTTAGCCTCCGGGTAGTGACAGACTAGGATTATCGTATCGCTTTTACCGATAATGACGCCTCCCTTGGCCTATGGTAGCGAGGTATAATTAGCATTGGGTTATACAAAACAGTATATGTTTCGAACTCCACTTATTTCAAGGGTTTTTTGGCTGTTTGAAGTACACACCTGTTGACCTTCCAGTTTATCCGCATCAGCATGGGTAACGTTGCATTGTTCGCCCGCAATGCTGAAACCCGAATTGAACATGTCCTTCACGGTCTCGCGTGAGCCGCCTGATTTGAAGAAAGCTGTTACAGAGGCTATTTCTTCCGGGGAGACCTAGACGGGTTTTGTTAGCTTTCAGTACGTGTACTCCTTCTCTTTCTTGCTAATCTCGATTCGTAGGGTCTACATTCAGTGTTAAACAGAGTATGAAGAATGCAAGACAAGTTGTAAGCTGGAAAAGGACGTATAAGGATAACCAGCACTGATCCACAACTCTTGCTTTTTTCTTTTTTCTTAATACAACAAACATAAACTCCACAGCTCAACACAACAAACACAGAAGAGCCATTGAAGAGTAAACGTACATTGAATCCAGGTGAGATCCCCCAGATAATGCCTTGCTCCGTATCGCAAATAACGGCTTTGTCGATATAGCCACTACCGACGAGACTATATGGTTTAATATAACGTCAGACTAAATTAGGAGGAAGCGAACTTTGTATCAATGTATTCTATACATTGTTAGTTTACGCTATACATAGAGCAATAGGTTATGGAGAGGCATTACCTTGCCAGGACGGCATGATTGATTGTATGAAATGGAAAATGATTTACGTTAAACGAGGTGATCCGTAAAGTGACTGTCGTCGTGACTATCTAAGACTTTATATGACTTTTGGAGTAGTGGAAGGGTCTTTTTATGATGTTGACAATGCGATATTATTCTCGTCGACAAGTTGAAAAAGTTGGAAGGAATTGCATGCTGTACAAAACTCAAAGCAAGGCTACGTGCATGCGTAGTCCACGTCATTCATCTTACATTCCCTCTGATCATCATTCTGCTGTGTGAGTGCATCAAATATGGATATTGTTTTTGCAATCGAATATGTCTGACAAGCTCGATCGTCTTGACTCTTGAACATGGTTCAGGAACGGACGGGAACGGAACCTTAAATTTACCCGGCGCCAAGGAAGATCTTTTGACCACCCAATCAAAGTCCTAGGTGAGGGGTATTCGTACATTTGTAACAGTATGAGTAGCACTGCATGATATCGGATAAAAAGCCAAACGTGTATCATCTCGGAGTTCTAATTGCCACATGACAATTTCGATTCGCCGCATGGGCGGAGGAGCTCACGTATCACTCATGTGTGTTGCACAATCTTAATGCAGAATTGCAGATATTCCGATGATCGAATGATGGAATTCCAAGATGGAGCATGCTGGCACAGCATGCATATTTGCCGTTCGTCTGGAGCCACTTGGCGCAGATCACGACCAGTTATATGTGTCGCAAAGACTCATTGGTTGTGCAAACCTGCAATAATTTGAAAATCAAAGACAACAATGGTGTGTGGTGACGCTATTCGCTGAGTCGCTAAAACATAGAAGCCTATTGTAAAGAGAACAAACTAAGGGGGTTAACGCCGTGTATATTCAGGATCTTCACTTTTTCGCTTAAAGGAAAGCTTGTCATGCTTCTTCTTATTCTTCTGTATGAGAGCTTCATACACCGCAGATAAATCGATTGACTAACCTCAATAATAAGTTCACAACTATAAGACTCGAGTCTACGTTCCATTGCGAGCTCGACGGTACCAGGATGAATGATACCGACGAATCTACGGCATCGATGGTCTAGGAACGGCCCGACGCCTATCGAGTACCGAGGAACAAGGATGGCTCAAAAACAATATACCGAGATTCAAATATTATGATAGACCGATCTTAACTTATGACGCCGACTGGTTGATCGTATACCAATGTTGTTCCAAATACCCCTTTCCCGGCCACCAAAAACAAAGTCATAATGTTGTGCATGACACTTGCAACATTTCACATAATGATCGTGAAGATGCAATAATGGGCTGATAAAATGTACTGCCGCATTCATGAAGTGGACACTACCCCTCAGAGCTCTACGCCAGAAGACTAAGTGGCGTAGTAGGATTCAGACATTCAAAATATAGCGTCACTTACGACGATTCAGCAGATCTTGTTCCATAAAGTACAGAGAGGCTGTCCATCTTTACTGCAACATACTGCATCCCGGTCAGCTCCTTAAGTCTACGCGGTAATTTGCAGGGTGTTGTGTAGATCGTCTCCTAATTTTCTTGTGATGTACGGCCCGAGCCCACGCCACAATAGAGAGTCCCGGTAACGGTGATCGGTGTATTGAAAGTAATGGTGGAGGCACCATCGGACTAACTTACTCAGTTGTCCTATTTCTGATTGTCATTATATTAGCCTTGGCTATACATTGTTTGCAACCCTGCCGCTCCAGTGATGACAGATGTGTAGAATTTCGCGTTGTAAAGCTGTTTCAGTGAAGTAGTTGTAGCTGTAGGGTGGCTGTACTATCTGATGCCATCTGTACTGTGGATGGATTTTGTGTCCGATTTGGGCTAAACCCGCCATAGTAGTCATGGTGCCCTCATTCATCATCTGCTGTATGTTGGAAGGGATTCCTCCTGCATTTTGAGACGCCTCACCTGAAAATAGTCTAGATATGATCGAAATCCACGTTATTGATGGACACGTTTGTGCTTGACATTACTTGGGCCTTTCTCGAGCTTGATTCCCGGTAACTTGGTGACACATCGGTTATGGCACACTTTCAATGAGATTGGAGACTGCGTTGTGGCAGAAATGATTGACCACAACATGATTTGAAACGAGTTCATGCATTTAGATCAAAGACTTGTCTCTAACTCTTCCAACAAGAAACTGGTTAGGTAGTAGTGACAACACGGATGGCTGATAGAAATCTTTGAAGCATTTTACGCCGGAGTCTTACATATCCTAATTAGCTGTGGACAAGACCTGGAGCGATCATCAAGAGGTTCTCCAATTCACATACGAGTAGATGCTTTATTGTTGGCTCTTTTATTAGTCTTGCAAATAAATATTGCAAGTGCGTTAATGGCACTTTCCGCCAACCGTACAGAATTTATACGCCAAGACTTCATGACAGCCACCGCCTGGTTAACGACGAACGCTGATACAGTCGATTGTGAGACTCCTCGAATACAAAATGGCGAATGGGTGAGCAGTTCAGGCATCTTCATTTGTCGCTGCTAGTGCTAATTGATTTGGCAGTTGGGCTCCTGTAATTGGCGCAGTCTTCATCATCATCTTCTGTCTGGCCTCCTGGGTTCTGGCACCCAAAGGCGAGACCCAAACGTATGTCGCAATGCCGATAGCTACACCGCTCTCTTACCTGCTGTGGGAAAAGACTAACGGCATCCACAGAGTATGGCGGTCCTCCCTAGTTCTCTCCGCTGTAGCATGTTATCTCATGTGGCGTAAGTGCTCGATGTCACCATGAAGCGGTACATCTTTTGCTAATTACCCTCTTCCAGTCGTTACCTTCATGGTCCAACTGCATCCACTCATTGGGCCGAGACGAGGGGACTTGCGACCTGAATACGCCACTCACCATCCTTGAGTGCGAAGACATACTGAACAAGACACAACATGTGTGAATGAGGACGAATTTCGATTGTATAGCATCGCGAATACGGCGTTTAAGGGGACGGCTGCACTGCTTGTGGTTATAACAAGGCAGCGCTGGGTTTCATATAATTACTTCAATTCATGATAAAATTACATTCACGAGGTGAGGCTTCCAGCGTGACGACTCCCTCAACTACCACCAAAGAGGTCCACGATCCAGGTCCACAGACTGATAACATCCTCCGTTTCAATGATCCCCACCGCCGCACTGACCGGTGCGACTCCTACTGCTCTTAAAAGTGCCCAACCAAGCAGTGCTCTAGCTAACGCACCAACGCCTGCCAATATTACAGCAACAATGTATCCACAGTCTAGAAGAATCTCCAAGGCAGCCACGTTATTGACAATGACCGCCCAGCTAACCGCCGATGCTGAAGATGGAAGATCGTAGTCCCAAATGACCATGAGTATGGGAAACAGTTTCGTACAACTTGAGACCAACAGAGCAGTCGAGACGCGGTTCGGGAATGGATAACGAAATGAGAAGGGCGCGTGCGATGTTATAAGCCGTATTGGTAAGTGGAACGCGAGGGTTTCGAGGAAACAAAGGACAACGAAGAAGAGGTATTGTAGTATAATAGATTGCCTTGTGAGAAGACCTGGCAATTCGTCGGTGGCTCCGCCAGGTGTAACTGTCTCTTGCGGTGTATATGGTTGAAGGGCAGCTATCGCAAAAGCCTTGGGAGCGCCTGCCTTTTCGATGCGTGCCCACGTAAGGTAAACATCGAATAGCAGGAGGAGAACGCCGAGACGCGCAATAGACGACTTGATTTTGTCAGCACCAGAAAATAATAACCGAAACTGAGCTTAGCCTCACATCAAAACGATCATCCTCATGCCCAAGCCTGTTGAAGAGAAGATGCCGGTACACTTGCGGCTTGATCAAGACTAGATCGATGAACAACACTACGAAATCATGCTCGACATATTTGTCGGCAAAACGCTTGCAGCGAGGACATTGCGTCAAACGGACACCTTTCCCCAGTGACCTGTCGTCCGCTTTACTGTAGGTGGTGTACAGCTGGTGAACTGGATATCGACATTCAATACATATGGGCATTGGTGGAGTTCGCGAAGAAGACGCGAAGAACCGCGGCGATGCAAATCCCGTTTCAGAAAGTTGCAGTGAAAATACACTCGATAAAACAGCTTTCAAATAATTAAATACTCGTAAATTGCATATGAAACTGAAACTATCATGAAATCATAAAATCATCTCGTTGAATAATCAAAAACAAAATGGCAAGAAGGATTGCACACACGCTCCATCCCAATCAATCCGGACCCTAGCACAGATTACAGTGCTTCCCCATGAATGACATTCTCAAAAGGCCACTGGTATCCAAGATTTGCGATTGCGATCATGTAAGCGTAAACAAAGCAGCGTCTAGTGCGCGGCCGCTCGGTGCTTTCCTCGACCTCGATTTTCCTATGTACGGCATCAGGCGGGTTTCTCCTTAGTGAGTGGATCTGACAATGGCAAGTCTACCTCTGCGATCCTTCTCCACGCGCACGACATTGCGGTCCTTTCTGTCCACGACCTCGTATTCGGCTTCTCGAATACGCTCAGCTTTTGCACGGCGTTGGTCGGCCTCGCGCTCCAGTTTCAGCGCCTTCTTCTCGGCCTCGAGAGCCCGGATTTCAGACTCGATGTCACGCGCACTCTTTCTGCGGCGATCCGGAATGACGACAGCCAACGGACCACCGATCGACTCCTCATCTTCCTCGATAACTGATCGGGCTCTTCTTCGGCTTTTCTTGGGGCGGCTGCTCTTCCTTGATTTCTTCGAACGCGTTGACTTCTCGCCTTCTGACTCTGATTCCGAGGATGATGAGGAAGAGCCGGAGAACTCCTTCCCTCCACCTAGCCTTCCAATTTCACTAGGAGTGGGATTTTCAATGATCCTTGTGGTATGTGTTTCAATGACATCAGGTATAGGCTCAATAGGAGGAGGATAGAATAATGCTTCTGGTTCGAGGGGTGGCGGCGCTTCCAGTCGCTTAGGCATTGCCACTGTTCAATGGCGTTTAGACAAACATACATCGGCTTTGATAGACTCAACTTACACTCTCTGTATTTCTCGCTGCGGCTGATAACTTCGTCAATTTGATCTTTACTAAGTGCCGCCCGGACGAAATAGAAGTCCTCCTGTATACAGGTTAGTAAATCTCTTGGAAGGAAGCACTGTCAACCTACTTCTTCCTCGAAAGGATATGCGAAATCTATAATCGCACGGCGTTCCGTAAGTCGCTTTGGGAATCTTGTCTTTCCCCGTTTGAGGGCCCTCTGGGGCGGGGATGGTGGTGAGATTTCTTCAAAGCTATCACTGGATTCCTCCACCCGTATAGGACGTCTAGTGCTTCGTTCACGCCTAATGCGCACCTCACGGTAGTTCTCCTCCCGTTCCGGCTCCAAGGGCTCGGGATCCCTGTACCTGATAACTTCGCGATATTTCGTGGGAGTGGGTGGTCCACGTTCGTCATCACCGTAGCGAGGGGCCGGACGACGATCATAAGTATCGAGTGATGATTGTCTCCGGCGATAGGTCGGGCGTGGTGGTGCTCTGATAGGGATGTCATATTCAGCAGCAGGCCATTTCGCTTGCCGGTAAGGAGCCATCTCGCCTCGCCCTTTTCGTGGATCCTCATCCAAGTATTCAGGCCGGCGACGTGGTGGTCCTCTATCCTCTTCGTATAATTTGTCCCGTTCTTCGTACCGCCCCCCTCCAGATCCACGTCTTTCAATGCGTTCATCAATGTATATTTCCCGTCTGTCGCCTCCTCTTGGCTCTGCATACCGAGGAGCCTCTTTCTCTGGAGGACTGCGGGCACGCGGCTTCGTTCTTTCAAACCTGTCCCGGTCCCATCGCTCACCACCGTAATCATCTCCGTACGCCAAATCATTCCTCCTGTAACCACCGTAAGACATTGTGTAAATGTAAGCTTCGGTTTAAGACCTGTTTTAACAAGACGTTTGTGAGGGAAAGTTGTAGTTGGGGTGGGCTGTTAAGTATGCTAAAGAGGCTGGCACAAAAAGTGTGGGTACGTCAGAAAGCGGGTGGGTGTAACAAGAAAACAACCGAGGTGGACTAGCAACTGACACGAGGGACAAGAGATCAACCTAGAGGGTGAAGATTGGTGGACATACGAAGGTAACTCGTTCAGCCATTTAACGAATCCTTCTTGAATGCTAGATTGATCCCCAGCAAAACCTTCACCTGAAAGATTGAGATCGGATACAAGCCTACGATTTTGCAACTACTTATCTTGGAAAAAAGACTCCCACGGCATATCAGCAGCTCGATGTCTTTATGGCAGTATGTTCTAACCTCCTAACATTCTTCCTGTATGCTCGCAGCAGGCACTAAACGAAGAATCAACTCATAGGCGCTACATGAGTCTTCAGCCGAAGACAAAATTCTTCTTGGGCGCAGGCGTAATCGGTTATGCGTGCTTCGGACTCTTCGCATCAGATAGTGCAGAACAAGCATTCGGTCTGGTGCCCTCCGAGGAAGATGAAGCCAATCTGAAGCAATGGATGCCCAAGGTGATTCGGGTAGACAAGCCATGAAACACTAGGCGGACCTATGTTTCAACGACTCTCAACCATAGATAAGTATGGAGCATCTCTATCAATGCATTATATCTTAGACACTGACAAAGGCACGCACCGTAGAGCAAAAGATCATGTCGAGGAATTCTTGGCGAAAAAAGTGCAGACACAGTCATGCTTCTATTTAAAAGATATCAATATCTCACAGAGAATGCTTGTAGGAACCGGCAAAGATGGATCTTGTTTTGAACCTCAACTTCTTTTCGGCCTCCTGAATCGTTGACAGTCCTAAACGCCTCTCGCAATGCTGTCTCAAGATGAGACTTTATGCATGATATAATTTCTTAAACTGGTATCTATTTCGCGTAACGACATGCTCATAAAAATGGCGATTTAGCCAGAAAATCTGAAGCGAGTTGCCTCGAGTCGGCCAAGTCCATCACGTGGTGCCACGTTTCTTCGGCGGTATGAATTTGTAAAATCTTGCAGCAAGGAACGTATCTTTGGGGTTTGGCTCTTCTGAATAGCTCTAAATGGAAAAAGGATTAGGATGCAGGCCTGGGAAGAGAAACGTAGGCTAGAAACTTACGCATAAATGCTATCGATCAATCTTTGCGACTCTTGTGGTGTGACCGAGCCGGCCGGTAACATGGCAATGGTTGTCCTGACCCAAGCAAGCACTTGCTCAGGATTCAGCTTGAACATCGCCAACAGAACTCCCGAGGCATCAGGGAAGCAGTCGCGGGGAAACGTATACATCATGCCTGTCATCACTCTCTGTGTTAGAACCTCCCCCTCTTCTGTCAAAAGCTGGTGAATAGCCGTTCGAGTTGCTGGAGGGTTCGTCTTGGGTTGATTTGTTGATTCGTCAAAGAGCGACGAAGGCGGAAATTCATCACCATAAGCTAAGAAGTCCCGCAGAAAATGGAGTACGGCCATTATCGGCTCTTCCTTAAGAAGTGTGAGTGATGAAGAGGCTGCCGATAATATTGGTTTCATGAGCGAGGAGACCACCGCTCTATCGGCATGATTTAAAAGTACGTCCATTTCGAGCCGGAAGAAATCTTCTATGACTGTATATAGAAGTTAGCTGTCGATGTATAATGTATAGTCCCGGTGGGTCGAATTTACCATCCGGAAGCTGCTCAGGAGGCACGTCGCTTAATGCACGGAGAAAGGTCACACTTTGCTGTTCCGAGAATTGAAATATAGCACTGGTTGTGGATTCATCAACGTGCTCGGCGCCAGCAGGAAATTCTCTAACAATCGAGTCGGTTGCCCAGAGAAAACATCCTTGCTTGGAAGCCGTAAAACCTGCGGCCAGCTTCTCTGCCAGCGCAGGCAGTAAAGGGGCAATAGCTGTTCGATAAGAGAGTACCATGTAACGCCAACAACGGCATACCCTTTCCAATATAGGTGTGAAAGAGACAAAGACTTCAGCAATTTTCGCAAGGACGGGGAATATTTCTTGACAGTATTGTACCGCTGGGTTAGGCTGTGACGATTCGACATATGGTTGGATTAGCTGGACAAAGATTGTCACTAATTGCAAATGGTCTATAGTAATTCTTAGCTCAGGTAAAAGTTCGACACTGTTCCATTCTTACCTGCGACTGCAAGCTGACCATTTTCGTCATTCGCGTTCTGAGCGAGATCCATGAGACGCTTCATAACCGGATCACAATAAAGTTTAAAGGTCGAATATAGATTTTCAAGTGACTGTTTGGCGACGACCGCGGCAACACCTTCTGTGATCTCTTCTTGACTAGACGTTGGTAGTTGCATTAAAACGGACTCGTAGAACTGCTGCAACTGGACGACATAATCTTTGAGTAGCCCGGCGCAATCGATGCAGAAGAATTTGAAAGAAAGGGCTGCAGCTCGTACCACTTCCTTCGATGGGTGGTTGAACGCAGCCATAATGAAATTGAGCTGTGGTTGCAAGGTGTCGGGATGGTAAGAGGTCCATTCGGTGTATCGCCCTAAGGCCATGACGGCCTGGAAACGAACCTTTTCATGGTCCGGAATTTGGATAATAAGCGGCATCAGACGAGGAAGCATAACTTCCTCGTATGGCGAGACCATTCTCCCCATGGCGCGCATGCTGAAGAGAGGAGTCGATCGGTGGTCCGTTGGCTGTCGTCATTCCGGATCGCCGCAGAAAGAGTGCGCGTGACATCGAGTCTGAAATCCGGGCTCTCGAGGCCGAGAAGAAGGCGCTGAAACTGGAGCGCGAGG
>Ga0181466_1000092_pt1 | contig 21726 bp, 9 predicted proteins | sample InSIn4gowninarea_FD_119078 | JGI IMG/M metagenome (GOLD analysis project Ga0181466, IMG submission 119078) | Clean room microbial communities from NASA Spacecraft Assembly Facility at Jet Propulsion Laboratory, Pasadena, California, USA -... ... | reverse complement strand
ATATATATATATATTAATCAACAAACATTAAATGGACATATTACAAAATATTTGAAACATTATATTTCTGATTTTTATTAAATACAAAATTCTTGGTTATACTGACAACTTTCTATTGGTTTGATTAAATCATTTGTTCATTAATACAAATATTTATGTTCATGAAAAAATATTAATTCTTCATGAAGTCATTAAATTTTACTTTGATCACGAAAAATTTTAAATTATAACATTTTAATATTAATTAAAATATTGTAATGTCATGTAATAGCATCCATTTAACAGAAGGTGTCAGCATTACTTGAACCATAAATTATGTTAAAATATGGAGTAACACAAAATTTAAGGACAAAGGCTTTGTATTCTTAATTACATTTTTGCAAATATCAAGTAGTATTGAAGGACAAATTTCAAGACATTTGAAACATATTTCTGAATATTATAGAGTTCAAAATTAAATGCTTGAAATCTAAATACAGCAGCACACAGGTCATGTGCTCTATCCTTTCAAACAATATGATCTAAGCAATGAGTCATTCTAATTCAAATAACGTAAGTCTAATTTTTTCAATTCTGTTTTCAATCATCAAATTTTAGTGATGTATCTGTAACCACCGCTATAATTTTTAAAAACGTGCAAAATATATTAGGTCTAACGAGCACGTTGAGGTCAACAATACGGTGCTGCACAACTACAATACGGTGCTGCAATTGCAATGCTAACCATGTTAGTAGCCACCCTGACTGCCCCGCAAATCCCAAGAACAGGCCAACACAACCCAGGTCGGATAAAAATGAGAATAGACAACCTAAAACCAGAAGAATATATAAGGAAATAATAAATACTTCATACGCAGACATCCTTGGTAACAAAACGACCAAAATAACCCAGGAACAAGGTGAACAAGACTCTCTAACCACCAAAGAGCTCAGAGAACTAAAAGACGCAATTGAGTGGCTAAGAAAGTCGAACATCATTGACACAATTAAAGAGCTGAAGGGTTACCTATCCCCGACGCTTAGGCAGGGAAACCCCCAGCCCCATCATGAGTAATCCTCCTAGCTCGCTTGCGGCTCTCTCCCTGTGCGTTTGGAACGCGCAGGGAGTGGTTGACAAGCGGCTCGAGCTCTATGATTTCCTGGAAGAAAATCAAATCGATATAGCCTTAATTACAGAAACACACCTAAACCCGTCAAAAAATTTTAATCTGCCAAATTTCACCTGTTACCGGTGTGATAGAATTAGGAATAAAGGCGGAGGTGTCATGATTCTTATTAAAGACTGTATTTCATCCTGTTTAATTAATTCAGATAATACGCAGCAGCACGAAAGCGTCACAATAAGAACTAAATTCAGTAAAGCAGGAATCGTAAATATCACTTGCCTATACAACCCTCCCAGAAATATTATTGAAAGCAACCAGTTCATGAATTATTTTGATCCAAATATTAACTGTATTCTTGCAGGCGATTTAAACGCAAAGTATCAGTTCTGGGGATGTTATTCTACGAATAAAGTTGGGAAACACCTTAACAAATTAATTGAAGACAACAATTTGTTTCTACATGTACCAGATCAACCCACATATTATTCTCTAACGTTAGACCACAGACCAGACACTTTAGATTACGCAGTGACTAACTTCAATTTCCCATGTGATCTGTTTACTATAAATGACCTGTCATCGGATCACTTGCCATTCATCATCTGCACAGAAGAATCTATTAATGACAATAGAAAACAAATTCATATGACAAATTGGGATAAATACACTCAACATCTCATTGACAATAGAAATTTCAAACTTAAGCTGCAAACTGAAAATGATATTGATGAGCAAATTAATTTCATACAAAATAAAATGACCGAAGCTAAGCAAACTGCCACAAAAATTAAGGAGGTTCATTACAAATATATGAAAATTCCTAAACATATCAAAGACATCATTAAACAGAAAAATAGGCAAAGGAAGAAATTCCAAAGAAATCCAAACCCAAGAGATAAGCATTTGGCTAATGTTCTAACGAAGAGAGTTAAAAAAGAGCTGGATGCCTTTAGACAACAAGCCTGGGCAGAAACACTTATAGAAACCTCAGGAAACGACAACAAACTCTGGACTATGACCAAAGCACTAAAAAGAAGCAAAAGCATTAACAGGCCTCTACACACAGAACAAGGCCTCGTATATACTGATGAAGAGAAGGTTGAGGCTTTTGCCGATAGTCTGGAACTTCAGTTCACCGAAAATGCCACACCCTGTAACTTAGATGAAGACGACCGACTGGAGCGCCACATAGCGAGATATTTCGTAAGAAATGCCTTCAGCTCCCCCTGCCCGCCTCCAACATCAGTAATTGAAGTCAAACAGGAAATTAAAAAACTAAAAAATAAAAAAGCACCAGGGGAAGATAAAATTACAAACGAGATGATTAAAGCACTCCCAATCTGCTACATCTCCAAAATCACTTCTATATTCAATAAATGTCTTTACAGTGCATACTTCCCCAACATTTGGAAAAAAGCTGAAATTATTTTATTTGAAAAAAGCGGAAAAGACAGCAAATTTGCAAAAAATTTCAGGCCTATAAGTTTACTTTCAAATATTGCAAAACTTTTCGAAAAAATCATTATGAAAAGGCTCAAAAATCACATAAACTTCATACCACAGCACCAATTTGGCTTCACACCAAAGCGTGGGACGGTGCAGCAATTAATGAGAGTGACAGACTTCCTTGTCAAGAGTAAGGACTGGAATATGAGCTCAGTTTTAGCGGCGATCGATTGCTCTGCCGCTTTCGATAAGTGTACACACGAAAGTATCCTTTATAAAATGATTATAAACGATATTCCATATTATCTCATAAAAATCATATCTTCATACCTCAAAAACAGATCGTTTCACGTTAAATATAGAAATCACATTTCTACAGTCAGACAAATACAGAGCGGTGTCGCCCAAGGCAGTATTATTGGACCGACTCTCTATTTAATTTCAGTTTCAGACTTTCCTTCATGGAACGACCCCAATACACTGATAGCATCCTTCGCCGACGACATTGCTATAATCCAGCGCTCCAGGAATTCAAACTTGGCCATTAGGAAACTGCAAGAAAAAATTTATGACATTGAGGAGTGGTGTGAAAACAATCGCATCAAAATAAATGCAGAAAAATCACAATTAATAGTTTTTAATAAAAAAAGGAAAAATACAAGAATATCAGAAGAACTTGATATTTTTGACGAAAAAATTAATGTTGTCAATTCAGTTTCATATCTCGGCGTTACCTTTAGTAAAACACTTTCATGGAAAGCCCACATTGAACATGCCACTAATAAAGCATATGCAATGAAAAGGAGACTTTTACCACTAATAGGAAGAACATCAAATCTTGCCCTGAAAACAAAAAGAAGACTGTATCTTTCCATCTTAAGGCCTATTATTACTTACGCCAGTCCCGTGTGGGCCACGGCGATACAATACCATAAAGAACCGGCAAGAATCTTCCAAAACAAAACAGCTCTCCACATGGCAAATGCACCATGGTATGTCAGGAGGAAAAATCTTTTAAAAGACCTCAAAATTGAAAACATGAATGAAATTTTAAACACTTTAAACAGAAATTTCATCATCAAAAATTCAAATCAGGAGTCCTGCATCAAAGACATCATCATAGAAAATTTCACCTCGCCACCTAATGAACTGAGACCCATTTATGCCATAATCAAGAAAAATCCCGATATCTACGATGCAGTCAAACTTGCTCTTGAGCTTCCTGGCGACAACCGGTGTTGGATCCCACCGTAGTGAACTTTGTGTTTTCTGTATATAGTGTATATAGCCTGCAGCTTCTTCCAATCATATAACCAAGAATTATTTACTTAACTTTTTGTTTTTTCCCACTTTTGTATTTTCATTTGTATACCTGTTTTATTTAATCAAGATTGTGAACATTTTATTTAAATGCCTTTAGAACGATGTGCTAGCTTAAGAAGGACTCCGCCCATTTTTCAGACGGGCCATCCAATGAGCGTTAAGCTACGATACTCATCGAACTCTCGCCATTATACGGCACAGTATCATACTATAATCAAGACTTCACATTAATTCACTGTTTTATCTCAAACCATGTTTATATACTCATGTACATAGTGTAAATAGCGTCACCCGCTCTCACGGCTTTCATGCTTTACCAGCTGTCTCCTCCCAGTGAGGGTTTTGAGAACTTTAGCATCATGATAACCTTGCCTCAGGTATTTAAAGAGGCCAAGTTATTACAGTGGAAATTGCGCCCCAACAGGCCAGGTGCCACTAAAAAGTATCAGGTCAGGTCAGGTGAGGTCAAATCCGGCAGTGGCGCAGCTGATCGAGCGTGCCAGAAAGTATGTTTTTTTCCCTTCTTCGATTGGGGGTAAATATCACCACGTTCTCAAACTTGGGCCGGCATCCTCCAATAAGCGCAAAAAAATAAGCTAAGCGCATGCGCAAGATATCGTAAGGAAGAATGCTAGGTTACCTATTTGGCTAGATTATCGACCGAATGGCGAAATATAGAAGTGGACATATATCGAATTTCGCTATTTTAATGTTTTTATTTAAAAATGATTGCGGATTTTTGTTCAGAATCCGAATAATTTAGTTTAAGTTCTATTAGTTTTGTTGTTTTGCTTATATACTGTTTATTACGAAATCTTAATTGTTATAAAATACTTAACTAAACTTAGTGCTTATTGTGCTAGTGCTAAGTGTAAAACGTTAACTAAAAATTTTAACGTAATAAACAGATGACATTTTGTACGGTCGAAAAAGATGGGCAAAATTAAAATTTCGTATATAATATGAGAAATAACAATTTGTAATTAAACTGTATTTGTTTGGTATGCTTTCTTCTCATTTTAATTGCGAATTTTATCCAACCTTTTAAAGTATTTGTACAAACTTCTGTGGATCCTCTTTACATATTCTCCAGATTATTATTCTATAGAAAGTTATTTCTGTAAGAAATTCTGAAGGAATTTTAATAAAAAATTCTAAAGACATTTCTACAGATTCTAAAATGATTCAATAAAGATCATTAAGGGATTTCCATGAAAATTGCAAAGAGATTTCTATAAGCATTCTAAACTTTTTAAAGAATTTACATTGTAAAGTATATCTATGGAAAACTGATGTTTGCTTTAGATTTTCGTTTCTGTCTTAACCAGAATTCGATATCTCAGCGTTATAAGTATTTGTAGTGTAGTAGTGTTATATTTCACTTTTTTTCATAAATAAATGAAAAATAAGCAAATATTTAAAGACCATTCATGGAATTTAAGTTAAAATTATTAACTTCGCCGACTGAATAAACGTTTTTGGAGACAAAGAATTAATTTGGAACGATAACTACAACATATTTGCATGGTGACTAAATTACAGAAATCAACCTTTTTTCAATGCATATGATTATTACTGCCTAAATTTTTTGTACAAGTTCTTAAACAGTAATTTTCAATTAAAATCTTATGCAGAATTTAGGGGCCCCTTCAACTGGGGTGCAGGGAAATGGAATGTTGGAAAATGTGTTCTTTTCAAAACATAATTTATCATCCGTGTGGACCGAATCCATATGGTTCATTAATAATGAAAACAACGAACACTTTATTGCAGTCATTGCAACAGTTATCTTCCATATTAAATCAATCCAGCACTAAACACGTGCTTCTACACCAGGCATCTAACCCGTTGTGAAAACGAAGGGACAGGAAAATATCGCCAATCACTAGGCGCGATGAAGATTAGGGTTGCAGATACTTTCGCTGCCAGCGCAAGATTGAGACACTACTAACTTAGTGCTTATTAAGTATTGTAGTGCTAACTATATAACATTAAGAATTTTAACGTAATAAACAGTTTACATTTTGTACGGTCGAAAAAGATGGATAAAATTCATATTGCGCATATAAAATGAAAAATAGCAATTTCCTAACTAAACTTTATTTGTTTGGTATACTCTCTTCTCTCATTTTAATTGCAAATTTCATCCAACCTTTTAAAGTATTTTGTACCTTAGACGTTTTTTAAAAAAAATATGAACTGCAAATAAGAGAATTAACGTAAGCAAGAAAAGTTTTCGGAAAAAATTACAAACTTAAACACATTTTTTTACTTTTGTTAAAACATTCAGGTAAAGCAAATTAATAATCCTTTAAGTGTACATACATGTTACAAATCGCCTATTTTAATTTTTTTTTAAATTGAATTTCAATTTTCTTTTTTTTATATACAGACAGGTTGATTGTTTTACAGTGGGGTCCAGGGCCTAGTATATATTCGGGGCTTCCAAGACAAATGTGATATCTGAAAATCACATTAAGATTTAAAAGTAAATGTCTACGCTATAAGTAGTATATTAATAGTATACTGTAAAAGTAATGGAAATTGTGTTGTTGTTGTTGTTGTTACTCATCCCCGTGACCAGCAGTGCTAGATCAGGTCCATGAGGCCGTTCACTCGAAAAAAGTCCAGCACCAAAAGGGGAGCCTGAACCAGGTCCTGCCTGGTAAGCCCCAAACAGGATAAAATATGATGAGGGGAGGCCTCAGCAGAAGTACACTTAGTGCAAATATCAAAATGCTTAATACCTCCAACAAAAGTCATTGAAAGCAAATGTCCGCTAAGGAAACGGGTAAGCGAAGTCTGATCACGTCTATCGATACCCTGTGCCATAGAGCCGCCCGGGATCTTGCTCTGAGACCATGGGTGCTCAGGTGGGACCATCCAAATGGTCCTAATTTTTGTCTTACATTTAGAAAACAGCTCCAGATAAGTAAGAGGAGCGAAAGGCGCCACGGTCTCTTCAGCACCCGCTTTAGCCAATCCGTCCGCCATCTCATTTCCAAAAATGTCGACATGGGACGGAATCCATTGTAGGTGGATTCGATGAGAGAGAGACATTTCCTTTAGTTTCTGGAGGATATCAACGCCAGCACAGTCCCTGACATTATGCCATTCGGCCAGGTGCTGGATAGCACTTCTACTATCCGAAAAGATCCAAACATCATTTAATTGAGGCAGCGACATGATGGATTCCAGGCCCTCCAGTATTGCAATAAGCTCGCTACGAAAAACCGAACAGAAATCCGGATTTCTCTATGGAAATTGTAAAAATTAGTAATAGCATTTGACAAACGCTACACTAATACGTGTGGGAGTTGAACTATTCATACCCATTTTTAATACCTTATGAAAAACATTTATTCACAAGTTACTGAATTATTACTCAAAATTATCAGCCCATAGACAGTTTTATGCAATTTGTAGAGATACAAAGCACTCTTTTTTCATAAATAAATGACAAGTAAGCAAATATTTATTTAAAACTCTTCTATGAGGGTATGTAAAACATACATAGATCATTTATGGAATTTAAGTAAAAACATTGTTAATGGTCCCCAAGAAATAATTTTGAACGATAACTGCAATATATTTTCTTGGTGACTAAATTATAGAAGTCTATATTTTTGCAATGCACATGATTATTACTGCCAAAGAATTTTTTATAAGTTCTTAAACAGTATAAAAGACTAAGTTGATCCTTTGGGCTGGTAAATCCAAATCTGAAAAACCAACGTAATGAAGTGCAAAAGCCAATACTGAAGATTTTTAAGTAATCAGAGTATTGGGAAGATTGTTTTGCTTATGAGATTTAAGCTCAGATTTTTGCTTAGATGAACGTAAATTACTTTTTATTATATATCAGAAGTAGTGAAGTAAATTTTGAAGGATTCAAAACCTGATGGAACTTATTTTTTTATTATTTACTAACAGGATTCATTTTAGTTAGCCTTCTCTACTGGTGTTTCAGTTTTAAAAAAGTGCATTTACTTAATCCCACATTTGATGAGCTTGCTCATTATATGCATTTATTTTTTCTTCTAATTCCTGAATTGATTCAGGCCACACCGGTTGTGTTTGTGATACCATTTGTGTTAAATTTTTTGCCCTGTGCTGCTTTGACCATTAAAAAGAAATTTTAAAGTCAGAAAAGAGAAACAGTGCATTTTGTGCAAACAAAAAAAAAACTGGTGAGGAACAAAAAAAACTGCATTTATGCCAATGTATAAAATTACTTATAAAAATTCGTTTTAAAATTAAATGTGATAAAAACCTTTGTGCTAATAAAGATAAGCAAGGAAAACACCTAATCGCAAAATATGCCAACGTAATAACGCACAAACAGAGCTAATTAAAGCAGACAGCTGTTTCGAAATCACAGAAGGATTTCTTTTTCAATATGAAGCCAATTCGATCAGAGTTCAAGCCATTCTCGACCAGACATTACCAGAAATAAAAACGTTTCCAACCACTTTTTCTGAGCATGAAGTCTTCTAAACTTCTTATTACATAGGTACATTTTATTCTTCTCGTAAAGAAGATGGCAACAGATTCTATTTATTCTATTTTTTCGTAATCACTTATAGTTGCATTTTAATATATCGTATAGTTTACACAGCGTATATTTAAGTTACTTTAAATTATGTAAAGTAATTTTTTTATTGTTATCCTTGCAGAGTCAAATGCGGGTGTGCCTCACTCTCATGAATTCAAACAAATTATAATTTCTCCAGCTTGTGCACATAGCATATATTTTATTTCAGCTTGGTGAACATCACATTTCTTTCCACTCTACAAAAATAGCTTTTTCAAATGGTGAAATAAAATGTGTAATACAAATATTTATTTGTACACGTGGACTTGACAATATATAAGTTATGTGGGAAGTACAAACGAAATGGTATACTTTGATCTGAGCAATATACACTCTTTCATTTTATTTAACGTTGTCAATCAATACATCTCTGCATATTTCAAACACAAGGCAAGCACTAGTCTCTTCCAGAACTAAAAATGTAGGTTTCACATGTCATTAGAATACACGTAAATGCTTACACATAATACGTAAAACTGTTTGCACTATGCACATATTGAAATTAAACAAAATTGATGGAACACATTTTTTTCTTTTAGTAAAGAAGGACAATAGCACAATTTTTCCTTCCCTTTATAATGTAGTAGTCCTTTAAATGAGATTCTTGAATTTGGAGGGCGCAAAATAATTTCTGATTCGTTTCGGCCTAAGAGGCGTAACTCCTGATATAATAATAAATTTAATATAATAGAAATGGACAGTCCTCCATAATAAAGTCAACATTTATTATGCAATTTTCATGTAAGTCACATATTAAAAATGAACGCCTTGATTTCTAATTTAAAATCTTATTTCTGGCTTATGTTTAATAACATGTATTCTGCGATCTGTGGATTTCTAATACTGTAAGTACTTTGACTTTCTATGATTTAACGCAGATGAAATCCTATTACTTAAAACCACCACTTTTACTTTAATATACTATAAGATATTTTCTCTGTATTTAACACCGAGATTGACATAAACAAACCGGTTACTATTCTCGTACACTCTCGGAAAGAGATTGAATATGCATGGAACAAACGAAGCAGTCCCCCGAGACTCAGCTCCGATCAGTTATTAAATCAAGGAAAGTTGTTTCTGCAGCAATTGACAAAGAGAATATTTATTTGGAAGGCTGAAGAGTTGCAGCTCAAAGGTCATAATCATTGAAGCGATTTGAGTCAATGTTGGAGACTGCAATCTTGCGCTTGTATCTTTCGATAATCGCAAAAATATGCAATGCGCACAATATCGTGACGACATATGTTAGGTTATCTTTTTGACTAGATTATGAACCAAATGACGAAATGCACAAGTGGGCATGGTTATATCGAATTCGGCCATTTTAATTGGAAAAACACTGCGGATGTTTTCGCAAAATTTGAATAATTACGGCTCATTTCTATTAGTTTTGTTTATTATTGATGTACTTTCAATATTTGATACCAAATGCTGATTGTTATAAATAAGGCGTAGGATTTTGATCACGTAAAAAAAATCGCAAAAAAATGCTTTAATAATGTTTAAAAAATGTCTCTACAACACTGAAAAAATGCACTTATGTCCTTAAAATTTTATATTTCCATGATGGTAAAATAATTTACTTAAACAAAGGGTATAATAAATTCATGAAGTTATAAATATCAATAATTTTAGTTAAATAGAAATAGTCTAATTTCTGTATTAAGAAATGTGCTCAAATATATGACTTACTTTAAAAGATTTGTTGTCTTCAAAACAAGAAAACTATATTTTTTCCTTTAATTAAAGCTTTGTTACCTTTGTTTACCTGGTGCTTTTTAACATTTTTAAATGTAAGCGATTTTCTACTGTCGGAATGGTATCTTATTGAAATACTTCTTCCAATGTCTACGAATGTGCATATATGAAACTACAAATTTGCGTACACACCCGATTTTCCTTCGTTGTTTAAAATCTCAGTTTCACTATTTGTGAAAGAATTAGAAGTTGATTTAAATCAACTTCCATCTTAGCTTCATTTGAAGAAGGTCAATGGGAAGGACACCTCTTTACACCACAAAAAATGAGTACAACATAGGTGTCATGACTTCACAGCTTCTGAGAAACATGAAACAACGAAGTTGTAAACTGAAAAAAAAATTTAAATTTCCCTTAAACAAAAAAATTGGTAAAAATGCAAAATATTGCTGCAAAAACTCCCAGAATGCTAAATAATGCCTCAAAAATACATTTTTAAAAAATGCCATAAAAAAGGCTAAAATGCTCTAAAACGGAAAAAATATGAAAAAAAATACATAAAAATGCAATTATCATCAAAACCTGCGCCTTCGTTATAATATACTTAAGAACTAACTATAAAACTAAAAATTAAAAGTACTAGACATATATTACATAAAGTGTGCTCGAAATAGACGGGTAAAATTAAAATTTCTTACGTAAAATGGAGAACTAACAATTTTTAACTAAACTTGATCTGTTTGATATGTTTTTTTTCTTTTAATTGCAAATTTTATCGAACATTACAAAGTGATTGTATCTTAATGACTCGGAAAACTCCTTTAAAGCTTCAATTTATCGTTTGCTTTAAAATATTTTTGATTTTATCCTAGAATTAGACAACACAGAGCCGTAAATTTTTCATTACTTCCAGTTTTCAAATTTTTAAAAAAAAAATTTTCCATAAAACAATCTAAATATAAGTTAAATGTTAAAAAACTGAATACTTAATTATTTATTTCAGTAACATTTTTTCTTTATACATATTTCATTTCGCACAACCACCAAAAGATGGCGGCACTTCACGAAGAAAACTGAAATGATCGCGAAGTTCCCAATGCGTAGACTTTTGGATTAAAAAATTTTGCGCATCTGTTACATTTATAACTATTTTTAGAAAATGTGCCCTTAATTCTAATAAATTATGTTTGCATTTTTTTACATATTTACCTTACATTTTTCATTCATATCAGGTATTGTTTTTGCAGTTATGGAACGTACATGTACACATTAGATAAAATAATTTCGATACTAAATGTCAATGACAACTGAATTAACAGTTAAAATAAGCTATTAGAATGAATTCAATAAAACACTTTTCTAATATACGTGCTTTTTTAAAAATGCGATTTGCTTCCTCTTTGTTTGCTGCTTTACATTTATAAATTTTACTCTTTCTTTGTTGACCAAGGGAAAAGCAGAACTATGTTACGTAACCCCCGCCCCTCAAATTATTTTTTGTGCAAAGTCATTAATTACATTGCTGAATGTTTATATAATGCTTGAATATACTTGCTTTTTTATACTAGCTACGCTGAAAAAATTTCAAAATTAATGTTTACCAGCGTTATTTCGGAAATATGAATGTTTACGTAAAATACATTCTTTAAATTCATTCCAGCAGTTTTTGTTCAATGGAAAATGCCCGCAGAAGAGTAATAAGAAAAATCTTTTGACTTTCAGTATATATGAGGTTTTCTCGTTCAAAAACATAATTTAGGCTTCTTGTGGCACATGCACTTATTTTATTGTTGCACGTAACTGAATCGGCGGGATTCATGTCTTTCCATTTCAGATTTTTAGTTCCTCCCCTTAACGGGCGACCAATGGGAATCAAGCTGCCACCATGCTTATGTACTATTGAATGCATGTTGTAATTATATAATAATTTGATTAAACGAAAAATGTAGATCTTTACTTTAAAAATAAACCATGTTATTTAACCGAATAAAGTTTGTCCTTTATGTGTGAAGTTAACTTTCAACACACTTGCATATATTTAGACATTCGATGGCACATTTAACATTCCTAAATAACGACTTACATCATAAGCAAGAAATTTTCGACAAGTCATCTATAGTAGTAAACAGATGTATTATGCATAATATTACATTAAAATTGTGATTATAGCTACATTTATAAAATTAAACATTGAAAATAAACTATTTTAGTCAATATAATTTGCAATTTAAATTTCTCGATTATAATCATTTAATAATTTTCGACTTCATGATCATTTTGAATGTATTTAGATAGGTTTTATTTCGCGAAATTTTAAGTTGCTAGAATAGTAACCTAACCTTCATGAAAAAATTTACAATAATTATTTTAATGGCGAGGTTGCATTATTATATATCAGGCAAAATTGTGTTCAAAAAATGAAAATTTCTGGTTCTTATTTTTAAAAAGCTTTTATGAAAAACTTTTGTTAGGTGAATATTTTGAAAACAATATCTATACACCTCTCTTTCAGAAAGATGTTCGTTAAAAAAGATCTCTTGAACATGGATAAAAAGTTTACCGTAAATATCAATAATTTTTATTCATATAATATTTCGCAACAATTGTTTCATAAATAAAAGTTGAATTAAGATTTTCCACACGCAGCACGAACTGTGATAACAAAAACTCTTTTACCTATTATTAATAATAGAAAGGTATGGAGTTTCCTGATATTAAAGGTTGCTATAGCATAGAAACATTTGACTTTAGAAACCTTTTCACTAGCATTCTCCAGAACAGTATACATTTGAATCATCTTTTTTCTTGCAATATTAATCAATGCTCTTATCTTGTTGTTCTGAGTATATTTAATGATGTTCCTTATAAAAGCATAAATTTCTTTAAGCAAATCGAAGGAATTCAAAAGGGACTTCTTATTCTAGTCCTTTTGAAAACTTATAGTTGCAGTTTTATGAAAGTATATATTTATTAAGTTAAGAATTCATATTTTTTGGTACATTGAAGGCAATAAGCGTTCTATGTACCAAAAAAATATGAATTACATTATTATAACTGTGATAAATGTTTTATAATAAAATAATGTGATAATATCTAAATCACATCTAAATGTCCTTTATTATATGAAAGTACTAAATAATACAAATATTTACTGAGATATTACAAGCATACAAAATGTTGATATACCATTATTTAATTTCATAAGTTAAAAGAGAAACAAAATGATACATAAAGAATAAGGTTTTGCCAGAATTTACAATAAAACTCATTAGCTATATTATTAGTGAAACATTAAAAGAAATCTATAGTTTTTAACATTAAGAATTTTGTAACTAAAATTTGAAAAGAAAAATCGGGTTTCAAAATGTTTCCACCGTACTTTCTTTTCTTCCATTATGACAGGAATTCCCAGCTAATCATTGTTCTCCGAGGGGGGGGGGGGTATTATTTCTTGGGTTGACAAACGTGAACCTATTGATGCAAGATCTCGTTCATACTTAAGAGGAAACACTTTGTCTTATGTCTCAGGTTATAACCTTTTGAGTCTTACACCACTAAGGATTGTTTTCGCCCTTTCCTACCACCTACTTACACATATCCAGGATTACTCCGGATGTACTATTGTTAATATGGGTAGGGGACTCTCAGTAAAGAAGTCACTTAAGATTAATCGCTATTCAGAGCTTGTGTGGGTGAGTAATCAGTAAACATTTGATAACCATAAAAGCGTGGCATTGGGAATGCAGGACAGAGAATGTACAATACGCAGGAAAAGGGGGCGAGATTTGGACCATTTCTTCTGCTCATTCTATTGCCCCGAAAGTATCAACTGAACTCCAGATCCACAGATTTGCAGTTCCCATTTGATGATTTCGCTGTGTGGCAGTATAGACCAATATTTCAGTTGGTGAAAATTTCTTTCTCGGGTGCATTCTGAGTGCAATATGTCAAAAAGATATGTTCTGTGAGCACGGGTGCAAGTCACTAAATTTTATCACTTATCAATTTATTGTACGTTATTATTATATATAGCTATGTAATTGTATTAAACCGTTTCGTCGCCTGTAAATATTGCTTTCCTGCAACATGACCCTTACTGCAGAAAAGCCAATTAATTTTAACATGTAAATGCGGCTAATATTTTCCGTCTGGGTCATCACCCAGACGGAAAATATTAGCCGCATTTACATGTTAAAATTAATTGGCTTTTCTGCAGTAAGGGTCATGTTGCAGGAAAGCAATATTTACAGGCGACGAAACGGTTTAATACAATTACATAGCTATATATAATAATAACGTACAATAAATTGATAAGTGATAAAATTTAGCGTCGAAACATTTGTATTGTATAACAGTGGTACAAATTTTGTTGAAATCTCTCTGTTCTAAAAAAAAATACATTTCTAAGCCACTCTGTTTAGCATTCAAACAGTTTTGCTCGTATCGCAAAAACGACAAATCACAGACGTATAACATACAAATAAAGAAATATGGCTAATGACTTCTATAGAATTTTAAAAATAATAATAAAATAAATTAATCCAGGGGACATAATAAATAAAAAGTATTCTATGTGAAAGTTAGTCTTTTTGAGAACTGGCTGCTCTAAAAAAATTCTAATGTGTTTAATTTTTTACATCAAATTGTAAATTTTGAGCAATACAACATACATGTAAATATTGAAGCCCATGCAAATTACTCATTTCGTGGTAGATGTTTCTCAATTTGAATAGTGTTTTACCAGAATTTAGAACATTAAAAAAATTAAAAAAATAAAATAAATGAAGTGAAAGAAATTTTCCGTCCCACTTCCGTCCTCGGATCATTTCAAAAGACGGATTTCCGTCCTGTAGACGGAAAACTTGCACCCATGTCTGTGAGTTTCAGGGAAGCGAGAAATTTGCGAATATAAAGAGAACAATTTCAGCAAAGCATATCAAGTCATTTTTCTTTTTTGAGAGGAAAACCTGTCAGCAGACTCTTCATTGGGAACATTTTATGCCACAAAGAAAAGTGGTTTAAAATTAACGAATTGCAATCGAATATAAAAAAGCTGAGAACAGCTAAGCACGGTGAATTAGAGAAAATGCACTTTATATATGGGTACTACAAATGATAACCAAAAATGCTACGGATAAGACTTAACTTCTAGGCCTAAAAAAACTGTTGAAATGATTCTTGAAAATAAAAAAAATCTGAATGAAGTTCTTTTAAGGTATTTTTCGCCGAAAAAAATAAAGAAAATAAATAATAAAATATAGTTCAAACCATTTTTTTTCGTAATTGCCTACTTAACTGTCTAATTTTCCTGCTTCCTGCAATAAAAAATGGTGTTTATCTTAATTCAGTTATCTTGACCGACACATATAGTATTTCGATATACCGCCAAACCCGTTACACCGCCAAAAATGATCGGAACGGATAGTGGCGCTATATCGAGGTTTGACTGTATATATATATATACACTCATGTCCAAAATTATCTTTACATGCCTAAATTCACGGATTTCTCAGAAACTGTGAACTATGATCTTGTTTTTTTCAATGTTTATGTAACACTATAACACATAAATAACAAAGGGGGGGGGGGAAATAAGGCACTGCATATAATATAAAATTGTAGCATGAAACATTAAAATGGCAAAAAAAATGTCAAAGAGAGCTCAGAAAAAAAAAGGAATAACGCAGAACAGAATTAAGCCTTACAAATTTAAATATGGAATATGATATCCCCTGATTTGTACACACATATCACAACGTGTTTTCACCCTGGCAATAACATCGTTAACCACAGTTTGGGGAATTAAGCTCCACTGTTCAAGTGATGCCTTCTTCAGAGCATTTACAGTTCTATGAGGAAAATATCTACGTGCAGTTGTTCCTTCATGACAGCCCCAAACGTTCTATATCTGGTTCATATCAGGATACATTGCTAGCCATGGTATTCGCTCAGTAGCTGCTCGTCATTACAGACAGTCTACTGCTCCCCAGTTAAGTTCAGAGCTTGCAGCCGCCACTGGAACTGCTGTATCTCGGCAAACGGTATACAGAAGGCTTAATGAAACAGGCCTTTATGCCAGAAAGCCAAGTGTGTGTGTTTCACTGCCTTCACAACACAAGAGGGTACGCTTTAATTGGTGCAAAGAACATCAGAACTGGAGTCAACACTAAAAGTCCCATGTTCTGTTTACTGATGAGTCGAGGTTTAGTTTTACAGATGATTCTAAACGTGTTTACATCTGGAGGGAGTCAGGAACATAAAATTATCCCTCAAACATTATGGAACATGACCGTTTTGGTGTGATGGTATGGGGGAATAACGGTCAATGGATGTACGCTCCTACACGTTTTCGACAGTGGATCTGTGACCGGCAAGAGGTATCGGGATGAGGTCATAGAACCTTATGTCAGACTTTTCAGAGGTGCATATGGATATGACGTTTTATTTATGGACGATAATGCTCGTCTACATCAAGCTAAGCTCGTTGACGAACTCCTTGAAAGTGAAGGCCATGAGCGAATACCGTGGCTAGCAAAGTCTCCTGATCTTAATCCAATAGAAAACGTATGGAACTACCTTGGAAGAGCACTTGCATGTAGACATCCCCCTCTCAGAACTGCAAATGCTCTGAAGATGGCATTACTTGAAGAGTGGAGCTTAATTCCCCAAACTGTGGTTTACAACGTTATTGCCAGCATAGAAACACGTTGTGATGTGTGTGTACAAGTCAGGGGAGATCGTATTCCATATTAAATTTGTAAGGCTTAATTCTGTTCTGTGTTATTGCTTTTTTGAGCTCTCTTTGTCAAATGTTTTTGCTATTTTTAAAGTTTCATGCTACAATTTTATATTATATGCAATGCCTTACTTTTTTCCCTTTTGCTATTTATGTGTCATAGTGTTACATAAACATTGAAAAAAAATCACAAGATCATAGTTCACAGTTTCCGAGAAATCCGTGAATTTATGCATATATATATATATATAATAATTTTTCTTTTCTTTTCATAAAACATGGCAACTTTTTAGAAGATTTATTTTTTCTACGTAAGGAAGTTATTAGAATGCTATAAATGTGAAAGAATAAAAGTAGGGGAAGGTGGGGCAAAGTGAAATTGTTAACACTCAAAAATTTATCAAAAATCAGCAAACACATTTTTTTTTCTACAAAACTATGCTACATAAATTTGAGCATTGTTTTTTAACTATATTATTTTTTGGGATTTTTTTAAATGCAATTTCTATGATTTTTTGACGAAATATTTCAACACTAAAAGTTTTTCACTTTGCCCCATAGGTGGGGCAAAGTGAAATATGGATATTAAGATTTCAAGTCATCTTCTTTATCACATTTTCAAGTCTGCATCTAATCCCACCCCCACCTCCAATTTTTGCACAAATTGTAGTACCTACACTTTTTCAATTCATGGATCAATTAGTTGTATATCTAAAATAAAACAAACATAAGAAGGTATGGTTTATTAATTAAACAATGTTTTTAAGAGCAGCAAATTAAACAGTAGTATGGATTTAACTAAATATTTTTTTCATTTAAGTGCAAAGAACACTGAAACCCACAGTTTTAAGAACTTTTAAAAGAGTTAGTGTTTTTCATTCGTATTTATACAACCAGAGAACTGCATGACGAGCATTCTGCCTTCTTGGACCATATCTGGTTGAGGCAATTTTTCGACAATATTTTCTATGTGGATTATTGAGACATCATTCTCAATATGCACAAATCGGTCTTTCTTTGGGCTCACACTCTTTAAACATTGAATTTCATATTCATCTACAGACACAGTCTTCAAAACAACTGCTACATATTTGAATACTTTGTTTCTATTTGACTTCTTGCCATTCTACAAAAACTGGGCTAGGACAGTCTCCTGTCTTAATGTCTTTTTTATCAGCCAATTCTACTTCTTCAATATCTTCTATATCATCATCTAGTTCACCAAAACTGTCTCCACTGCTCACCCATTTATCTGAACTAGATGAAGAGTCTCCTTTTGAGGGCATTTCTAGCTTCATTTTTTTGCTTGCTTCTTTTTTCTGTAGCTTAGTACCTTCAAATAATCTCTTAGCTACCTTGGAGGTTGTAGCTTTCATTTCCTTCAGTTCTTTCAGTTTCTTCAGAGACAACTCTTTATGGCGCTCCAAAAATCCATACAGCCAGTCTACTCCAGCCAAATGAGTGGAATCATTGAATTGGTTGGGGATCTTGTTCTTTACTGCAAACTAGTATGCAAGTGATCTAAGATCCATTCTTGTTAAGCCAAACAGCCTTTTCTCCATGTAAAGAACATATCCAACTAATTCCGTCTCTTGCTCCGGAGTGAATGCAGTTCTGAAAAGAAAAAATGTATTATTTCAACAATTTATATTTTAAAATAAATGTTACTACCTATGACTGAATTATTTTAGGAAGGGCAAACACACCGTTCAATGTGATGTGTGTAAACACCAAAGTGAAGATTAACAGATATTCAACTCTGATTTTGTATAGGATGTTATATTTAAAACTAATGTGTAGCCACTGCAAATGTGGTCGAAAAAAATCAATATGTGCTGTTGTTTTTATCTAAAACTGCACTGTCATGAAAATTTTAACTCAAATCACAAAATGTATTGCATGCACAAGTGTTTAAAATTAATGTTCATGTTCATTTAAAATCAAAATATCTTCAGCATAATATAATTTATAACTTTAGTTAAATTAGTAAATCAGTCAAAACATAGAAATATAAAAAGTAATGTGTTTATGTCAAAACGTCGTTGTATTACATGTTTTATTTCAAAATGTCAACAACAATCAAAAATCGCCCATGTGACCAGAGGTATTATGATATATTTATTATCTGTATCTTCCTAACCCTTTTTGTGAAACAACTGAAGTGGGAACACCTTCATCTTTCACTTTTTTCACTCTTCTATACAGCGTCGCTACAGGGATTCCGTACTGTAAAGCTGCGGAGTTGAGACTGAGCTTTTCAGCACCAGTCACAGCTTCAACAGCAGCAACCATTGAAGCTTCAGACCAGGATTGCTGCTCCAATTTTCGTTTGTACTTCCGTACAATAGCATAAATCTGCATAAAAAATATATTCTTAATTGACATATATACACTTTTATTGGGGAAAAGTGAAATAGTTCATTTCACTTTGCCCCATTCACTTTGCCCTACATGGTTGTTTCAAATGTTTACAAAATTTCAAACCAAAAATAGGCTTAGTACTAAATAAAGAAACATTTTAAAAGACAGCAAAAGAACTAAATTTTCATCTAAAACATTAAAAATTGTAACTTATTCAGTACAAAATAACTAAAAATATAATTCACTTACCTGGTGATATTAGAATTTTGACCATCAAAAAAGCAAAACTTCATTTACTGCCAAACAACTGATGTTTGATTGGTTGGTTGGTTGGACTGAAAGAGATTACATATGATGCCACATTTTAAAAGTATCAGTTGATAAAATCCATTTCATGGAGGCCGAGGATATTACCATTTCTCTTTGCCCCACCTTCCCCACCTAGTATTTTCAACTGATAAGATATCACATTTTGCTGTTTTAAAAATATTTCTACAATGAATACATATAAAGCTTTAAAAGACTTGTTGAATCATCGAATAAATGCCAAATCGAATTCACTGGAACACTGAAATATTTTAAAAAATCCTGTTACTTTGAGAGTTTTAAAATTAAACATGGAAATGATACTTGCTATACAGATTTTTAAAAAAATTAAGGTGTCTAATCATCGCACATCCCGTAAACATCTCTACAATCCTTTCTTTTAAATGTTACTGAAACCATAATTTAGTTACTAATTTTTTTTTGTTCTAAATTAATTTAGTCGGTCCTTTTGTTTTCTTTTTACATCAAAATTCAATTTCTTATTTACTTTTCCTCTTTCAGCGTATAGCTTAAATTGCATCAGAATCTCTACAAGTTTTAATTTTTACAGTCACGTGCGGTAAATTTTAGTCTTTAAATAGTACAAACAAAATGCAATTGTCCAGCTTGAGTGGGACTTACGCATATATATTTTTGTATTTTAATTCAGCGATCGTCATTCTTGCCACTTTACGGGAATAACCCTTTTCAGATTGTGAAACAAAATGTCAAGCGCAAACATTGTTACATTTGGAATGATAACATGAGAAATATATGCGAATTATAACTGAAACATAATTCAAGTTGGAAAACATAAGCTTTCATTTCATTTAAGCTCACTAATCAATATAAATCTGAAAATTATTGAAACATCCACTCTCAAGTCATTTTGAAAACAGATATGTTTCACATGTTATTCCAATATAAACAAATGCTTATCATAATTCATAAAGCTGAGTACACATTGCATTCATTGAAATTAAACAATATAATATGTCCGAAAATTTCACTTCATTCAGTAACGGAAGATAATAGTTATACAGGATAAGATACTGGAGTGAGCGGAATGCAATCTGAATTGTTGCCGCCTACAAGGCGTAATCAACTGATATCAGTATTTATTATGTGTTTTCCATGAAAATTACATGCCAACAATTAACACATTGGTTGCAATTTTTATTACATAAGAGTGCTCGAACTTATCTAACGAGCAGGCCAAATTTAACGCATTGGTTGTAGTGTTTGTTAGATAACAGTGCACGAATTTTTATGTTAATTTATTATTAATAATAAATTTCTAAGGCACTTACAGTTGAATATATTGTTACGTCGTCGGGACGGCCGATGTGTTTGTTTGTGACGTTGACACTGAAATTGACGACTCGGGTTCTGATTGGAGTGAAAAACGGGCCTTTATTATAATCACCGGTCTGGTTGAAATACAAGTACAGACGGCCGATAACGCCGCACCCGCACAGGGATCTTCTTACAAAGTCCTCAAATAATCAGAGGGTCAAAGTCCAGGCACCCTCAGTCAGGATTAGGAACACTAGAGATTCTAATCTGCGGGCTTTCTCGAACGTCGCTGGAATCGCCGGCACACACACGTTCCTCGTTGAAGTCTATCACACTTCCGGACGAATATCGCTGTCGCAGAAGTATCGCAGTCGAAGGAGAAATCACGTTTCGCAATCAAGTATCGCAGAAAAATCGCCCTCTCTCTTGCAGAGGTAACCAAGAGCTCTTCAAATCTCGCGTCTTCAAACAAGACTACTCACGTCTTCAAATCAGACTCTCCCGCAGGCTTGGGAAGCCGGCTTATATACCCTCTGGGTGCCCCGCAAGGAAGTCTGGGATATTACTAGAAGATTCATTGATTCTCTAGATCCTTCTAGAGGCTTCCATATGGTAATTCAATGGTATCTCCGCTAATATTGGTCCTAGAGCTTCGGGACTTGGCCTACCCAGGGTAAGTTTTTGGTCGCCAAACGCACCAAGTCGCCAAATTTGGCATAGTTTTTCGTCGCCAAGCACCCCTTAGCGCTGTCCATCATATACGGCCCTTACACTGCATCTAATTTCATTGTTAGCTTAAATCTGTTTACATTGCAAGGGCCTATTGTTGCATGGTAGGCAACAATAGATTTGTAACA
>Ga0181466_1000192_pt1 | contig 21733 bp, 17 predicted proteins | sample InSIn4gowninarea_FD_119078 | JGI IMG/M metagenome (GOLD analysis project Ga0181466, IMG submission 119078) | Clean room microbial communities from NASA Spacecraft Assembly Facility at Jet Propulsion Laboratory, Pasadena, California, USA -... ... | reverse complement strand
AGTTAATGAGTGTTCCTGAAAACGTAGTTGATAACCCCGTGTTGTCGCTTCCTTATTATGCAAATATTTTAAGCAAAATAGGTCTTTATTCGTTTGCCATTGGTATTGTACTTATCTGCCTGGTACCCCTTATTAAAAAGTGGATGGGAGATGTAAGGTAGTTTTTTTTGAGCCGGGCAAAGAATCACATCTTGGTCAGTCCCTGTTGTTGGCGTCAGCAGCTACTGTTAGACCGTATATAAATTTTAACCCCAATACGTGCAGTGTTTGTCACTTTCTTTGTCTTGAAACAAAGAAAGTAACCAAAGAAAATTCAAGAAAGAAACGATTACATCCCGTTTCTTTCATTTCGCCATGATTAAGCAGTATTGCTACTGTGACTTCAGCATTTGTATTTCATGCTTATTCTGTTTCGACTGTATGTTTTGACAGTAGTGGCATATGTTGTTTGCTCAAGTTAATGTTATTGATTGCTTATTTTTGAGTCGCAATACGTTTATTTTTTGTTTTTCAATTTAGCAGGAAATTGAATTGGAGTGACACTGATCGCAACAGACTTTAAGGGTAATAAGGTGCAACCAATATTGTTAGAAAGTCCTAATGCAACACAAGTACAAGGTGAGAAAAAGTAGATAAAAGTTCATTAAGTTGAAGTGTGCGACGCAACAAATGCTGAAAGGTATTCTATCGCTCACTACCAAATTTTCTTGTATTATTTTGGCTATGACTTTTGCGATCAAAAATGCTTTCTACTATATCTACAGGTTTTTAAGAATTGTGTTTGCAAGCTCTACTGTGTTTGAATTGTAACGATGACCACCTTTAAGTGTTACAAGTTTATAGTTAACTTTAAGAGACCGGGCATCTATTTTTTCTGACTCGTCTTCACCCTGTATAATGAGTAATGGTTTTTGAGTTATCCTGTTAATTTCTGCCGGAATATTACTTGCCGATTTTTTGTGTTCGCCAAATAGGTCTGCAACATGTACCTCAAAATCTGTTGTATTTGACGGAGATATTAAAACAATATTATTTAGCGAAGTAAAAGGTACTTTAGATAGCCGGTTAACAATAAACGGAGCCACATCTGCCCCAAAAGAATAACCCACAAGAATAAACTTTCTTGCCTTCCATTGCGAACGATAATACTCAATCACACTTTCTACATCTGCGGCTGTTTGCTGTGGTGTTTTTTTTGACCAGAAATATTTTTGAGAATTGAAAAGTACTGCAGGTATTCCTTTAGCATTTATCTGTTGCATTAAAGATTTCGAAAAAGAATTTTCTCCGCCATCTCCTGAAATATAAATGACCAGGGGTTTTTGAGCATCATAATTTTGAACGGGATAGGCAACAACCGGCAGAGAAGTAATGTCTTTTGCGCTTGCAACCACAAACGAATAAATTGTAACTAAAAACAGAAAAAAAGTTCTCATAATGCTTATGTTTTTTAATCAGCCTGCATCACTTTGTTCAATACATTTGGTATTTGAACAAGGTCGAAATCGTTATCGTACACCAGGTATTTGTTTAACCACCTTGTTGCGTACTTCTCCTTAAAATCACGCAATCCATGATAATTCCTGAAACGCTTTATACGCTCATAAGCAAACTTTACAACCTGCTCAGCCGCATTTTCTGGTTTGTCAATACCAGACATGGGTACCATTCCCAAATTAAGAAAGGCAAGCCCTTTCTCTTTTGCATATTCAATCAGCTTTACAATTAAAGCATCCATAGCTGCTCCGGGCGCGTCTGCTGTTTTTCTTATAAGATCGTAGGTACATTCGTCTGGAGTATAGTCTGGAATTATATTGAGAAATGCAACAATTCTGCCTTCTTCATCAGATAAAGTAATTACATCATGATTTTTTATTTCTTGCCTGTCAAATTGCCCCTGCGAAAAACCAGCCTCTTCCATATCAAAGGTTTCAAGCCACTCATCTGACACCTGTTGTAACTTTTGTACAAGTGATCCGCTTAAAGGCGCTTTGTGCACCTCGGTTGTAAATCCCTTTTTAGCTAAGCTATTTAAACCATTTCTTAAAGATTTCCGGTCTTTTCCTTCCAGCTTAAATGAAGGAATATCTAGTACCGCTTCTTGTCCTATAAAAATTTTCTTCTTTTTAAAATGAGTGAAGTAGTAAAAGCTTTCTTCGTCTATTCTATAGTAAACCGTTTTAAATCCTTTTTTAGCGCAAAAGGTTTCAAATTCCTTTATCAGGGCAACCTTATTGGCTTCTGAGCAAACAGGCTCTTCGAGCACAACTGCAAATCCTGCATGCACCCTGTAGCTTAAAAAACCCTGATGCTGATTTGATAAGTATAGAAGTTTGTCGTGGCTTATCTTAAAATAATCCAGTGGAGAATCCCCGTATTGATTTAATAAAAACTGTGCTTCCTCTAATTCCGCAGCATCAGACTTCGAGCGCCTACTTATTGGTCTAACGAGGCAATACAACAGAAATGCCCAGGAAAATACGCCTAACGCATTAATAAAGAAAATGAAATCTTGTCCAAAATTGGTGAGTGGTTTTAAATCAGCGTTACCAACCAGTACAAATTCCTGGAAAGCAAAATAAAGAGATTGTTTCCATGTAAAGTTTATATGAAAATGTCTTACATCAAGATAATAAAAGCCTATGCTACCAAAAATAAGTGCAGCTATAAATGTTCCAAGTCCTGTAGCAATACCTATATTTAAAAGTTTAGGATTTGATTTTACCCTGTATTGTTTTTTCGTAAATAATAGAACAATCACCACTATTAACGATAGTATGGCTTCCTCGTAATCTAATGCTTTACTTATGTGTCCGATACATGAAATAACGGCCATTGATAAAGCTAAGACCCAGGCACTCCGCAGTCCCTTAACAAGGTAAGCTGCAGTTATTATAAAGGTTAAGCCGATTATTATTATTAAAAAATTAGAAGCCTCTATACCAGAAATTGGAATAAACGCTTTTAAAATTTTCAGCCTCGATGAAATTGGCGGCGTTAAAACAGAGAATACGTTAACAAGACCAAGAAAGAAAATTAGCACGGGAGGTAGCAATCGTAAAAATAATTGTTTGCCTTTTGCTGCATAAGATACCAGTCCGGCAAGAAGGGGTAACCAAAACTCGAAGAACCTGAACAGTAAAGTAATTTCTACAGCTTGTAAGGTTGAAAAGCCATATCGTTGTAATATAAATGTGAGGGATAATTCAATAGCTCCCATACCCCTTAAAAACGGAGATATGATCAAAAAAATGGTAGCAACAATATAACCGGTTATACTACCTTCAATTGATGGAGTTGCCCCGGAAGCAAGCATGGCAATATACAAATGGATAATGCCTATGATTTCAATAAAAACAGACATGAGCGTTGCCATCCAGAATTGCTTCATTACCAGTTTAAAGGCAAATACTTCGTTTAGTTTTGCTTCAACCTTTGGTCGCCCTTTAATTATCCATTGGTATAACTTGCCCTTAGTTTGTACAGACCTAACAAAAAAAACCATAGCAACCAACATGGCAACAATAGTTATAAGCCCGCTTGTGGTACCGGGAACGGGATTCTTTTGCACAGAGAGGTATAGTAAAACAGGAACAGCAACTATAAAAACCGAGAAAATGCCTATGAAACCATAAATTACAGATGCCTGGTGCACCTGTTGTTTATGTACTTGTGCTTTACGAATACTGGCTGGAAGATAAGCAAGTGCAGTTATGCCTCCCGCCGGAAGAAATACCGCAATCACATTTCTTTTTAAAAACAGTTCAATTGCATTCATCCAGCTAATGCTGCCTTCAACTGCATAAAAGCTATAAACATAAAGTGCTGCCTGTAGTAATATATAAACAGCGGTTCCGGCAATACCAACAGTCAGCCACGTGATATCTGTACTTCGCAATGATGATCCCAGGTCTGTTAATTCTTTCCGTTGCTGCCTGAAAAAAAAGAATGCAATTAATATAAAAAGCAGTGCAAGAAGTTCTTTCCAGTGTAGCTTTTTAAAAAACAGACCAATTTTATTTACAGTTAATTTCACCATCCTTGTTCACATTTATACAGCATTTAGCAGTTGCGTTTATTCTGCAATGCGCAATATCTAAAAAGGCAAGCTTTTTAAATGCTTGCCTTTCTTATTGTTACAGTTTCCCGTTTTTAATTTCATCTACTACAGCAGGATCCAGCAAAGTACTTGTATCACCCAGGTTTGTAACCTCTCCTTCAGCTATCTTTCTCAAAATTCTCCTCATAATTTTACCGCTGCGCGTCTTTGGTAAGCCGCTTACAAACTGAATCTTGTCAGGCTTCGCAATGGCTCCTATAATTCTTGTTACAGTTGCCAGTATATCTTTTCTGTTTCGCTCATCACTGTCTTCCCTGCCATTATAAATTACATAAGCATATATACCTTGCCCTTTAATATCGTGTGGATAGCCGACAACTGCACTTTCAACAACACCTGCATGCATATTTATAGCATTTTCAACTTCAGCGGTTCCAATGCGGTGGCCACTCACATTCAACACATCATCAACTCTTCCCGTTATCCTGAAAAATCCTTCTTCGTCTCTAAGCGCGCCGTCACCTGTAAAATAAAGTTCACGATAGGTAGAAAAATAAGTTTGCTTACACCTTTCATGATCTCCGTATGTAGTTCTTAAAATTCCAGGCCATGGAAATTTCATGCATAAATTACCTGATGTAATTTCCCCATCAGTCTGCGGAATTTCATTACCTTGTTCATCAACTAGTATTGGTTGTACTCCCGGCAAAGGCAGGGTAGCCCATCCGGGTCTTGAGGGGGTTACATTAGCAAGGTTTGAAATTAGTATACCCCCCGTTTCAGTCTGCCACCATGTATCAACTATAGGGCATTTTCCTTTACCTATTTTTTCATCGTACCAGTGCCATGCTTCCTCGTTTATTGGCTCACCAACTGTACCCAAAACTCTTAACGAGGTTAAATCTTTATTTTGCAATGGCTCCTCACCAAAGCCCATTAAACTTCTTAATGCAGTTGGCGCTGTATAAAAAATATTTACTTTAAACTTATCTATTATGTCCCAGAATCTTCCTGCGTCCGGGTACGTTGGTATGCCTTCAAAAATAAGCGAAGTTGCTCCTGCACTTAAGGGACCGTAAACAATGTAACTGTGCCCTGTTATCCAACCAATATCGGCAGTGCAAAAATGAACCTCTTTTTGTTGATAGTTAAACACATTTACAAACGAATAATTGGTAAATATCATATAGCCGCCACAAGTGTGCACTACACCTTTAGGTTTACCGGTACTGCCTGAGGTATATAAAATAAACAAAGGATCTTCCGCATCCATTTCTTCAGCCGGAAAATCGTGAAGCCCTAACGTTTCTACTTTTTTAATTTCATCGTCCCACCATACATCACGTCCTTTAATCATACTAACAGGCGTGTGGGTACGTGTATAAACAATTACTTTTTTCACAAAACGAATGCCTATTAAAGCATCATCAATTATACTTTTAAGCGGAATATCTTTTGCGCCCCTGAAAGCGCCGTCGCATGTAATTATATATTCTGCCTGGGCATCAATCAGCCTGTCTGCAATACTTTGCGCACTAAAACCGCCAAAAATAACACTATGTATGGCGCCAATGCGTGCACATGCCAAAACAGCTATTGCAAGCTCAGGTATCATGCCCATATAAATACAAACCCTTTCACCCTTTTTTACACCATTGTTTTTTAAGACATGTGCAAACATGCAAACCTTTTCATACAGCCGCTTATAAGTCAAAATTCTGTGGTGCTCTTCGGGGTCATTCGATTCCCATATTATAGCCGGCTGGTCGCCTTGTGTTTCAAGATACCTGTCAAGGCAGTTCTCTGTAATATTCAATTTACCACCCTTATACCATTCAATCTTTGGCTCCTTAAAATTCCAGTTTAAAACACTATCCCACTTCTTTTTCCATGTAAAATTTTCGGCAACTTCTTCCCAAAAACCCTCCGGGTCTTCAATGCTTTTCTTATAAGCGCTTTTGTACTCGTCAAAGCTTTTAATTTGATGTGGATATGGCATAACTGTAATTATATAATAAATGACTTAAGCAAACCTATGAAAACGGATTTTACAAGCAAAGAATAAATGCAACTACCTCAAAAACTTTACGGGTATTTTTTTGTTGATATGGGCATTTGTTCTTTAATGTATCATCGTTGCGTCGCATTTCGTTCATCCGCAAATCCCGCGGCATCTTTTCTCACCATATTTTAAAGAACAATAAAAACTTTTATACTAAAAGCAGTAAAAAGTGCTCGATTTTCTGTTTCAGAAGGTTTAATCATTCGTCTTTAAAACTATGTTCTGGTAATTAACACCGACTTTCCCTATCAATCTTTATGCGGTTTTTTTATCAATCAATTAATTACAATAATATAAACCACCTTATATTTATGCATTGCCATTAGAATAACCATGACTACACAGAACGAAAAAAAAGGGCTTGTTGCAATTATTGCTGCCTCATCTCTCGGAACTTTAATTGAATGGTACGATTTCTATATTTTCGGAAGCCTCGCCACCATTATTTCTACCAAATTTTTCCCATCAGGTAACCAGACTGCTGCACTGTTAAGTACACTTGCCACATTTGCCGCCGGCTTTGTAGTTCGCCCTTTTGGTGCCCTTTTTTTTGGAAGGCTTGGAGATCTTATTGGTAGAAAGTACACTTTTCTTGTTACCCTTGTTATTATGGGTTTGTCAACCTTTTTAATCGGCTGTGTTCCGGCGTATGAGACCATTGGTTATGCAGCACCTATTTTGGTTTTATTGTTGAGATTGTTGCAGGGGCTTGCTTTAGGAGGTGAATACGGAGGAGCTGCCACTTATGTTGCCGAACACTCCCCGGCTAATCAAAGAGGTTTTTATACTTCGTGGATTCAGACCACAGCTACTGCAGGGTTATTTATTTCGCTGCTTGTAATTATTATTACAAAAGGCACAATGAACGATGCTGCATTTAATAATTGGGGCTGGCGGGTGCCTTTTTGGATATCTATAATAATGGTGGGAATATCGGTGCTTATACGAATGAAAATGAGCGAATCACCGGTATTTGCAAAAGCCAAATCAGAAGGCAAAACATCAACAAACCCTTTAAAAGAAAGTTTCGGAAATAAACTGAATTTTAAGTTTGTATTGCTTGCACTGTTTGGCGCTACAATGGGGCAGGGGGTAGTATGGTATACGGGCCAATTTTATGCGCTCAGCTTTATACAAAACACCTTAAATATCGATCTTACACAGGCAAGCAAACTTACCATGTACGGTCTTGGTTTCGCCACGCCATTCTTTTTGGTATTTGGCGCCTTATCCGATAAAATAGGCAGAAAGTGGATCATGTTAACAGGCATGCTGATAGCCATCTTTAGTTATCGCCCCATATACTCCGCAATGCATGATGCGGCAAGCTTAGAAAATAAACAGGTACTGCCAGAGAGAACAAGAATTGATGTAACTACATTACCAAATGAAAAAAACAATGGAGGTGTAGTAAAAACCACTGTAACTACCAACGAATATTCTGACGGAACACTTTATAAAGAAACTAAAAAGGAAACAGTTGGTACCGGCTCAGCGAATTCAGCAACAGATACCAAAATATCAAAAGCTGTAATAGTTGACAGTAGTTCTTTTTGGAAATTGGTATGGCTGATATTTGTACAGGTAATATTCGTAACAATGGTATATGGACCTATAGCTGCTTTTTTAGTTGAGATGTTTCCTGTAAAAATAAGGTACACATCTATGTCTCTGCCTTACCACGTAGGCAATGGAATTTTTGGGGGCTTACTACCGGCAATTGCAACTTTTTTGGCAACTAAAGCAACGCAGGCAAATGAAGTTGCGGCAAAAGCAGGTAAGGCTCTGCCATACGATAAACCATTTTTGGAAGGTCTTTGGTACCCTATAATACTTGCCGCCGTTTGTTTTATAATTGGCGCTTTATACATCAATGGCAACGACAAAAAAGTGGAAGATTAAAAATGTGATGCTACTTAATAGTAAAAATATTTTTTATGAATCAAATTAGAAGATTTTTTGGAATTCTATGGATTTTACTTGGATTGGCAGGAGGATATTATTTAATAATTAACCAGGCTATACCAAAATTTAAGAGCGATAAAAGTGAAGATCTGATTCCCGCAATTATATATGCTTTTATATTAACGCCCATTATTGTAGGTGGTTTATTAATTTTTGGCAAATACGCTTTACAGGGCGAATATGACCAGACTGACTAATTGATAGTATAGTGGTAGCATTATAAGCGCTAAATTTGCCATTAATCGTACCAGGTACATAAGAGGAAAGCTAATATTAAAGGATGCTGTTAGAGCTTATTGCTAAATATTATAAGATTTTATGGCTGATACTTGCCGCCATCTCTTTTGTAAAAATTATCCTTTCTTATTCGTTTCAAAAACAGCTTGAAGGAGTTAATGGTGTTCTTTTTGCCCTCTTTAAATGGTATGGCGAACAGGAGCAGGAAATGGAAGATTTTGGTCCGCGACGAACTATTATGCGCCTGCTTAATTTGATTACCCTAATGATATATGGAATGCTTTTAGTGATATTTGTAGCTGCCATTTTACCTAAGATGGTGGGACGATAATAAGGTGATGAATGTTTTAGTGAGCGATTAAAGCAAATAAGTAATTTTAATGTCAATAGTTGTAAAGGAACTGGTTAAGATATACGGACGGCAAAGGGCTGTCGATAAAATATCATTCTCAGTACAGAAGGGAGAGATAGTTGGTTTTCTCGGACCAAACGGGGCAGGCAAATCTACAACAATGAAAATGCTTACAGGTTATCTATCGCCTGACAGCGGAGAGGCAATTGTAAGTAATATTAATGTAGCTGCAGATCCTATTGCGGCTAAGAAAAAAATAGGATACCTGCCGGAAGCCAATCCTTTGTATTATGATATGTATGTAAAGGAATACCTTGACTTTATTGCTGGCGTACACGAAATAAATGATCGAAAACAAAGGATAAATGATGTAATTGAACTTACCGGGCTTGGTGTAGAGCAACGGAAAAAAATAGGTCAATTGTCGAAAGGATATAAACAAAGAACAGGTTTAGCTGCTGCCCTTATTCACGATCCTGAAGTTTTAATTCTTGATGAACCTACAAGCGGATTAGACCCTAATCAGATTGTAGAAATAAGAAATGTTATAAAGCAACAGGGAAAAAACAAAACTGTTTTATTTTCTTCTCACATTCTGCAAGAGGTTGAAGCTATTTGTGACCGGGTAATAATAATAAATAAAGGCTCCCTCGTGGCCGACGATAAACTGGCAAACCTTCAAAGAAGAGGGACTGCAAATTTAGTTAAGGTTTCTTTTAAAGAACCTTTAGAGCCCGAATGGTTAAAAAGGTTAGCTGGTGTTTCTAAAGTAACCAAGCTTGATACCTTTAGCTGGCAGTTGGAAGGGAACAATACAAACGACGTAAAAAAGCAATTACTGGAACTTAGTTTGCAACATAATCTTAATATCGTTTCTTTGCAAACCGAAGGCGGAAGTCTGGAAGAAATTTTCCGCTCACTAACAATGTTGAATAAAGAACAATAAGTACAAGAGTGCGACGCAACGATGTTGAGTAGTGAGAAAAAAGACGACCTCCTGAAAAAATTAATAAAACATAATCAACTGAAAAATGAGTTACATTTCAGACATTCATGCCAGGCAAATTTTAGACAGCCGTGGTAATCCTACCGTAGAAGTAGATGTAATGACCGACAACGGAGTTATTGGTCGCGCAGCAGTACCAAGTGGTGCATCAACTGGTATACATGAAGCGGTAGAATTGCGCGATAATGACAAAAGCGTTTACGTTGGTAAAGGCGTTTTGAAAGCTGTACAAAATGTAAACGAGGTAATTGCTGATCCGCTTTTAGGCTGGGCTGTAAACGACCAAGCTGGTATAGATAAAAAATTGATTGAACTGGATGGAACTGAAAATAAAGGAAACCTGGGTGCAAACGCAATGCTTGCTGTTAGTTTGGCGGTAGCAAAGGCAGCAGCACAGGAAAGCAGCCTACCATTATTTAAATATATTGGCGGAGTTAATGCAAGCGTGATGCCTATTCCTTTAATGAATATATTGAACGGTGGCGCTCATGCTGATAATAAAATAGATTACCAGGAATTTATGATCGTTCCTGTTGGCGCTGATACCTTTAGTGAAGGTTTGCGTTGGGGAGTTGAAATATTTCACCAATTGAAAACTGTATTAAAGAAAAAAGGGTACAGCACAAACGTGGGTGACGAAGGTGGTTTTGCACCTAACATTCAAAGCAACGAAGAAGCTATTGAAACCGTATTACAAGCCATAGAAGCTGCAGGGTATAAGCCCGGTGAACAAATTGGTATTGCACTGGATGCTGCAACATCTGAAATGTGGAAGGCTGATGAAAGCGTTTACCATTTTCATAAAAGCGACGGTAAGAAATACAGCATAGATGAAATGGTAAATTATTGGGTTGAATGGTCTAATAAATATCCTATTATTAGTATTGAAGATGGAATGGCTGAAGAAGATTGGGAAGGCTGGAAAAAACTTACCGAGGCTTTAGGCAATAAAGTACAGTTAGTAGGTGATGACCTTTTTGTAACAAACACAAAAATTTTACAAAGAGGTATAACTGAAGGTATAGCAAACAGCATTCTGATTAAAGTAAACCAAATTGGAACTTTAACTGAAACTATAAATGCTGTTCAGTTAGCACAAACAAATGGTTATACCACTATTATGAGTCATCGTAGTGGTGAAACCGAGGATACTACTATTGCGGACCTTGCTGTTGCACTTAATTGCGGACAGATTAAAACAGGTAGCGCAAGCCGTACAGACAGGATGGCAAAATATAATCAACTTATTCGCATAGAAGAAATGTTGGGTGAAAACGCTATCTATCCTAAGGGACGTTTTAAATTCGTAAAATAAATATTAGTAATTTTGCTTATTCGTTGGTTGTGAAGTTTAACTTTGCAGCCAGCGATTTTTTTATTATTTTAGGATGGTGAAATTATCAGGTTTTATAAAAGTCTTCAGGAATAAATACCTGCTTTCGATTGTGATATTTGTTGTATGGGTATCTTTTTTTGATCGGAACGACCTTTTTACGCAATACGATCGCAAGCAGGAATTACAAAAGCTGGAAACAAGCGCAGAGTTTTACGAAAAGGAGATATTAACGACGAAAAAAGATTTGATGGAATTGAATACAAACCCGGCAGTAATGGAAAAGTTTGCCAGGGAAAAATTTTATCTTAAGAGACCTAACGAAGAGATTTTTCTGGTGACAGATAGCGCAGTAGAAAAAAAGTGATCTTTTACAATATTTCTGAATTTAAAGGCGTTTTTAATAGTCAAGGGGGTAATATTACAGGTAAAATACTTCTTTTAGCATGCAAAAGTATACAACAGAAGATTTGATACAATATTTGTATCACGAGACAACACAAGAGCAGACTTTAGCTATTAAGAAGGCTATTGAAAATAATTATGAACTTCAGGAAAAACTGAAGGCGCTGGAAAACTCGAAACAAGGATTAGATAGTATATTGGAAAGCCCAAGGGAGCAGTCGATATTAGCGATTTTAAATTATGCAAAAAAAACTACTCCTGTGGCTGAATCATAAACGCTTTAAAATAACTTTCAGATATCAACCCGTATCTTCGGTTTTAGTTTATGACTAGAAAAGAGAGATACGGGTTTGTTATTTCATACTTTAAGGAACACGCACCAAACGCAGAGACAGAATTAATATTTAACAATCCTTACCAATTATTAGTTGCAGTGGTTTTATCTGCTCAATGTACAGATAAGCGAGTCAATATGACCACTCCCGCTTTGTTTGAAAAATATCCTACTGTTCATCATTTGGCTGAAGCCGAATATGATGACGTATTTGACATTATAAAAAGCATATCATTTCCAGGTAATAAAAGCAGGCACTTGTTAGGCTTAGCTAAAATGCTGGTTGAAAAATACAATGGAGAAATACCACTTACTGTTGAGCAATTAATTGAACTGCCGGGAGTAGGGCGCAAAACAGCTAATGTAATTACATCGGTAATTGATAACCAACCAAACATGGCAGTAGACACTCATGTATTTAGAGTTGCTGCACGTATTGGACTTACCATAAATGCAAAAACACCTCTTGCTGCGGAACTTCAATTAATAAAGCATATTCCGAAAGACCTTATTTATATAGCCCATCATTGGCTGATCTTACATGGTCGCTACATCTGCGTGGCAAGAACACCTAAATGTGAGGAGTGCGGTTTGCGACCTGCATGCAAGTACTACCAGTCATTAAATAAAACCAAAACGGCGAAAAAAAATTAGATTTTCGTTATTTTGTAGATATTGTAGAAACTAACATTATGAAGGCCTTTAAACTTTTGGCGTTTTTTGCTTTTATTTTTCTTTGTTCAACTAAATCTTCCGGGCAATATTATTATGATGACAGGTCTTTATATGTTGAATTTGGGGCAGGTATAGGAGCAATGAATAGCATAACAGATATAGGCGGAGCAAACAGCGACAAACCGTTTTACGTTAATGAAATAAGACCTCAGAATTTTAAGTTTTGTACCAGTGTATATGGGGGAGTAATGTATAAAGATTACATTGGAGCCAGGATTGAAGGTACATGGGGACAAGTTGCTTCTTCAGATGCATCCATAACAAGTACATCCTCACTTAACCTTATTACAAAAAACAGAAGGAACTTAAGCTTCAGGAGCGATATTTCTGAAGTTTCTTTGCTAATTGAATTTCATCCATTCCAGGTTAAATACCGACCGGAGGGACCACTAAAAATATCGCCTTATGTTTTAGCGGGAGTGGGTTGGTTCAATTTCAATCCCCAAACCTATTATAATGGTCAATACGTAAATCTTCAGCCATTAAGTATCGAAGGGCAAGGATTCTCTGAATTTCCGGACAGGAAACCTTACAAGCTCTCTCAATCCAATATTCCTTTTGGAATAGGCGTTCGGTACGAATTAACATCTCAATTTGACATTCGTTTTGAATATGTGCACCGTAAGTTGTTTACTGATTACCTTGATGATGCAAGCAGCCGGAAGAATATTGACCCTGCTTTATATGATAAATACCTTACACCTGTGAAGGCTAAGTTTGCAAGCGCATTAGCAAACCCAAGTATAGACGGAAAAAACCCACCGCGTAGAGCTAATCCTGATAATAATGATTCTTATATGACTTTCTCGCTTAAAGTTGGTATAGCGATAGGTCGTACATACGACAGGTAGAAAACTTTGAACTACAGCAGTACACGAGGTAAATTGTTGATTTTTTGTTGCAGTACAAGTGTGCGACGCAACAATGATGAAGGTTTATTCTTTAGACGACCCCCCAAAAAATTTCTCTACTTATTTACAAGGACGAATATTTATAATTAAGGGGTAAATTCGAGATCTTATTCGTTCAAATACATATTTCTATAAAAAACTTATTACATAATTTTATTAAAAGTCCACCTGCTAATTGCCTTTTGTTTCAGTCAGCGTTAGTTACCTAGCATAATTTTTAAGCTTTTCGAAGCTTGAAAAGGAATTGGAGATAAACTATGGATTATATTAAAACTTTTAAAAGCGTTATAAACAGTCATTACCTGAGCGAAGGCGTGAGGATAACAGCTGGTGTGTTGCTTCCGGCTTTTATATTTAGCTATTTTAACCTTTTGTCTGCAGGCATTGTGTTTTCATTGGGTGCTTTATTCGTAAGTGTTACAGATAGTCCCGGTCCCATTCATCACCGTAAGAACGGAATGGTGGTATGCATTGCTTCTATACTTTTGGTTACCATATTGGCAGGTTTTGCTGCATTCTCTCATGTTACTTTAGCAATTGTTCTCTGCGCAGTTTGCTTTTTCTTTTCTATGATAACTATTTATGGCGCAAGAGCTGGTTCTATTGGCACTGCAACAATGCTGGTACTTGTACTTTCTATTGATCCCAGGCTAAACCTTTCAACGCCTACCCTTATACTTCAACATTCGCTTACAATGGCGTCAGGAGGCTTGTGGTATATGTGTTTTAGTATGTTGCTTTATAACTTTAGACCTTATCGGTTAGCGCAACAGGCATTAGGAGATTGCATACAGGCAACAGCAGAATACCTATTGATACGTGCTGAGTTTTATCGCAAAGATGTCAATTACGAAAGCACCTACACCAAACTGTTGCAACAGCAGGCAGTTGTACAAAATAAACAAACTGAACTTACTGAACTTCTGCTTAAAACAAGAAATATTGTAAAGGAAACAACCAACATAGGTCGTGCGCTTGTAATGATACATCTTGATACTGCAGATATTTTTGAGCGCATCATGATGTCGCACCAACAATACGAGGTATTACATGGTTTTTTTGATGACACAGACATTTTAAACGACTATTACACTTTAGCTAAAGAACTGGCGAATGAACTTGATGAGGTGGGTATAGCAGTAAAAAGCGGGGAAAGATCAGTTGTTAAAGACGACATGTTTGAACATATAGTAAAAACAAGAGCAAAGCTTGATAACTTAAGACTGTCTTATTTAAAGCCAGATAACATTGAAGGTTTTATAAGCCTTAGACGCATACTTGAAAACATACAGGATCTTGCTGAACGCTTAAACACCCTTTATAAATATACCAATTATGATAATGTTGAAAAGGTACGTCCACTAAAAGACGCTGATTACGAGAACCTCATTACTTCTCAGCCGATCACTCCCGGAATGTTTATAGATAATCTTACTTTTAAATCAGATGCTTTCCGTCATTCATTAAGAGTGAGCATAGCCATACTTGTGGGGTACGTAGTAGCAGTGTTCTTCAACATTGGTCACAGTTACTGGGTTTTGCTAACCATAATAGTAATATTAAAGCCTGCATTTAGCTTAACAAAAAAACGCAACGCCGACAGGTTAGCAGGCACACTTATAGGTGTACTTATAGGGGTAATTGTTTTATATATTATTCATAACAGTACAGTAATACTTGTTCTGCTCATAATATTCATGGCTGCCAGTTACACTTTTATGCGTACAAATTATTTCTTAAGTGTAATGCTTATGACACCGTACCTCGTCCTGTTTTATCATCTTTTAAATCCGAACGACTTTAATATGCTATTAAAAGACAGGATTTTAGATACGGTCATTGGCTCTGCAATTGCCTTTGCTGCCAGGCGAGTACTTTTTCCAACATGGGAAAGAGAAAAGTTTAAACCGGTTATGGTAAATATGCTTACTGAAGCTAAAAATTATTTTGATGTTATTGCCCGTGCACTCACTACCAGAACTATAAACAAAAACGACCAACGGGTGGCAAGAAAAAATACCCTTGTAGCTTTGGCCAACTTGTCAGAAACTTTTACCCGAATGCTGTCAGAACCAAAAAGTCAGCAAAAAGGCATAGAAAATTTGCATCAATTTGTTGTGCTAAACCATATGCTTACCTCTTATATAGCCACATTGTCTCATTATATCCAATTGCAGCAGGTGCCTGACACAGAAGATTTTGTAGCAGTTTCTAAAGATATAGAGCATTATTTTTCTAAAGCCATTGCTTATTTAAATAATGACGAAAGTCTGCAAAACACTGCTTCCCATAAAGAAGCCCTCCGCAAGCTAAACGAACAGGTGAATTCATTACTACAAAAAAGAAAGCAGGAGCTGCAACAAGGTTTAATAGAAACGTCTACAAGAAGGCTACTTTTCGACTTAAAGTCAATTGTTGACCAGTTTAACCTTATTTATAACGTAGCTAAAGATCTAAATAAGGTAACTAAGGCTGTACAAATAGACTAATGATATCTTTTAAAACATTACGTAAAAAGAGTCTTTCTTCCTTGTTTTAGAATTTTTTTATGTAACCGCCTATTGTAACTTTTCTGTTACAGCCGTTGCGTCGCACACTTGTACACACTGAATGCGCCTCACCTTTTTTACAAATTGGTATAATAGCACTCTTTTTGCAATAGCGATACAAAGTCTTTCGTACAGCATGCAAAGTCACTACATAACGCACAATAAATCTACAATTCACTATCGGCAATTTGGCAATGGACCTAAAATGTTATTTTGCTTTCATGGTTATGGTCGCGAAAGCTATACTTTTTCAGTTTTAGAACGAAGCTTAAAAGATATTTTTACTATCATAGCAATAGATATCCCTTTTCATGGACTCACTGAATGGAAAGACGAACCGGTTTTTGAACCGAAATATTTGAAAAATATAATACAAAAAATACGGGCTTCTTTTAAAAAAGAAAATAACAAGTTCATCTTAGTGGGGTTTAGCATGGGTGGACGGATAGCTTTGTACCTTACCCAATTAATGGCAGAGCAGGTAGAAAGATTGGTGTTGATAGCTCCGGATGGACTTAATTTTCATTTATGGCGATGGCTGGCAAGTGAAACGTGGATAGGAAATAAACTACTTAGTTATACCATTCACCATCCTGGTTATGTCTCCTGGATAGTTAACAAAGCGGAAAACCTTCATGTTATCCATCGCAGCCTGGCAGACTTTATCAGGTACTATATACACGATGAAGAGCACAGAATTTTATTATACCAGCGCTGGACCTCAATGTCTAAGTTTCAACCAAATTTACGTAAGCTAAAGAAGTTGATTATTAAATATAAAATACCTGTGCGAATGATGTTTGGAAGTTTTGACCGGGTTATTCCATATGAAGGCGGGGAAAAATTCAGGGAAGGAATCGAGCAATTTGCAACCGTTAATGTAGTAGAGGCAGGTCATAATTTATTGGGCGAGGTACACAGCGGAAAAATAGCTGAGCTGATAAATGGCTAATTGTTGTTTTCTTTGTTCTCATGCTTATTATTATTACCATTCTTATTTTGGTTCTACTGGCTATTCATGTTGTATTAATGGAGAGTTACAGGCAATGGTTTTTGAAAGTAAAACCCTTTACACCTGGTAAAAACATTAAACCTGCTACCAGGTTTTCGGTAATTATACCAGCCCGAAACGAAGAGTTACAAATCGAAAAATGTCTTCGTTCTGTACTTAATCAAAACTATCCTCAACATCTGTTCGAAGTGATTGTCGCTGATGACCATTCAACTGATAATACAGCTCTAATTGTGCGGTCTCTCCAAAAAGAATACTCCAATCTTAAATTACTAGAGCTTGAAAAACTTTTGCAGTCAAAACAGCTCAACAGTTACAAAAAAAAAGCAATTGACTTATCTATACAGCAGGCAACAGGTGATTGGATTGCTACAACAGATGCAGATTGTACGGTAACAAAAGAATGGCTTTCGAATCTGTCAAATTTTATTCAACAATATAATTCTGTTTTTATTGCAGCCCCGGTTAAATTTACCAATACAGGTTCTTTTGTTTCCATTTTTCAATGCCTCGATTTTATGAGCCTCCAGGGCATTACCGCAGCGTCTGTGTACAAAGGTTTTCACAGCATGTGTAATGGTGCCAACCTCGCTTACAATAAAAAAGTCTTTTTTGAAGTTGGCGGTTTCAAAGGCATAGACAATATAGTAAGCGGTGATGATATGTTGTTGATGCATAAAATTTATTTAAGGTACAAAAAGCAGGTACATTTTCTTTTTTCTTCATCATCTGTTGTTGAAACATTGCCAATGGAAACATGGAAAGATTTTTTCAACCAGAGAATCAGGTGGGCAAGTAAAGCCGATAAATTTGATGATAAAAGAATTATAGCAGTACTTGTTTTTATATACCTATTCAATCTTTCGTTTATACTTATACCTGTAATTGCTTTTTGGCAACCAAAGCTTTGGTTGTATCTGTTAGTTATGTTATTTGCAAAGACCATCATTGAACTTAGATTTATGGTTCCGGTTGCAAAATTCTTTAAAGAAGAAAACCTACTATGGTGGTTTCCCGTCATGCAGCCATTTCACATATTTTACACAATCATTGCCGGTTGGCTGGGTAAATTTGGAAAATATAGCTGGAAGGGAAGGGTAGTAAAATAAAGAACGAATCGAACTATTTCGGTTATTAATAGCAAATGTCGTCTTCACATATTTATTTGACACTTTTGAATAATTCATTTGTATCCGTTACTTCTTATTTTTGAAAGGCATGTCTTCATCAAACTCGTACTCCCAGGCATTCTGGAAACGTCTTAAAAAAAACAAAGGAGCAATTTTTGGATTGATAGTTATAACATTATCATTTATAATAGCAGTCTTTGCTTATTTTATTGCACCTGACCATAGTCCGAACGCTAACCAGATGACAGTTGAGATCGGGGGCGGAAAACCTGGTTTTAAAATGCAGTTTTTGAAATTAAAAAATGGAAGCAATGAACAAGTTTCTTTTTTGTCATGGTTATTAAACGGAAAGCAGGTAGCCTATACGTTGTTACCAATTACATCATACAAAAAAACAGGCGATAGTATAATTGTTCAAAAATATATTGATGAAGGAATTTCTGAAAGGCAGAGTTACCCGTTAACACGGTTGGATAAAAACCTTGTTACAACCAAAACTTTTGTATTAGGAACAGATAAGTTTGGTCGAGACATATTAAGCAGGTTGATAGTGGGAATAAGGGTCAGTTTGAGTGTTGGACTAATTGCAGTAACTATATCGGTAATGCTGGGAATTTTGCTTGGATCAATGGCTGGTTATTTCAGAGGCTGGGCGGACGATATAATAATGTGGTTTATTAATGTTATCTGGAGCATACCAACCTTATTACTTGTTTTTGCTCTTACCTTATTACTCGGCAAAGGCTTTTGGCAGGTGTTTATTGCCGTCGGCTTAACTATGTGGGTAAACGTTGCAAGACTTGTTCGCGGACAAGTAATGGCGGTACGTGAACTCGAGTTTATAGAGGCAACCAGGGCATTAGGATTTTCCCATGCACGTACAATTGTCTATCATATTCTCCCCAACATTCTTGGTCCTGTAATGGTTATTGCAGCAAGTAATTTTGCCTCTGCAATAGTTATAGAAGCCGGATTGAGTTTTTTAGGCGTCGGCGTTCAACCGCCGCAACCAAGTTGGGGGCTGATGATTAAAGAAAATTACAATTTTATAATTACAAATAATGTTATGTGGGCTCTTGCACCAGGCATAGCAATTATGATCCTGGTGCTTGCATTTAATCTTTTTGGGAATGGATTACGAGACGCTTTGAATGTAAGAGGCAAACTTTAATTAAAAATTATACATCTGTAACTACAACATTACGGCTAAAGCTTTCCTCAAGAGAAATAAGTGTCTCTGTTCTTTCAATTCCTTTTATTTTTTGTAACTCATCATGCAACACATGTCGTAATTGACTTATATCTTTGCACACTATTTCAGCAAACATGCTGTAATTACCGGTGGTGTAGTTTAACCGAACTATCTGCGGTATTTTAATAAGTTCTTTTACAACTTCGTCATACAGTGAGCTTTTTTCCAGGTAAATGCCTATAAAAGCAATTACGTCGTAACCTAAAGCTTTCAGGTCAACATTTAACCTTGTGCCTTTCACAATACCCATTTCCTGAAGCTTTTTTATGCGAACGTGGATGGTTCCGCCTGATACAAAAAGCTTTTTGCCAAGGTCAGCATAAGAGATCTCTGCGGTTTCCATCATTTCGTAAATGATCTGGTAATCCAGTTTGTCAAGATTTAATTTTGCTCCCATTTTTGTTTATTCTGGTATATTTTTTCTAACTACTTATACAAATGTGTGAATAATTTCTAAATATTTAAAATAATAGTTGAAAAAATATCAACAAAAAAAGAAAAACCTATAATATTGCATTATCAAAGTTCATTGAGAGGAAACACTGTGGGGTGATGAAATTTTTGGCAGACATGCCCTCTTGTCTCGGGGGTGAGGATTACGGGACAAACTTAAGCGTAGAGCCGACTGTTCCTTGCGTTCGGCCGACCAGGGTTGACCACTAAACTTTGCGTTTAAGCTAACTGCCTCGTGGAGGTTCGACCCCTCCCCCTACAGCAATGTGGCGTTGCAACCTTTTTATTGGTATTTCGTCATATTCAAAATAGCGATCCTAATAGATCTTTAGTATTGCAAAGAAGTTCTTGTTTATACTGTGGAGTGATGAAATTTTTGGCAGACATGCCCTCTTGTCTCGGGGGTGAGGATCACGGGATAAATTTAAACGTAGAGCCGACTGTTCCTTGCGTTCGGCCGACCAGGGTTGACCACTAAACTTTGCGTTTAAACTAACTGCCTCGTGAAGGTTCGAACCCTTCTTCCACAGCAATTTAAAATCCCAATACCTATGAAGACCAAGGTTGATTATAATCAACCTTGGCGATTAAAGGATTGATTTAAAGTTCTTATTTAAATGTGGAGGGTTTCTTGTGTTAGTGAGGTGGGAAACATGATGCTTAGTACTGAACTGCAAGTACAAGAGTGCGACGCAATGGCTGTTTAATAGTAGTAGCACTGACGGGTTCAAAAAAATACACTAAAACAAAGGGTAACAATATAACAAGTTTTGATACCATTTTCACAATTTATACTTCTCTCCTTCTATATAAGGTCATCGGTAGAGTTTTCAACAGCCTATACAAATGTTTCGCTGCGACCTGACTAAAAAAGTGTTTCTATACGGGCTACACGTATAACTATAACTGCAAAAGGTATTACAATCGTAATATTAAAACCAACGAAAGGTTTTACTTAGTAAGGCTTATTATCTAGTGCAAACTTTGAAAGAGATGTTACCCTTCATTCTCATCCAGCCACTTCAAAATAACAGGACGAATAGAAATTATAACGAGCCAGGTAAAAAAGAGGGTCAATAAAATAATTCCGAAATTTTTAATTAATACCATAAGTCTAGTTTTAACAGTTGCAGGTTTTATGGCAGGCGTACGAATTGAAATGGTAAAAGCAATCCATTACTTACTTTAAAACTAACAATTGTTCCAATCTGTCTTTCCTATGATCTGTCTTTACATTAATACCCTTCCTTATAAAAAAATGTCGAAAAGAGCATTATTATATATTAAAGATGGAAAAGTGCTATATTTAGTTGCTTAGCTTTTTTATAAATTTTTAATACGTTTTCAGTTTTCTTTAATGTTTGCCTTTAATCAACTAAAAGCTGCAAAATAACGCGGCTAACTTTTACTATTATAGTCTTTTGTTGAAGCAAGAATTAGGGGTTTAAATGTTGAAGGCTATTATTTTAGTGTTGTTATAAATTGGAGCTTTAAAATGTTTTAGAGAAACGAAGGAAGTTATTAGGGTATAAAGCTGCTTAAAAAGAGATAGAAAGCAAGCACAAGCATTTAGATAAGAAGATAAAATAAAAAAGCCCCAACCAAGTACACGAATGCGAGGTTGGGGCTAAAAAGCTGTGGAAGAAGGGTTCGAACCTTCACGAGGCAGTTAGTTTAAACGCAAAGTTTAGTGGTCAACCCTGGTCGGCCGAACGCAAGGAACAGTCGGCTCTACGTTTAAATTTATCCCGTAATCCTCACCCCCGAGACAAGAGGGCATGTCTGCCAAAAATTTCATCACTCCACAGTATAAATAAGAACTTTAAATCAATCCTTTAATCGCCAAGGTTGATTATAATCAACCTTGGTCTTCATAGGTATTGGGATTTTAAATTGCTGTGGAAGAAGGGTTCGAACCTTCACGAGGCAGTTAGTTT